>Ga0179591_1285318_pt1 | contig 13093 bp, 17 predicted proteins | sample CZOMad2_1_08_16f_FD_182891 | JGI IMG/M metagenome (GOLD analysis project Ga0179591, IMG submission 182891) | Vadose zone soil fungal communities from Angelo Coast Range Reserve, California, USA - CZOMad2_1_08_16fungal (PacBio error correction) | ecosystem: Environmental > Terrestrial > Soil >...
GGTGGTTTCTAGCCATTGAAAGAATTGCCCAATCTGAGGTTGATCCTGACACATGTAAGAATAAACTATCAGGCGTAATCCCTAGACCACCAGCAAATGATGATGTTTCTGCTTGGGAAGGGGAAGGAAAAAAGGGTTTTCCTAAGAACGAGAGGCGTTCTTCTCGGCGATATCTTGACTGAATAAATACAAAAAAACTCCATGGGGCAACGGTAAGTGGAAAAAAACTGGCGGGAAATGTGGGAACAGGGGGAACATCAATGGAGCTGCAACCTAACAGTACGGAATGAAAAGGGGGGGTCGAGGGGGTTGGGTCTAGGGAAAAACAGCGGGAAGGTAGTTGAGGAGGAACAAGAAAGGAAACCCACACGGGTTGAGCCGGCTTCCCTAAGCTATAGGGGGGAGCGGGGGATGGGGAGAAATAACCTGAACTATGGTTGCCAAGGTAACTGGGTTGGAAAAGGCAAATAAGGTGCCCGACATTCATAATTGCTCAGAAAGGTGGAAGTCAAGGGAGGTTGGATTGTAATCAAGGGAGCTGGCCGAGGGGTTCTCTGGGGGGAGGTGTGTGGACAAAAAAAGGGGTTATCCTATCATATCCGGGAAAGGGGGGGGGCCCAAAAAAAAAAAAAAAAAAAAAATTGGGAAGGGGGAAGGGGAAATTAACCGGGAACCAAAGGAGCTTCAATAATACAAAAGAGGGCACAAAGAAACCGAAGCGTTAAAGAATTTGACTACAAAAGAACCAATAAATTAAGAATCCAAAATACTTGTTGGGGGGGGGAAAGGTTTTCCATAATTGCAGGGAGGGAAAAGAGAGCTTCACAAAAACCACAACCACAAAAAAAACACACAAAAGAACACCAACAAAAAAAAACAAAAAAAAAAAAAAACAAAACACCAAAAAAACAAAGGAGAGAAAGTCAGCGACCCTGGATGAAAGGCGTGGCTGGTCAAAAGATCCTAAGTCTCATCAATTCGAGGGGAGTGAGGGGTTAAATGGCAAGTTACCAGAGGGAAAAAAGAAACCAAACCAAGGGGGAAAAGTTGTGGGGGCAGTGTAAGGGGGGAGGTTAAGAAGAATTTACAGGAGGGAGCATTTAATGAGTGAAACTAAGCGTCATGGAATATCCCCCTGAGATGGGGGGTCGGAAAATTCTGTTTTGAAGACCTCAGCATGCACGATGGGGAAAGGGAAACTTCGTGGAGGAAACGAAGAAGGGTTAGGCAGAAGCATGGGAAGGGGGGTTGGGGCACAAGAAAACAAAGGAAAGAAAGCATCCTGAATTTGGAAGTATTGCATCACACCGGAGGATGGCAATAACGCGCATCAAGGAAATCAGGCTGAAAAAAGGGAAAAAAAAAAAAAACATTGAGCGAAGGCCTTGCACACTGGGTGAACCAAGTGGAGAAAAGGCTGGAAAACCAGTCAAAAAAAGGGGTGGGGGAAATGATTTAGAGGGGAGGGTTGGTTCACAACAGCGAGTCTCTAAAGGGGGGGGTAATTGAAAGACTACTAAGGGTCAAATATTGAAAACCCTAAAACAAAACTCCTACTGTGGGGTATTAGACCTTACAGTTCAATCAGAAGGGGTAGCCGAAGGGGAAAGAGCCTGAATAGGGTCGAGATGGAAATCAAACCCTAAAACAGGGTAAATAAAGGGTGGGATGTGTAAAACAACGAGTGAAAAATACCAGTGGTAAAAAAAGGGTCAGCGAAGGGGAAAAAATGTCCCATAAGAAAGGGGGGGGGTCGCAGGTGGCGAAATGCCACACCGGGGAAGGTGAAAAGAGGTATTCAAAAACGAGGGACCCAAGAAAACAAAGAAGAAGATGAAAAAAGTAGTGAATTAAGAAGCGGGTCCGAAGTTCGGAATCACCGGTAGAAAATGACAGAAAATAGAAATCCCTCCGGGGGAGTCACAAATTCAAAAAAAAAGCGGGGGAGTTTTCTTTGGTAAGGCCGGGGGGGAAGAGGGAACCAATCTGGACAATAAAAAGGCTACAACGAATGCCCGCACAATCACCAGCATCACTCAGGAAAAAGACTAAATGGCTCTTCTGTGGAAGGCGAAGGGAAAAAAGGCACGGATCGAATAATCAAAGTTAAGCAGGAAGAAAAAAGGGACATGTGAGGCGGGGGGGTGTCGCTGTCTCCATCAGAGGAAGAATGCAAAAAACAAAAGAAAAAAGCAGATAAATAGGACCAAGCCCGCAAAGAACTGAAAACAAATGCGATTGTTCTAACTCGGAAGGGACGACTATTTATAGAGAGAAAAACACCACGGAGGATGAGAAGGAGAGGGGAAAAAGAAAGGCTTGTCAGAGAAACCCCCCGCTCTGGGGAAGGGAGTACGGGCTTGTTGAAAGGTCTCCGACGGGGCGTCTGGTGAATTCTCTCAAGGACAAGGGGGGTAAAAGCACAAGGCACCATCCCGGGGGAGGAGGGAAAAGTCGGAATGGAGGGAGCGGGGGCGAGACGTGGAATGAAACGCCAACTTCGCCGGGTAATAACTCTAAAATTCAGGGAGGTGGGAGAGTCGCAAAGTGGGGGAAAAAAAAAGGTGAATGCGATGATTACAGAGATTTTATGGATCTAACTCTTTGGTGCGCGGATCCAAACTTCCCAAATACCGTACAAAGCCGAGAGAGGCCCGAGGTCGGGCTAGGGGAAGGTGCCTTTTGGGTCAGGGAGGGAAATATTCCCAAGATTCTCAGATACCAAATAAGCTAAGTGGCTTAGGAAATAAAAAAAACTGCGTGAGCATTGGGGATGGGGGGAAATTTGGGGGAAAGGAAGAGGGGTAACTCTTGGAAGTCGAACCAACGGCCGCGAACCAAAAGTGAAGGTGGAGAAGGGTCTAGGCTGTCTACCAAGGGGGGGGAGTTAAAACGTTTGGGAATACAAAAAGGAAAGAGACTTTTTAATTTGAAGGGGAGGAGGATACCGAAGCGGATAGGTACTAGGAGTAAGAGAAATGGGAAAGGGGTAACGTCCGTTGGAAGAGAACACGGCGTGTTCGTTAGGGAAGAAAGGGGGGGGATCGTTGAGAGGAGACCTACTTCGGCACTACGAAGGGGTGGGTGCAAAAAAAAGAAGGGGTACAATCCATCCAAGAACATCATTGGTTGGTGGGGGGGGTTGAAAAAGTCTCTCAAAAGGGGGGAACGGGGGGAAGGAGCAGTAGTAATTAAAGGGGGATCTTTGGGGGAACAGGAGGGGTTAAAAGGTGGGGGGGGAAAATGTCCTGGAAAAGTTAGACGACAATATGCAACAGACCTGTCCAACTTGCGGGCTCAGGGGGGACATATGTAAAAGGATTGCTCCCAGGAGTTAAGGGGAAGCAGCAAAGCGGAGGTTTCGATTGAAAAGCCGGTTCACGGAAAAAATCTGCGGGGGGATGAGTTGAAAAAATGAAAAAGGGAGTGCTATGATGTGAAGGGAAAGGAAGGATCTTCTCTTTCGGGGAAAAGCTACCAATTTGAACGACAGGGGGGCAAAGGAAAAAGGTTCACTTACCCCATGTCCACCGAAGGTGCTCAAAGTCCCGTGGACAGGTCAAAAGGGGTCACGCGGGGAAAAAAGAGTGGGAGGATTCTGATCATGGGGAGAAAAAAAAGGTATAAGAAGGAAGGGGGTTATAAAGTGACGATATCTCCCACTTGCCAAAGTCTACCCCTGGAAAAAAAAAGGAAATGGTTTTCATGCAGGGGACACATTCAAAGACCTCAAAGAACTCAAGAGGGGGAGGGGTGTGGGGTGTTGGTGAATCCTTGAGAGGTATTTCAGGGGGTGGACTGATTGAACCCTCACAGTAAGTTGGCAACTGCCTTTCGGCTTCCTGATAGGGGGGGCAGAAAAATACATGGGGGGCTCAAAAAGGTAAAAACCGATGGAAAAACAGAGCACCAAAAAAGAAAAAAGCTCAAAGATAAACCATCATCGGAAAATCTTCGCGGAGTCAGAGGAGGATAAAAGGAAAAATGAGTACTTCAGGCGTGAGGGGGGAAACACGCATAAGATTCGTGGGGGAAGATATTTCAGGAGGGGCATAAATCAAGCCTGAGAGCGAAATGAAGGGAACCGGAGAAACGGTGGGTTGGTTCATTGGGGGGGGGGGAGGGCCGGGCATCAAGGGAAAAGGGGAAGGAGTGGGGCGGGAGAAAGGACCATACCAAGGAAGTCATTGACGTTGAATGTTGATCTAATCAGAGGGGAGGGTGTGGGAAAGGGACTCCAGAAAAATTTCACGCAGGTTGTTGTACCTCCTAGGAGCCAAGGGGGGTTTGCCGTAGGATGGGGGGGAAGATAATTTGGGACGAAAAACCGTCCAAGAGGGATTCTTTGACGTAGCACAAAAAAGTTGAAAGAAGCAGAAAAACAGAAGTTGGGGGTACCGGATTCCTATGAGCCGTCTCAAAATTGGGTGACGGGGAAGAAGCTGCAAATAAGGTTCTTCCAGACAGTCGCTCTAAAAAACAACTATTATTATTAATAGAAGAGATGGATTGGGGGTAGGAAGGGCTTGAAAAGAGGAGTTGGATCTAACACATTTGACTGCCTCGCATCTGGAATCAACACATACAAAGAGAACAGCTGCTGGTGGTCGTGCTTGAAAGTAGAGGTTTGGGCATATAATGAAAAACCCTCAAGAGTCGGGGTGTAACTGGTGCTGCAAGTCTAAGAAAAGAATTGACGAATAATGGGCAACGCCTGGGAAGCCCGGGTTAAAAAACGGAATTTTTTAAAGCCTGAACAAAAGACGGCATGGAGGAGGGTAGACGAAAAAAACAAACGACATTCCCGGGAAGTTGAAAGGGGGGGGATGAGAAAAAGGGGTCTCCATCGGCAGTAGGGAGGACTAACCAGAAAAATATCACAGGGAACAGAATCGCGAAAAGTGAGCCGGGGCGGGGGGATTGAGGTAAGTCAGGATCATTCCTACTATTACTGGGGTTGAATCCTTCCGAAAAAAAAAAGGAGTGACTGAAGGGATTGATCTCGGCTTGAGAAGGAAGTTATTCCTTTTACATTAGGGTTGAAGGCTGGATGGGGGTATCGGGGGGGGGGTTGAAAATTAAAAAAAAAACGTATTTTATTCAAGATCATTAATCCAAGAATGAATGGGAGTGGGAAGGACCAGGGAAAAACAAAAGGTAGAAAGATCACGCGAGGGATGAAAAAACAAAAAAAAAAAAAGAAGATTATCCTGGAGAGCAAGTGGAAGGGAAAAAGCCCCTTCCATTGTTGGGGGGGGGTTGGGTAGGGTACAAAGGAGGGAGATATTTCAAGTCAGACAGCACTTTATCGGTAAAAAGGTCTTAGGAAGCCGCGAGGAAAAAAGGCGTTAGGTTCCAGAGTGAAGGGACGGGGACCACACAAAGGGGAAAAAAGTTTTGGGGGTTGGTTGGACGAGGAGGGTAAGGGTGGGCCGAGATTATATGTAGAACTGGTTCAACTTAAGAGGGAACTAAGAAGCGGAGAAGGGTGCCGCTCAAACAAGGAAAAGTGCGAAACGTGGCAAATCGAAAAAAACGGGATGGAAGTAACCCGGGCTGAAAAAAAAAATGACGGGTCTGACCGCGGAATTGTAATGGGAAAGAAAAGTGGATTATGGGGGGGCCTCGAGCAACCGCAGGTTGAAGGATGACGACTCTCTGGGAGCTAACGGAAGAAGTCACTGAAATCAGGAAACGGGGGGACAAGTGAAAAGTGGCAGATGATCGAAGGAAGTGTTCACGTAAAGGTGGACACGCAGTAAACACAAAAACCCGACCGCTGTTAGGGGGGGGAAGTAGCACATTGGAGGTTGGGATGAAAAAAAAGCTATCCCGAAAATGGGGGGGAAGTAATATAGGAAAAAGCAAACTCCTTAGTGGGAGTGAGGACAGGGCAAGACTAAAACGGTGACCAACGGTCTGAACTCTCCTTACCGAGCCTGAATGCTGTAGAGGGAGACCTATAGAAAGAAAAAGAACTGTTTGGTGGGTCCTCCAAAACGGGTCGTAAAAAAATAACCTTGAAAAAAAGTCAATGGGCAAGAATGTCCATAAGTACCGTTGTGTCCGACGGGGGGGGAGGGAAGTCGCAACAGCCGTGAAGAAGGGGAAAAAAAGGGGAATGGAAAACCCCCACGATGTTGGGGGATACACCTACAAAAAAAAAGAAGAAAGAATCGAATGGAGTACGAGAAAGTTCGGAATAACGCTATACCAAACGGAATAAGGAGGAAAGGGGACCCAAGGTCTGCAGCGGGCCCAAATCGGGGGCTTTCTTTTTGAAGAGGCGGGACACAAGCTTACGCGGCAGTCAAGAGAAAAGCTGGAGCACATAGGGGAAAATGCAAGAAAATCAAACGCCTAAGACTCTACTATGAGTTTCGCGTCTAGACGTGGGGGAGAGGGGTAAAGTCGGGGCAGATCAGGGACTCGAACTGGAAAGTAACGGCATCAAAAGAAGAACAGGGATCACTTGGGGGGGAGTGGCTATCAAGGGGGGGGGCGGCAATCAGGAGAGAATTGCAAAACAAAGGTGGAGGAGACCTTTAACCGAAAGCCAAAGAAAAGGAGAAGCTATTTGGTAGCTGAAATAAAGGCTAAGACGATTTGAGAGAGAAAAAACAAAAGGGAGGGAGGAAAAAAGAGATATATGGAATCCAGCGGTCGGTCGCCTTTAAAAGAAAAAAGAAGCAGTGAGCTAATTCTGGAGGTGTCAATGTAGAGCGGGGGGGCACTTCTGAAGGATCAGTGCAGAAATGATAGAAAGAAAAAAGAAAAAAACTTGTCATTGGATTCTTGGGCAAAACCAGTTCGGAATGCGATCAGGGGGAAGGTCGAAAACGTCGCCGTTAGGACTCGAAGGGAATTACGAGAGCGGAGGGATTGGGGGAGGCATTGGGAATGATTCAGACTAGTTTAGTGGTGATACTAGGGCACGAGGGGTTTACGCCGGAAGAAGCAAGTTCAAGAAAACAAAGCGTAAATCTTATACCTCTAGGTGGGGCGGGAGGTAATGCGGAAGTGAAGGGTGGGGCATAGGTATCAGCAAGTCTCCGTTAGGTACTGGGACGAATGAGAGGGTAAGAGTTGGAGGGTGTGGAGAATAGGGGGTGGGGAAGGACAAGAATTTGGGGAAACAGCCTTCGAACGGGCTGGTTCCTGAGGAAAACTCCGGAAACAAAATTACGTATTCATCGGTAAAAAAACGAATTAGGAACCACTTTTGTATTGGGGGGGTAGCGAAAGTGTTAGGCAACCGATGGCTTTTTGCTTTGTGGGGAAGGTAGGTAGCGACCCGAAGTCATCGGAGGTACGGCGATGAAAAAGACATTGGTAAATAAGGTGGAAGTGCGATAAAAAGGACTCTTGTAGGGGAAGGAGAAAGGGGGAGTCTTTAGGGGTAGGAACGGCACACCAGGGGGGGCGAGCGATCCAGTTTGTCAACCCACAGAATCCGCGAAAGAAACAAAAACGGGGGGGTTTTTTTTCACAATAGGACTCAAAAGGGATGTCCCGGATGGTAGCTGGCAATGGTTCTTGGGAAAAGGAGGGTGATGTCAAAGTTCTCGTTGGAGAAGAAGGAAGAGAATTCCAACAGGGGAAACGGGTGCTCGATACTTGGTCACCCAACCAAAGAAAAAAAACCACCCTGGCGTCCCCTTCGGAGCCAAAAAGTCGAGAAAAGCCCATGAAGGGGTAGATGGCAAGGGGGACACGTACGTTACATCATGTCTGTAGTGGGAAAACCGTAAGATAAAGGAGTCGGTCATGTTAGCAGGGGGGCACTTTCGGGCTCTTCTTCCAAAATTAACTGTGAAGTCAAAAGAAAAAGGAGACGGAAAAACACTCTATTTGGGCACAAAAAGTTCCCTTGGGAAAATTTCAGTAACCACCCTCGGTGGGAATCAAAAATGGGGGGGAGGACACCTCGTATGATAGTGACGCGAGCAAGGGTCGGAGTGGGAACTTGGGGGGGGGGGGGAGAGCCCGCCCCGTCGGGAACCCTTTCCCCGCAAAAATGAGGAGGGGCGTGCAATTCGTAAGAGAAGAAGGCTAGACTTTGTTTGGGTGGGGTTGGGGAAAGAACGTGGTTCTTTCTGGGAAAAAGCGTCAGCGGGGGGAAGGGGGAAGGTGACTCCCCATCACTTTCAGTTGGGGTGACTTCACATAGAGGGGGGAGAAAAACTACTTTTGGAAGGCAAAAAAAAGAGAAAAAAGGAGGTCTCGAAAGGAAAAAACAGTCAGCCAATCGTCCGTAGGGAAAAACAATCTGAGGAGCAGCAGAGTAATGGCAAGGAGGGAGGCGGCATGGAAAAGGAAGAGGGGCGGAGAAGAAATTCCTCCCCCTTGATCACAAGGGACGAGGATGCAGCAGGGGCACCCTCAGGGGGGGGGGGGTGGTAGGGGAAGCCTAAATTGCCGGTGAGCCGTTATAATAGCCCAGGAAAACGTACCTTTTTGTGAGTTGAACGAGAAGGTTCAGAAAAAAGGAAGAGTTAGGTTTTGTTGACGTCGGAAACCAGTGAACCCGAGGGGGGGGTCCCCTCATTCACAGGCGTTGGTCCTTATGGTCTTATTGTTAAATCATTGGAAGAAGAGGACGTCAGCCCTTAACCAGGACGGGGGGGAGGGTTTCGTAGAGAACAACAAGCCGGGGAGGATCAGAAAAAAGAAAGGTGTGATTTTTTTGGGTTCAATAGATAATGGGGGAAAGGAGGCAGTTGGAGTAAATACGCTGGGCATCTTCAGGAGTAAAAGGAACGGCAAAGCGTATCTCAAAAAAAAAAAAACAACGGAAAGATAGTATTATGGGGGAGGAACAAAATTAACGAAAAAAGATTTAAAAACCAAAGGGAGCCGGAAGTATAGATCAAAGGAAAGACCACCGAAAGGAATGCCTCTGACAGGGGGGGTCACGAGGGTTTTGACGTAGGAAACGCAAGCAGGAATGTGTACTGGGGGAGCTAGGGCTTACGGAACTTCCCTAACGGGCCCAACTACATGGGAGAACGAGATCCAAACTCGAAAGGACGGGGATGGGTGGGGGGGGAATGCATTAAAACACACGCAGAGCTCACGCAAACAGAACAGCAAGGAAGGCAGGCTATTTGGGTGAAACTAGAATTTCACTCTGAAAAAAATGTAGTTCCAAAGGAAAAAAACCAGGGTTATCCAGGCCATATAGAGAATTGGGATAATTCAAGGCTTCTCTGGAAATATTAAATATTCCGTGGCAAGTAGAAGAAGTGCCAGGTGAAGAGGTCAGACTCAAGATGGAGATAATGAAGTGTATTAGGAAGAGGAGGTCTCTGATTTCTAAGGTTGGGACGGTTATGGAAAACAGGTATTTTTGACGCCTATATAGAAAAGAAATGGAGAGGGGGGAAAACGCTATACCCAGGAGCGATGTCAGCAAGAGAGGGACAAAAAACCAAAAAGGGAGAATTTAAAAAAGACCTGAAAAATTAAATCCTCGTCCGAAGGGGGGGGGGGTTAAAAGTTTTCAACAAGACTGTTGAGATCTGAGAATCAGAGTTTTCAAGTCAGAAGACCTTTAGACGGGGGAGTAGACCTCGGAAAAAGGAGGGGGAGGTTCACCGCGGGGAAATGGGGTTCAATTTCGGCACCAAGTTAAAAAAAGGGTGAGAAAATATTCTGCAATGTTTTGTGTCAAAGAATGGGGAAGGGTCCGGGCGTAGGTAAAAGGTGACTCCGATAAGGTGAACAATCCCCGGAGGAAAATGTACTGACGATATTAAATGTCAACAGGTTCAGTACAGCAAAAAAAGTAGGGTGGTACGCTTCACAAACATAAAAAAAGGGGCGAAAAAGGGCTGACGGAAGAGCTGATTTTATAAGGTACTGAAGGATGGGGGGTGTGATACATTCCCAGAACGGAACTGCTTGGAAAGGGGGGGCGCCCGCTAGTAGATAAAATGGAAAGGAGAATCATAAAACGTGAGAAAATAATTTAAGGGAGGGGAGATATCGTGGAAGTGCCAATGGTTACTTCATCACCAAGGGGATTACCTAGGGAAAAACAAAAACCCCCGCCCCTTTGGGGGGGTGAAAAGGGAAGGAACATTTCGGGGGCTAAAAACAATAGCTCAGGGGGGAAAGAGTCAAGCTGATTCCGCGCAGAGCCAAAGAGACCTAACGCAAAAGACGGGTTGAATTAAAGCGAAAGGAAAAAAAAAAAACCTCCTGACCAAGGACTGTAACTAACGCAGGGAGCCGTACGCTGAGGTAGAGGACAGACACAAAAAAAGGAAGATAAAAAAAGGGGAGGACAAACTTTCTAAACAAAATACAACAATTTTAGGGGCAGCTGGGGGGGGAAAAAATAGTCTACAGAATTGCCCGGGTCACCGGGGGGAGGGGTGCGAAGAAAGAGGGAATGTCTTGGAGGAGTCAAACAGGTTCAAAAAACAAAAAAAAAAAAACTAACTATCCCTAATTCTTGAAAAAGTAACTCAAATCTTCAGAAAAGGGGAGGAAGATACTAAACCAAAAGGCACTCCAAGAAAGACACCCCGGGCTCAGGCTGGGACAAACCACGGCTGGGGACAAAAACCCAAAACAGTTGGTGGAACAGTCGGCGGCCGAGAAAAAAGCGGTCGGGGTGAAAAAACAAATCGTGGACGGAGAATAAGCAATCCACCCCACCCTCCGAAACTCGCGGGAATCTGAGGACGATTACGTCTAAAAGGGAGGGGAAAACGCTGCCGAAAGGAAGGGGGGAATCAGATACTCAGGGACCCGGGGCGTCCTTGGGCTTCTAGACGGCTGGGGGAAAAAAATCCTAGAGATAAAAACCGGAAAAGAGGAGACAGGACTGACCAAGTAGAAGCAGCGTTTCAGGGGGGGGTCCGTATCTAAAGCCAGAGCAGTTGGGACTCATGGAGACAAAAGAAAAGAAGGGGTATGGGATAGGCGAAGATATAACGAGGAGGACGGTAACCATAGAAAAGAACGCAAAAGCAGGAGAAGGGAGTGGAGGGGATTTTTCTAATCCGCGGTGCTTCTGTGTCAGGCTCGAGGATGCAGAAAAGGAGGGAATCACAACATGGCCACGGGGCATTCCTTTATCGGAATGAAAGTCTGAAAGGTTGAAGGACGAGCACTCGCTTATAATAACTCCAAAGTGCGTAAGGTGCTGTCGGCGGGTGTGCTTACAGGTTAAACAGATTATGGCACGCCGGGGTGTATGTGAAAAGTAAAAGATGGGCTGAAAGAAGACAAATAAACTGCACCCCCCTGGTGAAGGCTAAAAAGGGGGCTGGGGAAAAATATGAGGAGGTATTCCTTTGGGGGACAGAAGTGATTTAATCAAGAGACCGCTACGAGTTCCTACTGGACCACTGTGATCGTTAGCGTTTTGGGGGGATGAACGAGTTTTGTGATTATAGGGTAACCTTGCGTGGGGGACCTTCGCCAAGTCCTCGAACAACGGGATAGGGACATCAGTTACGAGGGAGGGACTTCTCAAAAGAAACGTGAGGGGGACGAACGTTGACATACACACCTTAGAAAGGTATGGGGGTTTATTCTTACGGTTTAGTAAAAATCTCGGAAAGCTACCTAAAGAGGGGGAGTTTAGCTGACAACATATTTTTACTATTATTTAAAAATGAAAGGGTAAGATCCAAAGGAGGGTGCGGTAGGGCCTAGGTGGGGGGGATCTGCCATGATTATAATATTAAGACATGTGGAGCGGCTCTGTTTGCAAGACAAAAAAGGAAATGGCTCATAAATACCCTAAGCAGTGTTCGGTGGGGGGTTCGACCGGGGGAGAAACCTTTAAGGGAAATTCATGAGCAAAACTATTCAGAGGAAAACAGGGGGGGGGGATTTTTTGTTGACAGGGTTCTTGGATTCTGCTGTCCAGGGGGAATTTTCTTTCGGGAGGATCAAAAAAAAGCACTGCAACCGGGGGCTGGGTGCCGACGGTCCAAGCCCCAGGGAGTAGCATGATGAAAAGGGGGGCAGAAGATACAGCCTCATGTCATTTCGGTTGAAGGCCCTTTCACTGAACAGACGGGGGCTTCAAGGAATGGGGGGAACAAGGTAAGCGTGAAGGAGTTTAAGAGTGTATAGAAGTACTTCACTCCTTTCAAAAAGCTGAAGTGGAACCAGACGCTAAAAGAGTCAGACTGCCATCATGGACCGGCATACTAGGTGAGCACGGGTTCAAAGGGGGGGAAATGAGGGAAGTTGTCACACAGTTAAATCTAAAGGGAAAAGGTGGTCTTACGAGAGGTTAATAAAAATTGAGATCAGGTCTTACTTTGAAACAAAGAGTAATCCCAGATGCCCCTTATGGACCTTGGAACACTCACAAAAAATTAGGGGGAACTTCTTGGGAGGGAACACTCTGCGAAGACGTGAACGTGTGGGGTGGTTTTGGGGGGGGAAAAAGGCGGGTGATAGGAATGGAAGAGAGACTTGGTTTGGGAGTTATCCGGAGAATTAATGGCCCTTCTTCTGCTCAGATCGAAGCACCTAAAACGGGTGTGTCTAAGGGGGAAATTCAAACCGATACCCGACACCAGAAGGACCGCAAGCTACAAAGAAGTAAAGCTTCATTAGACAGCGGAGGAAGAGGCAGAAGAAAGTAAGGATCTTGCTGGGGCACCCGTACTCTTGAAAAAAGGATGTGAAAGAAGGGAAAATCAAAAAACCTGTAAAAAAAGCCATAAAAAAGGAGTTAAGGGGGGCGCTCTCACAAAGGTGGGTTGCTAGGTGGAGACAGGACAAACCTTAACCGGTGGAATAATACCCCATAGGACCAACAGCTTGAGGGAACAGTGAAGGTTATTCATCAGAAGAGATTATCTTGATGGGTTTTCACGGATGAAAAAAAAGTCAGGTTGGTGTCCTCAAACAAAATCAGGGGAGACCATGTCTTTTGGGGGGGCGTAGGTCTTAGAAATTGGCGAAGAGGAAGCCGAAAAAGGGAGTTCTTACTGACCAAAAAGCGGTAAGGGGGGAAAAAACAACAGAGACTGTTATGTTGGGGGGATCGGTTGATGAAGATGAGAGTCTAGGCCTCAATGGGGGAGGAGAACCGGTAAGACGGAGGGAGTCAGAAACA
>Ga0179591_1370923_pt1 | contig 13091 bp, 10 predicted proteins | sample CZOMad2_1_08_16f_FD_182891 | JGI IMG/M metagenome (GOLD analysis project Ga0179591, IMG submission 182891) | Vadose zone soil fungal communities from Angelo Coast Range Reserve, California, USA - CZOMad2_1_08_16fungal (PacBio error correction) | ecosystem: Environmental > Terrestrial > Soil >...
TCGGAAGGGCAACCGGAGGGGGGGGGTTACCTATAGAGGCTGGCCGGTCCGGGAGGGAAGATCCTAACTGTATCCGAGAAGAAAGAACACCTCAAAAAATAAGAAAGAAAGAAGAACTTCCGGGGATAAGGGATCCGTTGCTGTCTCAGGAGCCCCCAGGGAGGGGATAAGAAAAGCTAGCCTGCCATTGGAGGAAAATATTTAAAGGGATAGTCTCGGAACCTCGGACTTAAAGAGAACTGTCACCCTGATGCTTCGACTCTCTAAATACCTATGACAGTGAAAAGAATGAGAGGGGGAAGACGTCAGCAAAGGGTCGGAAAAGAGAAGGAGAGCTCGACGGACGAAGCTCTTAACAAATGATCCCTGCTGAACCACTATCCAGGGAGGAGAACTCCTCAAAGACTTTTCTAGGAAGAACCCACATTAAAAGGGTCATAGGAAAGGAAAAACTGTAGAGAGGAAGCTAGAGTTTCAATGCGGCATCTTTTTCTGACGTTCATGTAAGGGGAATTCCGAAAAAAGAACTACTACATTTTAGGAGAACCTGTGAGAAAAGCTTGAGGGGAGGGAGTCTGAAAAAAGAGAAGTCTTAGAGAGACTGGACTCTCTTCTCTAAACACTCGGGAGGGGAGTTACTTGCGGTTAAGTATACTACAGAAGACGAATCGAGGAGAAAAGAGAGGAAGAAGGGCCAAGGACATGAGAGCAGAAAACTCTTTATAAGTCGGGACTCGGGTCGTAAGATATAGGAGGGAGAAGAAAAAAAAAATCAAGAGGAGAATAAGAAAGGAAAAAGAAGGCCGTCACGTCAAAACCTGTTCTGTTCTCAGGACTCTGCACGGGGAATCTTCACCATAAGAGGAGGCTCAAAAAAAAAAAATCGATAAAGAGATAGAGGAGACACAACGACTTTTTTTTTTCGCCTCCAATGGAAGAGAGACTTACGGAAGGGAAAGAGTCGGGGTAAAGTAAAAGGAGGGGACTCAGGAGAGAGGAAAAAAAGACGGGATTCTACTGCTCCATGGGGGGGGGTTCCCGAGAGGATCAGGGTTATTCGCGAGAAAAGGAGTGACTTTAGAGGGCTAAGCTATCATCGGCCATTATTTAATCGAATATATGTCAAGGCAAGAACGGAAAAAGAAAAGGGAAATTCGTTATAAAATGAAGAGTATCATCACCTCCCTGATAAAGCTCGAGGAGAGGACGGTTAAAGAAAGCTTTAAAAGCTCTACAAGTAATCAGGGCAGATAAAAAAGTGGTATTTTCGATCACATACTCTACTAATTCAGATCGATGAGGGTCCTGGAATCTACGCAAAGGGCAGAAACCTGTTTTTAGCGCGGATTGGAGGCTCCCTTACAGCACAGAGAGGGGGGAAGTAGGGAAGAACTGGATATGCTCGAGGTTTTCTCTATCTAGAAGAGGTTGGAACACCTCAAAAGGGAGAGTTTAACGGGAAAGAGGGGTCTCCCTAGGAGACCTGAGGGGTGGCTTTGGGTATCTCCAAATCTTTCAGTCGGGGAAGACACCGTGGCCGGGAAAAGGGAGGGAAAAAAGAGAAGAACTATGTTTTTCGAGTCAAGGGTAGGAATTCGAAAAGGTCTAGAAGTACTGAACACAGGTTTCAGTAAACTCCTGATGGTCGAATCAGTGCAAAGTCCGAAGGGCCGAAGGACTTAGAGGGAAATCTACCAAACGGTGTCGACTGCGAAGAGCCGGAAAGCAAGAAAAAAATCCAGAGGGAACAAGGGAGGGGCTTCAAAAAGGCCTCGCCCTCGATCGACAAGATGAGAGGTCCTGGAGACTCGTCCGAACTGTGAGAGACCTAGAGGGCGTGGAGTGATTGAAAAAACGTATGCGGGAGCTCGGAAGGAGAGGACTGGAAAAAGGTAATCGAAAGGAAACTCTGCACGAGTGGGGGAAGGAGAAACCATGAGGAGGGTCGGAAAGAGGAACTCAACCGAACATTTTGCGCGCGTTACTCTTTGATAGGAAGAAAACAGAGAAGCTCGAAGGGAGACGAAAAAAGGGAAGGGGAAGCCTAGATCGTTCGAGTTTTAATTACCCGAGGGGAAGTTCGGGAAGAGACTTTTAAACTTTCCTCATCGCTATACCGAGGCTGTTCTCTATCAAGCAATTCAGCTTTCGGAGGTCGAAGAGGGTAGGGAAAAGTACCAAGGCCGCCTAAGGCATTACCGGCGGACGCACGAAAAAGCAGTAACATCGGGGGAGGTGAGGGAACTCTGGGAAGGGAAAAAACTTCAAAGGGGAGAATTCTGGGAGAGGGGGGTAATTCATCCTCGGGACCTACAAGAAATGGAGGAAAATCCCGGAAAGGGGTCGCAAGGGCGTTGCGCTGAATATCAAGACCCACTTCGCCCCTGAGAGTAGGGAAAACCTTCTGGGACTACGTTAGAAGCTGAGTCAGGAGTCTGAGGGAAGCGCGACTTAAGACCAGTCAGGTACATGCAGCTAAAACCTTGCGCAGCTCAGTAAGAACCCAGTATCTTACCAAAATGGAAGAAAAGAGAGGGAAAAACACCAGAGAAAGGAAAAGATAGACTGGAAGGTGGAAGGTTTCAAATTCTTTTAGTGATGGAGGCGGTCATCGGGGGGAAATAATTCGTGCACAATGTCCGCGTGAGGGAGAGCTGCAGGGGTCGAGAGGGAGACTCTTACACCTTCATTCTGGTTTTTGGGGTTATCAGGGAGGGAAGGGTCAATGGGACAAGTTGAAAGGGAGGAGGCATCGGGCGGGCCAGAACTTCTTGGGATCCAGGCTCAGATTTCTCCGATAAATAACCGAGAGAGGAAAAATAACCGGAGTAAAAAGGCTTGCCTTTGAACCTACTCGTTCGACTCTAGCAATGTAGAGCGGGGGCTGGAAGAAGGCACGCCCCCCCTGTTAATCATAGGCTAAGGTTGTTTGGTCTGAAAGAAAACCAATAGGAAGAAGGGGGGAAGGAGAGGACGGCGGGGATCGAAGCGATTTCGCTTGAAGGAAAAAATTTTAATAATCACGAGTGACGGCAAGCTCAGGGAAATAGGGAGGGGATCTAAGAGGGCTTATAAAAAAAACCACCCCCACCCCAACACCCCAACACCCCCAAAAACCAGTGTGATAGATCCGGATACGTCCGTGTGTGAGCTTATTAAAAACAGCAATTTCAGAATCAGGATCGAAAGCTGGAGAAGGGGTGGGGGGGGTGGTCATGTATCTTCCCCGTGCGCCGTTCTGCGGTCCTTTGGAAAGAGCCGGGAAGAAAGGGGGAAAGAAGGGAATCCGCGTTGACCGCGAATTATCTTCAGTCTACTGCTGACAAGTAAAGCCACTGAGGCTATCGAAAGAAAAGATCGGGGGGGGCTTGGGGGGGAACAGTGCAGGCAATTGTAGAAGAGAATCCCGTGTCTGAGTCTCGGAGAAGTTTCGGAGCGGCGTTTCTGGCGGTAGTCGCGGTGGATCTGAGGAGCCTAGAGGGGGGGGAGGATCAGTGAGTTAAGCTATCTCCCGTCTTCTAAAAATTTTTTCTCAGCTCTGAAAGGCTTTCGGGGGGGGCCCAGAGCCGGCCGACCAGTCTTCAGCTTCAAAGGAGAATTTCTCTAAGGAAAAAAATGTTAAGAGTCAAAGAAAGTAGCTCAGAAGGGGAAGATGCGAAGAGGGAAGGAATACCAAACACAGTTATTTTGGGGGAACCACTAAAAAGCTTCTAGAAGAAGGGGAGGGAAAAAAATCTCCTGTCAAACAAGAAAGAGGAAAAAAACGGAGGCAAGTGGGAATCTATCGAGAACAGGAGTCGACCTTTTTTGATGGCTGATTCGCGGGAAAAGGCATCGAAATGGCGGGAACTGAAGGCAAACGAGAGATTTCTGCGGAGCTCTTTGCGGAAAACTTCTCCTTCTCGCGACCTAAGGCTCAATATCCGGGAAACCGTGAGGGAAAAGAGAAAGGGGGTAAAGAATCACGTGGCAGACTTCCTTTGATCCCAAGGACGTTTCCATTGCCTCGTTTCGAGGTGCCGATCCTGTCTCATGGAAGGGAGGTAAAGCTCGAAAAAAGCATTGACCTGCCCGAACAAGGTCAAAAACAGGGAATAAACCCGTGGCATATCATTATAAAACTAGGAGGGGACGGGGAGAGGGGTAAACCTCCTTTGTCCCGCGGAGAAATGGTCCACTACCTTGAGGGCATGCCGGAGACGAGAGCTCTGGGGGGGGGGGGGGTGGTTGTGGAGGTCAGAACTCAGGGTAGAGGAGTAGAGAACCTTGTCCTAGACTGGTCTTGCTTTGGAACTGTATTCACGGGCCTATATTTGAGGAGGGTCGAAGAAGAGGCATGACATAAGAGACAAAATACGGTAAGTAAAACTAGGCAATCGGAAATTCCACGAACGGGTCTGTAAAGGGGGAAGGGAGCGGAGGGTCAAGAGGAGTCGTTGATCTGGGGCATCCGGTACCTTCATGTATAGAGCCGCTTGAAAGGTCAAGGAAGAAGGTTACAGAGAAGGAAACCTTAAGGTCCGGGAATAGGCGCCGGCATACTGTTGATCCGGAATGGAGGATAAGAAGGAATAAGAGCGGGGGGGCATGGAAAGGAGAACCGGCGGGCTTTCAGAGGGGGTTACAAAGACCTGGATATTCCTCCACTAGAGAATTAACTTCAATGGGAAGTCAGACGAGTGGGACAAGAAAAAAAAAAGCTCTGAAGAGGGGGGACGTCAGGAAAAGGGATTATGGAGGTCAGCTCTCCAGTCCAGGAAAAAACTTTGCCGCTGTTAATCACTCGTGAAGGAAGAAATCATGCGGGAAGAGGGAAATAGGGAAGGTGATGGCCTCGGAGGAGCGCGTCGATGCCGACCAGGCTAAGGTGTAGGGGGTTTGAGTCCGATTTACGAAACTAAAAAATACTTGGGACAGAGGTCTCAAGAGGAGGGGAATCAGGGGGTCAAAGCATGTTGGAAAAGCGCTAACCATCCATCGTCTCAAGACCTTAGAGACATTATTGGGGTTCGGGAAAAAGAAAAAGATCGAAGGGGGAGGGAGAGTCAAAAGGGGATCGGGGGGCGTTCACACCCATCCGGAAAAAAGCCTGATAACTTTAGATCAGGAAGAGTCCAAAGTATACTCAACTGTAGGGGAGTCTGGGGAGGAAACATTTCAGGAAAAAAAAGGGGTTTGGGGGAACAAGGGACAGGGCGCCGGTCAATCGTATGATCCTAGCCTTTCGTCTGGTGCAGAAATCCCCCTACAAGATTGACCAGAGAGAGGTCCTGGAAGGCCAAAAGGGGGAAGGGGGGGTCGCCGCGAAGCAAAGGAGACCAGTGTCTTATATCGACCGAGGGGACAAAAGTTTGCCAAATAGATCTTGAGATCTGACTCAAAAGGAAATTGGAAAGGGAAAAGGAGCGTACAGAAAAGCAGGGAAGCCGAGTTACCTGATCCGAATGATGATGGAGCTCCCTCAGAGTGAAGCCTCGCCAGGGGGGTACGGAGGGGTCCAAAGTATACTGGGGGGGGAAACGCCGCCATAAAAAAGTTGTCTCTTATCAAGACCACCTGACCGGAATATTTGAAATGGTGAAGGGAGGATACAAGTTACGAGCTTCTAATAAGGAGGGATAAAGGTCTGTGGGAAGAGGATGCCTCACAACGAAAATGGTCTCCTGAGGACTTTGCCAGAAAGAAACCTCGGGTCTTATTTAGGGAGGATAGGGGCTACGAAGGGGGACTAAAAATAGCTGCGTCGGTGCTCAAAAGCTTACAATTCCTACTTCTTTAAGGGAGACTCGCAAAAGAGGTCTAATGAAAAAGAGAAAAATTCGGGGGGGAGGGGAAAGGAAGTCCACAAGGCCGGCTATAACAGCTGATCATCAAAGCTTCTATCGCCAATAGAGTTCTACGAGAAAGCCATGAAGCGTATTCAAATCCTCCCTGTTCATCACAGCCAAGGAAAATGGCTTGTCGAAAGGGGGGCTGGACTTCGTCCAGAGCCACTAAGCTTACTAGACTATGTCCCCACCCAGGCCGAAGGGACTTTCGTCCATGCGTAATACATAGAGGGGGGGCATCAAAAAAGGGACATCGGAAAAGAGGAAGAAATCAATTTAGGGTATGGATCGATAGGGGGATGGTGGAGTGTAAAGGTCGCTTACCATCGTCGTCTCGCTTCGCGGCGGGGTTCTTACCACGTCGGAGATAAGAGGGAATTTACGGGGGTCGAGGCGGCGTCGATCTTCGAAAGAAAGATCCAGGCCGGTCATCATCACCTAGGTGACAAGGACACGAAAAGGGGGGGGGGCATCACGGGGGAAAATTTACGCGGTTTAACCCTTAGGGAGGCTTCAGGGAAATCTAGGGATGCTGGGGGAAGTGAACATCCCGCAAGAAAAAGTGCCAGACACATGCATCCCTAGAGCTATGTCTGCTTCCCGCCACTGCAGACGGAACTAGGAGGGAGATATGCGTGGGCCGCGCACCTTGGGGTAGGATCCCTCAAAAAAGGGCATCCCGGCTAGGAAGAGTGGGAAGGCACTGCAAGGGGGGGCACTCCGTTGGGTCTGTTTTTTCTCCACGCGCGAAAAACGGGGGACCTAGCGGGGAGCTAAAGTTAGGGGCAAAGAAGGGGCTTCAATCGGCGCGAGATTAACCGAGGTCTTCTCACTGAACTCTACGGTGGTGATAAGTGCTGGCAGTCCGAACGGGGGGGGCGTGGGCGCGAAGGTCGACTCTGAGGGATATGTGACGCGTCCAGACAATTCGAAAGCCTCGAGGGGATACGACATGGGAAGGGGCTCAGTGAGTTTAAAAGAAATAGGGGGGAGAAAAACTGCCGAATCCGAGCCCGTCGCGACTCGACTTCAAGTCGAGTCCGGGGTCCGGAAATCTGGGAAACTCGATATAAAGGATGCGGGGGGAATCGCAAATGTGCGTCTTCAACTGGGAAAGACCGTGTAAAGGGAAAGGAGGAATACGAAAAAGATAGCGGCGGATTCACTCGAAGGAGGTTTCAGCACTTTTCAGAGAGGCGGAAGGGGGGGCGGAGTCTCGCTCGGGACTCGTCACCGGACCCTTATTGCTCAAGTCGCAAGTGTGAATCTCCCACAGGCAATCTAGAATTAGTCGCTTTCGGGGGAAAGAGAAGGGGGGAGGTTAGGCAAAGGAAGAGATTAACAGTCTGACCTGATTCAAAATCCACGCCCTTTCTCCAACCTGAGCACGAGTCTCGATGGCAAACCCGTTACAGGGGAAATTGTGGGAAAGATTCCGGGGCAAGAGTTCATATCCCGCGTCGTATCAGGATCGTTCTGAGGCGGAAGAAGGGAAGGAAAAAAAAAAAATTGATAGCGAGTCTTCACAAAGGGAGGGGAGAAGTACCATACGGCTACAGAGCGTGCTAGAAACTCTTTTCGGACAAGTGCCATACCCGGGCGAATACGTTGGGGGGGGGTCTGAAAGGAAACTTCTAAACAGGGAACCAGTACCGGGGAAAAAGAAGGGGTCGCCGAGAATTCTCTCCCAAAAAGACCAACCTCCTGAAAACCTGGGGGGGAAGAAAACTTGGGAAGGCGCGATCTGGAAGGAAAGGGAAGTCACCCAGCTGCATGCATCTAAAAAAACTCTGTCGAGAAGGAAGGCCTATCTTAAGACCATGGATTCTCAGAAGAACACAAAGGGGGGGGTGGTGCGGTGGGGGCAGGGTGGGTTAAAAGGACTCTTTAGTTACGTCGGAAGGTCTGTCTGAGCTGGAAGGGGTTAGTAAGCGAGCAGGGAAGGCATTACAAAAAAGATACCAAGAGGGGGGAGGTTCTAGAGGGGAGTCAGAACGCTGCGCCTCGGCTTAGTCGTAACGAAAGGGTTCTCGTTTCGGAGGGTCCAGCGAGAGAATCGGAGAAGATGAAGAAAAAAAAAAAGTTAGAGGTGTTACATAAAACTCCTCGATCACGAAATGATGTATCCGGTAGTTCCGTGTGGCCCGGATCCTATTGAAAGCAATTCGGAAGAGAGGAAGTTCTTGGGGGGGGGGAGGGGAAAACTCTAGGGAAAAATAGGACGGGGGAGGTCGTGGGGGATGCTGAAGGTCGTTAATCAGCAAGGGTAAAAGAATCCTACGGAAAGAGAGCTTTCAGAGACTTGAGATAGGGAAGGGTGGGAGGGTGGAGACCGGGGCTGGGGGATGGGTTCCTCCATCGTAAGCTTCATCAAGTGGTCGGTTGTTGATATGGGAACTTGGGGGTAGTAAGAATGGAGGAAAGGGTTCGAAATAAAGGTCCCGGGGGAATCTCCAAAAAGAGAGAACCAATCCTCTTGGCCGCGCGCCAGACCGTGAAGGGAAAAAAAAGTTGGAAGGCGAAAAGATCAGTAACTCTAAGAGGTCTCATCTTGACAAACTCTATTTGGAACTGAACGGGTGAAGGCCGGGGGCTAGCGCGTAGAAAAAGTTCGGAAGCAGGGTCAGTATGCTGGGAAGGGAAGCTAGATAGATTCCTCCCTCAGCTTCAAGTGTCGCGCTTCGAAGTGCTGGGGGAACGGAAAAAAAGTACTGGCTTCCTCAACTTGAGGGGGATGCAGAACTTAGAGAAGAGAGTCTCTGGGGGGAGAGGGGAAAAAAGAATCTCGTCGGACGTCCTGAATTATCACAATGCACTTCATGATGGCTCCTTCCAGAGCCTTTCCGGAAAAGACTCAGAAAATCTCTTAAATGGGGGGAGTGGAGGGGGAAGACAGGGGGGCTCACTTGAAATTTGAAAATAGGCGCCGGTGATCTCGCATAGGACCTGAGGAGGGGGAATAAAAGCCACCCCTTTCCAAATTTCAGATGACTCTGAAAACGGGATAGGAACTTGTAGTTGTTTGAAAGAGTCCCAGGGCTCTTACCCTCCGTCTCTACAACGAGGCATGCGTTACAAGGGAGCTTGTGGGGGAAAGGCATAAAGGGAGAGGAAGGGAAGCGCGTACCTCCAATCCGACGAAAAGGGAAAGATCGGGTACCGGGGGCTAAGAAGGTAAGGGGGAATAAAAAAGGGGAAGGAGTTGATAAGGGCTAAGTGCTGCGGGTCGTGAATACTCGTAAAGGGGGAAACTATTAACGACATGGTTCGGATTGAAATAGCGAAGGCAATCCTAGGCTCTACACAAGCACTTCCTAAAGGAGAGGCATAAACGATCAGTAGAAACCATCGGGCACAGAGGACTTTACAGCTTAACCGGAATTATCCGAGAGACTCAGGACAGGAAGAGGTACGGGAGGGACGGTCGGGGTTTTCGGCACTCTTTTTCGCTCGTAGCCTGCAGGACTGAGGTATATAGGGAGGAGTTCAGCTTCAGGGGAGACGGAGAGGGGAACTTAGGGGAATCATGGGAAAATCGCCTTCCCATAACTAATTGGCTTTGTGGGTTCCGATAAATTCAGTGGGGTTTTGTTTGGTTTTTTGTTTTGATTTGTTTTTAGGTTTTGATTTGTTTTGGGTTTTGTTGTTGTTTTTTAATTGAGTGTTTATGGTTGTTTATTGGTTGTATTGTGGTTGTTTTTGTTAGTTGTTGGGAACTATTTTTGTTTTCTTGTATTGGTTGTTTTGTTATGTTGTTTTGGGTTGTTGGTGTTATAATCATGTGGAGAGTTGGGGGTTTGAGTGTTGGTGTTTGTTAAAGGGGGAGCGGTATTGGGGTGTATGGGTTTATGGTGTTGTATGTTTGGGTTGTGTGTTGTTAGAGGAGAGGGCTCACAAAAGGTCGGAAGGGAAGATGCCTAACTCCTTGGGGGGCGTCTGGAGAGTCCATCTTCACGAACGTTAGGCTCCGGGAGAAGAAATCGCAGGGGGAAGGGGGAAAAGGGGAGGGGGACTTGGAAGGAGAAAACCCGTGAGTGCAGCGGAAAGTCCTCATAATCTTTCTAGCACCGGGAGATGGGGCATGAAGGGGACCGTTGGGGAAATGAGAAGAACCAGGGAGACCCATGAGTGTTCGGCAGCGTCACGACCAGTGGCTACTGAAAAAGATCTGTCCGCATGAAACTGGTAAGGCGGAATTGTAAAGCCATGAGAAAAAAAGTTTAATGAGAGAGGCCGTCACCGAGATGGAGTCTGTTGGGCGAGGAATGGAGCCCTGTGCACACGGGCCTAAAAGGATCTCTTCGAGCTCTACTGAGGGGGAGATCCATCAAATTCTTATCAACGGGATCCGAGAGAGACTGGGGGCCTCGGTCCTGAGACCGAGGGGTCGGCAGTCCCTGAAGGAGGGTTTAATGGCTATTGAGGAAATTTAAGGGAAGGAAACTCAGTGGAAAAGCCTCAAAGGGGCGAAGGAGAGAGTCGTGAACATTTTCCCCAAAGGGGCTCCTGCGCACCTCGCTGGAGAAAAAGCTGATCATATTCTGATTGGTCGGTGGGGGGAACGTTCTATCTACAGGGGGAAGAGAGATTCAGAGGAGGGGGGATCGAGGAAACCAAAAGACTTTAAGAGACTTCCAATCGGGAGCGTCTAAAAAGAGAAAATCAACAACACAACGGAATAGGAAAGGGGGGGAGGAGCTCTGGAGAAAGGGCAGTCACGAAGGACAAGTTACCTTATTGGTTGGGCGGGGGCGAAAAAAACGCTGGTCCTGCAAGTCTGAAAAATCGGATAGTAGTACCGACACGTCCACCGCAAAAATCAGGATTATCCATGATGAGAGAACCGAAATGTGTCTTGGGGGAGAATCTTGGGATGAAGGGGGTCTGGGAAGGGAAGATGAGGGGGGAGGGAAAGTTGGAAACGTGTGATATTGCGTACCGAACCATACAGATCCGAAAAGAATCATTGCTTCATAGACGCTGACTCAGACCTAGGACAACGTCCTGATGGGGGGGAAGATCCAAAGGGCCTTATGGAGTCGCCTATATTACTAGACTCGGAAGGCTCGACTGCGGATAAAAAAAAGAGGATCGGGACATACACTTATAGGGCCTTCCACCTTACAAGATCGATGGCTTTAGAGGAAAGGTCAGAAAGATTAAGGGGAGAGGGAGAACAATTTCTGGGGCTGCAGAACACTAAGGGCGACCTGTGCCTGAATAACCACTGTGTCCGAGGATGTCTGCGACTGGGAGATCAATACCGGGGAGGGGAGGACCGATCTGCCGTCAGAACACTTCTGTCTGGGATTTCCTTGAGAGCTACTCTCAGCGAGAACTCACGGGAAGGGAAAGAGGAAAAGGCCGTAAGAAAAGAGGAACGAGGTCGGTCGGTGGGGAAAAAAATTCGTTCTGGAACACTTCGGGGAAATAGCTGGGGAGGGGAGGGAAATAATCATAGGGGGGAACCATGGGGGGGAGGGTGCGAATGAGAACGCTTGTTCTCTTCAGATGACGGGTCTTGAAGTAAGTAACTTGAGAAGAAAGTCAAGGAACACAGTAAAAAAGGGTCAAATAGTTGCGTTGTTTCTAAGGAATCCAGACGCTCATCGAAAGTGAAAAACTGGTGGGATCATTACACTCTAACAAAAGGAGGGGACGAAGGGGTCTAATAAAGTCTTGTTCTCTCCCTAGGAGAGCCGTTTTCCGGGAAATCCGTATGGGTCGAGAAAGTGCAGGAAGCTTAAAAAAGGGGAATAACAAGGAAGGGGCAGGGCTACTATCACCTCCGTTCCTAGGGTGCTTAGGAAGACTTAAGGAGAGAAGGGGAAAAGGGGGGGAGGGGTCTAGAGAAGGGAAGAGTAGGAGAGCCCTTGCTATAAGATTCATTTCGACTAAGGTTTAAACAAAGAAGGACTACCGAACTCGGACGGTATTCCTTCTTGAAGCTCAAATTGGACAACACAGGGGGTTTAAGGAAGGGAGGCCGTCGGGGGGGGAAAAAGTGGGGACGAACGGTGGCGTGATCTCTCCACGAGCGAGGGCCTTCTCAGTGTGCTAAGGGCGAAGTCTGTTGAAAAACCGATGACGGTGTCAGGACGAAAGTCTGAGGAGGAAAAGATGACAAGATCGGGTGCTGTTTATCTAACAGCTAGTCAGAGGGTCTCTGAAGATGATGATTGGGCGCGGGCCTTCATAGGGGGATAATGAGGGGGCCCAGGTCTCCCTCATCCCCACTTTCCTCCTAACACATTCCTTCAGGTAGGTTACGAAATAGACGTCATCGTTACAGGAGGGGAGAAAGGAGGAAGGGGAGGAGGGGGAAAGGGGGAGGCAACTGGCCCGACTGAGACGCCGGATAATCCACTCGAGAAAAAAAATTGTCGGGGAACGAATTGTAGGCCTTTCAAAGCGTTCCCGCTACTCTCGGAACGGAAAGAAACTCTGAAGTCGACTCTCGCGATCAAAGTTTAAGACGGCGTTAGACCAAAAAAAAAGGTTAAAGGGGGGAAAAATGATCCTCGGGGAGATCGAGGGTCCACCTGGCAAGGTAAGAGCCTGCGCACCCTGCGAAAAAAAGTTTTCAGAGAAGTTTCTAGATATAAAAAAATGCTGAGAAAAAGTTACGCGGGGGAAAAAAGGTGTACAGCCCAGTCATCGGAAAAAGGGTCCTCCACCAAGGGAACTAAGAAGCGCCCGTTCGAAAGGGAGGGAGGAACTCTGCTGAAAACTTGTGAGGCCACGGGGGGCTGAGCAAAATCGTGTTCTTACCGCGGGGACTCTTTCTCGGCGTCTTAGAAACTCAAAAAGGGATAGGGGGGGATAAGGGTCTCACAGGCGTGGTAAGACAGACAAAAAAAAGGACTACATCTTCTGTGCTACGATGGAAAGCTGGGCCCGGGGGAGTGTCAGAAAAAAGAAGGAAGTACTTAAGGGGTGGATAATGGACAGAGGGAAAGGGGCCTCGAGAAAGGAGACGAGCACCCCTTAGACCGAAGAAACTCAAAATCGGCGCAGAGACTGAGAGAGAAACTACTGAGGGGAATTCAGGGGAAAAAAGGGAAATTTCAGGAACTTCTCTCTGTCTGCCCGCGCTCCAGTCGGGGAAAGTCGGACCTGCAGCTAGAAGGGGGTATCGCTGACACAAGATTCCTCTAAAAGAAAAATCTCCTCAGAAAAAGTATAAAAGGGGGTGGGGATTTGGGGGGGAGCGGAAAGCCTAGGAAGGCTGCGAGCTCAATTCATGGGTAGTTCGGTCAAGCT
>Ga0179591_1298840_pt1 | contig 13090 bp, 21 predicted proteins | sample CZOMad2_1_08_16f_FD_182891 | JGI IMG/M metagenome (GOLD analysis project Ga0179591, IMG submission 182891) | Vadose zone soil fungal communities from Angelo Coast Range Reserve, California, USA - CZOMad2_1_08_16fungal (PacBio error correction) | ecosystem: Environmental > Terrestrial > Soil >...
TATGAGAGAGACCCACGTTTAACAGAAACACAGCTAATGTTACCCGAGACTCAAGACATGGTTGGAAAAAAAGGGCAAAAAAATCTAAGGGGTTATGGCAGGGAAGAGTTCCACATCGGTTGGGAGTTTTGAAAGGACGGAAGAGCCGGTATGTAATAACTAACAGCACTGGGGGGATTCCACGCTGCAAACGACGAGGGGGGGGACAAGCAAGTCGGGAAATCGGTGCAAGCGCACGGAGCGTAACGGGCAATTGCGGAGAGGGGCGGGGCAACCAATCACATGCAACGGGGAATGGGGTTAACGGAAAAAAACAGGGGGGGACGGGGGGGGGGGGGGGAAGAGCACGGAAAACGAAGAAAGAAACAGTGGTTTACGAGGACAGTCGAAGCTCAGGCTGAGAAGGAGACAAACACTTCGCACAGACGGGGGGATGCAGACAACATCAAGAAGGGTCCCTCCGGGGGGGGGGGGGCATAAAATACCGGGGGGAAAATTCGGCAGACAATTAAGTGAGTACAGGCCATCGTGGGGCAAGCGCCTATTCGTAAACCCGCCAACCGGGGACAGGGAGAGGTGTCGAGAAGCGCCAAAATGGGTTGAACCAATCGACACAAACCAACGCGAATGACAAAGGGGATCGAGAAAAAATGGGTCGACCACGGACCGCGTCGACGGGACACCTCACGGGAAGAACAGCCCGGATACGGGACTCGGCTATCCACCCTCATGGGGACGTGTCGAAGCGGAACGTGGAAAGGGGGAGAGACTAGGCCGGGGAAACAGCAGGGGTCGAGCGACAAGACTGTTTTGAAAAAAAAAACAAAAGAAAAAGAAAAGAAAAAAAGAAAAAAACACCCCCAAACAACATCGCCGGGGGGGGTCAAAATCATGGTGTCGGGTGGGCCGGCACCCAAAAAAAGAGAGAAATGCCCCGGGGGTGAACAGTCGAGGAGCTTGAAAGCGAGGAAAAAGAAAAAATAAGGGTCACGTGCGCAAGGTGACGAACGAAGGGAAGCCCGAAAAGCAGGGACGCGCGAAAAAAAAGAGATACGAAAAAAAAAAGGGGGACCGTTAGGAGAAGGAGACAACATTGCGACATATTGGTGGATCCTCCATATGAGAGGACCTCAGGGTTATGGCAAAAAAAAAAAAAACAAGCGAACGAGTAAAAAAAAGAGCGAGGAAAAAAGCTAGAAGTTTGCTACTCTTTCCGTAAGGGTCAACACCCCGCAAGGGGCCTCCTTCACGGCCGGAAAAAAGGGCCAAAAACAAGGCCATCATCAAACGGAGAAAACACCTCGCGGTGGACGGACACTTCTCCCAAGGACTGACCATCCTGTGAACACAAGTGGGGGGGGAATCACTTGACAGTGATAACCTGTCTTGAAAAACAGGAAGGAAAAGGAAAAAAAAGAAAGGGGAAATTCCTGAAACAACTTCGGGTAACGCTTACAGACGGGACGAGCCCAGTGGGGGTGATGAAACGTCGGGGGAACAGGTCGTCTCAACGAAAAAGGAATCAGCGAATGACGGATCGGCCAGCAAAAAAGCTCAAAGATCCGACAATCGAAAACGGGGGAAAAACGGGTGCGCTCAAAGGGATTCAAATTTTTAGCGATCCAGGTCAAGAGAGAGAGCAAAATGCAGCGAAAAATAGGCAAAGGGACTGGTTCAAAGACGCAAATGCTAAGGGGGGAACGGTTTTCAGGGGCCCCCTCAAATCGAACTCCGGACTCAAGTGTTAAAAGGGTGAGGGAAAGTCGTCCGGAAGGGAAGAAGATAGGAATGGGGCCACAGTGAAATAGCTCTGCCCCCTGGGGAACCCAGCGCAAGCCAGGCTTTCAGTGTGGGAGAGAAAAGGTCGGGGAAAAAATGGCCGAAAACGGAAAAAAAAAAAAGGAAAGCGTTGCTCACCAAACTGTCCTGGGGGATCCTAACGACCGTTCGCGCACTCGGAGCCTACTAACGGGTCCGTGGCCAAGGCTGAAAAAAAAATCAGGGGGGAAGAATGGCCCGAAAGCCAATACAAGGGTACGAAGTACGAGATCAACATATGGGCAGCACCAAAGTAAGGTCCACTGGGCACTTGAACCAGGGCGAAATGGGGAGTACACCCAAAACCGGGTGGGGTTACCCGAGAAATCAGGGGGTGACGAAAGGTGGGCCGGGGGGAATCAACATCGGAAAAGGACAAACCTGGGGGTATTGTGGGGAAATACAACCGAAAAACACAGGGGGGTGGGAAAGGGGGGTGAGGGGGGTGATGGAAAGGAAACCGTGAAGAAGAAGATGCCACGGTGGGGGGCAACCGAATGGACTCATTGGTTGAAAAATGTGGGTCAAACCGCAAAATTTCGGAATTGGGGGGAAAAGGGGAGGAAAAACGATTAAGGGGGGATGGGAGACTGACCCTTGGGATGGAAAAAGACCCCCTAAGAAGAAGGACCGGAGGGGAAACAAGACCCAAAAAAGAACTAAAACGGGGTAGCGGAGGAGGTGACAAAAAATTGGTCTGTGGGGGCTGGCCGGCTCAAACGGAAGAAAGGCGATTGGACCAGTAGGGGGTGGGGGATGAGGTAATGGTTAGAAGGAGAGGGAAGGAGGGGTGAGAAGGGGAGATGAGGAAGACGAAGGAAGAGGGGATAGGCGGAGTGAGGTTGGAAGAGGTGGGGGGGGAGGTTGGGGGAAGTGGGAGGGGGTAAAGAAGAGAGTACAGCAAGGGAAGGGGAAAGGTGAAGGAAGTGGGGAGATTGAGGAGGAGAGGATGGGGGGGAGGGTGAGGTGGGGGGATGGTGGAGGGGGTGGGGAGGGCGGGAGGGCATAGGAGAGGAGGGGGGGGTAGGGGAGAGCAGTGGGATGGAAGAAATGATGGTAAGGTAGAAGTGGAGAGGGAATAGGAGGAGCGGAAGGGGGACGGATGGTGCATAGTTGCAGGGGCACAGAGAAGGTTGAGAGGGACGGGAGAAGCGAGGTAGGATGGGGGTGAGGGGAGGGGAGGGGGTGGAAGGTAGTAAAGATGGTGTTATAGGTTAATTGGCGGCGGAGTGGGAGGGAGAGATAGAAGGAGGAGCGGGGGAAAGGGAGGGAAGGGGGGGGGTGGTTGGGGGGGGGGTATTGGGGGGGGTAGGGGTGGGGGAGGGGAAGAGGGCAGGGAGGTGAAGGGGGGCATGGAGGGGGTGGGGGATTAAGAGAAGAAGTGTGTGGGGGAGGAGGGGGGGGGGGGCGGGGGAGGGGAGGGATACATGGGAGGGGGGTGAATGTAGGGAGGTGGGGGGGGGGGAGTAGGGTAGGCGGGTTTGGGTTGGGGGGGATGACGGGGAGGGGGGGGGAAGTGGAGAGAAAGGAAGGAAATAGGTGGCGGGTTCGGAGGGTGGGGGGGTATGGGGAGTAAGAGTAGAGGGAGATAGAAAGAAGAACGGGGGGGGGGTGAAGGTAGGGGATTGGAGAAATTGGAGGGGTGTTGGGGGTGAGATAGCGAGGGTGTTGGGGGGGTGTGGCGTGTAGGGGGGTCACCCAGAGAAGTTGAGAGGAAACAGGGGTGAGGTGGGAGGAGAGGGGGAGGGGAGGTGTGGGGGGAGGGGGGTATAGGGGCAGCGGGGATTGGTTGGGAGGGGGGTGGTAGGGGAAGGGGTAGGACATAGGGAGGGAGCGGGAGGGGGGGGGGAAGGAAAATAGGGTGGGGAGGAAGGAGGGGGGGGGAGTGGGGTGGAAGGGGGATGGGATGTGGGAGTGGGGAGGGGGGGGGGAGAGATGGGGGGTGTAGGTTGCCGGGGAGAAGGTGTGCAGGGGGCGAGGGGGGTACGTGGTGGGATTGCGGGGGGGAGGGAAGGTAGGGTGTGGGGGAGGCGGGGGAGGGGGGGAGGGTGCGAGGGGGGGCGGGGGGGGGGAGGGGGGGGGGGGGGTGGGGTGGGGGGAAGGAGGGGTGGGTGATGGAAAGGATGGGAAGAGGTTGGCGGGGGGTGGGGAGTAGGAGGGGGGGAGTTAGGCAAGGGAAGCAGAGTTAGAAGGTAAGGTTGGGAGAAGGAATGGGAGGAGTGTGAAGGAAGAAGGAAATTGTTGGGGGGGGGGGGAAGGGGGGTGGGGGAGAGAGAGGGGAGGGGTAAGAGGGAGATGGGGGGGTGTGTGAAGGAGAGAGAGGGGAGGGAGGGAGGGGGGAGATGGTAAGTAAGGGGGCGGGGGGGCGGGGGGGTGAGGCCGTTGGGGGTGGGTGGGGAGTTAGGGGGGGGTGTTAAGAGAGAAGGACGGCGAATGGGAGGTGGTGTACGGGGGAGGGGAGAGGGGGAAAGGGGGGGGGCATGGAGGAGGGAAGGGCGTGGTGGTGAGGAGAACGTGGGGGGGGTAGTAAGTTGGGGGTGTGAAGGGAGCAAGGTGGGGGGTAAGGGGGTGGGAGTGGGGAGGAGGGGGGAAAGGGGGGGAGGAGAGGGAGTGGAGTGGGTAGGGGGGCAACTCGGGAAGTGTGGGAAAGTGAGCATGAACGTGGGGGTGGCTCTAAAGGACGAAACGTTTTCTGGTCGCAACAAGGGATGTCAGAAAAAGGCAACTTAACTGACGACAAAAAAAAAGCCAGAGGATATAAGAAGGGGGAATCCCATTTGGGGGGGAGCCGCTTGGAAAAAGGGGGGTCGTACCAAAACCAAAGGTGTTACTTGTAAAGTCGAATGTGGGGGCAAAACATGAACAAACTGAGAAGAACTGAAAACACAGGACAGTCCCTGGGAGGGCGCTGGCTCAAAGATCGGGGTGGGGGTAATAGGGATAAGCAAAAAACACGGAAAAAAAAGTAAAGAAAAAAAGAAACCGTGCCAGATGGGGGAAGAGAACCATGGAACGAAAGGGTTGGCAGGTCAATGAAGCAAAGGAGATATTTTGGGGGAAAAAAAGCGGAAGTGCGGGGGGGAAAAAACAGGCGAAAAAAGATTTTGGATTGGGGGTGATGAGGGGAAAACGAATCTTTAGAATCGGATGAAAGGGTAGCTAGTCTAAAACGGTCAGTCGTAGGGGGTTGGATGTTTGGTGGGCTTGGACTCATGGAACACCTGGATTGGGGCGGAAGCGTGAGTGGCTGGAGGGCGTTCCGAGGGAAAGCACAATGAGGACGAGAAAACGGGCAAGAAGAAAACGGGTGGAAGTCACACCGCAAAAAAACCGTTCACGAAATAGGGGGGTCGGAGGGATGGGAGACCCCCGAAAAAAGGACGTGGTAAGAAAAGTGGTTTGCGGAGGGAAAGGTACAAGACTGCTTACGGAACTGGGTGCACTCTAAAAGACAGACAAAACACGAAGCGTGGCGACAACGGGGGAGCAAGAGAAGTTTTACTACATAGGAGCTTAGGAAAAGGGGTGCACTGGAAAAAAAACCAAACCTAAGTAGGAATCAAAGGTTCTGTTAAAGGAACTTAAACAATGGCCTGCAGGGCGTTGACGCAAAGAGAGGCAGGAGACTGAAACGTTCTTGAGAAGGAGATCGAAAAGCTCTTGGTCAGGGGAGGAAGACGCAAACACACCGCACCGCCGGGAGACGATCTATTCTCAAAAAAGGAAAGAGGAGAAAAGAGAGACCAGGGAAAACGCGGGCAAACGTGGTTTAAGAGGGGGGAAGAAACGATTGAGTTACTCGACGGTGCCGTTAGTCAAGCCGGTAGGGGGGAAAGGGTCGAAGAAAGAAGCAAAAAAACAATTATGTAAGACACAGGGTCGGACACGAAAAGGGTCAAGAGGTGGGGGGGCGGGGAACTTGGGGTTTGGTTAAGGGAAAAAACCACTAAAGAACAAGCCACCGTCCAAAAAGGGAAAAAGGCCTTTCGACGCTTCACGTGGGGCCTTTTCCCTCGTGGAAAACCCCAAGGGGTTCGGGGGGGCCCAGCAGAGGAGGGCCTCGGATCCTCCCCACAAACGTCGTGCATAAAGAGCAAAAGTGTAAAACAATCCAGCCGACCTAGGGATGAGGGGGGGAAAAGAGTTCGTGAAAAAAACAAGGTGAACCCGTCGTTACTGTGACCCGGGGGAAAGGGAAGCGAGGCTGAAAATAAAACCGTCCATCCAAAAAGAACGCATCGCCACAATAATTTTCAGAAGAAAACCCATGAACCAAAAAACACCAGGACAGATGACTTGGGGGGTGTAAAACTAGAGGACGCCGTAATCCCAGGAAGAATGAAATAGGGCGGTGCAGAAAAAAAACCGAGTGAAGGGCTGACGACTGGAACGTCTGGAAAAACCAAATGAGGTGCTGGGGGGGGGCCTGGAGGTGACGTCTCCAAAAAAATCCATTACTGACTTCCCAAACCTCGAGGGGAAAAGGGGTTTACCGAATGAGAAGTACCCGCGGGAGCCAGACGATACCTCATAAATAATCAAACTGAGAAAGGGGAGGGCGAAATAGGGGGGGGTCCTGAGGCGCTCCCATGAGTTCTCCCAGATTCTTGAAAAAAAGAAACAGATAACAAAGTCTCACGGAAAACACGGACGGGTGGTGAACAGCTATAATAATTAACAAAAAATGGGGGACAATCAAAAAGCAGGACAAAGGGACGAAAGTCATTCTGAGAGGGAACAGCCATGGGTGCAACGGAATTGCATGCAACTTTGATGAATAAAGGAAAGTCTAGAACCGGTGTTTTCGGTGGTCCTACGCGCCAACTTCAAAGGGTTGAGGGAACTTAAAAAAACAAAAAGCCGGAGAAGAAGGGGAACGGAACCATCAAACAAAAAAGGGTTAATTAAGAGTGCGTTAACGAACCAGATCAGGAGGAAAGGAGGTTTGGTAGGGTGTTGTCAAGGCCTAAGTCCTCCAAAAGAGGAAGGAGGATGGGCAAACACAAGGTACAAGGTCTGGCATTCCATCATACCACTGAAAAAGAGAGGTGGTGGAACAAAGGCAATACAAGGGGCGAAAAACGAAGGGGAAAACCAGGGTTAAGAGGCACAAAGTTTCCAGTCAGAGGGGAGGGGGGAAAAAAAGTTCAACGACACACCATCGATTAACCCTTTAGAAAATTACGTAAACAAGGGGGGGGGGAATTGGGGTTTCTATCGCCCATACAAGAAGGGGCCCAGGGGTGAGGGGGGTTCGAGTTTGGGGAGGTTAGGGCCGCAAACAGTGAAGGCACATGAGGTCTTCTACTTTTCTCCGGGGTTTAAAAAAAAAAAGAGTAAAAAGCCAACCAGGTGTGGGAACTCCCTGGTGGTAAGAAACCTGTGCCAAACAGTGGACCGGACGAAGGGCGGGGACCGAAGGGTTTGGAAAGATTCTCGTATGTATCGCCGGGAATTGTCGCGGGGAAAATTCGTTGGAAGGGGGGAGGGGACTAGTAAAGAAACCGAGTGGGGAAGAGGAAAAAAAGGGGGGCGCGAGCACGGGGGGAAAGGAACGGGAAAGGACACGGGGACAAGGGAACCCCGGGGAGCAACGAAACGGTCCCCGCAAGGAAATTCTGGGGGAGGGGACCCAGTGGACGGGCACCCACCCGAAGGCCAAAAGGGAAAAAAAAAGAAAAAGGCAGGCGCGGGGGTCAACGAAAGGAACGAGCCGAGGAAGACCGGCAAGACGAACGGCCCCTTTTAACGGGAAAAAAAAAAAAAAACCGGACGAAAACGCAAGGAGCTGATCGTGGGGGAAGACGCGAAGTGTTCCGGGGGAACTGGAATGGGTCCAAATTGGAGAGGGAAGGTCAAGAAGATTGTCCGCCTGAACAAGAGGCCTGAGGAGATAACCGCGATGAGGGGAAAAGGGCTGTACATAGATGGGGCCCCAAAGCAGAAAAGGGGTCACGTTGTCGAGTGCGTCTGGCGAGCGGGGACCTCCTTAACTCAAACTTCGAAGGAAGTGATGGAGAAAACAAGGAGGGCCGTAAACAAGGGGGGAACTTAGACGCGCTTCTACCCCGAACACGGAGACGCACTTGTGGTGCAGGGAATCATGAAATTTCGAATCTGGAAATAAGACCAGCAGGTACCGTGACGCGTCAAAAAGGGGAAACACATAGCACGACACAAAAACTGATCGGAGCGACGGGGGGTTCGCGGAACCGCCCCAACTAAAATAGGAGAATGGGCATCCCGCGCCGGGGTGGCTCAGGGGACCTTCTTGGGGACAGAAAAAAGCAGTCGCGAAAAGAGAGCTCACCATGCTCCGAAAAGGGGCCCTCGTCCGCAAAGAAATTGAATTGAGAATGCCGAAGCAGAAAGAGTTGCAGAAACGGGACGACAAACATTTCAAACAACCACAAAACTGACGAGTTTGGTGTTGTACTGGGTCTCCCATTCACGGGGAGCGCAATGTATTCGGCGAAGGGGAAGGGTCGGGCTGGCGGGCACCCAACCCATAACTTCTGACCAAAAGGATGACGAGCAAAAAGCCTCATGGGTCGTGAGAATTTACTGATCAGTGAGGAAAAACAAAACAAACGACACAGTTACGGGGAGCGAAAGTAGTAAAACAAAACAGTAATTGGACGTACCGATACAACCGAGCGGACTGCCGGGGATGCCGGAATTGAGAGAATCCGTCAGAGAAAAGGACGCGTAAGAAGAAAAATTCTCTCGCAAACGGCCATAGTAGTTGTGGAACGGACAAATTGAGGGGGAGACGATGGGTGCCCGGGGGAGGGGGGAAAGTCGAAAAGACTTGTAATTCGCCAGGAGGGTCGATGGTCAAAAACACACCAACCATCATCGAGGGGGAACAGAAACGAGGACTTTGAGTGCCCTGGGAGGAGGGTAAAGAAGGGCGACTAATGCAACCAGAGGGGGGGGGGAAGGACGAAACTTACTCTGCTGAAGGAATAGAAGAAAGTGGAAGACCCAAAAAAGAAAAAGGCGACAAATGTTGTATTGGAAAAACCGAGGCTCAACTTGACAAGGGGATGGTCTCGCAAGAAGCACGGGGCGATGGACGTGGGTTAGAGTCTCAGTACAAAACGAAGGTTCAGGGCGGCGGGAGGGGGCGACGTGGCACCGCCAAGGGGTCCTTCAGAAATTGGTGTGCCGCGTTCAAAGCAAGTATCAAGGTGGGGAAAAATGTGGTTGCCCCAGCCTATCGCAGGGATGTAACCAGTGGAGGACGCCGAAAAAAGTAGGCCGGAACAGGTTGGTGAAAAGAAGGGTTACAAAATGTTACCCCAGCGCCTCCATGTTCAGATTTAACTCCTCCAAACGAAGATCCGTGGGGACTGTAGAGTGGGAAAAGGACAGAAAAACAAGGCCGAAAGACGGGACCATTTTTACTCAAAGATGAAGAAAATTAAAACCGCAGAGAAATGACGAAATTCGTGGGAACGAAAACCCTTCTATTGTATATGGGAGGATAGGTCACAGTAACACGGGAGGTTAAACTTTTATATTGGAAGGGAAAGAGCGCTCTAACAAAGACAACACGTGGGGGAAAAAAAAAAAGGGGGGGAGGAAAGTGGAGTGAAAAAAACAAAAAGAAGTACCAAGTTTTTGGACAAAGGGCCTAGTACTCGAAATAAAAAAAATGTTAGTCAACGAATGGGGGATCCGGGTTGCGGCGTTCAGATTGTGGCAAAAAGGTGAGTATGTGGATAAAGAAGGGATCGCATGGATATGTTAACTAAAAAAACGAGGGTGGGGAGATGAGCCGGACAAACGGGAAGGGAAGGGGGGGGGGTTTTCAAGGGAAAAATCGGGGAAGCAGTTGAAAAGCAAAAAGCTCGCTGGCCTAGCTAACCCTCAGAGAACGGTGGTACAAACCACATCACAGCTTGTACGGGATTGGAAAAGAAATAAGAGGACAGAAAACTTCAGGGGGGCGGGGGAAAAGCCGCACGCTGACATTCAGTGGGGGACTAGATACTGTTACGAAAAAAATCTCTATCAGATGGAAGAAAAAACGCACGGGGGAAACAGGGAGGGGGGGGGGGGAAGACAATAAAGAAATACTAATGTCGCTCTTTGGTGGGGTAACCGACTTTGAAGAGGAAGAAGCCGAATGTAAAGTGAGTCAGGGGGGGCCCTGCGGGGACCGTTGGGCATAGTAGGATACTTCGCCAACCTTGTTGAATTTACCCCATGAGTTTTTCAAAAAGCACCGAGGGGTTGGGAAAACCAAGTCACCAAAACAGAACCTGGCGAATGACATTTCGAGAAAAAAAGGAAGGGGAAAAAGGAAAATCCGGGGCCGTCGAAAGCACCGACGTACTTGTGGGGAACAAGCCAGGAAAAAGGACATGAGCTCATTGGTAAAAACGCGTGCTTCATCAGGCGACCGCCGGAGGGATCAAAAAAAAACTAAAAGAAGGCAAGTCCCTACTCACGCCTAGGGGGGGAAGGGATGGCAAAAGGAGATGGTGCCTCTAAAACATACACGATTTTTATGAAACCATTGGTCGTCCGGGGTGTCGGTGCCACAGCGGAAAAGTCCGTGCCATCTGAGGGTCAACAAAAGCAAGAAGAAATACGGAGAGTGATGAGGGGGAAACCTCAAACTACAAGGGAAAATGCTCGACGAAAGGAATCATGAAGAAAGGGGCGGAACGGTACAAAAAAAAAGGGACAAAAGTTTGAGTGGTAAGTCATAGGCAAAGAGAGGATCGGCCGGCGTGGCCGTGAAAAGGTGACGCCACGACAGCTAGGGATCAAGAGCAGGCTCCTTTTTCGCAGGAAAGTGTCGGAAAACACTCAAGGGGGAAAAAACCAGCGCAAGACGAAAGCAGAAAGCCCATCGCAGAAGAAAAAAGACCGGGAAAACTCTCCCCTCCCGGCGGAAAGGGAGGCGAAGGAAAAACAGGGTGGTCACAAACTTTTGCAAGGAGGGACCTTGTAACCTGCACCTTTTGGAGCGTTTCCGCGAAGGTTATAGAATAAACGCAAGTCGGGCGACGCAGTATATCGGGCCCGAGAATGGAAGTCGGAGCAAGATGTTCGGCACGCACCGAACAAGGTAGGGACAAAAAAAAAGCAGCGCGCAGATCACGAAAGAGACCAGGGGACCTTGCGTTTGGACGCATGAGGATAAAAGGTCACACCAAGGTCAAGTCAAGCTCACGGAGGTCTATGCGCGGTTCGCGAAAGAAGACGACAGCAAAGCAAAGCAAAATGGGCCAAGTTCAAGGTTCACACGGAAAACTCGGAAGACAACTATTTAATCAGACGTCGGGAAAAAACGGGAGTTAAGCCGGGAAAGACGGAGGCAGGGAAAGCTTCGGCCTCTGCCGGGGTTTAACCAGAAGGAGCGGAATAGGTGGTCATCGGAAAAAGGAGGGGAAAGGCCGCAATCGCCAAGGTGAAAGGGAGTGCCTCAATCCTTTTCCAATGGGGGGGGGACCAAGACCAAGAAAAAAAAGAAGAAAAATCGAAGTGGAAACAAATCAGGGGGTGAGACACGACTCTTGGGGCGTGCAATAGGCTCACATACCGTCGAAAAAAAAAAGAAGGTTCAACACTCCGACAAGTCCCCTTGGGAAATTAAAAGAAAAGAAATCAAGATAGGAACCAAAACGTCCCCCTACTTGGAGCAGCAACTGGGGCCTGGGTACTCCTAAAAATGTGATTAAAAAAAAGGGGGTGGATTAAACCCAGAAGAAGTCTCGAGGGGTTGGGACCTTCCGTGCGAGGGTGTCAAAAAAAAAAAAAAAAAAAAAAAAAAAAAAAAAAAAAAAAAATCAACACTCAACAAAAAGAACCTGAGGGGTGATTGCTTTGTGGGGGAGATACACAGAAAACCTGTTCAGGATTTGTGAGTCGATTGCCGAAACGGGGGGTGAAAAGAAAAAAAGACGAAAAGGGGACCGTGGGGCCAGAGGTGTTTTTCCAACGAGGGGGGGTGGCTCTGGAAGGAAAGTGGGCGTAATGGGGTGGCAATAGGATCCTACTATGAAAAAAAGGGGGGGAGTAAGCCGACTGTGAAACCCTGTGGAACAAAGAGTCGCCACATCCAGCTGGGAGGAAAGGAAGGATGAAGTCAACCCGCCACTCGGGGTGAGAAGGAGAATAAACCTGGGGGGCATTGGATGGACCGTGAAGTAGCCGTCATGAAGGCTCGGTGAATTGGGTTGTTGCAAGAATTTGCTCCGAACAAAAGGGGAAGTTGCGGCCTTAAGGGAGAAACGGGGACTAGCCAACTGACAGAATCCTTTCTCTAAAAAGGTACGAGGGGAATTGGGTCGAGAGAAAGGAAGAAAGCCCGGGGGGTTGGGTTACAAGGAAGGGCTGGCCCTTTTGAATGTCCTAGGAACGTCACACACGGGGGACCGGGGGTGTTCTTGGTAGGGAGAATGGGAAAAAAAAAAGGGACAGTTTGAACGATTAGTGAGAATCTGGGGATCCATAAAAGGAAACACATGCAAGCGGGATACCTTCCAGAACTAGGGAGGAGAGAGGCAGAGGGAGGACTCGAAGACGGGGAAAAACGTCCTAAAGAAAGGGGGGGGGGTAGGAGAAGCCTGCTAGTGGAAAGACGTCAAATCAAACTGGGGGCCAATACTTTACAATCGTCAAAAAAAAAGGAAGAGGGGTAGGTGTTTGATTGATGATAAGATGTTACGAAGGGAGTTAGGGGGAGACGGATGACGCGTAGAATCGCACAGAATTGGGTGGGGGTGGTTATTTGGTGTCCGGGCTGAAATTAGGAGGGGGTACGGGGACTTGCTGTGGGGCAAGGAGGTGAACTAAAAATACTCTGAAAGAGTCAGGGTAAACGGGGATTTCACCAGGCAGGTAAAAAAAATATATTCGGGGTCAGCCGGGATGGTCAACTACCCCGCGAACCCCAACAAACGGGGGGTGGAAATGGAACGACGTGTTGAGGATAACACTGTTTCCCTAAGGCGGGAAGGTCGAGAAAGAAAGGGGGTCACGCTGGCAAAGGGGCCAACTAATAAAGGGGAGTTGGACGACAAGTGAAGCCGGGCCAGCCTTTTGGAACACGACCGGGTGGGGTGGCTGTGTATTCTGTCATGGAAAAGAACAGGAAACTAAGGAGGGGCAAGGAGCGCAGGGTGGCGGATGAGGAATTCCAGGGCTTCAGGAGTCACGAGGCAAACGCGGAGAGGAGACGTAGATAAGATCAAAATTCTCAACACGGAGGATCCTGACCAAAAGACAACGAACTTAAGAAAAGGGGTCAAGG
>Ga0179591_1309295_pt1 | contig 13090 bp, 13 predicted proteins | sample CZOMad2_1_08_16f_FD_182891 | JGI IMG/M metagenome (GOLD analysis project Ga0179591, IMG submission 182891) | Vadose zone soil fungal communities from Angelo Coast Range Reserve, California, USA - CZOMad2_1_08_16fungal (PacBio error correction) | ecosystem: Environmental > Terrestrial > Soil >...
CCCAGCGAACATGCCATTGAGAAAGCGAATACAAGAAGGATGTTGTGTCCACACAAAATTTTCAGCGCCCACCAATCAGCAACTGGGGGAAAAATATCAGGGGGAAAAGGGGGGGGGTTGTGAAAAAGACAAAACAAAAAAAAAAACAAAACCGAGACGGGTGGGTGGGGGGGGGGGGGCCTGTGGGGTTGGTGTTAAAAAAATCGGAAAAAAAAAGGCCACACCATGCACTTCGGGGATGACGCTGGTGATAATAGAAACTTTACATCCCGGCTAACCTAGGAGACAAGAAAAAAAAAAAGCCGCAAATTCCAAAGCCTGAGTCTCACGTATGGTCATGAAGGCAGCGCCGGTGACAGAGTCTCAAGATGCGGAAAAAAATCTTGGGGGTTTTTTTAAAACTCACTACCTCAGAAGAAAAGGGGGGGGACACCCAGGGTATGAGAGAAAAGAAAATAGGCATCAACTCCACCATATGCCCCTTAAGAAGGCCCCTAAAACGAACCAGAATCGGAACGAAAGAAGAAAGTTTTTCAAATCTCCCGAAGGCGTAAAATCTGTATTAAAAAGGAGAAAGGGAAAGGGGGGCGTCCTATCATCCTCCAGAAAAAACTCCGATGCAACTACTTAAACAATGTTTCAGCCGGGCAGGTTTGTCCTTCTTGTTCGTAAATCTTATGGGGGGGGGGGGTGGGGGTTCTAAATCACGCGAAGGAAGATGCCAGAGAGGGGTCAAACCTTCCTAACCTTTGCAGCGGGAGGAAAAAACCCACATACCTCAGGAGGACAAGGGGGCAAGGGAACGAGCCCAGCTCAACGGAAAGAAAAACCTTTCCGGGAAACTATTACTGTAAAAATTAGTAAACGGAATAAAACTGGTAAGACTAGAACCCAACCGATCACTTCCATTATGGGGGAAACAAAAAGACATTACTGCACCCTGAAACTAGCAAAAAAAAAAAACTGGAAAAAAGAGGGAGAAAATACGACTGAATTGGGCCGTTTTGTTCAGTGTGAACCATTTAAAAGCCATCGCAACTCGTGGGCCCGGCTCCCTTGCAGTGGGAGGGGACGGGGTTGAAAGAGGTATACAAAGCTGCCTAAAGCGGGAAGGGAACTAAAGAAAAGAACGACCCGTCAAACCGCGGATCGGGTCCAACCTGGTTGCATCCCTCGAAGGGCCAAAAAAACACAGGTAACTAAAGAGTTGCAGGACTGGGGAGACTCACTGAGAATGGATAGGTTAGCGAAAAAGAAACATCACCGCTGAAAGGACGGTTTGACTACAACCAGTCACGAGACCACTAAAAATCTTTTTGGGGGGGGAAAAAACATCCCTCGACGGGAGAAAGTGCAAAAAAGATATCATAAGATGTGTTTTTTGACAAACGCCAACTCGCTGAAAGGGGGCCTCCAAGAAATTTCTGGGCCTTCTATAAAAGAGATTTGGGGGGGAAGGGACCTAAAAAAACTTAGTCAGGGCTCTGATTAGGGAGCTCCAAACGAACCGCCGTTTTGCTCAGGGAAAGGGATGGGGCCGTTTTTGTTCAAAAAAAGCCTCCGGGGGAACAAAAAAAAACCAAAAACTTGGGGGGAAAAAGAACCACCGGCCGGCCAACGATGAGCCGGAACGCCTCTTTGGATAGAAATGGGGGTAAGCCCGGCGCGGTCCAGGGGTGGGGTTGAAACGAGAAAAATTCAAGAGGATTAAAGAAGAAGCCTGGTTGAGGGGGACTGAAAACATGGCCACCAATCCGGAGCCCTCCACGTCCTTCCGACCAGAGAGGGAAAAGGGGGAAAAAAGAGATTCACACCCGCCCCTCCTCGCGGATAGGAACAAAAAACTGCAAGAGAGACCTAAGAAGAATTTGAATAAGTACGCGTAACCCGCAAGGCGATCCTGAAGGCCAGAAAGGATTTCCACCTTCACTTGAACTCACGGGAAGAGGACAACCAGGCCTACGATAACCGCAACAAAGCAGACTAACAGGAAGGGGGGGTTTCAAAAATTAGAATAGAATTTCGGGATTCAATCCGGGGGACAGATCAATCCCCGCAAAGCAGTAAATTGGCTCCCGGTGACCTTCAGAGGGACCAAAAGCCATACGTAAGCACATGCTTTGTGTGGTCAACGCGCAATCCTTCGGGGTAACTATATTTGAAGAAAGGAGGCTGACATAAAACACAACTAAGTAGGTCAAGAATTCTCCCTGAAAAAGGGGGCAAGCGACTGTAACACCAAAAAAACCGCCCCCTTTAGATTCTAAGCAAGGAAAAGGGGGGCTAAAATACCGCGATCTTTTACCGTTAATATTCTATAGAAGTGTACTAAAGCAAACTCAGGTTAACGGGTCTTGGCAAATTTTTAAGGGGGGGACACTGCTGTTTGGGCGTTGAGTAACCCTGGTGGAGGGGAACCTTAAATCTAGCTAAATTCCACAAGAACTCCGTGGCGGGGACAAAACTCGGGAGAGAGGGGGGAACCTGAAAAAAAAAATCGGGGGACAAAGGCAGGATAAAAATTTGGAAAGGAAATTCACTTTGACTGGGGTGTGAAAAAAAAAACCGTGGTTCAAAAAAAACAAACAAAAAGGGGGGTGGGATCTAACAACCAGACTGGCTGCACTTTAAAAGCGCAAGACTTCCCTTATCCCCCTGCGGACAACCGTAAGAGACAGCGCTTACCTAACATATCATTGGCCGAGACAAAAATAAACTTACTACTGAAAAGTGGGGAAGTCCCGTTCGGGGGAGCACAAAACTTAACGAAGAGGGACCGACCTTTATCCAATAAACCCCAAAAAAAAGGGGTCCAATTGAAAGTATTAAGGAAAGAAGGTGATACTACGGAGAACTAACTCAACGGGAAAGAAAAACAGAAGGGGGGGAAATCTCCGGAAAAAAGGGACGCAGAATAAACCCCCTGATCTTCACCAGACGACTATCGCCCATAACCGAAAAAGAACTCTATAAACAGTTTCAAAAAGTCATCGGCGCAGCGAAGAAGTCAAGGACGCCGTCAAACCGTAGCCCGCCTTAAGTCAGGAAAGGGAAAGGGGAAACTACTGACCCAGTCCAGTCAAAACAAGTTCTGCCACCTGCCCCAAAGGCAACATCTGATGGGTGGTTGTTTACATGTTACAAAAAAACACGGGAAGAAGAATTTACACGGGCCGGAAAACGTCCCCGGACGAACTAAAAAATTGTTTGGGGGAAAGGAAAGGAAAAAAGGAACAAAGAGAAAAATAAACCTTGCACAACAGAAGCAGGTGGGGACAAGGTACTTTTTTCCACCTGAGAAACGGGAGAGGGACGAACTATCAACGAAGGGACTCAAACTAAAGATCAAGGCGTGTCCGGACATCAATCAAAAAAAAGATTACCAACTTAAGGGAAAAAATGAAAAGAGGAAAACGGCAAAAGTCTCCAAATCCGGGAGATACCAAACCATCCCAACTTCCCTGCACAAAAGGGTCTCCCACGGGGAGAGGAGAGAAACACCCCACCATCAAAAATAAACTTCTCTGCTGAAGCAGAATGTACGAATCGGCTGGGGAAGTGAGGGGGGTCTCGAATCTAAAAAAAAGGGTCATGGGGGGAACCACCTGACTTTTCATACGAAACAAGGAACAGGAAAACAACAGGGGAAGATATATATCCCTGGGGTAGGTACAATTAATTGTGAGTTGCCCACCCAGGTCGCCCGGAGAACGCAGGTGCAAAACCCAGACATAAAAAATAAGACTTCGCTCGAAATTCCAAACTTGAAACAACTTGGTTTAGCCCGCATTATAAAAAGTGTTTCGTCATTCCGTGGCAAAAACCACTCCTTCTGTAAGAAGTCCCCCGTGGGGCAGACGGTGGGGGGGGGACATCCCTGGGGAACGGGTGGGAACCAAAAGTACCTGCTCTAAGTGGTCGTGACGGTCTCGCAAGAGCAACGTCTTTCCCGTTGTTGAAAGAACAGGAAAGAGAAGGTCCAAAAACGTTTGACTGTGATCTTTTGAAAGGGAAGGGAAGGAGGGACTAAGAAAAAGGGGGGTAAGGACAAAAGGTTCCAACCACGAAGTTTTTTCACCCGATTGTGGACCACGGTGGTTAATGCTAGGGAGGAGGTTCTCCCGGTTTTTAAACAGGGGGGGGAAGGAAAAAACGTGGGAGCTAGGGTTTTGTATTCCCGCTTACAGGAAAAGGGGGAAAAGGAAGGGGGGGTTGTAAATTTGGTGCAAAAGCAACACTGGCCATGTTTGCAAGAGATGTAAAAAAACCGCCGAAAAAAAGAAAAGGCAGGAAGGTTTGCAACCGGCCATGGGGCGTATACCTGCAGCAATAAGAGGAGGAGAAACTAAAAAAAACGGTCCACTAATTCATACGCCTTCCAACAACAAATTTTAGACGCTTGCCGGGAATTCATTGCCCGTTTTCTCAAAAGTATGGAAGGTTTTAGGGGAGAAGGAGTTGGATGGTGCGCTTGCTGCGCGATCGGTTTAAAGAAAACAGTGGAAAGAAGAAGGTCATCGAACCCGGGTTAAAGGCTGTGTTTTTTTGAGGTCAACGCCACCCAAAACCCCACACACGGAGACCGGTGAAGGGGGGGAGGTAATGACGTATCGAGGCAAGTCTCCGTAAGGGAAAAACGCAGTTTTTTGTTCACAAGTGGTGAACACGGTGTTTTACCGGAATATCATTTTGGTCAACTCTCAAACTCGTTTTCCTAACCGCTAGCAGTTGTGGAGGGTCAACAGCGACAATCGCCACAGCATAAAGGTCCCAAGTTGGAAGGAAAGGGAGGCAGGGGGCAACCGTGGCACTGGGTAACCAGGCACATTTTTTCTAGGGAAGGGGAACCAGGTGCGGGGCTAAAGTAAAAAACTCAGAGGGGTTAGGACAGCCTAACGGAAAGTGCCTCGGATCAACGGTTTCGACGGCTCCTTTGGCAAAAAACGGGGAACGAAAGAGAAAGGTTTTGGCCCGCCTTTCGCTCTGTTGGGGGGGGGTCCTATAATTGGGGAGATACGTAATCCGTTGGCTCCCCGCAAAGGAAAATTTACAGAGGGGGGGGGTTGGGGTTTTTTGTTTTTGTGTTTTTTGTTTTTTGGTGGTGTTTTGTTTTGTGGTCAAGCCCAAGAAGGAGAACAACGGAAAAAAGAAATAAAAACCCAACACGTGGAAAAGGAATTGGGGGAAAAAAAAAGAAAAAAAAAAAAAAAAAAAAGGAAATGTCCTCTTCTCAAAAGGAAAAAAACCTCTGGGACGAAGCGCCACCCTCGTTAAAAACCGACTGGGGTTGCCCTGCTCCCGAATGGCCCGCTGGTCTTTTGGGGGCCCGCTAGAACCCGCCACGTTGCATCTCGAGAAGGTGCGACCGGGACATTTAATAAGGAAGGCACTGAACTTGCCAAGTGAAAAAAAAAAAAAAGGAGAAGATGAAGAGGTTTTCAAAGAGGGCAATAACCTGTTCATCACCCTCCAAACCCACTTGAGGTTAAAGGGTAAGAACGCTACCGTTTTGTGAAGGTGGTTTTTGTTGGAAAGAAATTCAATCCCCAAAGGAGCCATGAAAGAGAAACTTCCCTTATAGGCGGAAGGACCCCCGCCGAGCAAAATGCTTGGTGTGGAAGGTAAAAAAGGTCAGGAAGGCACCGGCGATTTGCGGGCGGCAAAAGGAAAATTCAGGAAAAACTGGTAAAAGAACCAAATCCCAGGTGTCCCCCGCTGGTCTTGGGACTCTTCATGGAGGAAAGGACACCGGCCCCTCGGTTGGCCCCGTTGTTTTTGTGGGGGAAAAAAGACCCACCAAAAAAAAACAAGGTGGGAAGGAACTCTAGTAGAGGGGAAGCTGCCTTTTCCAAAGAATCCTAAAAATTACATGAGGGGAAACCCACATCAACAGAGGTTGTAAAAATCTCGGAAGAAGAGAGGAAAAAAAAGGTTTTCTGGTGCGGACGGCTGTTTTCCTACATGAAAGAGGATATCAAAGCGAAATTTTTAAGGGGGAGAAAAAGATGAAAGGAAACTTGGGTACAAGGAAAAGCATGTGACTGCGCTACCAGGTGGGGATGGTTGGCAGGGGGCGGGAGTTACTGCCTTTTTGAAGGGAGGGAACCGAGTCTGTAACTGCATTTAACGACACGGGGGAGGGGGGAGGGTTCAGTCACAAAAAAAAATGAATCGCAGACCCAGAGGAAAACGGATCTTTAACGTCTTCCGTTTAAACAAGAAAAAAGAGAGTCGTGGTCTCAACGAGACGAGGTTATTCGGGGGGGGGAAAAAAACAACTCCAGACTGACAATTGGGCTCCAAACAGGACGTTTCCCATTCGGGGGGGAAGGAAAAAGGGTGGAAAGGGGTTCACCTCAGCAGTCCCTTGGTACGCATTAAGGAGCAAAATCTCAGGGCGGGGTCCCGTCTCTCGTGTAGAAAAAAGGAGAAAGAAGTGCCCAAAAGAAAAAAAAAAAAAAAAAAAAATACCAACAACCAAATGTGGGTGGTTTTGTGAAACTCGGCTTTGTTTTAAGATGACGGGGGGAAGACGCCCTCTTTTGGGAACACCGACGGTTCCCGACGTACAAAGACCCGGGGGACGGCGACCTGTGGGTGCCTCCAGGTAAATCAAAAAACGGCACAGGTGATCCACTCTCACGTGTAACAAACAAAAAAAAAAAAGCCCTCTTGGGAGGGATAGGTGCAACAGGTAAAGCCATCAACTATGGATTCATCAACAAGGATGGAGGGGACAAGAGTCTTCATGTTTCATGGGCCGCGCCCATGAAAGGGGGGGGGGTTATAACAAAGGATTTCAGTAACCTCCCGTTTTCATGTCTCAAAGGAGTTATCCTGGGGAGGGCGAAAAAGCCTAGAAAAGGGTAGAGCGCCTGTGGAACCAAAATTGGGTTGTCGGAGACATTGAGCGATAGAAAGACCAAAAGTGACCAAACAAAAGCCCCTGCCCCCACGGGGTTGGCGGTCGTGATCATTATCTTTACTTTGGGGAAGAAAAATGGGAAAGGTTCAAATCACCGCCAGGTTTTTAATGAACAAAGCACGGTAATATGAAGGGGAGGGGGGGGAAGGGGACAAACACTCACTTCAGACTCTTTCCCCGCAAACGACTCCCCGGCTGCGACAAGCCCTCCTCTTTGCAGAGAGGGGGGGAGGGTGCGGAGAGATCCAAGTTCCCGGAACCGCCAACCAAAATTCCCAAGAGAGGGGGAAGGGAAATCGGGAAATCATGCTGAAATTTCGGTGAATCGCCCCTGGATCGGTTCGAGGGTTTTTTTTAGGGGGAGCAGTATAGGGTTGATTGGGAGTGGAGGGAAGCCCCCAGAAAAAGGGAGGGGAGTTAAAGTATGAGTCGGTTGTGCGCAAATAATACGGGCTCCAAGCGGCCGCGCCTCCCCCTTCTCGTACTCGTAAAAAGGGCGGCAGAAAGCAAATAGTTTTGTCCCCGAAAGGGAACTCATCTACAAAAGGTAATTTTAAGGGGTGGGAAAGTTGAAATATCCCCAAAACAAACCGTTTTGGAAAAAAAAAACGACCGCCTGGGTTCGCGTGGTTGAGCAAAAGCACTATCCCTGGAAAAGGGGGGGGCTAAACATTAAGAGTCCGGCGTAAACTGATTTTCATAGGGCTGGTCGGGAAAAAATTTTTTTTAAAAAAAAAAAACTCCAAGTCAGTGCCGTACACCCGCTGATGGCTCTCGGGGTGAATATAACCTCCCACAACGTAGGAGGGGAAATCGGAGAAAATCTACAAGTCAGGAAGCAAAATCTCTACACCCTAGGTGTAACACAGAATGTGATCGGGGAACCAGCTACAATAGTGGCGCCCAGATAATTTGCTGTTAAACAGGGGGACCACCGGCGTGTAAAACGGGGCAAACCACCCATGCGAGGGGGGATAATGCCATGGTCTAACTCTGCTTACAGAGCCAAAATCCGCTGTCACGGAGAAAACAAAGATGATCCAGGAAAGCCATGGGCCGAAGCGGGACGCCGACCAAGAGTGGACCTTGGGGGAGGAAAAAGGAGTCTCAACAAGAGCGGTTTTTCGGCCAGACTCACCCGAAGGGTCCCGGGTTCCGAGAGCCCTTGAGAGCGCCCTCACGAAACACCATGCGCGGACAAGCAAACGCCCAAAAAAGAGGGGGAAAAGATTCGCGAATCTGACTCGAACGTCCTGCACGACGACACAACATGCGCGCTTCACCTCGGTGTGGCTGGACACAGGAGGAAAAAACCCTACTGCGGATGGCGGAAAACGGAAAACAAATCAAGGAGGGGTGGGGGGGGGGGGGGGGGGGCTTTTCGTAAGGTTGATGGGTGGCTCAAAAAGACGGAAAGATTTCAACTTCTCAGACGACATTTCCGAAAAAGTGACGAAAAAAGAATCAAGGAGAATCAAACGAACGGCAAACCAGCAAGTACGGACTTAGGGACCAAAGTGAGACTTTTGGAACTAAAGTCTATAAACCTCAAGGTGAAGCTAACCCTCATCACTACCGAGACGAAAGCCCTCATTAGGAGAAGATTGGGGAAAAAAAAATCCCATTACCGTGGTAAATTCAAGGAAAACCTAGCCAAGGGGGTACATCCCCACTTAAAGAGAACTAAAGCCCTTCCGAGATTGTTTATACAGAGTGGGTTCAACAGGGGGGGGGAAAGAAATCCCAAACGGGTTTCTTCGGGGACTTAAGAGAGGCGGGACGGGGAAGGAAAAGGCTTCTATCGGGGGAACTGGAAAGTGAGCATAATCAACAGCGCCCAACAAGGTCCACGTTTAAAAGTTTGTCGAAGAGGGGGGACCACAAAGTGGGGAATCACCTACGAGGAGGTACAAAAAGTTGAGAAGAGAAAACGGTCAAAACGGAAAAGAGTAGAAACGTAATTGGTACGTGCAAGCACGCATCTACCGGAAAGAGTGGTTGAATACCCCCCTCCAAAGTCAAAAAAAAAGAAACCTGGAAGGGGACATTAAATATTTAAATTTTACATTGGGGTTTTCCCCCACTCAACTCAGAAAAAAATGTTTGAAGCCAAAAGACATGTATCACTGGCTCTGAAATAAAGAAAGTATTGTTTAACATTCCGCAGTCCAAGGGTAATTTTTATTATCAAGATCAAAAGAGAAGAAGGTGGGTTCTACCCTATGAAATGAAATCTATCAACACGATGATCCACCTCTACCGATGTAAAAAAAAAGTTTTCTATCTCCTTGTTAGCTCCGGAATGGCCTCTGGAACGGTGGGGTTGTCTCATCATCCAAACGTACAGACAAGCATCCTCCTCTTAATAGTCGAAAGGGGAGGAAAAAACCACCCGCTCTCGCCTACCCCTGCAGGCGAGGAAAACTAGTCAGAAAAAATAAGAAAAAGCCATGAAGGCATGTCCTTTTTTTGATTGGTCCAAAAAAAGAAACATCAAAAAAACTAGATGAGGGCAGAAGGCTTCAGGACTCGTTAAAGAAAAAAGAAAGAATATCAGAAGGCGGTCACCACTGGGGGGTGACCTTCACTTCATCTTCAGGAAAATGCAAGATCCCCAAGGGCAAGATTATCCTTTTTTCAACAGAGGGGAAACAAAACAAAAAAAAGAAAACAAAAAGATCCTTACTTATCCCTCGGGTTGATTCACATCAAGCGCGAACTTCCTTTCCTCCGGGCTGACTTCCTTGAAACCATCGAAGAACCGAGGGAAAGGACATCAAATGGTCCCCGGGTAGTCGGGACAACAGAACGGGGAAACTGCTTTTCTCAAAGATCGAAGTGGACTTTTCGATTTGCCCATTGCCTTACAAGGAATCCAAGGGGGTAGAGAGTCCAGAGAAGTAACCTGTGCCAAAGGGATGTATCGAAAAAGCCGCGGGGGTTGAGAGGGGAGGCAGACGGATGGGCACCACATGTTGAGGGGGGCCTGAAGAGGTGGGTGGGTCTCGTTCCAGGCATCGGCGGTTCAGGCGACAAAGAGGACAAAAATCACACAGCCACAGGAAAAACACATTGCCCCTCTGTGTGGGAGGGAATAAAAAAAGAGACCTTAATTCCAGCTTCGGTTAAGCGACAATCCGTCCAAAAGTCTAGCCTTTCCAGGAGCAAAAAAAATTTTGTCAAAAGATAGGAAATGACGATTGACAAAGATAAAGTGGAAAGGCTCTGTCCAAAAACTAAATCAGTTGCCAGTCGGTTCTAACCTACAGGTAGGGGAACAAAATAGGCAACGGAATCCTTCGGGCCCTCCTCGAAAGAACGTTCGTTTGGGGGGGAAAAAGGGGAATTTCTCGACGTCGGGTCAATAAAAAGAAGTAAACCGGAATGAGCTCCGCCCAACACCGAAAAGAGTACTATTTTAACTTATAATTAAGATGGATAAATACCCCGGACTGAAGAACTACATCGAAAAGCAGGGAGCACTAAAAGAAGTGGAAAAAGGTCCAGAAAAAGTCACGTCACGAAAATGCGAAAACACCAACCAGAATCGTGCTCGCGGCCACGCCCCGAAACCTTAAGTGAACGGAATAACTTCCCTGTGAAAAAAAAATCTCAAAAAAACAATCAGATATGAAGTAAATGAGTAGTACAGGGGAAGGGTCGGGGGGGAGGGGGGAGACCCGAATTCTTTTTCAACGTCTAAACAAGGGGGGGAATACGTCCCAATGCCTCCGACAAACCTGAAAAAGCCCGAACTCAACTGGAAAAACGGCAACTCCATCTATTGGGAGTTGGGGTTTTGGGGGGGGGAAAATGGGGAAAAAAACAACACTTCCGAATGTTAGGAGGAAAAAAAATCCAGCCTCAGAGGAAATTGGGGGGGGGGAAGCCCAACGGGGACAGTATCTCACCGCGTTCGCCCTCAAGGAGCACGGAAAAATCCTTGAAAAGAGTGTAAATCTGCAAAGGAGAAAAAGGAGGATGATAGAAAATTGTGAAAAGCCACGATCATAGAGTTCCGAGACTGATTCAACAGTTCCCCCAAGCAAAAGTCCCCAACTTCCCGAGGAAGATTCGTTCCTATACTTCACAAATCAAGATAGCTTAAGCCACAAAAGGGACAAAAGTGGATTAGAAAAAAAAAAAAAGGCCTTCAAACTTCGGCCTGGTGTTCTCACCACGACCAATAATCGGAACTTTTCAATCGGCCAAAAAAAAACCCTAAGGGAAACTTTTCAACTTTTTCTACGGTGAAGGGCCGGATGGGCATACAAAATTGTTTGACTGGGGACCCAAAAAGGAAAGGGGGGGACGGGAGGGGCGACGAAAAAAAAAAAGATTGTAATTAAAAGAGAGTATCTTTGTGCACAGAAGTGCTTGTCCCAGAGCCCGGGAGAACAATTTGGGGTAAGAATCTCCTCACCATTCAAGGCCACGGCCAGAAGCAGGGCCCGGCCGAAAACCTGGGTTTAGTGAGAAAAAGGCAGGAAAAAAAGAAAATAATTGGTTGTAAGTTAAAACATTTAATGGAACCCTTCCGTGTAAAAAAAATCACAAAACAAAAAAACCAAAACCCAAGAAAAACCCGTCCCTCTTAAAGGACGTTTGTGGGGGGGCCGTCTAAAAAGGGGTGAAAAAAGGGTAAAAGGAAGGGGGGGGCAAAACCTATAAGGGCCGATTGCGTGACTTCCCTTTCGAATAGAATGAAGGGGCCCCGGGGGAAGGTTGTCAGGGGCGGACAGGACGGATCCGGACGTATTGGCCAATGACTTTGATGTGCCAGGAAAAGGGGGATGGAAACCTAAAGGGGGAAAGGGAACCACGTGATTCCACAAAAGTTTTTCCCCCCGACAATGTGTGCCCACCGGTAACGCGACCCTCGTTCTATTGGACCAGGGGTTGGGAAAACGGTGTGGGAATTGGCCTAAAAACATATCAGAGGGGTTAACCCGACCATTCTCTTGAAACCTTAAGTGGTGGGGGGGGGGGGGGTCAACTGACATTGTCAAACCCAGCACACGAAAACGGGTGCAAAAAAAAGCTGTCTTGGAAGCAGGGGGACGGGGGAAAGGCCCTGGACCTCATGTATAACCGCCGCGGAGTACTTAAGAAACCTGCCGAATTTCTGTAAATATTCGGGGGGGGCGGTCAAAAGACCGACAGCGTTCGACCGAAATGTAAAAGGGAAAAAAAAAAAAAAGTTTTTTGAGAAGGGGAGAAGAGGGGGCTACTTCCTCGCTTTTCCCGGAAAAGTTCTGAGATAGGAAAAAGGGGTTGGGCCCTCTCTGGGGTTTTGGGTTCGGTGTCACTGGTTCTTCGCATGTTCGCCGGGCAAGGAAGGAAAGAACCGGGGTTGAGAAAGGAGGGATTCACGCCCAACCTTTTTTCCGATGTACTCTTGGGTGAAGTACGACTAACTTCATTTTTACCCAGTAAACGTGAATGACGGGGGGAAGAAAAAAGGTGGCAGAAGAATTTGGTTTTTCAAATCATCGTTCTGCCGCCGAGGGTGGGTGACCCCTTTCTAAAAAAAACTCCGCCACAGAAGGGGAAAAGGAGGAAATGCGGGCCTCAAAACTCGAAAAAAAAATCCGACAGGGGTTGCAACAAGCTCTTTTTTGAGGGAGAAGTGTCATTTATCGGAAGTAGGGAAAAAAAAAAAACAGCGGGAAAAGGAAAGAAAAGTCAGGTGCCATTTACCGAAGTCCCGAACTGGCACACGAAGAAGGCCGGGAAACACTAAAAGGGGAGCGGACTCAGAAACCCGCGTGGAAGTAAATGTCAAGGGAGATCAGGGTGAGGTCCTAAACAAATGCTTGCCTCTGGCCCGGCTATTGAAGAGAAATCAAAAAAAAGCAAAGGAAACCTAGCAATTACGCAATTGCAACCAACAAGAGACAGTGGCAAATCCCCAAAAAAGAAATTGTCAAACCCCAAAGGAAAGGATTCGGGGTCCCAAATTATCATCCGAGCCACGCCTCCGCGGAGGGGAGCCCCTTTCGGTTGAAAAAATTTACCCCTTTCCGGAAAAAGGGGAAATAAAGGACTCCGGCAGAACGAGCCAGGTTGCATGTTCTCTGACGTCCGTTTCAAGAAGATCTTTCCCACTACGAAGTTGACGTGTACGCTCGTAACGAAGGGGGGTGACTGGGACTTTAGGTGTGT
>Ga0179591_1353595_pt1 | contig 13090 bp, 8 predicted proteins | sample CZOMad2_1_08_16f_FD_182891 | JGI IMG/M metagenome (GOLD analysis project Ga0179591, IMG submission 182891) | Vadose zone soil fungal communities from Angelo Coast Range Reserve, California, USA - CZOMad2_1_08_16fungal (PacBio error correction) | ecosystem: Environmental > Terrestrial > Soil >...
GGCGCCTGTTCGATCCCGAAACCAAATGTGTTCCGCCCGGGGGGTGCCCGCTCCAGTTTCCGGCTGGGCCAGACTCCCACTGTCCAGAGGTCACAAAGCCGGGGAACCAGGGAGGGGAAAAAGGAATCGTTTTCGGCGTGCTCACCGTCAGGAGGAAGAGGGGAGGAAAGACAAAAACGGACCTGCAGAGGGAGCCCGTCCCGAACCCAAAGCCCGCACTGGGGGGGGAAAAATCACTTCCAGGGACCAAATCCTTCCATGAATGAGTTGAAGGAGGAACTAGGTACGTCAGGACACTCAACGCGGGAACGGGGGAAACCAGCTGGGACCGTGTTCAGACAATGCAAGTTCCTAGCCCGTTCGCTTGGAAATCGGAAAAGGGGAAACCCCCACGCCTTCCGGGCAAAAAAAAAAAGCTCTTCAAAGACAAGGTACTGGTGGGTTATCGAAGCCTGGCCCATCTCCACAGTCGATCCTGCTCACAAAAAATGGCAAAACCAACGGGGTGGCGAGTGTAACCGTTGCCTGAGCCCGGTTCGAGAAAGGGGGGAGTCCTCCCAGCCGGCCGCCACGAAACAAGGATTTGTCAACCAATTCTCCTCTCGGAAGCGTCCACCTGGCGAACCCAGAACAAACGTCGGTTGCACACCCCGCCGTGCCGGCCTCAAAACTCCCCCCCGAAAAAAACAGCCCAGTCAAAAAAGGCCCGCTACAAAAGAGGGAGGGTGGGTTGCCCACTCCATCTGATAAAGGAGATGAACCTGCCGTGCCCGATCGTGGTCTACCTCTGGGGTAATTAACATGGGGACCGGGGCAGTCGTGGACCAGCCTAACGCTACCGCAGTCATAAAAAAACCTTGGAAACCCTGGTAAAGAACGGGAAACACGTAAAAAAAAAAACTCAGTGTGGTGAGGGCTGTTGCCTGGTCGCCCATTGATTGCCAACACGGTAGTAAAAGAATACGGAGGAAATGCTAACGGACGCCCAAAAGACCGCCATCGCGCAAGAGGAAGGGGCCCAAAAATCACTCAATAAGGGCCACTGCGACCAAGGGGGGAAGGGAAGGAGGTGGAGTCGGACTCCCCCCTTCGGCAAAGTCGACTGGGGTCAGGGAAAGACCAACCAACCGGAGGGGTCGGGTCCTACCTCGTCTCCTGTACTCAGGGTCCGAAAGAAGTCCCACGCCAATGACGTGCCGTCATAACAAAAAGGGAAGGAGGAAAAAAAGAATTCCGGACTAACCGATCATGATCGAAAAAACCGGTGGGTTTTCAATCAAAAAGGAGGGAAAAAAAAACCGGCTCCGTGAACCGCTAACTTGCACGACAAAGCAAGGGTGGCCTGTCGAGGGGAAGAGCGCCCTTAAAACCGGGCAATCGCCACCGCTGGCCGTAGAGAAACCGAAAGGTTGGCCTCAAAAAGATGGAACCGCGGAAGGGTACCGGGAAACAAGGTCACTCAAACGGGTCAAGGGGAATGGCCATCGGAAAATTTGACAGGTGGGGGCCGGGGGCAAACTTGCACGCGGCTCATAAAAGCATATACTCCTGTGCACGCGGGAGGAAGCAGGGCATTGGCCTTCAGAACAAAAGGGGAACGTTGTCCGAGAAGCACTCGACTCGTTAGGGGATGAAGACAAGTAGGGGGCCGGAACCTGAAGGGCACAATGGGTTCCTGCTGGGGGAAGCTGGCCGCCACGACACGAATCATTTGTTCACCTCTGAATGGGGAAAGCCACAAAAGCCCACAAAAAAGAAAATCGGAGTATCCTCTTCCTGACCTTCTCAGTCCGTTCCGCGTGTACTCTCGGTCAAGGTTTTTCACACTCTCTTCAAAGGGGGGACATGGTTCAGGCTCTCCCCCAAGGGAAATGGGGGAAATACTTCCCTTGCCCCCCCCTCGAACCGGGGGGGGACAAAAAAGTTGGAAAAGTGGGTCCCGTGCGCTACAATTCCTATTGAGACGGAAGAAACATAGAGCTTTGCTTAGACTGGGTGTCGGGTACGGCTGGGGGCTGGGTGGGCGTTGGCTGGGGCAAAAAAAAGGGGTATGTCCAAAAATGGAGGCGGCATTATCCAAGGTGGTGTCCTCGCGCCGGTGTCGAAACTCGCTCATAAAAATGGGACCGCAAACTAATCGAGGAAACGACCGCAGAGGGTCACGAACGGAAACCTTGGGGGAAGAGGGGCAGTCAAAAATAAACCCCACCCGTGTTGTTGAATTCTCCAAGGAGGGAAAGTGAGAAATGGGGCAAGGGTTTTTTGGTGTTGGTCTTGTGGTTCTTAATGGCGGAACTGGCCTGGTGCGAAACCCTCAGGGTTATACGAGTGCCAGGAGAGGCACGGCGATTTTTCAACGCTCGTAAAACCAAAAAAAAGAAGGGCGCGGCTTTGCCCAATGGCGAGACGGTTGGACGCCTAAGAAAAAGGCAAAAAATGGTAGTCCTCAGGGGTCACAAAAACCATCAGGGGGAAACCTTGAAAAGGGGACGGGATTGTCAAAAGGGAAAAGCTGTTGACTGGTCAAAATGCCTTGGTCTTTGGTAGCCCTAAACCAAAGAGAAAGGGGGAACTATTGACCTATCATCAAGCGACACAGCTAGAAATGGCCAAAGCTGTTTTTGCGCCTCATAGTGAATGGCTGCTCACGCCGGTTTTCAGGCGGCAAGCGGTATACGAGACGAAGGACGATTCAAGGGGGGGGGGTTCGAGTGAGGCGCAGAGCAGAAATCCATACGACATCTGGAAGGGGCATAGGGACGCGTCCGGAGAGGCTGGGAGGAGCACGGAGGGCGCCTCAATAAACCGAAAACGCACAACATATTGCAAAGGATTTGGGCAACAGGGGAGAAGAAGTGTGCCAGACCACCCTGATGGGGCCGTGAGGTGAAGGCGGTTACCCAAACTCCCTCGCAAAAACCGATAAAAAACGCAGGGGTGGTCATAACTACGCGGCGAAGCTAGGAGATCGGCCGGAAAACCTGCCAAAAACCTTTTTCAAGCTGGGTGGAAAAGCAAAGGTGAAAAGCAAAAAGCTCTTCCCTGTTATGCAAAGGAAGTAGTGAATCAAAGGAAGCAGAAAAGGTCAAAGGGAATGGCTAAACACAACGGAACGCCCAGTCACCCAAATGGACAGGCCTTCTGTGGTACCAAGAGGGGAGAAGGGGACCGCAAACCATGTGATACATTCCACGAGATCTCTTGCTTGCCCTGCGACACGGGCATAAAACGGGCCGGCCACTCGGTTGGTGTATTGGGGGGGCAGGGTTTCCGAATCCCTTCAACCGAAGAGATGAGGCCCGAAGGATGGGGGAAAAAAACATCAGGTCGCCGGGTATTGGCTCAGGCAGAAAAAAGAAAAGGGGGAATTTTGTGCTAGTTAATGCCATGAAGGGGGGGCCACTTCACACCCATTGAAAATAGGTGACAAAACCAATGTGACGCGGACATACTAAAAGGGGGGGGCCACTTTGGGTGTGAGGGGGGAGGCTACCACCCCCATCGCCTTGTTGTCGACGTCAGGGGGGCCACGGAAAGGCGTTCCCCCCATCAAAAAAACAAATCAAACCGCCGCATAGGGAGGAAAAAAAAACAAAACTGGCGTCAGAGACATGAGGAGAGGCGCGCAACATCCGCAACAGCGTTTTGGGAGACTGAAGGGAGCAAAAAGACCCCTTTGGATCTCGACGATTTCCGAGGGGTCGAGGGACTGGGTCGGGGCACGTGGGTAAACGGGGAATTCTGAACGAAAACAGCCAGTTAAGCAAGAAGAAACGGTGATTCAGTCAGTATCAAGGGGGGTAAAAAAAAAGCGCACTATCATGTTGCCGCAATCTGTGAAAAAAGGTGGGGCCGATGTCGAACGGAACTTATTAGAGAGTTTTCAAAACGAACTCTCGATAAGCGTCACGACAAGTCGATAACGGGGGAACCCCACCCTAAAGAAATTAGAAACTTCATAAGACCAAGCTCGGATAAAGTCCGGGGGCGGGGATTATCAAAAAATTGACGTTCAGCACTGGCCCGATATTAAATCCAGCCAGGTGGACGACCGGGGAACCCCGGGTGGTGAATCGCTAAGCCATACAAACAAAAATCGTTGAGCGACATTTTCAAGACGCGGGCTCTCCCCATGCGTTAACCCGGCCGGCGGAATTGTAGAACCCGCAGACTGTACACCAGTAAAAAAAACGCTTGAACCGCGCCCACCCTTTAAGGAGTCCAAAAAGCCGCCACGAGATGGTCCGGGTGTGGTTGAACAAAGACGTCTATTCTCGGTGAAACCCACGCCCTTGCTGCGGCCGCCACAACAACCTGGGGGGGCATCGGAACGAACAGACGGCAAATCCAATCTGCATAAATTGTCGCTGGGTGAAAAGCGTAGGGGTCGCTACTGAAATGCATTTTGCGATGAAGGGAGTAAGGCGGGAGAAATGGATGGGGGGGGGTAGCCGCACCGTAAACGGCATATGGGTGATTGTCGAAAAACCTTTTGGGGGGGCTCCAGTTCCCACCCTGGTTGGGTGCAAACAGGGGGGGGACCGTCCGCCGTGTATCGCCAAGAGCGAGGGCGTGTCTCAACCACCCGGGCAGAACTTTGGTCTGTCGACGACATCAGCGGGGGGGGGGGGGAGGGGGGATCAAACACACAAAAAAAGGCCACAATGGTACCGGCCTTCAGGGTCACTTTAGTGCCCCAGATGGAGATAAATCCAAGACGCCCGTTGTGGTTTTTACTTCCGACGAGGTAAAAACAGTGCGTAAGTCAACCCACAAGAAAAAAAAAAAAAAAAAAAAAAGCCGTTCAGGGCACCTAAAAAACCCAAACGAGATAGGTAAAGGGTTCAATTATTGAAAAAATGAAAGCGCAAGGGGACACTGAGAAGATAATCTGGTGGTCCAGGCCAGGAATCGATCAGCAGCAATCCCTGGGGAACGGAAAAGGCTGTTACACGGGAATAACTGAAAGGTCTGTTGGGAGCGCGAAGGCCGAAAGAGTAATGGAGGAAGAAATAGGGGGTCGGGATAGAGGGATCAACAACACCTACGTGATGAGAAAGAGAGCCCAACGGGGAACCTGAGCAGGAGAGCGGGGGACTTCTCTTCTACCAAACAGACGTCCTTAACGGGGCCAATCGCCCCTCTGCCGTTACGGACTGAAACTGCGATCCGACACTGCCGGGACGAGATCACGAGTTTGGAACCTCGGGGCGAACTTTTCACTTCATGAATGAGACTAAAACAGCAGAAATGCGGCTCCCCCTACCGGGGCGACGACATTGGGGGAACAGCGTGAAAAATACGGCACTGGGGCCGATCTTCTAATCTGGGGGCAAAAGCGTCGACCTGAGACTGGGGGACTATTGCCGCGTGTTTGGGGCCTCGGCACATCAATCGACAGGACGTTGGGGGGGAACCCGCCAACGGGGAACCCCGGAGCAGCCGACTTTTCCGTGGGGGATGGACGTCCCCAGTAGGAAAAGGCGGGGGAAGGGGGGGTTTCTCAAGAATGGTGTCTTACCAATCTGAAGGCGGAACAGCGCTAATTCCCGAGCAAATCCTGCTACCTGAAATGGCACACAGTATGAGCAAAACTGGCTTATATCAACCCTGAAATCATTGAGGAGGCTAGGCGTCCCACGCGTTAACGTTTTGAAGACGAGGGGGACGAATTTTCGTTTTTGGAAAATAGTCCAGAAAAACAAAACATCGACAAACAACAAGGGGGGGCGGGCACTTTGGCTGTCAAATCTCGATAGTTGTCAGCCCGTAAAGAATACACCGCGGGTTAACATGGGACCGGCCACGCGGGAAGTTTGGAAAGGGCGCACTCAACGAATTTTGAGTCATCTCGATACCACAACAGTCAGCAGGTCCACGGCGTGGAGAGGATAAACCCGGCAGCCTTGGGTCGAGAGGGATCGAACAGCCAACCAGTGAAGAGGTGCGGGACGCCTTTGTCGCGGAGGGGTGTCTAGCAAGTCCCACAGTAAATTGGACGAAATTGCCATGCACTCGAGGTCAGTGGAAACAAGAAAAAACAAGGCGAAAGATACTTGAAAGAGGGGTCCCCAGAACCCCGGTCTGTGCGCAACCTAAAACATCAGGTTTTTTCCTCGCTAAAACTCTGCGTAAGCCAGCGCAGTAACGCAACTCCTGAGGCCGGAAGCAACTCCAAGAAATCCGTCAAGACAAGGATGGGTGTGGGAAGGGAACCTGACTTGTGGAATTGGATGACGCGGGGTAGCCATCAAAAAGAAAAGAGCCAGCCCTAATCATGGGGGAGGTCACGAGACTCGCGATCGCTAATTCGCATACGGGGGGGAAACTGAACATAGAAAAGGCAGTCAGGTCAAGTGGAGCATCGTCAAATGTCGGCAAGCGTTGTCGCAGGGGACAAGTTGGGGTTGTCACAGGACTGGGTACGCAACCCATCCGAATGATAGCATACAAAAATACCGGCAGATGACCCATTACAGGCAGAACAACCGGCCAAGTGGGGAGGGGCGTCGGACAAGCCAAACCGATCCCAAAAGAGACCGCCCCAAGCGCGCTTGTCTTACAAGCCCAAGGGGGGGGGGACGGGATCGCCTCTGGGAGCACCTGAACGGAGTTGACGAGACAGCGGCACGCGCAAGGGGGGCGGTGTGCCATCCCGCATGCATACCACGTCGCCCCTAACATGAGCGCAGCAGGGGGGTTCAAAGCTATCCACAAGGCAACAGCGGGAAGCTCCGAAGGGAAGCCTCCGGAGCCAAAGAGGGTATGAAAAGAAAACGCATATCTGGGGGGGTAGCTCGATACCAATTAAACCGCTGACCTTCAGACATAGGATGGGGCGGGCCCCCAAACCCCTCGCCGAAGGAGAATGTGGGGGCGGGGGGCGGAAACTTGGTCTAGCAGCGCGCTCAAAGGGACTCTCTAACGCGTCAATGAGCATCCATGGTAGCCGGGGAAAGCAGCACTTAACGCGCCGAGCGGAAGACCACGGGGATTGTTACTTTGCTTCGTCCGTATAGTATGCCGCCGAAAAGCGAGCCGGCCACGCGACCCACGGGCAGCGCGGGCAATTACGGAGAAGTTGGGTCGCTGTGGGGGTAATTGACTATAGGGGCCCGCATACCCAGTCGCTGTTGGTTAGGCGGGCCCCACCAAAATCAACCAAGATGTGCTGACCCTGAAAAAAAAATCCTAATTTGACGGCAGCGGGGTGTGGATCTTGTTGTAAGTTCACCGAGGGGAGAGCACAACCGGGCCGCCATTGCAAAAAAAGGACGCACTCGCGTACGTGCGCGAATAATATTCAGGAAGAAAGATAACTTTGGTGCGGTCATACCAGGGCTAAGCAGAGAAGCAACTCAAAGGAACCCCAAAAAAACCCAAATTCCCTGTATCAAATTCCACAGGATGCCGCGCCTGAGTCCCAAGAATGGGCGCCACACCATTCTATGCCTGCGCGCTCCCGAATAAAAGAATTCGATCGATGGGAAGCGGAACTGAAAAAAAGGTACACAAATGGCCTAGTTTTTCTGCATGCATCAAAGAAAGCGCGCACCCAGGAAGAGACGAGGCCCGAACCAAAAACAAGCACGACGCAATCAACACCCAGTGCCACACTGCGAAACTGGAAAACTGAGATACGTAGAATTAGGGAGCGCAAGAGGCCGCAGTGACAGGCCAGTCAAATGGAAAAAAACAAAAAGTGGCAGCAAGGCCAGTCTGAGCTGGAGACCACCATGCGTAAGGGTTGCTACCACGAAGGTCACTCAGGGAATAAATGCATTGTGGGAAGATACCCCGTCGGGAAGGGGGCCAGAAAGCCCGGAACGCCCTGTCCAGTTTGGGAACGGCCAGGTCTTGGGGGCACGCTTCCAACCCGACAAATTCGCGGAAACATGCAAAGGCGGGTTGCATAAAAAACAGGTAAACTGCCCCGCCCCGCAACCATACGCGAGGAAGAAGTTGCAAAAAAAAACGCCCCGTACCACGTAGAATGGCCACCCCGCCTTCAGTCTGGACCCACAAGCCGAAGAAAAAAACGAGGGGAGGCGAAACAAACACAAAGGGCCAAAAGACCGCAATACAGCCTCCTGACATGCCACCTGCGAATGGAAAAGAAAGGGACCGGCCCCTTTGCAGGTCAGTTAGTAGGCACTTCCGCCCCGATCTGGCCCTTGAACACCGTCCTTGATTTTTCCATAAAATGTGAGGGCAGGATATGGAGGACGGCACGGCCCACCGAAGGGAGCCGATGGCGTTTGGGGAACCTTCGACACCAAAAAACCTGAGACAGAGGTAGGGAGAGGAAAAAAAAGACCCAGGCTCGGCAGGGAATGGCCTGCAGAGGCCAAACCGATCGACCGCTACACCTGGTCAGGGGGGAGTCACAGAAACCTTGAGACAAAAAAAACCGGGCCAAGACGCTCGCAATGCGGAACCCGCCGCCGGGCGCCCGGCCGGCAATGATTAGGGACACCCGGGCGGGAGGGCGCACAATCAATGCCCATGGGGGAAACGGCACGGGAGCCCGAGGACCGTGGGACCGTGTGAAAGACCTTTGTCCAAGTTCCTGGGGGGGCTGGGGTTCAATGGTTTTCGTCACGCGGCGGTCAGGGAGAAGCCTGGGGCACCGCCGTCAAACACCGATTCCAGCGGAACAGGGACTCGGGACTATCAGAATGGAGGGGAGTGCATGGCTGTCGTGGAACTGCTGACGAGAAAACCTTGGACCAGTGGCCGATGGTTTAGAAGCCAAAACGAGTTGGAAGTCACGAGCGGAAGGGCGGACTGAGGCCCCCAAAGCGGCTCCGGGTCACAAGCCCTCCTCCTACTCCCAGGGGCCTCAGGTTGAAGAACACTCGCAACGTGATGTTTTCCAGGCCCGCCCGCTGCAACGGCTTGGGGGGAGGTCGCACCCAAGCTACGAAATGGCACTGGATGGGTGAATGGCCCGAATAGTTACCGGGCGCTTCAAATTACGCCGAACCTGTCGCAGGACAAGCCCGCGGCTGGGTGGCCCCTAACCCCGAACGTCGACGAAGAAGGAAATATCCTGGGCACCGAAGTTGGGGCAGACAGGGCCTTCAGTGCCTGACGACGATATTGAAGTCAGTTCGGCCCTGCAGTCACCGGGGGGGGCGGCCAAAGGATAGCACGGGACCAAAAACCCGGAGGGAACGCAAGTGGGGCCAAGAGGGGAATATCAAACGAACTGCAAAGAAAAGCAACGCCGGACACATTAGGGCAAAACGAAACGGCACAACGAAAATCTAGCTAAAGGAGGGAAGAGAGAAGAGGGGGGTTCGAATTCCCAACGAACGAAAAAGTTAAGCGACGCTGAGGTAATCTCAGGGTGCCGCCCGTCCAAAAATCCACACCGAAACTGAACCTCCGAACGCCGGCTGGAACGCATGCCTCGGATCAAACACCGGGGGCGCAACTGGTCTCGCCCCTTGCCTCAGGGACAAACTTCAAACCGGGGGGGACAGGGAGGAGGGTAGTAGTCTGTTCTTCGAAAAAACTGCGGCCGACCATCGCCGCCACACAGCCGGGAAACCGGGGCATGCGAAGGGGCGGTAGAAAGCTTGGACCTCAGCACGGGGTCACAATCCTGGGGCTCTTGACACTGCCAGTCGAAAAGGTGGGATCGGAACGTTGCCATAAAACGGAGAGATCGGCAGCCGGCAGGACCACGTGCCAGGAGGAAAACATCGGTGGTGGATCTGGTAGTGAAAAATGCAATCCGGGATGGACGAGGACCCGGAAAGCCCGGGCCACCCAAAACTCAAAGCGCTTACACCTTGATATAACCACAAAAGGCGGTACCTGGAAAAAACAGTATCTTTTGAAGCACTTTCCGCCAAAGTCGTGGCACAAAGGCCGCCAACAAACCGCCTACGCTGGAAGAATGTGGCCCGGGGAAAAACCCTCTGATAGGGCCCGTGGCCGCCTTCGCGAAAAACGCAGCCACAATGACTTGTCCCAAAACATAATGGGACCCAGCTCGACGTCTAGAACCCGGCCGAACAGGTCGGGGAACAACGCCCACCCAGCGTGGGGGGAGAAAAACCTTTACGATTGGGGAAAGTGATGCACTTGGCCGATGAACCGCCGGCAAAAAAAAAAAAAAGGCAGCCGCGGGGGCCGGACGCATCGCGCACGGTAGGCTGGGCAACGGGATAGGGCGTGAAAAACGGGACAAGCGGTGTCGATCTGCTCGCTGGTCGGCAGGAATGGTGCGTCCACACCACAGGAAATAAAATCCCTAATCGTGACAAAGGAGCAGGGAAGGTCCCAATCGGCCCACGCCAGGCGCCTCTGCGCCAGCCCGCCCAAACTAATTTTTTCATCCGGCCACCCAGAAGCAGATCAAGAAAGTTGTTTCAGCCGGGGCCGGAACAGAAAAACGGCTCTTAAACCCCCAATTTCGAGCCTTGCCACAACCCCTTTAAACAATTCCAAAGTGAATGGGACGCCGGGGACAATCGGCCCGGCCATCGTCAAAAACGGGCGAGGGGCGCGCCAAACTGGTAAATCCGCCCATCCCCGACTTACGCGCCGAACCGCGGGGGAGAAGCACCAACCGGCCAAAAAACTGGGACCATCCGCCGTCAAACGTGGGAACGGGGGGGGGAAAACCCCGGATCCGGCCGAAAACTGCAGCGGGAGCAGTGGCTGACGAAAGCCACGGCATGTCGGCAGGCCCAAACGTTGGGGGAGAATGTTGACGAAAAACGGACGGAACTACCTGGCTCCCAATGCTGGCCGGTCGGGTAAAAGCCCACGCAAGCACCCGAGGGGGGCCCTCCATCAATCAACCAGGGCGGCACAAAAAACTTCTCAACTGAACGGCACATCGGGGAAACATCGCGAGCGGGTCCAAAAAACGCGCCGGCCAAACCGGGACTGCTCCGGATGGGGACCTTCGCCCCGGGGCCGGTCCAACCATCGCTGCACTGCCCCAAAAATTCACTTCCGATGTTCACTAATACTAAAAAAAAACGAATCAGCGACCAGGGTGAAGGAAAGCAAACAGCAGGCTTCCGCAGGGGTCATGTTGCCAACAAAAAAGGGGGGGGAGGTCGTCGATCCTTGGGTCAAACAGTCCGCCAAATTTGTGGGGGGCCAACTGGTAACTCGGTGTGGGGGGGATCATCAAAAACTCTCATTCTCTGCGAAAAGATCGAGGCCAATGAATCGAGGGGACTGTTGGGATCCCACAAGCGAAAAATCGCGATGCGCTATTCTGTTGAACTGCAGCAGGCCACATGGGAATATACGATTACAGAAGGGGGGGTTTGGGGTGACCCATGGCCCGGTTAGCGTTCGCTGGATTTCACGACCCCTCTTGGATCTTTCAGTAGGAACCGGTCTCATATCGCGGGACCCGTGGCCCGAAGAGGGCGCGCCGGGGGGACCAAGGCCGATGACGCAGGTTTTTGGGCATACGTGCGGAGCCAACAATACCCAGAGGACCTCAAAAGAAACAATCGGGTAAGGTCAAAATGAAACGGATTAAATTGCGCTGGTCAGCCAGGAAGAAGGTATCTTGCGACAAACGAAGCGACTGGATCGAACCATTGGGGGGGCAAGAACACAACCTAGCGATGCCGCGCCTTAGGAACCGCGGTCAACCAGGGTTCAAACCCCCCCCCCCAACCCGGGTGCCCGGGCTTTGTGGCCGCGTGTTTTTGTTTGGTCGCGGGGACACGTAACGGACGAAGGAAATTCCAGTGGAAGTTGGAAAAACATCAGAATTGTCGATCAGCAGATCTGGAATGGAAACATATTTTTCAAGACGACGGAGCGCGTTAAGTCAGGCGCGCCAGAAAGGAGAACAACCAGGTATCACCGAACACATTAGCTGATTTGGGCCGCAACGGAAGGGGCCCAGACCAGGTCTTATGGGCCCACTTGTCCTTATAAAGCCAAGTATATTCATGAACCGAGAAACGAACGAGGGGGGTCATACGAACCGGGCGTTCTACGCCCCAAGACCGAACAAAACGGGCCTTCCGCTGGGCTTGGTACAAAAGCAAAAGGGTTGGAAAGGCAAAAGGCCCAAGCACCCCGCTGCCTGTAGCGCATGAGGAGGTTATGGCGGCCTTGAGGGGTGGCCGAAAACAACCCCGTAAAAACAACCGAAATGCTTGACGCGGACTTGTTCAACGCGAAAATGGCGCCCAAGTGGGGCCCCTGTCAAAACACTGGGCTTGATGATCCCCCAAAAAAATAGCCCCGAATGGGGAGGGCCGTCCCTGTGTGTAGGTGGGGGGGAAGGTGCAACGTCATCGAAAGCGAGAGGCAAGACGCTTGTCGGAGCAAAAACTGGACGGACCCGAATGGCATTGCAAGCGGGTGGGATTTTGGATGCTCATGTAACGTTTCGGGTGGTGGGGGCGTCCCAATTGCCGTGGAAAACCAAAACAAATTGGGAAGAGGGACGAAGGGGTGCACATGTTGCCGGCACACCGTAACATTTTTGCAGTGCCAAAGAAGTGGGGTGGGGGGTCCACTTGAATCGCCGTCAGCCGAAGAGCAGCAACAAGGCTGGTCAGGCTAGCAGAGAGGCCGGTTCAACAGTCATACAAGCGTTCACGGCAGCGCAACAACCTTACCTGGCGGGGGCGCCGCGCGGGGCGATGTTTCATAGAGGTAAACGTTTGGGTGGGAGCTGGTGCGACACATGTACCAGGCGAAAAATGAAATAGGCCTCGATGTTAGCCGGACAGAGCGCGTGTCCGCGGGACGAAACCGTGACGATCGAGGGAGATCGGTTCAACGAAAACTCTGAGGAAAAATTTCCGAGTTAAAAATAAGGGGCCCGCAAAAAATAATCGTCGATCCTCGCCATCGGGGCGGTCTGAAACACGTGTCGGTAAGAGGGGGGCAAGTAGGAGAGAATCCCTCTCGTGTCGACAAGGAAAACTAAGAGATTTATCCTCCAGGGTGAAGTGTGCGTACGCTAAAACGACCCTCAAGGGGGTGACGAATGTCAACGCAGGGGTCCCGCCCCCAAAGGGAAAAAAGGAACCGGGAAGAAGTGTCGCTGCCCCAATAATCAACTTACGTGAACCGGAAGTGCCCAGCA
>Ga0179591_1215509_pt1 | contig 13089 bp, 5 predicted proteins | sample CZOMad2_1_08_16f_FD_182891 | JGI IMG/M metagenome (GOLD analysis project Ga0179591, IMG submission 182891) | Vadose zone soil fungal communities from Angelo Coast Range Reserve, California, USA - CZOMad2_1_08_16fungal (PacBio error correction) | ecosystem: Environmental > Terrestrial > Soil >...
ATCTCGGAACTCTTGATATTCTCAAGATCATGTAGAAGAGCAACGCTGGGGGGAAAATCGAACACCGGGGTACGGTAGTTTGAGGATGTGGCGGAAAGAGAGAGAGGCCTGGGCAGAAGCGAGTTCTGCCTAGGCAGTGGTCGAACGAATTTTGAAAATTCAGGAACGAAAAGGGACCTTAGAGATACCCCAGAAGAAGTGGCCGAATCACACGAGAGTCTTAGCTAGGTCAACAAATATCTAAAGGGGAAGATCAACTAAAATGTCTTGTAGATAGACTGGGGAAACCATGAGAGGATTAGTAGGAGTCCTTCATCACACATGGGGCTTAGAGGAGATCGGATGGAAGTTACCATCACATGAAGATGGGGATACCAGGAGTGAAAATCTGGATATAGTCTATACTTGTTGATCTCACATACTAAAAAGGAAGGCTTCTTGAGAGTCATCAAGGGGCTTTGAAACGACCGTCATTAATGAATTAGAGAAGGTGAGAGAAACATGACTACTTGTTCCCTGGGCAAAGGACTAGGGTGAGTAGATCCGACCTATTATACGTACCAGATCTGTTGTAGGCGCCTCCAATCTTCTTTATTCAAAAAATGACGTTGGGGGTTGGTAGAGTTTTTAAGACAGCGCCCCGTCAAATCAATTCGAACAGTCGTATTGGTTTGGCCAGGCGGCAAAACGGAGGTAAACCATGCCCCGCCTCATTGAGGAGCGGAAGTCTATGGATGCAAAAATTGTATAATGCCCGGATCGAAGCGCCTCCCAGAAAAATCAGGCCTTACATAACCAAGAGTCAGAAGCTTCGATAAAGGCGGGACACTTGAGGCGGTCAAACTCACTGGAGAAAGCTCTAATGATTATGCACTAAATCATAAGTGTGGGGAAAGTCACGAGAGAAGGACTATCTCCATAAAAGAAGATCCTAATAGTCCGTCCTTTCTCCATCTAAAATGGCGACTGATCTCACTAAAGGTCGTTTTCTGAGTGTCCCATAAAGCCGAATCAAGCGGGAGAGAAAATTTGTCCAGCGGATAGTATCATATCTTTTCCGGACTCTTTCTCACAGACGCTCAGCGTCCCGACGAGCACAGTCGCGAGACCAAGAGGGAGAAAGAAGAGCAGGAAGAAAGAAATACGACACAGGGAGACACTTGACCACAAATCTATCTGAGGGCTTCAATATCGCCTCTGAAAAAAGAAGCGAATCTGAAGGAGAGGATCAGAAGCGGGGGGTAAAAAAGTCCCTAAGAGATTCCTCCGTCTACACCGCTGCAGACATGTGAATGTCATTGGAAGGCAACAGGAAAAGCGAGGGTACTAGGTACGGTTACCCGTAGCGTTATAGCTCAAAAAAAAACAAAAATTTATTATTATTAAAATATAAAAAGAGAGATAAAGACTCTTGACACTAACTCAAGGAAGGAACGATCATTAGAGGGGAGAAAACGTCAAGGCTCGCAGGGGGGAGCTGGGACCTTTTGCGCCTTGGAAAAGTACGTCATAACTTTCGTCCTATCAGAGCTGAAGAGGCGGCCACTATGGGGAGAATGGGGAGAGAGAGGCCGACTAAGAGAGGTAAAATTGTGCTTCTGACGCTGATGAATCAGGAGCGGCAGAAAGACTTTTCATCGATTGGGGGAAGAAAACTCTGACTGGGGACTTCGATATCTGGGAGAGATATGACGAGAAAGGGAGGGAAGATCAGTCGTTATAAACACGTAAGTTCTCACAACAACTCTATCCCGTCGGAGTGTCTCGACTATAGAAGGGCGGCTTGAGGGGAAAGAGCAAAAAAGGGGGAAGAAAGGAGTCCAAAAGAGGGCGAGGGGGGAAGGGATGACTCTAACTGATGTTGAACACTAGCGAAGGGGGACGTTGAAACTTCCTACACTTGTATAGGAAGATGGGCAAGCTCAGAGAGACTAAATTGGGAGGGGGGAGTGGACGACTTGACTAGAAAACAATGAACGAGCGATCTAACTCGCTGGAAGCATGTAAAATCTTCACGTAACGTCCGGGAGAGCTTCGAATGTCGAGGAGGAAAAACGCTGGGTTCAAGACGAGAATGAAAATAAGCGGGAGAGGGGGGGGTTCAAAAATACGAGAGAGGAAAACTTCCGACTGCTCAGTAGAAGAAATGGTCAGGAAACTGGGGATCTTAGCGGCAATTTTATAAACAAACAGACTGAAAGTGGAATAAGAGCAGGGGAGTAGAAGGAGGGTTCATGATATTCGGAACTTCAACGGCCTAGCTCGGGCAGGGGAAAAGACGGGTGGCAGCGGCTCCTCGCCCTCTTAAGCTTTCGGTAAAAGCTATGTCCTTGAAATCCGAAAGGGAGAAGGGGGGTAGGTACCGCGAGACCTTCGCAGGAGAAAGTCGGGACGAGGGGACAAAAGGAGTAACTAAGTAATGGGTGGGGATGAAAAAGTTCGAATCTATGAGTTGACTCTCATTGGGGTGTGACGAATTACAAGACGCCTGGAGTGGATTTGGCAGAAAAGATTAGAAGAGAGAGGAGGGACCGGAGAAAAAAAGTTGGAGCTCCGCTGGGCTGCTAAGGGAATCGAAAAAGTGGATAGGGGCAGATGGTGAGGAAGGCGGGGAACTTAGTAACTTGCTCCAGGACGGTCGAAATGAGAAAAGTCCCTTCTTCTATATAAAATTAAGTCTCTGGCCTACCCTCAGCAAAATCGCGTTGGACGCTGGGTCAAAAAAGGGAGCGGGATGGAAATCGGGAGCGACTGCAGCCTCTACCTAAAAGGAGGAAAGTCGGTTGTGTTTCGACTAAAGCGCCCTTGGGGTTCAACCTAGTAGAAAAAAAAGGAAAATGAGGGGGACATTGCGAAGCGAAGGTACGGGGTTTCTCCTACGTAGGAGAGAAGGTGGAGAGGGTGCGGTCTATTAGCATGCTCCTCTGGGGCCTAGGTAGGTCTACTGATCGCAAAACCAGAAAAGAGAGGGAAAAGGGAACCAGGCTTTCGCCGCAAACATCTTAGTAGAAAGGAACCAGACCGAATTGTTCATCCGGTACCTTCGAAGACTAAGTTGAGCGTATGTAGGGAGGACTAGCAAGGGCGCTACCGTAGAGAAAAACTCTAGGTCAGTGAGGCCCTCTCTCGCGGGACGGAAAGGGAAACTTGTGTTGAATAGAAAAGACCTGAAGGGGGGCTGGGGCGCATTTGGTTCGAGCGGTCATCGGGGGTGAGAGGGGAGGGGAAAAAGAGAGTTTTCCGCCCAAGGGCGGAAAGCTTCGAGGGGAGACGCGAAGGAACCCCTACGCATTGCTGGATGAAAATTCCGGACTGAAAAGGTGCAATACTCCTCAAAGCATACAACTCTTCTGAAAAAACTTTGGGTGAAGGATGACGGTTGGTTTTGCGAGAGTTAAACTGGGACCCTGCTGAAAAGCCCTAGCTGCGGATCTCGGGACGTGGGGACTTCGGGAACGTTCTGCTTCCACTCGGGGCAGGGAGGGGGCAAAGGCGGCGGGCCGACATAGCGCTCAATCTGTTCTTCTGAGAACTTCGGTCGGGATTAGGCGAAAGAAACAACATCGCTCCCCCCATCGGCTAACCGAAAGCGGAGGGGACGAGATCACCTGGGTTAGAGAGAGCTTCTCACTGGGTCAACTAAAGACGTGATTCAAGAAATGGACGCGTTATCGGAACGAGGCAAGAGAAAGATCCGTGAATGCGTTGGGGCAGAAAGGAGGCGGATAGGGGACACAGCTGGAAAGAGAGGAGCTCTTCCTCAAAGAACAAAGGGTCAAAGAAATTTTCTAATCGGGAAGGAAAGAAAGGTGAGGGGAAACAGGGAGGCGTCGCGGAAACCGGAAAGCGGCAGCGAAAGACTTCGGACCAAGAGAGGCCTCGTCCTTCTTAGTGGATGATCAACCGACGATAGACAATACTAAAGGGAAAAGACGCGCAAAGTTGCGGGGTTGGATTCGTAAATGAAGCAGTGAAAGAGAATTGTTTCGCTCTTAACTGACAAGGACGAACCACCTCAGGGAAGAGGGAGAAGAAGAAGGGAAGCAGGAGAGAACGGAGTCTTCCTACTGCATCAGGGTGGGAGCGCTCCGACAAAATTCAAAGCCTAATGTCAAAGAAGATCAACACAGAAAAGGATCCAATAACGGCGGCTATTAAGGAACCACAAGGAGGATTCAGATAAAGGGGAAATCTTCAGAGCAAGGAAAAGGAGAGAGGAGGCGGCCAAGAAGTTTCCGCTAAAGAGACTACGGGTCTGATACACGAAATCACGGGTCTTTCAACAAGGCTAAAACGGAGAGCAAAAAGGGGGAGACCACGAGAGAGGAGCGGGTCTGGCACAGTAGTCAGCCGTACTTAAGGGGAAACAAAAATAGCTGTAAAGAAAAAACTCTGAGATAGACTCAACACCACACCTATGGAGGAGGAAAAGAGCAGGTTACTATCTTTTGGAACATCTCGGTTCTGCAGGGGGAGGAGTGTGCCAACGGAAGGGACGGTGGTCTAGTTGGGCTCGCCGGAGGAGGGGGGAGGAGAGGATGCCAGGACGTGAGAACACGATCTAAGACACTATATAGAGCAAACTTCGTTAGAACGTCCTAATCTCAGCTACATCGATAAGAGGGCACGGTGGAAACCGTCCTCGTTTGGGGGTTTGCCGTATAGCAGAAGGACTTCTGGAACTAAGGGTAGTTTTTATCAAAAGGCTGGACGAGTGGGTCTGACGAAAAATCGTCGACACTTAATACTAAATACGGGCAGTCGAAAAAGGCCTAAAAGAAGTCAAGTAGACAACAACGAGGAAGAGGGCTGTAAAGCTTGGAAACTGGAAAGGCAGATCTAAACCTTGGGTAAACGAGGGAGCAGGGGGGAAAGCAGGGGGGGACGAGCAGACCTAGCGCGGTCTTCGGAAGGAGGAGGGGTCCTCGTATGGTGAAGAGCACTAGGAATAAGAACTAGCTCATATGACTGTAAACGGAAGGGGAATGAGGTTGTTTTTGACCGCTGCGAGAAGGTTTCTTCGTACGCCGAAGGATTGGGGAACAGGAGCGGAATCCGCGATCACTACGCGACAGACTTCGCAACGTTCGGGACTGCACGAGATCGAGACGGCGCTGCTAGAGAAAGTAGGGGGCAGAGAGAAACGAAAAGGGGAAAAGGAAAGGCGGCAATTAATCACGATATTCGAGCAAGCAGAGGAAACGTCCACGGGGGAAAGCAAAGGTTTATTTGAGAAAACAAAAAGAAAAAAGGGAGACACCGAATGTAGTATGGACTCGAGACGCGTTTTCTTGATCGATTGAGAAGGGAACGACAAGGACGGCGCATCGTCTCAAGAACGACCGAGAGAAATATGTGTACTCCGACGTGAAATTCGCCCGACGGAGGGGGACTACCTGGAACGAACAGAGAGGAAGACTAGGAGGACAATCGCGAGGGCGTTCGCCTTGGGAGGAACTAGACGGCAAGATTTGTCAGAAGAACAAAGCGCTACGTGGTCAGCCCGACGGGGAGTAAGGGGTGGACAGACAACACTCCTCCTACGACTATCCTTCCTGGAACCGCCTTTAGGGGCCCTCGGAGACTCGCAGATGAAAGATACATAGAAAAAAATGCAAGAGGCTCACGGAAAAGTCAGATGCTATGACCAAAAGTAAGGAAGTCAGGATTAAGCTCGATTCGATGACATCCTAGTGTAAAGAAGCGGTCGGACAGATGTCCTATCCACAAGGGGCGTAAATAAAACTTCGCTCATTCTGACTAGAAAAGCTCATGGAGGGAACCCTTGCAAAAAAAGTTCAAAAGGGCTGGTGAAGAAAGGAAAGTTAGGGACCGACGCGCGCCTTTTTCTCACGCTCAAAAAATAGGGAAAAAGAGACCTTTCAGGTCGAGATCAGCTCAAGGTTACCGCTTAAAAATAAGACGGACACCACACCCGGTCGAGAACGTAGGAAAAGGGGGATGCGCTTCTGAAGGCAACGCAGTTTAGAATACTGCGTGAATCAAATTAGGGTTAGAGCGAAAAACCAAAGAGGCGGCGTAAGAGGAGCGTTGAAAGGCGATACGAAGGTCCAGTGGTACCTCGGAACATCGAAAACACGGGCGTTGAGCGGTCTTCCCGGCGCGAAGTTTAGCTACTCGGGACGTCGGGAGACCGGCATGGATCGCGGACGAAGTCCAGACGACCACCACTGGTTTCCTAATCCGACGAGTTAAGCTTAGCTAAGCGAAGGGAAAAAATCTCCGTGAGAAAAGGTAGCTCGGTGGGAACGCGGGTTCCACAGAGGAACTGCTCCAATGCTGACATAAATCAATAGATAGATGGGGAAATACACCTTACTTATACTATTGGAACGCTGTAATAAGAGGGAGGAGAGCGCACTACGAAACCCATCTTCAGCGATCGCAGGAAATCTACGTTGGTTTCTAGAATTAAAAATAAGAGAGTAGCGAGGATCTCAAAACAGGACTGAAGGGCCGCCAAAGTATAAATTGCCTGGTAAGACCGAGGGAGCGGAATGAGCGCGCTCCACGGCTCGTATTCCATGCGTTTGTGTGAAGAATGGGGGGGGTGGAAAATCATCCCTACTCATTCACGCATTAGTACTAGCGAGGGAGAATGGGTGGGGGACTAGAATCGTCTTCGTGAAACCACCATCGGAAAATCTTTTACAGTGTAAGAAAAAGGAAAAAACTATTTAGTAAGAAGAAATGGAAGGCCTATCGCCGTCGGGAACCTCCCATCATCAGACCGGGGCGAGGAGAAGGACAGGCGACTTCGGGATAGAGTTCCTCGTGATGAAACTGGCCACGAAAAAATCTCGGGAGACAAGGAATAATAGATAGGGGAGGAACTTCTCTACAGCTAACTCAGGGGGGGGCGACGCACCTAAAGCTAGCCAAGCCTGGCTCCAGCGAAAGCGACAGGCTCTGCAACGGCATGGGATGGTTAAGAGAGAAAACCGCTCGGTATTATCTACACTTAAAATTAGAAAATCGGAGAGTAGGGTTGACGGAGCTCGGATCACTACTAACTTGCAGCTGTCTCAGAGCAGGAAACGATAACAAAATAAGGAGTAGAGACGGAATGTACCACTTAATAACAAAGGCTAACGAATGAAAGCAGCAGAAAGGAAACTAGCAACTCGCAAGAGTCGCCCGAGAAAAAAGAACGCCTTCTATCTTCAGCGTCCTGGTAGGACCGAAAGACCGAACCCCTCACCCAAATATCAAGTGAAGGGAAGATAAAGAGATAGAAAAGCAATGGCATGTCTTGGAGACCAGACTAATCTGAAAAGGGAGGGTCTTGTAAATCGGGGAGATCTCTCACCAAAGGTATGAGGGGAAGAAGAATATATAACAGCGGTCAACGAAAGAGAAAGAACAACAAAAAAAAAAAAAAAACACATCGTATTATCCAGAAGAACATGCTGCTAAGTTAAAAGGAAAGCCGAAAAGAGAAATTGGGTTTAGATGGAACAGTTAGCTATTCCAGTAGCTCGGGGCCGCAGGTTTCAGGCGCTCGGGAAACTCCGCTCTTGCAGTATTTCTCGAGGAAAGCGAGCGGCGAAAGGTAAAAATCGTAGTTCAAGTGGGCCTACTTCTTCGCTTCAGGATCAAGTGGGACTCGCTCTGACTCGGCTAAAGTCTCGTCGTGAAAGACCAGAGGATCGCTCAACAGCTACGATCTACAAAAAAGAGGATAAAGGTAGGATAAGGACTCATCGCTGCTGTCTGGGAAAGTACAACTCGAGGGTGAGTCGAGTCCTAATTTAGGGGGAACAGATGGCTCGAGGAGGGAGGTGAGCGAGATACGGTTCTACCGTGTGGCGGCCGACAACGAAGAAATGATCAGACTGAAAAAAGGAAGGTAGCTAGTTCTTGTGAAGAACCTATTGACTAAGGTCAAAAAGCTATCCCTAATTGACTCGACTATGTGAGATTCGGACGATGTTAGGACGCGGCGAGTCTTGAGAAAAAAATTGAGGTTTAAGACGGAAACGAAAAGATCAGATCTTGGGGGGGGTTAGTACACTAATTATAGTGCCAAAATTACCACTAATTCGAAGAGTGCCTGAAGTGAGCTGAAGAGACAACTTTGATTAACACACAACAGTAATGTAAGGAGCCTGGAGAGAGAAGGGCTCTGTATCCGATGAAGTCTGCCGTCAGGCGCTCGTCTGCGACTACGGAAGTCGCAGCAGAGGGACAGCTGAAGCGATCCTCAAACCGACTATTTAAGCTAAAACGGGAAGCGGCTCTGGGGGGGGGTTCTTAAGGCCGGGAATGAGACCTTAAAACGCTCGCGATATCAGAGTTCCGACGTCTCCGAGGATAACACGTGGGACGAAATCTTTATCTCTCGGGAGGGACTCTAAAAAGAAGCAGTCGCGGTGGGAAACCCCGAGGCTCACGCGCTCGGGAGAGCACCTGGACTGGAAGGGGGAAAAAAAGCCGGTCATCCTCTTGCGTAGTTCAAGTGAGGAAGAGAAAGGAAGATCAGAGAGGAGAAATGCCTTTCGAAGTACGAACGGACTGAGCATACCGAATAAGACTGGCGAAACACAAACAGCCGCTGTAGAGTCAACCCTGAGGGTACTAAGGGAACCTTATCGTCAAGAAATCCTAGACACTTCTGAATGAATCTTTGTGGTGCGACGAAGCAAAGTGGAGAGCAAGGAAGTGTATTGTAACCAGGACATCACCAAACGTGTTCGCCTAAGGATTCGATACCGGGCGGGTCAGCTCTATTAGCTCAAGGACGAAGGGGCACTTACCGACTAACTAGTCTTGGAAACTAGCTATCATTCTGGGAAGAACCAGTCGATTAGTCACACGAGCAAGTGAGACAGGAGAAATTTCGCGGACCTTCTAGGACTTGGGGGTATTGGTCGGAGGGATCACATTTGAAAACGCGCATCTCCCAAAAAAAGACGGAGGTCTTTCATTGCGCTTCGAAGGGAGAAGGAATGAAAGGTCAAAGGGGTCAATCCTCCATTACTCTGCGAATTGGGGGGCTGGATCTTTGCAGCGTCTAGGCTTTCACTGAAAACGGAGGGTGGCAGCCCAGAGAATCAGCGGGCTAAGGGGATTCTTGCTGCCTTCACACCGCCCTTAGGGTTGGCCAGTTCGTCGAAGGATACCCTCATAATCGCCGTCGACAACGGAGTAGAGTGGCAAGAGAAACGACAAGCGAGGAGTCAGGTCGGGAAAAGTTTAATGGTAAATTTAGGAAGTAGTGAGAAGTACTTCAGCGTCGTCGAGGTAATCCATAGGCGATCTGCTCGGGAATGGCGGAATTAATAATTCGGGACGAAAAAGAAACCCCTCAGATCAAAAACACCATAAGAGCACCTGACACGTCGGTGAAGAATCCAGGAAGTTTGCGATTCTAGGTGCGGGAATGGGTTACTCCAAAAACAAACCTGCGAAAAAGGGTGTAAACAAAAGATGGGGATGCGCCTACTGAAAAGCTCGGGGGGAGTCTTTGGCATAACGTCTGCGGGCTCGGGGACACAGCTGGAGAGAAAAGTAGAAAGGGAGGAAAAAAGAGGTCAAAATAGAAGTGAGACTGAGAGAAGGGATAACATCATTCACATCACGAAAAAAGGAGGAAAGAAGACACCTTTCCATCGCGCAAGCGCTTAGAGGCCCTTCGGACGAGAAGAGAGCGTACGATTAGGAAAAGTCTGGATATACTACTGCACTCACTCACCCGAGACCGCGAAGGTCGGAAGGACATGTCGTGCGTTCATGGCAAACGTGAAAAAAGTGTCGAGGGGGGGGTAACCGGAAGGGAAAGACTCACCACATCTATAAAAAAGAAGCTTTTAAAACGCGACAAAAAAGGAGGGCCGACTGCCCGGCGTGGGCGATCTCCGCGACTGTGCGAAAGCGAGCAAAAAAAACAAAACACAAAAGAGAAAAAAAACCTCCCCCCCAAAAGAGACAAAGAAAACCAAACGCGAAACGCGGGGTGAAACAAGAAACGTATAAGAGGAAACTAAACCGCGGCCCGTCTCTAGAGGAAAAATTAAAATGAAAAGAAAAGTAATTACACAGGATTCGCTCAACGCGCTTCAGCGCATGAAAAGTGGAGCGTCGGAGGCGAACCTCAGTTGTTAAAAAAAGAAGGGACGGACTGAGGGGGTTAGCAAAATCATCGATTTCCGAAAAGCAGCGTGCAAAACTATCAACCACTATGGACGGAAAGAAAGGGAGTTCAGCCAGTAAGAACAAGAAAAATGTAGCGAAACCAGAGCTTCATCGATCTCAAAACAACACAGGAAGAGAATGAAGGGTGTCGTACGATCTGCGAAGGGAAGAAACGGACGGATTTTTCCACCGGGTCCGGACGCTTTCAAGGTGTGCGGAGGGGGGTCGGAAAGAGATGGCTTGCGTGAGGCCTCGAAGTAGCGGAGAGGAAAACGGGTCTGAAAGAAGAAAATCCTTCATGCTCTTAAACGAGGAGCAGAGCGTAACCTCTTTTTTGGCAAGTGCCTCCTGGGGGCTGGCAGCTTCCGTGTAGGTGTTGAAAAAAATCAAAGAAAGAATAATGAGCAAGGGAGTCTCACGTCCTTCGAGGACAAACACCGTTGAAGATAACCGGGACTCCTGGCTTTCTACACCGCTAAAGAGGACCCTCAGGTGGGAATCTTGCACGTAACGAGCGAACCCTTAGAAAAAAAGGTAACTTGGGTCAGGGAAAAAAATCCCTTCAACCTACCGATTCTCTTAGAGTCGGAGGTCAGATGTCGGGTGAGAATAAAGAACGACTAAGAAGAGTCCGGGCCTCGACTGAAGAGGAGAGGGGGGTTTTGGATTCTACAGCCTACTAGTGGGCGACTGTGCGATCATCGAGCACTACGAAAACGACAACGGTCGGGATGAACGAGGAGGGAAGATCTAAAATTGGTTCCTCTATCAGAAGCAGAAACCTGTTCTTCCACGACCGCTAACAGAGTCTCTTCATCTAACTAGGGAAGGAATACAAAAGATTGCCGACCCTCGGTTAGTTGAGAAAACCCTTCGCCGCGAGAGAAAAAGACAAACGCAGGGGGGGTAACGAACCTTTTTGAGAAGCGAGTGGGGTTTTGGAGAGAGGGTGCGGTATTCCGATCCGCGAAAGGGGAACCTCCGCAGACGAGCAGTAGAGACATGGTGATGAAGCCGACGTTGAAAGGAGAACGAATAAGTCTAAAGTCCTGAGCAGTACCTAATAAAAACGGCGGTCGCCTTTGCCCAGTCGCCGCCGAGGTGGTCGACGGGAAAGGAGGAGAAAAAAAGGGAGAAGGGTTGTAAACCTACGTATAGGGGTTCTCCTTCATGCACGCGGAGACTCACGAAGAGAACTGCCCAAGGAGAATCCGAATCCAGTCTGCCCGCGCAGATAGAATATGACTTCGAAGAAAAAAGGGAAGAGACCCGAAGGGAAAAGGGACCCAAAATTAGTAAGGGGAGGGGAGGATAGGTGGACATTAAAACAGACATAGAGGGGGAATCGTCGCGTGAAAAATGGACCTAGCAGCAATAACATCCTTCTCTACATGAACGCGTGATGGTCATTTCATGCAGTGTGCGACTGGATAGTGATCCTACTCGGGGAATGGTGGAAAAGATAGTGCGGTTCGAGAAGGTGACGGTTCTCTAGCAGGGTTCAGAGGGCAAGAAAGATGCGAAGAAAGGGTACGTTACAGTAGGGGAACGCGTTCAGACGGGATAGCAACTAGGGGGAGATTAGAGATACATCCAAGGTTCGTAGGCCCACCACTATTCCGAGGAGGGGAAAGAGGGGAAGTTTATGTAGGAAGAGATTTCGAAAAGGATTAGAGGGGTGGGCCCAGCACAACGTGCCGGGTTAGTGTCTGCAACTCGAATTAGTCGCGCAAAGCGGGCTTGCTCTTCGACCGGCATTGCCCGGACTAGAATTCTTTCCCGAGCAGCCACCGAGGCAGTAATCCAAAGAGATTTCTGAGCTGAAGCAGAGAAGGAGGGTCAGGGGGGAGAGAAGGCCCTGTGGGGGTTCCACCGCTACCTGAAGTCATGGTCAACAAAAACCGATTATCTAGAACTGCATCGAGAGAATTGGGTAAAAAACAGAAGGGGAGCGAGAACTCTGAATCTCAAGCGGTGATATCAGAATCGACCCGTCCTGGGGGGGCAGCGAGCAGGCATCAAGGAACTTGGGGGGGGCTAAGCTATTGATCGGCTCTAGGGTTCCCAGACGGAGACAAATCTAGAGAGGGCCAGCGCCGTCAAGGGGAAGCAGGAAAAAAATGGTAAGAAGCCTACACAAGGAGAGGGAAACATTACTTGTGTGAGTTAATACACGTTTGTGAGATAAGAGTCAAACAGCTGCAGGAAACGTCGCGAGAAGGCGGGGGGGGAGGGGCATAGGTCAAATCGACTCTGGGAACCATAGGCCCGCGAGTAGAAAACGTCTTCAGATGTATGAACCACGAAGGTGAGAAGGGAAAGGATCTAGACCTCCCCTTCAATATGGGAAAGGAATCATAGCAGGAAGACCATACGCTAAATCGGGAGCGCGTGCCTGCCGTGGAAGGGCCGTCACCATTCAACTAGTATAAGGCTATTTGACTAAAACATCAAATCATAGGATACGTGTTACGGAACGACAAGAGGAAGGAGGGAGGGGAGGGGAGGACCTCACAGAAGAGAGAGATCCTTTTCTACGAGCAAAGCACGAGAGCAAAGAAGGAGTTTCGATGAAAAGAAGCCAGCGGGGGGGAGGGGAGTTGGAGAGACATCTCTTAACGATGCGGATAATCTCTTAGCTTGTTATGAAAATCGGGCTAAAGAAAAGGAGCTGCAGAGGAGAGAGCAAGGAGGGGCCACGAGAGGGCTACGCCTAGTTAAACGGAACGAGACTTCTTAAAAACTTTCAAGCGGACAAGATCCGAGAGAAAAATAACACGAGATCGGAAGTCGTCAAGAGGAGGGCAATCGGAAGGATTCTCGCTACTTCTTGAGAGACCTGAACGGACTGTTAAGAAGATACCCCATAGAGAGGAAAACAGGGGGCATGGATTGGGGAGGACCACTAGCTTCTTAGTTAGGAGGACTCCGTGG
>Ga0179591_1329295_pt1 | contig 13089 bp, 12 predicted proteins | sample CZOMad2_1_08_16f_FD_182891 | JGI IMG/M metagenome (GOLD analysis project Ga0179591, IMG submission 182891) | Vadose zone soil fungal communities from Angelo Coast Range Reserve, California, USA - CZOMad2_1_08_16fungal (PacBio error correction) | ecosystem: Environmental > Terrestrial > Soil >...
GTCCGCTGATCAGGTGAGGGAGGGGATGGGAGTGGGTATCTGTTCGTGCGTTAGGTGTGCAGAGGGGAAGGGAGGGTTTGGAGTCGTATGGTGAGTGAGGGTGGGGGGGATAAGGGGTAGAAAAACAAAAAAAAAGACCACTCACCACTCGGGGGAGAAGAGGAGGGACGGAAACCGTAGTGCGTGGGGGGGGATGAGGGAGGAGTGAGGGGGGGGGGAGGGTGGGGAGAGGGCGGAGAGGGGGGGGGAAGCGGGGGATCGGGGGGTAGGGGAGGAGGGGGAGTGGTTCGGGGAGGGGTGGATAGTTGCTGGGAGGTGCGGAAAGAGTGAGGCGATAGGGTGGAAGGGTACTACGCATGACAGTCGCACTATGCAAAAACAGCACGGAAGGGTAAAGTGAAGTCCTGAGGGGGTGGTCCAACTTCCTCGATGACGAGGTACGAAAAAATCAGACTGTGGGTCGTCCATAAATGAAACCCGGCAAGCTCTGGGGTAAAAAACCCAAATGAAAAACCCCCCCTCAACAGTGACTCGCCGCGGGGGTCCCCACAGAACGACAATGTAGAATGGTTCAGGCGGGGTCAGGAGGATACACCGCAAAAAATCCCACAGACCGTAGCCGTCGTTAACCACGAAGTAACCAGACTGGAAAAGTCGGGGAAAAGAGATACCAATGACTCAATCAAGAATTGGGGAAACAACGGAGCTGCACAGGGGGGCCAAGAGGGAGGAATGATGGCAACAAAGATCAAAGCATAGTCGACCTTGAACCAAAGCATCGCTTTGTGGGGGGGGTCGAAACCTTCCCACACGGGTTTTCCGAACCGCGGATTCAATCTAAACCGGATCAAAATCCAAAAAAAACAGGAAGGGGGAAGAGGATCGAAGATTCGGTTGGTCGATGAAAGCAAGGCAGTTCCACGGAACCGCGGGGACAAGGCAACCGGGCGGCCACGAAATGCCAGACGCGCTCGACAAAAAGGGTCGGAGCGCGAATGTCATCATTATGAGCATTATCGTATCGTCTTGTAAACGGGTACGCGCAAGGCCTGGCAGCAAGAGGAAAACGAAAAAAGGGCAAAAAAAACCTTGAACACAGGTCCCATCACCAGAACCGGGCGAAAAAGTCCCAAAAGCGCGTGAGGGGCTAAAGGGGGTGCCCCAGAACTAGGCGGACGGCAAGGGGGGCAGGACATCGTCATCGGAAAAGGGGGGGACCAACCTTAACGGAGTGGACGGCGGGTTCGCCCTCGAGGGACAGCAGGGGGCTAGAGTAAGAGTCAGATACGTTGCAACCGAGCGCACGCGTGGGAAAATCAGGGGCGGACGACAACCGAAAGTAAAACGGCCACGCAAACGCAGCCGGGGACAATCCTGGCCAGCAAGGACCAGCTCTGAAAAAGTAACGGCCAAAAAAGGCTGGATAAACGGCACTACCCCCGCACCGCAACTGTAGGGCAAGCAACAACCGCTCGCAAAGAAAAATGAACTCCAAGCCCGGCATCATCCGGGGAGACGTCCAAGACGAGACAGCCGGACGGCCGGCAATAACAGAGGGCAGAGCTGGCCGGCGGGGGGGGTCGGCCTTAGCCCGGTCAACGAGAATCCCCCGCTAAGGACGGGGGAAAGACGACCCCACGGAAATGGTCAACGCAGGGTGATAACGCTCAGGCAAAAAAAAACCGTGTCCCAAAACGCTGGAAACGAAGCCGCACCTGAAGAAATATGAAAAAAGGAGGCAGACCCTTATTGCTAACGCCTCAACTCGGGGCATGGAGCCAGGGGCATCTTGACGAAAAAAAGGAAAAGGTGAAGGGATGGGAAATCAAAGAAAATTGGCACGCCGCACCAGGTAGCCAGTGTGTGGGGGCGGGCCGGCGTTACGGAAAAAAAGCCGCACGAAAAGAACTTATAACCGGGTTAACGCGGGGTTCTGGTCTGAAGAGGGGAACCACGTAAAGAAAACGAATTTCAAAATGGCGACCCGGGCGCAAAGAGAAAAACATCGAGCAGCCGGCCGCCAAAATGAAAATCGAAAAAACGGGGAAAAAAGGAAAGAAAAGGGGGCGGGGGGAGCGGGCAGGGGACGGGAGCGTGAGGGAGGCAAGGGGCGAAAGGTCGGGGACCTTGGCTGGGCAAAAAAAGAAACGGAAAAAAGAAAACAACAAAACACAAGGGGGGGAAACAATTCATTTGTTGAGGAAACGAGAAAAGGAAAAGGAAGCAGTCCCACCAGAAGGAAGCAGGGACGGACGTCGTATCTTTTGGATTACAGAGGTTCGGGAAGGGGAGGGGGAATAATGAAGAAAAAAACGTACAGAAGTGGGGAAACAGTGGTTCCGAAATTGTCCTCCCAGCGTGAGAACCGGGGGCACAGGTTATATGACGGAAAATAAGGGGGGGGGGGCGAGTGGGGTCCGAGGCCCAAGGCCGGATCGTCAGGAAATAACCTTTAACTGGCCGAAACGGACCATTTTGGGGAGATAAAGCGTCCCCTGGCAGCAAGGGGGAAAAGGAAAGGTGTGGTGGGGGGGGAAACCGCTGTGAAGTTAGTTTAACGAAAGGCCAGGACCCCGAGGCAGGGGAAAAGGAAAGGAATGTGGCTCGCGGAATTGAAGGGAGGAAAGGAAAGCACAAAACAACTACAAAAGCAAGGTCCGGCTCGGTTCCACACCGACGAAAAAGGGAAAAAGGAGAAAAGGACTCGCATCGGCGGCCCCAGGAAAAGAGGGAAAGTCAAAGACATGGTGGGGGAAAATCACCGCGGTTGTTTTGGACGAAAGCGGCAGACCTTGAGACCAGGGGAAAAAAAAGGAGTAGGGAATTGGCGTGGGAACGTCGGGGAAGAAAAGGGGAATCGAGGTGTCCCGAGAGCTGCTGGGGAGGCAAAAAAAGAGCAAAAAAAGGGTGTTCCCAAAACAGGAGAAGAAACGGAGGTCGGTCCTGAGGTTGTCAAAAAAAGTCCGTCCGTACGGGTGCTTGGACAAAAAAAAAAGACAAGAAAGGGAAGAAAGGAGGAAGATCCGCCCGCCGCAGACCATCAAAAAAAGAAACAGCGTACGAACGAGGCACCCAGGCCCCGGCCCTCTGGGAGGATGTAAAGTGAGAGAAAAACTCTCCGAACCAAAGACATGCAAAGGACAAGAGGTGGGCTGCGCAGGGGAGGGAGGAGGGAAAAATGAACGGAAGGCGCCCCGGTAATCATTGGAAAAACATTGAAATCGCAAAAAAACGCAGAGGACGGCCTAAGTCACGTCCCCAGGCCGTAGACGGGAGAAGGGGCCAGGCGCGAGGTACAAAGCGGGGAAAAGCTGTCAAGCACGCACGAAAATAAACTAGCTTGGTGCGGCTGACAAAGACGGTCACGGTTACTGGTGAACTGAAGGCCGGGGCAGAGAAAAGAAGGCAGAACGAAAGCCGCCGCCGCCGGAAGCCTCAAGACAAAAGATCGGGGGGAAAGGTGCGGTGCGTGGGGTTGGTGGGGGGGGGGGTTGTTAGTTCATGGGGACGAAATGAGAGGGGGGGAGTTGGTGGTGTTAAGTTTGTGAGTGAGGAAGTTGGGTGTGGGGGCCCGCAATGGGCGGCCGGCCCAAGCCGGTTCAACGGGCGAAGGAAAGGTTCCGGAAAGGACAACCACGTAAAGAAAATAAATAAGCCCACCGACGCGAATTAAAGGGGGCCGGGATCACCCCCACCCACCAACCGACAACGTGTGAGGGACGACATTGGGGACGTGAGGAAGTAGACTACATGCTTGCGTTCGGACCTCCAAACCTCAGAAAACGACCTCCTTCACTAGTTGGAAAAGCCAGACACTCCACTAAAAACGCAACATGCGGAAAAAAAGAAACGGAGGGGACAAACGCATTCCACCCTCTCACTACTCGAGGGAAAGGAACAACGCTTGTTCCCTGGAGAACCCGGAAGAGGCATAAGCCGCTCATCGGGTATGGAAAAGGGACTGTACTCCGGGCACCCTGTCCTGTACGCGGCTAAACCACCAAAGGGGGGAAGAAGGCCAAGATACAAAATGTCTCGGCACGGGTTTAAGGGGCCACAAGACTCAAGAAAACTGTCGACGGGGGCGGGTCATTTGGGGTTCCCTGCACGGCCGCAATCGCCCAAAGAGAAAGGGGCAGGGAGGGAAACCGGTACCAGGAACCTGCATTGTGCAGCCCGCCGGGGACAACTCAACAAGGGGGTCTGAATCCCTTCCATGTGGTCCCGGGACGAGGGCGAGCCTATTCAGATGTAGGGCGGTCTGAAGGGAGGAAGGGAGTAGAACTACGGGATGGAAACCTCGGGTACTGGACACCTTCTGACAAGAGAGGTGGCCTCCTCCATACAGACGGCTTCAGACGAACTTCGTCTGCTGATCTCAAGGCCAACGACCCAGTCTTCACAGCCCCAACGACCTAAAGTGACTGATAGGAAACCGAGCCGCCGGGGTCTTTGAGACTCAAAAAAGCGGAGGACGGCTTGGCCGCGGGCTTACAAAAAAAAAAATAAACCCAGTCGAGGATGACTAGAGTTCTGGTACATCGGAACCAAGCCACCAACTACCTCCAAGCCCGTTTCGCAAAGGGGAGGACCAAAAGAAAAACGGACTTACCGGCCCACGTGGTCGGGGGAAGCTGGGGAACCAGTTAGGTTGGGAAGAATCGATCTTTATTAATACTGCGAAGGTCCACTCAAAAGGCTGGCACCAAAAGTTGACCAGCAAAAACAACAAAAAACGGCGTACGCGAAAACCGGGCTTCCAACATAGGGGGGGGGAAAGGAGAGGGGCGGGCTGAGTTAGGGGACTTCCACACGAATTTCCTGGACCCAGCAAGTAATCCCTACGCCGAAAAAGGAGAGGAAATGGTCAGCCGCAGGGAAACAGGCACGCCCTACGATCGAAAGCAAGCACTCTCCAGACGTACAGATAAAAGGTAATTCGGAACTTTGCCACATGCATCTGCTGGGGCGAAAACGAAGAGGAACCGAAAAAACCGCGTTGAACCCGCCGGTGGCTGTGAAACTGCAAAGGCAAGACGTCCTGGCGGGCCCCTCAACTGCCGCATTGAAACCCCTGGAGGATACCCTGCCCGCCATCCCCGATCACATCCGGCCTAAACAAAAAGCCAGGGGCACCAAATCAAAAAGAAAGTGAAATAACCGGCCCGAAACCCCCAATTGCCCGTTTCCAGAATCGGGTGAAAGGGGAACACTAGTAAGCGATACCTTTGTTGGCGATCATGAAGGGGCCTGTAATGGATGAAGAAAAAGACAACTCCCCGAATACCCCTTGTGGCGTCGGTCTGGTAACGCAGAGAAAAAACGCAAAGTTCCCAAAAAGTTTCGTTTCTTGCGGGAGGAGAAAAGGGGGTCAACCTGGGGGAAGCCCACACCTTTCGCGGAACTCGCGCAACCCACCGACATCTAAGATCTTGAAAAGGGTCGTTCAGGAAAAGGGCTAGGGCTCCTCCGAAGCTCCGCCTCTCAAGCCGTTGGGGGTATGACACACGTAGAAGCGAGAGGCACCCTCTTAGGCTTTAGTGAGTTAAACGGGCCCTGGGGAAAAGAAACAAAAAAGTGCAGACGTCGTCATGAAGGCCACTCACAATAACTCAATGTAAAAACCAAAAAAAAAAAAGTGGAAATGGGTCAACCTGCCAAAGCTGCTCTGGGGACAGGGGACGAACGAGGAAGGAGATCAAATGCGAAGGAGAGAACATCGAGGGAAGGAACTGTGGCACACAAAAAGAAGGACCTGGGACGACGGCGAAGTACTTCCCTGGGATCCCCGCTCGCCGGTCAGCGGTATATGGAGGGGGAAAGAAAACAAAAAATAGGATAGGAATGAAAAAGAGAGAGGATCCCGAAAGAAGCGGAGGAGAGGTTTATGACGGGAAGGAGGCTCAAAACCTGCCGTCTGAGGTTTGCCCAAAAGGGAGGAAGAAAAAATGGAGAAAAGAACGCATGTGAAAAAGCCTTCGAAGTTCCCCAATGAAAAAGACAAGCTGAAAAGTGGGGGGGAAATCTTAACCAACGGCGGCTGGAATTGTTATGGGCAGAAAAACCGCGGGCCAAAATCAGAACTAAATGACAGTGTTTGACGGACTCTCAGTCCGTGAAAGAATACGTCAGAAGGAGAGATGTAAATGAAACAGGCGTGGGAAATCCCTTTACCAAAAAAAAAAGAAGGGAGGGAAGAGGAGATTAGATACTGGTCATTCGTGGGGATCATGAAAGATGGGGTAAAAAAGAAGAGACTGAGGGGACGGGTGCGCGAGTTAGAAACGCGAACGGTTGTTGAGGGGAGAAAAAAAGATTCAAAAAATGGCCATAAGACCGACAGAAGAGACACGCTGTGTGGACGGGGAGGAAGGGGAAGGGACGTTGGGGAAAACCAAAGCGAACATAAGAATCAAAACTTTAGGATGGGTGGACTGGGGGGGGGTTGGGTTTGGGAGGACCGGAAAAAAGAACTGAATCGCCAACAAAGTTCATCTAAGGTTCATAGGGGGGGGGACGAACCAATCGAAGAGGGGGACCTGTGAAAGAGCATATTTCAAAGAGGGTGTACAGGTGGGTATTACGAACAGGGGGGAGGGCCAGGAAGTGAAACGGAGGCAGGTGAGTAAGCACCTCTTCTTCAAATTGGGAAAAGGCGGCCAGACCGGAAAGGTGGCGGAATGCGGGGAAGTGGCCTGTTTTTTTTGGACGGAAAAGACTGCGGGGCCAAAAGGAAAAGGACCAGGGGAACATTTCCGTCAAGACAAGTGAACCAGCGGTCAGGGGAAGGATCGGTGCGTATGTAGGATTGTGAGCAGCCTTCCCGCGGCTAAAGTAAGGACAAGCTCGGTAGTCGTAATTGCCTGAAACCGGCCGGACGGGGGGGGGGGAAATAAAATCAAGCAGCACGCAATTAACCGGGGAACTGATGGAAAAAGAGAGAAAAAAGTTTTTTGGATTTGGGTGGCTGGGTCATGTGAGAGTAAAGGGGGGAGTGGAATTGGAGCAGCCAAGTTGAAAATACTCGATCTCCACATCCAGCGGGAACAGTTCAAAAGACCAAGTGGGGGTTCCGGAAAAAAGGTTGTACGGGAGGGGTGGTTGGCCAAGCAAAAGGTAGAAACTTGGCATTGGGTTCTGTGGGGGTCTTTGGTGGGAGAGGAAATCTAGAAAGAAGCGGAGGAAATACAGAACAATTTTCAGGGTTATGGTGCGGCGGGAACGAAACAAAAGGGACGACGGAAGCCGCTTAGGTACAAGGAACGACAGATCAACTTCCGGCAAATGTGTGACTTATGTCATCATGGGAGGTTTCCAAAAATGAGTGACTTGTGAATTCTGAAGGGGGAAATGTGGGGTACGAATTACAATTTAGAGGGAGCAAGAATGCAGAGAAAAACTGGCAAACTGGGCGGAAGGGGGGGAAAAAGGGAACCATGTTAATCACGTAGAACTAAGACCCGGAGAAAAACGTCCGGTACAAATGAAGCGCCTCTGACTTCGCTCAAAAAGGGGAAGGGCAAAAGTGACGCTTACTCCCACTCCAGTCGTGGCCGTGAAACTTTCATTCGTCCCACGAGTGAGGGCGGAAAACCAACCAATGAACGAGAACGTTGGTGAAGACTATGATGCCGAAAGGGCAACAATTAAAATCTTCCCTCAGACCTTTGGGTAACCAAAAACAAAAGGGGAGCTTCGGTCAAAAAGAAAACCTTCCGGGATCAGCCATAGGGAACTAGATGTGGGGGGGGTGCATCCTCTTTCACCAGGTGAATCTGGGAAAACGTAACCAAATTTAAAAATATATAATAGTCCTTCAGAGAAATTGTAGGGTAGAAGAAAATCGGTGTAACGGACTTAAATCTTCATGCTTTTTAATTAGTCCAGATAAAAAATGGTTTGGGCAAAGCATGGAGGAGTGATGAGGTCCTCCATCGTGCGGAGGATTCAGATCCGGTGGGTGAATAAGAATCAAATCAGGAAGCCAGGGGAGAAAAGTTGTGAGTAGAAACCTCTGAGGTTTGTTGGGGGTGGGGTGTGCTGAGGCAAAGACCCAGGGGCGAGGGCCTGCAGGGGAGCTTACTTGTGTTGGAAAAGAAACATGAAATCGCAAGGACCTGCAAAGGTTGCTGTGAGAAAGTTGACCAGGGAGGGAAACCAGAATGGGCGGCGGCACTTCAGTAAAAGGCGGACTCTTTTTCACGGTCTGGATCGAAATGCTAAACAATAGGGCCAACGAAGGTTAATTGTGTTCAAAAGGAAAGGGAACCGAAACAGCAGCAAGAAAATAGGGGGTGGAGTGTGGGGCAGCGGAGGGGAACTAGACAGTATTGACAAGTCGCTGGGAAGAAAAAAAGCGGGATGGAAAAGCTAATTCCTTTTGTGTAATCGAGGGGGACTGTAGAACTAAAAAGGATGAACGATGAAGTAAAAAAGGAAATGAAAAAGGAACTGAAAAAAACGAAAGACGAAAAAAATGGAATCAAGGCTTGCGGGGGAGCAGAAGACTCCGTGCGCCGAGAATTGAACTGAATGGGCCAAGGAGTTTCAGGGAGAAGCGACGCTCAACACGGAAATAAGCAAAACTGAAGAACGGACGGAAAGAAAAATAAGGTAAGGGAGATAAGGGAGGGGGGTAGGGGTGACGGAAAAAACTGAGTGAAAACTAGAAAAAGGGTTCCAAGGATGGGGAGGAACGAATCTGAAACTTGTTGGTTCGGGGGAAGTTTCAATCCAAAGCGCTGAAGAAACTCGAAAAATAAACATACGAATTAAAAAGGTCCTTCATTAGAAAAAGTAAAAACTGAGGGTGTATCTTTTGGGAGACAAAAGCAAATTGGAGGCGTTCATACCCGTAAGTATAACATCAGTCAAACAAAGGCATCGACGAGTTTTTAAAGGAAATAGGAAGGATGGGAGATGTACTTCCAACCACACCTGAATTTTGGAAAAAAGGCACAAAAAATTGGGACTTATATTGCCAAATGGGAAGAAGTCGCTAGTGAAGACCTGAAAGGAACTTTTGTAGTACGCAGGGGTGGAAAAAGAGGGGACGAGGCAGTGGAGGTTGGAAATTACCTGAGAGGGGAAGTCCCTGCAAACAAAGGAAAAAGGGAGAGAAGGAGATTGTGACGGGTCCCACAGATCCTGGGCAAACGGGGCGCCCATCAAGAAAAAAACAAAAAAAACCAGAAACAGGACCCGACGGGTTCCAACATACATCCAGGGGCGGGGAAGCCAAGAAAGTCTTTGCCTCAGGGTGAGCACTGGGAAAGACTATGAAAGGTTAAGGGCTGACGACTGTCCAGAAGGCCCAGACTAAAAAACGGAACCGAGGACCCGGACTGGAAAGGAAGTAAAAAAATTTGAAGGGACGGAAAAAGGTCGACGAGAGGGGAAAGTCGACTCAAAAAGAGGGGGGGGGGGGTAACCCAGGGGTGTACGGTGGGCAGAAATGATTTAAAAAAATTCAAAGAACCTATTGCCTCAAACTAACCGAAAAAGAGCAGAGCCAACGTATATACTTCACATTTAAAAAACAACAGTAAAACGCAAACTTGACTGCAGGAGTGAAGGCGGGAGGGTAAAGTTGCGAACTTCAGGCAAAGGACAAAATGACTTGCGTTACGAGAAACACTTCAAAACCTGACTACAGCGACCCGACGAGGACCGGACAAACAAGAGGAAAAATTACAAAAAGACGGGGGGAAAAGAAAAACACGAAAGGTCCGGCTGTCAAGGGGGAAATAAGGGGGTAATTGGGCAAAAAAAAGGCAAATGGGGCCGGAACCAGACGACCCGGTGGGGGGAAATGTTGTCGTAAAAAGTTTGGTCAAAGAAGGGGGGCGAAAGAGCGATGGAAAAACAGTTGGAGGGGAATGGGGGGAGGCAACGCGGAAAGAGAAAGCACGGAAAAAGGGGTTTGTTAGAAACCCGGGCAGAAAAAACTCGGGTGCGGGGGGGACACCTGTACTTGGGAAGACACAGAGAAACGAGACGGTGCTGCAGGAAGAAAGGGAAACGGTCATAGTCAAGAATCGTCGCGTAAAAGGGTAGAAGCCAGCCGCTCGTCCAGGAGCGTGAAAAGGAAAAGGAGAGATGAAGGGAAGAGTGGGCATCTCGGGAAAAAGGGGCTGGCTTGGCAAAGGGGGAAACGGGTGCGGGAAAAAAATCCCCAGAAGGATTAAAAAGAAAAGAAAAAAATAGCCTGAAGTTAATCGTCCGTGACTTATGGGAAACCCGGACACGGTAGGAAGGACGAAGAAGAGGTCCCCTCTTTACCCCTGCTGGGAGAATCCTAAAAAAGAAGCAAACCAATAACTCCCGGAGCCTTCAGGACCAGCTGGGAGAACTCCAGGATCTGTGTGGTTTGACTGTAGAGGAGTTTAGGGATGGGGGTTCGTAATCAGCACAGAGGCCTTGTAGAATCATGGCTAGCGGGAAGACAGGTGGCGTGGGTTGGTACATTTGTTGTTCTACAGAGCGGGGTTGAAAAAAAAAATCTTGACTTGTCGGGGCCAGAAACCGGTCGGCGAGGAAGCCGTAGTCCAGCTTTCAGAAGAAGACGGGGGGGGAGACGCCGATGTCAAAAAGATCAGAGTTGCGGAAAGCAAAAGTACGAAAGCGACCAGGCGAAAAAAAAAACAAAAGAGGACTCAGGTCGACTTTTAAGGTCATCTAAGGCGACACACAGCAACTTTGACCAGGTAGGTTCATTGAGACAGGGGGGGTAACAACTTCAACCGTAACTCAGGGGAGGACTAGGTTAGGCCCAACATGCGGTCCGCAAGTCATTAAGGGTAACCGTACTAACACCAGAACAAAAAAAACACCGCCGAGGGGGGGACTCGTCTCCTGAGTAGAGGACTAAAAATGGAAAAAAAAATGATTTTAGTGAAGCAAAACAGAAGAAACGCGAAAGAGACCAAAGCAAATTAAGGGCCAAGCTTGGGAAGAAAAAAAGGGCCCTAACTCAAAATTCAGAAGATAGAACTCAAGCAGACCGAACGAGAAATGGCCCGGGGAGCGAGGCCACTTAACAAAAGGGATATCAAGAGGCGGGGAGCATCGCTTTTTCAAAGAACTGGGTCAACTCTTTGTTTCTACTCTGACGCTTGTGGGGCATCGAAAACCATTGATCGCTCAAAAACAACCAACAAAGGGTGAGAGGGATATATCCGGTTTCGCTTAAAGACACACATTACCTGCGGGGGAGTATGACCACGCCGCAGGGGTGGGGGCCTACCCTAAGGGAAAGATAATGTGGGCGTGAAAAAAAATAGACAGGGAAAAAGTATAGCGGGGGAACACGCAGAAAAAAAAAAGGGGGGGGGGGGGCCCAGAGGAGGGGGCATGGGAGTTAGGATCACTGGTGTAAGAGACTAATGGGAGGAACGCTGGGTAGGGACGGATTCTCTACAGGCCACAAATGAATATTTAAGGTGACGTACTAAACCAACAGCCGAAGGGAGTGACCTCTCGGGTGCGCGGTATTGTACTGTCTGGTAAATGGAGGGCTAGCTCTGTGTACGACCAAAAAAAAAGCTATCATAATTGGGGGGGAAAACACGCCGAAAAAAGGTCACAGAAAGGGAAACTGACGTTTTGGTATGCCTCGAGGCCGGGAAAAAAAAGAGAGTCGCAACGGTCGTTCAGGGATTGGTCTATAAAGGATTGAGAGGGGGAAAAAGAGTCTGGGCGACAAAAGGAGTGTCGGGGTCGACGGAACTGGACTTACTTCCATAGTCAGAGCGGTTGGGCACAGGGGACAAGTTCCGAGATGCACACGCGCGGATCCCCAACCACGGGGGACGTTGGGAGGCCCCTAATACAAACTGGATGCGAGCCCCAAGACCGGGGGAACTACGGGGCTGGATCCGAACCCTCAGGGGCAAAGTCCATGAGCCAAAAGAGCTGCGGTAATTGCAGAGCACCGCGAAAAAGGGGAGGGGGCGGCGGGTGAGGGGATTCTCCGAGGGTTGCCAACCTTATGGGGCCGAAAAAAAGACGGAAAACCAGGGTTTGAGGGTAATAAAAGGAACGTGGTATAAAGACAGGCTAGCGCAAAAACTCAACTCAGAATGGTCATAAAAGGTCAAGACAGGACTACAACTACGAACCTATCAGAATGACAAAAGAGGGGGGGGGTTGGGAATACACCTCGAAGTGCTACGTCCTCAGAACGTGCAAAGAGCAGGAGGCTATCGACCCGGGAACTCCTCAAGGGAAGTGCCTTGGGACAGCGGACGACGTTAGAAAGGCGGGAAACCTCCCATGACTCTTGAGTCCGCAGGGGAACAAGCCGAACGCCACACTATTGGGGGGGTCAGGAAAGGTGTCAAGGGTGGTACAGACTCGGGGAACGCGGGAAACCAGGGTAACTAAAAAAAGGGGTCATCGACCGAGAGACGCAATAGACAACTCTCCAAGGTCGGGGGGGCCGGGCCAACCCGGGTGAAGAATGCAAAGAAAAATCGATGAACGAGGCATGAAGGAAAAAACGGGAGGGGGGCAAAACCCGACGGGGAAGGAAGTGGGTCCGTAAAGCAAATGAGGGGGTCCACGGGGACGTGGCCTTGGCGCGGAAAAGCCAGTTTCATTGTTGTCAGTTGGAAAGAGACAGGGTACCAGAACTCACGCCCATCAGCCGTACCATGGGGTCACTACAGTGGGGTTGATAGGTGGGTGAGAGGCATAGGGGCGGGGTGTTAGGGAGAAAAGCCATGAGCACGCCCATACTAAATTTTGTCAAAAAGGACTTGGGGTTAAACGATTCCTCGGAGAAAACTACTCCTGCAACTGAGATTACAAGGAAAGGGACGAGTGGGCGAAATGTGGGAGCGAAAAAGGCCGGAACGTTGATCGGATCCATCCAGGGGACCGGGGCCCGACGCTGGGACCAAGGTGCTAGGACCTTAAAATCGAGTTCTTTTCGCAACCACTTGGGTTGGAAAAACCCGTCGGGAAGGAGGTGGGGTAAATGGCGAAACCGTCGGCCCCGAGTATGTTCAGAAAAAGAAAGGGGGGCTCAGGGCAGTCCAATTTTCAAGGTCGTACCTATTCAGCCTAACACGACCAGGGGTCGTCGGG
>Ga0179591_1336112_pt1 | contig 13089 bp, 10 predicted proteins | sample CZOMad2_1_08_16f_FD_182891 | JGI IMG/M metagenome (GOLD analysis project Ga0179591, IMG submission 182891) | Vadose zone soil fungal communities from Angelo Coast Range Reserve, California, USA - CZOMad2_1_08_16fungal (PacBio error correction) | ecosystem: Environmental > Terrestrial > Soil >...
CCTTACCCGTCTTTAAGACCTCGAAACTCTCCCCTGAAATAGAAGGGCAGTCAAAAGACGGCAAACAAAAGGGGTCTACTCCAATGTAAAATTCCCACTCATCTACGACTTACTTACTAAGGGCAGGTGTCCAAAAAAGCCGCTACATGAATTTCCCTCAAGGCCGAGTAAGACATGTTCTAAGACAAAAATGACCGCCACGGGTCATTCAGAACTCAGAGCCCGACTCCCAATCCTCGCACAACATCCGAACGAAAGCCATTGACGCCTGGCTGCAAACTGCCTGGAAATAAACTGCCACGGTCTGAGGAAAGCCGCCCAGGCCCTCGAACCTTAACAGCCTCCCGGGGCGGCAGGGACAAGACCGGGGGAAATTTCCCACCTTGAAAACGCCGACCGCAACAGGGGAAATCGGCATCAAAACATCAAACAAGGCGCGTCTGAAACTTTAGCAAGAATGAGAAAAGAAGCCGCCCCCCGAAGGAAGAGGCTTTAAGGGACACGAAATCCCGCCCTCACCACAACCAACCAGACAGGGAAAGAGAGTTTCCCCAACCCGTCCGTGACTCACTGCAAAAAAGGGAGAAGTAAACCCCCACTCCACAGATCTGAACGGACCTGGGGGGCAGTAAACACAAAAAAAAACACCGGTCCAATCTTAAAAGGGGGGAGTGTCGCAAAACACCGTAGAAAAAAAACTAAAAATCAGAACACAACGAGGACCTGGTTAAAAGAGATCCAAAGGGGGGACTTAGGTGAGACCAACATGCATTAGAGGGGCTTGCGATGAACTTCTTGAGGAGGGCAATGGACGTGGGTAAGACCCATTCTCACGCCGGGGGCGCGTGATGCATCAGTTCGTCCCTCGACTAGAATAAGAGAGGAACTCGCCCGCTGGCTAAAAATGGGAACCAAAGGGTCCTACAGGTGGGGAACGTCCTCGGCCTCATTTCAAAGCTCAGAACGTGGATCTGAGAAAAGGATCAGGAACCGTTTATAAAGACGGGCTGCAACAAGGGGGGTAGGCCGGGCCTCAGGTGGAAATAATAGGCCGCCAGCCTGGGGAGGAGGGCTGACTTGCCGGAGCTTTCGAAGGAGGGGGGCATCCTTAGAGGGAGATGAAACTGTAGACCCAGTTGTCCGTTTGCGAACCGGGGAAGAAGCTCATTCAACCGTTGTAAGGGGTGAACGGGGAGAAGATCGCCAAAAGAGAGCTGGGAGGTTTATCGGAGGTCGAATTCACACCCGGTACGGGGGAGAACGGGCTTCAGCTGGTTATAAAAGGGCGGAAACGTGGAGACAGACTCCAAAAAAATCCGCAAGAGTAGATATCAATGTTTTAATCGTTTGGAAAAGAAAGACGTCGATCGCCGGGGAATAAGCATAAAAGAGTGATCAGGGGCAAGGGACCCCATAGGAAAAGCAAAGATCGCTAGTCTGAGTCGGGAGAGGGAAAGGCCGAAGTTGCCCGGATCTATCCGGGATAAAGAAATAAAAAGGGGGATTCACGAGGATCTTGGATGTCGGCTTCGAGTTCCTCGGGACGGAAGTGGGGCTGAAGGGCGGGGCGGTGGGGGAATCGGATAAACAAAATAGGAAGAGGTCCGCCACAAGATCGTGGTGTAGGAAGTAAAGAAGGAAGTGGATGAGGGGGGAGGAGGGTTAGGGATTTCCGGTTCCTAAGACCCATTCGGTTCATGTCGGCTTTCGTTTGCGCGTGGTAGGGGAGACCTGTCGATTCACGTACGGGAGAAGTGGAGATGATCAGGGGAAAAAAGGAGGGGAACTCCTGTGCAGGGGGTGTCGTGTAGAGGGTCATTGACGAGACCGCTGGACAGGGGGAAGTCGGCGACAAGCTGCCGTTGCGGAATGGAAAGTGAGCTCGCGGGCGTCGTGTGAACATGGTCAAAGGGGTCGGGACGGGGCCCAGGCGGATCTGCGGTCGGAAAGAAAAAATCACAATTGCGTTCTCAATGCGGGGAATGTACATTCGAAGGAAAGTAGCTACCTTATCGAGAACTTGGACATAGCGACAAGGCGAGGAGGTGGGCGTGAAACCCCGAAAAAACGGGAAACGTACTGAGTAAAACCTCTTATGTAAAGCGACGGCTTGGAACAGGGGTGCGCCCGGGGCGGTTTCGTTCCTAAGATAATCGCGGAGCATCACCATTCGTCCCCATTAGGGAGCCGTGCCGTCCGAAAAAACGACTGACGCAGTCGAGGGGGTGAATTTCCCAGGAAATAGGCACACGGCCAGCCGTTTCCTCATAAATCCAAGCGGCATCAACATCGAGGAAGTCCAAATCCAGAAGCGAGAAACTAAGGTCCTTCTCTGGATGTGAAGGGCAGGACTCCCACCCTTACAAAGGAAGGCTTCACCTTCATCGCTTTCAGAGTCGCCCTCCATTGGGCACTGAAAAAGAAATCGGAATTATTGCTCCTTACTGGGGTTGACCAGATTTGTTAAGCAGGGCTTAGGGACCCTGTTCCCTTGCCGTTGTAAATGGGAAACCGAAATCTGTTGGATGCTAGTGTGGGGGGGGCAAGCAGCCGCCTGCACGCTCCTCTCTTATGCGTCTGAACGCTGTTTCTGAAATTGAATAAACGTATAAGGTGAAGGCCGTATGACGAGGGCTGCACAAAGGAAAAGTTCCACAAGTGTACAGTGAAATCAGTGAAGCAAAAGGTCAGTCGTGCAGCACAGGTTCAAAAGAGAAAAGACGGTGCGGGGGAGGGTCCCGGGGGTTTATGCTGGGATTCACGAGGTGAGGGAACAACGAGTACCACAAACATTCCTGACCCAAATCGTCTGTAGCTTGAGACCCTTTCGCCCAACCCCACGAAGCAACAGTTAAATTCCATCCTCCGTGCCCGACTGGAAGGTCTCCAAAATCCACATATACCAAAGGTAACTCGAGGGTACAGCAGCCATTTGCCGTCCTCTCAGAAGAAAGATGAAGGAGAAGATCTAGAGGTCATGTGTTGCTTCATATTTGAGTTGAAGTGAAATTTTTAACGTGGAGGAAAGAACGAGAGGTCATTCTTCGGTCAGCTCGTTGGGGGGGTGCTCAGCGTCTGCAAATAAGGCTCACATGGGATGGGGCTGATTTTTTGAAGAAAAGGTGTCCTTTGCTCCGCTGTCTACCGCGCCCAACTTCCAAGAACGGCCCCGGCTTTGGGGAGCTGGGGTGGTCCATCCTTTCCGATTGTACCCCGTTCCACGGTTTAGCACCTTCGTTTGTGGGGCTTTGTGTCATTGGACTTTTAGGTGGCGTCGGGTCACACTAAACTGCTGCATGTGGGAAGAGGGGCCCGCCATTCCCAAGGGCTACTTTGATTTCTCCGGAGAAACACATAGGGACGTGAGGGTCTCCTGGGGGGACGGCTACGTGTTTTCCTTCCTCTCGTCAAACCGGCAACGCTTTTATGCGGGGTCCCCAACCCGGCCTCGGAGCTCATGGTAACCGGTCCCTTCCTACACATCTTGCCAACTGGCGAAGGGCATAATTAAGCAAGTGTAGGGAGGGAAAATGGCGCGAACGACATCGTAGGACTTTAATAACCGGGCAGTCCTTTAAGGGTGGGGAACGAAAGGGGGGGAAAACGAATCAAGCTCGAAAAGGGGGGACTGCGTCCTGTAATCTCAGGAAGGGGCTCAAAACTCATTAGGATGCCTGGTGAGAGTAAACTCCTGTGAAGTTTCGTGAGCGTTACAAATGCCTTCTTAAAATGGGTCTTAACTCCGTAGCTCGCAGCTTCAGTCCCGCAACTATCATCAGAACACTTTGAGGATCGCACCATCACTGGGTGAGCATTGACTACCGGGTACACAACAGTCCCCCTTGTGGCACGGTACACTTGAATGGACCGCGTGGTTTTGTCCCTAAGTTTCTGGGCTTGCTTGCTCTGTCGTACCGGGACAACTTTCGCTCCCTATCGACAATCCCCTGACCTCTGGGAAAAAGAGTCCAATCAAAGTGTGTCTTCTCGCTTAAGTGACCTCGCCGGATCGTCGACTTGAGACGGTAGTTTCTCTCTCCTGGCGCGCCATCAATTTCGAAACGCGACGGCCCCCGGAATGGAAAGGCTCCCCACGACTATGACGAAAGGAAACCAATAACACCGAACGGAATTGTCTGCAAGACCTTCTAACCTGAACCTTCTCTTTCAGCAAAAATACCCCGGACTAAACAATCCTCTCGGGCCTCAGAAGACAGAGGAGGGCCTTAAGGCTGGACCGGCACCTGGTCCTAAACCTAAAGCCAGAAGACCATCAAGGAAGCCTGAGGAATGGAACTTCCGAACGAACTGAACCTCGTCGAGGGGGGAAACAAAAGACCACAGGCAAGCTAGGACTGTGCACGCAGCCAACCCTACAAAAGAAGGAATCACCATTGGATAAAACAGACCAGGCCGTTCGTCGGATCAAAGATAGGGACAAAAATGGGCAACCCTCTCAGGAATGACTCAGGAATACAAGAGGTGGGAGGGGAAAGCTTGGCCGCTGACACAGGGCACACGCTAAGCGTAAGTTAAAGGATTCGCCGGAGAAAGGGGAAATGGAATACGATTAACGACATGCGAGGGGGGCGCCGGACCAGCGGGGGGGAATCTAAGAGTCTGTCGTACAAAGGGGTTGTAAAGGCGTGGGGAGAAAGAAGAGAAAGAAGGTTTTTGGTTACAGTCCGGTTGAGAACTGCCGCCGATACCCCCGAACCGAAGGAAAGGGGAGGGACCCGTACCGCCGTAGGAAAAACCGGTAGCGCTACGCCCCCGGGGCAAGAACCTAGCCAGCTGACAATGACGCCCTCAGAGCGAAGGGAGGATCCCTCCAAAGATGTCGCCGAAGAAGGAACAGGGGGGGAAAGTCACCGAGTTTTAGGGGACCGCTGGGCACCACGCGACACAGGGATTGGAATCCTTTAAGTGCTACCGGAACTTGGGGGGAAAAGCGGACAGTAAAAAAAAGAGGTTGAAGCTTCAAGAGATTCACAGGGAAGGGCCAAAAACCAACGTCGGCCGGTCTGGGTGTGTCAACCAGAGGATGAAGGGGCGCTTTCATATCCCGACTGATCGGTAGAGGTCAAAGACGAGGGAAAATGCAAAAAAAGCCCCGCCCGATCTAAAGCCTGGGGAAACGGAAACCCTTCCATTAACGCCAGCAGATCCGCAGGAGACCCTAAAAAACGCGAAGGGGAATCAACTAGAGCCGGTGATCACGTCATAACCCAGGGAAGGATGGGTTATGGTAGCCTCCAGGGGGCAGTTGGGGGACACCAGCTTGTGTAGACCGGGAGCACGGGTTGACAACTGGTGGTGTATGAAACTAGGGGGATATAGCGGCTACGCGGGGGGGGCAAAGGACAAATTTAGGGGATGACCTTTGCTGTGAGGTGAGTTTTCCAAACTGCGAGTTAGGGGGTGGAAGATCCTCGGTACTCAACTGTGGGAAAGGTTGAGCTGGGAGGGGCGTCTGCCAGTACTAGCGGGCGGGGGGTAAAAAGAGGGAAACGTCGAGGACCATGAGAAAAAGGCGTTCGTGGATTGGCCATCCCTGAGTTTTCCGTTTGGGAGGAACGTGCCACGGGCGGAAGAGAGTGGCCATGTTTTTCAGGACTGTTCACCTTGCGACACGACGGGACAGGGGGAGAAAAGAAAGGATTGCAGCAATCAGCGGTCGCGGATCTGGGAGAGTGGGGGCAGCTTCGAAAGCGAAGACATCTCCAGTGGGAAGGTCAAAGGGCCTTGATCGGCTAGGCCGGTCCCACATTGTTGGGAGCGGCGTCCCGGCCCCTGGCACAGGACCCATAGGCCCGAGGAGCCTGGGGTTCCTTTTGCGGCTCGGGTTCCGAGCATGCAATAGAGGGTCAAAGGGTTGGGCGCGGCTGCCAGAAATGGGGAGGGGGCGTGAAAAGGTGTTGGGGGGCAGGATGGGAAACAGGGTTTTTAGGGTTGACGGTCGGGCGTGACGGTGCCGGGGGGGCATGGTAGGAAGTGGCGAAATTCAGGGCAGTCTGACCCCCTAAAAAGGGAAAGCCGCAAGAGTGGAGATGTCTTTTCCGGCGACCCGACGTCCGGTAAGAAGTGGGGAAACAGGAAGAAAAGCGCCATCTCGGAGTGAAGAGGAAGTAAGTCTTGCCTTTAATCAAGGAACGCCTGGGCGTAGCGCAGAGGAGGCGGGGCTCGGAGAACCGATGACCTGCCGGAAGCCCAGGGAACGCGGCCTGGCTTCTGGCAGGGCCACGCAGTTGGACCGCGAGCGAAAGGCCGGTGGAGAGCCGAGGGGGATTTCCGCGGACGGTTGGGGGTCTTGAAACAACTCTAAGAAGCAACAAGCGGCGTGTCAAAAAAAATCTCTAACAAACAAGGGAGAGAGGCTGACCGACGAGGAGGCAGGTGGATTCTCGGGACGTAGGGTCAAGACAAACCCTCGACACAAGTCGAAGAAAACGACGGCGATTAAAAGACGAGAGATCGCGTAAAAAAAAAGGAAAACGGACCCTTCCTGGGTCCGCAAGGAGCGGCCCATAGGGCAGCATTCGAGAAGTATGGTGTACCAGGCTAAAAGCTTACCGTCTGGGCAAGGAAAAAAAAAAAGGGCGTTCAGGGTACCTAAAGAAGCCCGGCTACGAGCCGTCATCCGAGGGGAGAGGTAGAGACACTACAGAACCAGCTGTGCCGCCGTCACCGGCCTCTCCAGCGGGGAGGGTCAGACGGGGTACTTCGCTCGGAGAGGAACAGGCAGCGTGAGACACGTAAAAATAAAAATGCAAGTAAGAAGTAAGCTATGCCGTAAAAAAAAAAAAACAAAACCCGGAAAGGAAACGATAAAAACACCGTAAACGAACAGCTAGATTGGTACCTCGCTTACCAGCGGAGGGGGAAGGCACGTCACCTCGCCGAATGTGTCCAATTAGAACTAGTGACTTCCTGCAAGGTCGGGTCCGTAAAATGCTCAAAACCACTCCCCCATTTCTGGACACTCACCCTCACTTTAGCTAAACCCCACCATTGTTCGAGAAAGACGGCTCCCCTCGGCAGGTCACGCCGGGCCTCCCAGAAGGAAGCACGGACGAGGGTGACGCCCAGAGCTTGGGCAATCCTTCCTTTCCATCTACGTCCCTCAGTCTGGCTTCAGAAGAAAGTCCAGCAGGAAAAGAAACAGGGCATCGCTAGAGGTAGGACTATTGTTTCCTCAATCCAAAAGACGGGCCACTTGGGACGGCCACCAAAAAGAAAGTTAAAGTCTCTGCGTAAGTTCCTGGCCTGAAGAAAGAAAGAGGCCATCAAATAGAGGACACCGAAGGAAATTCTGACAATATGAGATGTAAACCGACTATCCTTACAGAAGAGACCTAAGAAAAACCGGCACCAGAGCTCCTGGAACATTGAAAAACAACCAAAAGGCCGAATCACAATTCTCTAAAAAAGGAAAAAATCCCCGGCGGCCTGAACGGACCTCTCCGCAAAAGTCCCTGGCGTGGCCAGAAACCACGAACAAAGAAGGAACACATGACCTGGGGAATTAACTTGAGAAAAAAAAAAGGGTGAAAGAAAAGTGGAGCGGTCCCACATTCAAACCTGTAGGCGAGGCTTGGCAGGATCAGGGAGCGGCGGTCAAGAAAATGGACGACCCAGCTCAAAGAAGGGAGGCGGCATCCACCCTCTCGCTGTGTGAAATCTACAGATCAGATAGGTATAAAAATAGGAGGGAGCGAGACGTGGAACAAATCCTGCGGCAGGGTGGACATTTCCTCGTAAGGATAGGACAATAGCCCTGAAAAAACAGCGGGTGACTATTTCAGAGGCAAGTGAACCGGGAGAAACATAGTCAAGGACCAGGGTGTCGACCCAGGGAAAAGCCAATCCAACAAAAAAAGAGACTTTCCTTGGGGGGGACTCTTTCTTAGATATGAAAAGGAGAAAGCTCAGAACCAGCGCTGGCGTCAAAGAAGATGAAGAAAAACCGGCGTTGACGCAGACCACGGCGTACGGTAAGGGGCTGGGGCTAGAAGGTCCTGTTTTTCGAAGAAAAATTCACAGCAAGGGGGCGGTAGAAAGGATCCGTCGAGGGGATAAACGATGGAAATTGCGTGTAGAAAAAGCCTCCGTACGGCACGCCTTGTCCGCGGCCAAACTCAGTTCGTTATCGGGAGGCGAACACCTCGACGGGAATCTCCTTTGGGATGAAGGACACTCAGGGGGAAGCCCTCTTCAGTGGGAAGGCCCATCGGGCCCAACTACAAAGACTTCTAAGGCGAGTAAATAGTTTCCACAGTATTTCGGAATGGGTAACCATTAGAGAGTCAGCTCCAGACGGGCTGGGGCCTTGTTCCAGACTTTGGGGGGGGGGTTCTCGTTATAAAAAAGGGAACTATGTTCGGCTTCTATCGACGTGCGGTGGATGCGGAAGAGATGTGTAAGCGAGGCGAAAAATCGAACGGGTCGCCACGGAAAGCTGAGTGCAAACAGAAGCGGGGTGCGTTGAACTTGGGGAGGCTGTGGGGGGGGAGGGGAGGGGGTCGGCAGGGGCCAAAAATTCGGACGGAAAGGGGGGTATGAGAGGAGGAACATGAACGCGTTGCCGGGGGCGTAGGGCTTGGATGAAAAGGGAAAGGAGTTAAATCTAATTCTTCTGAAAAGCGGGGTTGCAGTTGAGTGAAGTATTAGGGGGAGTACATCCGAAGATTCTTCTTTGGAGAAGGGGAGCAAAAATTGGGGTTAATAAAGTGCCTTGATCTCGAACGGAATACTTCAAACAAGCACCATTTCTTTATAATTCTGGCTCCAACAGATACGTACGTCGGACGCGGAGCGAGGAAACTGCCGGTAAGTGAACCTTCCGAGGAAAGAAAGGAGACTGAGCCCGAAACCCCGGGAAAGGTAAATAGATTAGGCCACCTGACTGACAAAAGAAACGTCTGACTCGGGTGTTGCGTTCGGGGCAAACTCTCCATCGTCTCGGCATCAACATCGAAAAAGTCAAAAGGTCGGTTATCGGACTGGAAGGCAGTAGGCTAGTAAAGTTCGAAAAGGGGAACATGCCATTAACGAGAAAACCGGAACTTAAGAGGCCTCGCTATCCCCAGCTAGGCAGCAAAAAAGACCGAAAACCCTACATGAACATTGAAGCTGACACCAGTAATAAGGTCCTGAGTCTTTTCAGGGAAGGACCCAAAAAGGCCAAACGGCCCGGTCTTCAACCGGGAAAATAATGCTGCCTTAGGGCCAGGCAGCCTACAGACCAGGGGAAATAGAAACTAGGGCAGATTTACCACCGAGACACGGGAGGGAATCTGGTGACAATTCTAAGGGGGGGGCCGCCTACCCCGAGAAAGCTTGCGGGTAAAGAGTAGCCAGCGCGCCGGTAGTCTTACCGGTGGGCAGGCCAAGACAACACTGACTACTGAAACCTCTTAGGGTCGGACGAACAAGGACCACAATGAACCGACCCCTAAATTAGTAGAGGAGTGGGGAAACTTCCTAGGAACCAAATGCAACGGGGGGAAAAATCCACTAAGGGACCGGGGGGCCCGGGGGTACCTATTGTGTCCTATTGGAATGTGCATTTCGAAAATTCAGACCGAGAAGAAGTGGCCGCAGCCCAACGTCGCATGATGAAAAGAACAGCTGAACAGCCAAAAAAAAAAACTCCACTCTTCCAGATCCCACTTGACCGACACGGGCCTTTCTAAAAGTCTTTAAGCAAACCGGGGGGGATTACAGTAATAGACCGCGGAAATGCCAAACTTGCCATCGAAAGAAAGAACACCAGATTATGATTAAAATAGAGAGATGCATTGGTGAGGTTAGTCCGAGGATTAGGACCCGTCAAAGGGTGCCTAAATTAAGAAGGGATAAAAAACTGAGGTTAAGTCCTTCCCTTTTTTGGTGCGTTCATCCCGGGTGAAAATCCATCTGAAGCGGAAAGGGGAGCAGGCATCTTTTACTTGGGCAACCACATCATATACCTCCATGTACAAAGTTACACTCTCGTCAGAACCGGCTTGGAGGATGGACACAAAGGGAAAGTGAAAGGAAACCCTAATTACAACCCCGATATAAGTTGGTCTGAGATTGGCGGGGTCTTCAAATCGGCAGTACGCAGCGCCGGAAAAGACAGTGGCCCATTCATCCAAGCGGGAATTTATTCAAAAAGAAAAAAAAGGAACAAGGCTGGTCGGCTGAAGTCGGCTACCACCTGTGCAGCGGGTATGCGTTGCCCTAAACCCGGCGAATTGGGCAGGATGGAACCGCACCGGCTGCTTACATATGCAAGATATTGGAAGGAAGGCAAATAAATCAATTGGTGAGGCCCATGGCGAACCAGAGAAAAAAAAAAGAGGGCCATAAGGGCAACAGGGAGAAGGAATAGGTGGTCACGGTAAGATACCGGGAAAGCTGGGCGGGAGGATCCCTGGAATCCTAGTGGGTCAATCGGTCATCGTTTTCACGAAAAAAAGGGGGTCTATTAGAACATGGGTGAGGTCCTGGGAAGGTCAGCGGAGGGAAACGATCGCCCAGTCCGAAAACTAAAGAACCGACTATAAAATGTTATCTCCGAGAAGCTTATCAAAAACCCAGTCCAATCGGGAAAAATTCACTGGCCTTGAAGTAGTCGTCCCTTAGAGATGGAGAGTTCTGGAAAAAAAAATAAGCCGGTCATACGGAGCGGAAAGGGAAAAAAAGATTGAAGATCCTAACTTTCAAAACTTCGGTCCTGTAAAATAGGGACCAAAAGGACCAAAATGGCTGAGGGTAGAATTCCGCAATACAGAAATTTGACCACCCCCTGCCGGAAAGGTCACACTAACCGGCGGATGATAGAGGTCTGCATCAACTTCACAACATGGTCGCCCTCCTTCGGACCTGGACCCTCTTTCATACCAGCCCTAACCGCAGGAAAAAGGACACCAGGGGCAATGCTCTTGCAACAAAAGGAAAACAGAGCAGGCTCCCAAAAGCTGAAAGGTCCTGACACTACGAAACAAGAAAAAAAACTCCATCAAGGCTTACGAAGGCAAAAGCGTAGGAGGCACCTTCCCGACCAAAATATAGGGGAGGAAATCTTGAGAGGTTCGCCGAGCTGGAAACAAACCGAAACTAAAAACGGAAACAGGCAACCGCAAAGAAGAAAAGACGAATGGGATCCCAAAGAGTGGAAAAGCCCCAGCCTTTAGCGGAAAAAGGGAGAGAGAAACCCTCGCACCTCAGGGGGAGAGGTGAGAGAAATTGTTGCAGTGATGTCCGATGGCGAGACACAGCGCCACAGCTGCAGAGGGCCTTGAATAGAATCACATGCCGGCCGGGCCATGTGGAAAGAATACAACATTACTACAGAAGGAAGGCGGCCCGACCAGGAAAGTCTCCCGAGCGTGAAAAGGTTGTAAAGAAGGAGGGGAGATTCAAATGAAGCCTGGGGGGGATACTGGTGTTAATGGCCGAAGCGAACACCAAGCATAATCATCAACGGAAAGCCGGGACCGGAAAGCCAAGGATCTTCTAGGCCCGACCTCAGGAAAGATGCGCGAAGAAGAGGGAGACAAGACTCTGCATAAAAAGGGAAGAAAATCGTCCTCAATACATCCGAAGGAACGGATTGGTGGCGGCCTTCCGTAACTAGTCTGTCTACACTGGTAGTGGCAGCCATGCAGCTATGCTTAAAAAACACTTTATCGAATCGGAAAAGATTGTCCGAAAGTTATCGTTAAAGGGATCCTGAAGAGCACGAAAACACACCCTTCTGCCGGGGACCGATTCAGAAGCGCTTCACGAGTCATACAGGCGTCTATCTTAATCTGAGAAATTTAACGTCAGGTGCCTAGAACAACTATCTCTTCTCATCGCAGGGGAAGAAACCCAGGCCTGGCACGATCCTAACTCCACGCCGCTAAACCTGCAACAACCTTCGGGGGTTCCTGACACTAATGAAAAGGTGGGCTCATAATTCCCCAGCCCTGGCGGATTAGGGCCGCTCGTGGTAAGGTTGGGGGGGGGACAAAAGCCCGTTAGGGGTGAGAGCGGATACGGTCATTGAGCAGGGTGGCAAAATGTTATGACAGGAATGCGGGAAGCGTAGACGAAAAAAGGGGGGGAAACGCTTTTCCATGGGCAGGGGTGCTGTGTAGGAGTGATTCCACGGGAAGGTTCGGTTATCAGCGCAGATGGGAAGGTCTTAAAAAACCGGGGCGGGATAGTGAGGATGAAGGGGGTCGTCCAGGGATGAACGCTGGGGGAAAACTCGATATCCAGTATTGGCCATTGAGGTGGTGAATCTTGTCCGAGGAGGGGGAAACGAATTTTCCGTTTGGGGGAAAGGAGAACTTTCCTACTCGACCTGGAAAGGGCCAGTTGTTCTATGGAAGGGAAGAGGTTTTCTCTTGGTGACTGCACCTACTTTAAGGATGAATCTCGGTGGAAAGAACTGAGAGGGGCGAGTTGGAGAGTATAGGTTTGACGCGGAGGTAGGGAGAATGTCGGAAGGATTCCAATGCGGGTTTATCGAGGGATAAGAGTATCTAGGCCATGGAGGGCGGCGGGATATCTTCCCTGGGGCCCATCATTTCGAGAAGGTTGAGATTCGCCGTCGTTGTCCTGGAGGGCTTTCATCTTTGGAGCATCAGGAGGGGGGGGCAGTCAGAGTAGAGAGGAGTCCAAAAAGTATTGACTTTTTTTTTGTCAGGATTGGAAGAAAAGCTCAAAGGGGGCAGGGAATAGAGGGGTGAACGGGGAAAAGTGGATAAGTTGAGAACGCTGGGTTCAGCCGCGTCCGCCTGCGCAGAAACTAGGTTGGGTCTTTAATATGGATGTCCGGAGACCACCGCCGTACAGCGCCAATCGGCATCGGCCTTCGCGGGGAAGTGGGAATTCCGGTCTCGACGGGGCGCGAAGAAACGTTAGAAGGCGCCTTGGAGCGACAAAATGTCTCCGGACCATAACATCGACCCCGATGCCCGGACCGGTTCTGGTAAAAAAAAAAAGGCCTTCATGGGCGAGAAATATTCGCCGCGGGAAATACCTAGCTCTTTCCTCAAAAAAGGAAAGTTTTCAGAGGACCGAGATAGCGGAACCCTAGTAAAAAAGGACAGA
>Ga0179591_1236426_pt1 | contig 13088 bp, 11 predicted proteins | sample CZOMad2_1_08_16f_FD_182891 | JGI IMG/M metagenome (GOLD analysis project Ga0179591, IMG submission 182891) | Vadose zone soil fungal communities from Angelo Coast Range Reserve, California, USA - CZOMad2_1_08_16fungal (PacBio error correction) | ecosystem: Environmental > Terrestrial > Soil >...
AAGCAACTGCACGCGGGGCTTCCCACAGAGTGATCTGCCTTTCTTTTACTCCTTGCTCTCTTCAGAAAGTCGCACCTTTCCGTATGAGGTTAAAACGGGCTCCAAATAGAGTTCGTTCACAAACTTCTTGCAGAGAGTGGGTAGCCGAGCACGAAGAAATGTCTCAGTCGGAGAGTTGGGATTACTACGAGTGAGTCGGCGGTGTAGTTGTCATACAGCCGTAGCTCGCCGGCAAAGTGCCCGGGGCCGAGCACAGGAAACGTAAGGAGGCTTCTCGCCCCGGAATCAGCCGGAAACAGGGGAAGTGGCAGGGAGACTGACCATCTTGCATAGCGTTTGCGCATGCGCAGCGAGGCGAGTTAGCTTCACCTCGATAGTTGTACTTCCATCTAAGATGGATCCTTCAGAAGAGATACTGGGTAATCGGAACCTGGCGTTGGAGGGAAATCGCTGTGTGCCGACGCTATCGAAAAAAATTCAGAAATAAGCATAAAATCTGCCGATGAGAAGGATATTGAGTCCATTGTTGGGGGGGAAATGTAGTTTATTGTGGAAGTATCTGAAATCTCATAGGGGCGGGTCAGAGCTCATGGGGGGATTGACAGAATCGAGTGAAGCCGGGGGACTACTTCTGGTCGGTCCTCTCGAAGGCGCCTATAGGGAATGGGGTGGTATTGAACAGAGACGCTGGTTTACTTTCAGGGGCTTCGTCTTCATGTAAAACTTGGTCGAACGAGGGAACTTCTGAGTGAGCGGGTACCATGGAATAATGGTTGTCATATAGAAAAGACAGTGATGACGTCCGTTCAGCAGCGGTCACGGGGGGGGGAAGTAAACAAAATGAAAGTCGCGACATTGCGCAACGAAAATAAAAGGACGCCCAGCACATGGTCGGGGGGAAGTTGAAGATGTACCGCAAACGAAACCTTAAATCGAAGGCGGCCGTAAGAAGGGGGTGGGAGAACGAGAGCTTTGGGCAAAGGGGGGGCAGCGAGGTTGGGAGAAGTGAAGTAATCGGGGAAAGAAAACGAGGGGGTAGGGAGACCCCGGTGCGACGGTGAACCGAGACATGGTGCCATGGTAAGTGTGGGGGGACCAGCGAAAGCGGCGTGAGATTAGAAAATAAACAACTTCTGGGCACGGCGCAGGAATGATTCTGAGGGGCTCGATAACTGGAGGGAAAGGGGAGTCAATAAGAGGGGGGGTGGAGACAGCGAAATCGACGTAGACTAATGGCATGGTCGGGGAATGATGGTCTACGCAGAAGACCTCTGAACGAGGGGATCAAGGCATCATGGAAAAAAAAAAACACCAGAGCACACAATCGGCACGGTTTTGGCCATAGCAGAGACAGGGGAAAGGATTCTAAAGAAAAAAGCTCCGCACGAACGAGACGAGACAACAGCCGCTTGGGCGGTCGTCAGTTACAAATGGACGCGGTGTGAACGCAAGGGAGGGAAGCCACTGGCGAAGGTGCACTGGGGGGAGAGAAATCAACCGCCGAGATGACCACTAAAGGATGGCACGGCTGGGATGGGAAGATAGTTTTAACTCGCGACACGCCTGAAGAAGATGAAAAAAGGGTATGCTCGAAAACGTCTCTTGAAGAAAGTAGGGAACCGGGAGGGAAGGAAAAGACAACGGGGGAAAGAGGGTAAGTAATTAGTAATCGAGGATGACGGGGCCTCCGCAAGCTCAGTCCAGAGAAAAGCTGTTCACTACACCACGCAAACAATATTCAACCAACGATCCGCAAGGGGGGGGGGCTCGAGCCCCCCGAAAGCTTTGAGAAAGGAAAAAGGAGGAAGAATCGGTATTCGTATCATAAAGGAGAGAATCACCGGAATGGGAGGAGGAAAAAAAGGGAGGGGAGTTCTAGATTACGATAATTCGCAACTGTGAGGAAGGGGGGGGAAAAAAAAAAGGAGTGGCGAGAGAACCAGGAGGTAGAACTGAACTTGGAGCGGTGTCAAAGGGGGGGATCGCGAAGTCGAACTCAGGAGGCCGGGGGGGATGAATTCTTCAAAAGACTTAAAGCCTCCCCCAAGTTGGGGGTCGGAACCTGGAGCTTCAGGGAACAGCTCTCGCTTTTTCACAAAGCTAGGGGGGGATCTTAAAAAAATCATGCTTTAAAAGGGGTGGAACGATAAAGAACACGAGAGGGAATGCTGCTAGGGTGCAGCACGTTCGTTGATGAAAGTAGAGCGCATCTGCAAGAGGAAAGAAGGAGTGAAAAGGAGGCTTTCCCCGCTCAAGGGAAAAGAGGAAGAAAAAGGACACCGCGTTCTTGGTACGGGCTGGGAGGCGGCATCTGAATTCGATCAGTCTGGAAGAAAGAGAAAAAAAGAGATGTCAAAACGACACTTCCGCCGGAGGTCACGTTGACGAGTGGGACGAGGCAAGCATGCGATCATTTCCAGGGTTAAGGAGAGAAGAAAAGCTTGGCGCCCGACGCGAGGAGCTCCTGGAGCTCTCGAAACGACAGCATGGAGGGACAACCTACTTAAGCAATGGACGCTGAAAGTAAGGAAAGTTGCGCGCGTTCGTTTGTCATTAAGAAGCAGGCCTAGGAGATGTTAGAAAAAAACCTCAGGGAAAAGGCACTGTAAAAGTAAGGAGACCTTGGTCTGACGGGAAGGGGGGAAACAGAAAGCCTGCAGTACGGAAACTAAAACAAAGAAAAGGGAAAGCAAAAAGGCCGATCGTTGAAAGGAAGGAGAAGATTCTGAAAAAGGGGTCTGAATATGGCAACAAGGCCAAAGGGACGGTTGGGAGAGTGAAAAGGGGCAAGCGTTGCGCAATGTCTCGAGGGAATTGTGGATTAAAAAGGTAATCTCGACTCGTAAAAAAATGACTCCGAAAAGTTAATAAGAAGGGCAAAGAAAAAAACTGATGTTAACCGGATACTTCAGGGAGGGTACATTCGACGAGGAAGCAGGCATGCACCCTGGCGTCAGCAACGGGAAAAAGGAAGTGGAACTCCTGCCCTCAAGGGAAAGGAAAGGAGAGCTACCTAATGCGGTCTAAATTTCTGTAAACGGCGAGGCTCCAAAACATCGGAAGAAGAAGATAAAGTAAAATGAACAATAATCCCTACTTAAAAGAACCGTTCGAGTAATCTTCGCGCAGAAACAGAGGCAGCGCCGGCTAATATAAAAAAAAAAAAAGGAACGGGAGATGAATAAGGGGGACGACGAAGAGCGAGTGAAGGAAGATGGTCCTTCGAAAGAGGGGGAAGGACGACAAAACCGGCCAATTTCACGAAAAAAAAAAAAACGCAGGGGTTAAGGGATTCTGAATACTCGTGAAAGTACCGAAAAGAACTTTTAACTCGTTCTAAAACTAAAAAAGAAATTGGCCGGAGGATAAAAAGGGGATAGAGAACGCAACCTGACCGAAAGGCATTAAAACAAAGAGAGAGAATTCTAGTCTCGAATAAAAGAAATAATGAGGGGAGAAGAACCAAGTGCGGAAAAAAAATAGAGAAGGGGGAAAATCGTTTAAACTCAGATCCGGCAGGTCGAAGTGGGAGAACAGAGGCTGAAGGGAAGAAAATGCCGTAAAGAGACGGAAGAAAATGTTGACAAAAAAGTGGTCAGGGACTTGGGAGAAAAGGAAAGAAGACTCCTCGGGTCATTTGCGGCACTTCGTACGGAGAAAAGAAAAACGATTAAACCTGGAGAGAGGCGGATAAACTGAGAAAAAGGCGGGAGGGTCAGTACGTTAAGATACTGAACACTGTTTATTCCACGAGAGATCAAAAAAGGATAGAAAAAGAAGAATGTGGATCCCAATTGTCAAAGAGGGAAATGGGGGGAAGGGGGAAAACAGTCCAGTCAAAAGGCTGGAGGAAGGGACCCACTTCCTGTGAAGACGCCAAGTAGAAGATTATCAAAGGTAAGAAAGAGGTTTCAATCTACTGAGAAAAAGTTCTATCTGGGAAGTTTAGCTAAACACCCTGTAATCAATTACATCAAGAAAACTGCCCAAAGCTGCCGTTCGATGTACAGGAAAGGCATAAGAGGCCGGGTACGCTAACGCACGGAGCATGAGGAAAAAGGATGCTCAAGTAGGGTACTTCACTAAACTGGGGGGAGGAGAGGGAAGGGGGAGGGGATTCCGAAAACGAAAACAGTCATATGAAAAACGGAGAAAAAATGTTGTGACGAGTGCTTAGGAGGTCTTTGTGAGGTATAGAGGGCTCTTCGCACCAAACAAAACCAACAAAAGATGTGCACCATTGAAAGAGAGAAGAAAATAAAGGATAAAAGGAGTGACGATAACTCTGAGCAGCAGAAATAGGAAGGGGAAGGGGGCGGGGGAAGAGGCCTCAGGGCTCGTTTGCTCTTCCTCAATCAAGAGAGAGAGCTAGGGCTGTGGGTTTGTAGGAGGGAGGCCAAAGAGAAGCCAAGCGATAGATGTCGTCCGACTTTCTAAGGTGGAGAGCGAAAGATGGGGGGTGCTAGATAGAAAGAGACATGTAGTACTTTCATAAGTCAAGGATGAGAGGTTACATCAGAAGGTTTGGGGGTTCATTAGAATGAGTGGGGGCTTCTTCCTCGGTCAGGAAGGATGAAACGAAAAAGTAAATGGTCTGCAGAACGTAGTAGAGGATTCTGCAGCACGACAAAAACAAACAAGAGGAGGGACGGGGGGGTTTCACCGAACGTGTGGGGGACGTAAAGTTAATAAAAATTCAGAAAGGGCGAGAGTCCTGCATGCTGGGGATTTTAAAAGGTTCAGGGGTTGGGTTACGCTAAAGGGGAGAGGATTCAGCAATCTTGAAGCAGTACGGGGGGGTACCATGAGAAACTGCCATGTCAGAAGAAAGGAAAAAGGGGAACTCTAAAAAAGTCCGGGGCGCAGAAAGAGGGGGAAATCTGGACAGAATAGTATTATGGCAGGAGAGGGGGAGGAAGAGGAACTTGTTGCGTGGCACCAGATGGGGAGGGGGAAATCATGAGAGCAGAAAATCTGAGAAAAAGGACTAAGGAGGTAAGAGGCTTTGAAAAAAATTGGGGAAGGTGTGGGGAACAAAACCTGCACGGAGGGAGTAGAGTTCTTGAAACAAAGGGAAAAAGAGGGGCAAGAATAGTTAGCTTCGTGAGGAAGGCGGCATGAGAAAGTAGGCTCCAGGGGAGGTGGGGGGAGAAATCTAAACTCGACTTCCTTCAGACATCTAAAGAAGGGGGGGAGGCGGATGTCAGGAGAAGAATACTAATTGAACCGCGAAAGAGGTGCAGTTCACCCGCAAAAAAGTGCAGAGTCGTGAAAGGGGTTGGGAGTTTTCCATGAGTGTTAAGGGGCCTCTCCACTAGGCTCAGAAAGAGAACGAATTATTCCCAGAAGACGAAGTTGAAGGAACGTGTCAAAAATCAGGGGGGGGGGAGGAGAATTGATTATCTACTACGTGGATGACGCTATAAAAAGGGATCTTCATCGGGAAACGAAGGAGTCAGAACACGCCCGAATTGAAATATATGGGGGGGTCAGGGGGGGTTAACCTTTGAAACTAGGAGACAAAATGACACAAATTCCTAAGAGAAAAGAGGCTAAGATTGTGCGCTCTTGAGGAATTTTACAAATAAGCCTTAATTCGACATCGTATGACCAATAGTTCGCCTCTCAGGAAGTCAAGAAGAAGATGCGCGATACAAAGCGAAAAAAAAGGACAAAGAGAACGGAGAAGCGCTCGAACTAATCTGTCCAATACGAACAAGATGAAAAGAAAAGGACTAATAACGTAGAAATCTCGAAAACGAAAAAAAAACTGCAGAAAAATGCTATGATTAAGAGGGAGCATGAGGTACATTATTGAAAACTCGTTACGGTGGGGAGAGACCAATGCCGTTGGGGGCATTGAGAACTGGGAGAGGGATGAGACGAGTCGGCTAAGGGGGAAGGCTTCGGAGGGAACTTCGAAGAACGGGAGAGGAAGGAACGTAGGCACGAGTCAGAAGAGGGCGCGGATATCTGATCTACTTGTAGGAGAGACGGAAAGGGTAGGGAAAGGGTGAGGGGACCAATACCACTACACACTCTCAGAAGGGGAGAGTTCTGGGTTCATCCGGAAAAGGAGCTTCATCAAGGGTAAACAGACAGGGGTCGCAATCAAATCCCGGGCTGGAAGAAACCTCATGAGTCTACTCGGACGAAAAAAGAAGGAAGGAGGATGCTGTAAGCAAACAGAGAAGGGGGCTTTAGCATTCTGGCTCTCTGAGCTGTGCGGGTGTGAAAAACGATCTCGATCTTTCTCTTGTGGAACAGGGAAAGATATTCCAGTTCGCGAGCGTAGGGGAAAAAGGAGTAAACAAAGAAGACTAGGTTCGACTGGGCGTGATCAGCAGACATTTCCAGTTCAAGGAGAAAGACAAGAATCCTCGCAGGAAAAGTGATAGGGTAAGATAAGGAAATAGCTGTCGTTCAAAAAAAGCAAGGGCCATCGGTGCCACCAAAAAAAGAGGGAAGGGTTCTCGTTCTTCAGCTATTAAAACAAAAAAAGAAGAAAAAAGGGCTGGAAACCGATTTCCCCCAAAGGAGGAATAAAGAATCAGGTCACTTGTAGCTGTTCCGATACAGGAGACAACCTTGTGCGGAGAGGAAAAAAAATTTAAAAATGGGGAAGGGAAAGCTAGAAAGCCCACAACTGAAAAGACAACACAAAGGGACGAAAAAAGTGGGGTCTTGACTTGTCACCAACAGAAGGGGTGGGGGAAACTCAACGCCGAAGCGGAAGAAGAGGTCAAATGAAAAATCAAAGAAAAAGGGAACGTCACAAGGCGGGACCTAAACCTGACAACTCCTTCTCAGGGGGGACAGAAAGGGCTAGAATTCTACGAAGAAAGCAACGGGAGGAGACTTATATCATAGCAAAGTGAGGCTTTAACTGAACGCATCCCGGAATTCCCCAAAAGATAATAAGTCCCCTTCCTATGATAAGATTGAAGAAGGAAGGAGGGACGGGAAGAAGAAGCACGCTTGCAGGCGTAAGGCTACTCTATTCAATATAGAGCAATAGAAGGATCGAAAACCTCTCGAAGGTGGAGGGGTCTGACGGGCGGCGGAAAAAAAAAGACGGAAAAGAGAAAACACCTGCAACCGCTTTTCGGCTGCTGCCCTCCTGGGACTAGGAGCAGAGAAGTACTAAAGTCTGCATCGGAAAGGGTAAATGGGATTACACCGGATAAGAGAAAGAAAAAAAAAAAGCACAAAAAAGAGGGGAAGGAAAACTTAGAGCCGGCTAGGGTGTCGCTAGAGCAATACAGACCATCTTACCTACAGGTGGAGAAGAGGTTTACTCGTCGATCCGGGCGAGGGAAGAGAAGAAAGACTTATAAAGAAGAAGTCAAACGCACGGTCCTTTCTTTCCGATCGCTGGGGGCTCAATAATCACTATCCTAAAGAGGGAGACAAGGGAGAGCTAGCGTCGAAACGCGATAAACCAAGAAAAAGTCTAGAAGGAGAAAAAGCAACAAGTTTTGACAAGGGGTTTGGGGAAGGTCTTTGAAAAGCTCAGACATGAGTGGGGGGTGAAAAAATCTCAACAACAAAAAAAAGGGGAGGGGAATGAAATTTTGCATCACCAACTTAAAATCAGGGTAGGACACCAGGGAAACCCCGGAGACGTCAGACGGGGGAAAATTTCCAAAAAGAAGAAGGGAAGAGCGCCAGGGCTACGGTGTCTCTTTGTGGCGGGCAAAAACGACCAACAGTAACTTTCGAATTTAGATGGGGAGAAACAAAAGCGTAACAAAAAGAAGTCAGGATGAAAGAAAGGAGGGGGATTCAGGGTCGAGTCCTGAATAGAAGTCAATACAAATCCCCCGGAGTACGCAAAGGCCGGGGAAGAAATTTGTTCTGTTCACTGACCTTGGGGGGAGGAAAGCACTTAGACGAACTTTGGAGGTATCCTAGAAAAGCCATACGATCTGCGGGGGATGTCACTCGACACTCAGTTTGTAGGTCTCAACATGAAGAGAAGGGGAAAGGAAAAGGGAAATTACTAAGCGACCGGAATAGGGATCTTGCGAAGACTGCAGCGTCTCAGTACGGAACGGCAGCGGCCTTTGAAGGTGAGGGCCTGCCATCTTTGCAAAAGGTGCCGCCTGGAAACGCAGAAGCTAGCTCAAGGCACCTTCTATAGGTAGGGTCACAGGGAAAGAGCTCGGCGCGAGACGGAAGAGAAAAGGCTAGGAGGAGACCGCGCTGCAAAGAAAGGACTCTGGACTGAAATCTTCCATGGCAGGAATGCAGCTTGTTCTTCAAGGGGGGGGGGGCAGTGAGATGTCGTGATGTGGGGAAAGTAGGGCAGATGCGGAGGTACGCAGACAGTTCACATAAATCTGGTCGTCGCAGAGGCTCGAGAAAAGGGAGGGAAACTGCCGCTGTGGAAATAAAAAAGTGTTTGCGTGAGGGTGGGACATCAGGAGAGGTCTGTCCGGAGTTTCTACTCTTCCGAAAAAGGCGTGAAAGATTGTCACTTCTGAACGTGGTGTCGCGCTGACAACAAGTGGGGCGTAATATCTCATTGAACTGTTGGTGGCAAGTACACTGCGCTTAGAGAAATTGCGCACAAAGGCAACGGAAGAAGAAAAAGAGGGGACGGCCTGGAGATCTACAGCGCCACCCTAGACAGAAGTGGCAGGGGGAAAAAGATGAAAAGGGGGTTCGGGCATCAGGGGGGCGGAGGAGTCGGTGGATTGTAACGAAGAAAGGATACCTGAAGACGGGAAGGCAAAAATCATTTCCCGGGTTCCTGGTGGGTGAACAAGACGCCCAGCGCTTCTCAAAAGAGAGAGAATGAACGACCAGAAGTTTCGTAAGAGTTGCCGATGTCCTTACTGTCCGTAGGACTCAAATGGTATTATGGGCTACAGCGCACAATAAACGCGAAATCGAGCACTTTTCTCGGGAAGGGAAGGAGCCTAACTCTCTGGACTGAGCAGAAGGGAGAGCTTTCAAGTGTCAAAAAAGCTCAGCTTGTTCTGGTCCATCTGTTCAAAGAAGGAAAACTCCTTATCAACAAGAAGGAGAAGACCATTCAAAGAAAAAGGAAGGGGGGGTTGATGTAGGAAAGTCGAGAGTGGTTGAACTCAATTGAACGACGACGCCCGAATTCAAAAGGTGAAGATGAAAGAGCCTCAAGCAAGAAAAAGAACGAAAAACGGGCCAGCGAGTTGTGTGTCCTGGAGTACAGCGCGCACTCCTGTGGGGAAGGGGTAAAAAGAGTCGACACTTCGAAGAAATGTTTCGCTCGGCACATACAACGGACGTCCTAAGCTAGTCCTTTCCTCATAACCAAAGGCCAACTCGGCCGACGATCAAAAAAAAAGAGAAAATCAAACTGACCCAAAAAAATCCATAGACTCGTTCATAAGAACCGTATAAAAATTTGTAAAAAAAAAATAAGTATTCAGGAATAATAAGAGCTAAGGACAAACAACAACGAATCTATAGGAATAAGCTCTTCTTCATAACCATGTAGGTTCGTCTTGGGGAAAAGAGTGAGGGGAGAGGGAGCAATCGCTCCGTGGAAGTGAGAGGATGGTATCGGAGCAGCGAGTCTGCGAGGCTGCCGGTCGGGTAACTTCGCATCATCCTTAAAAAATGCCTATGCCAAAGGTGTCAAGGCACAGGTCGCGCGCGAACATAGTAGGAAAAAGAAGGGGAAAAAAGCCTGGCAGAGGGTAGCAGCGGACGCGAAGTAAAAAACCCACAATAACCGGACCTGCAAGCCGCCAATGCAGTGGGGTAATCAAGAGGAGTGGAACCTCGTTCAGCACGGGGGGAAGGGGAAGAGAATATAACTAACCAAGGTCAACAAGGGGGAGTGACTGCTCTTGTCACACTGGTCGCATTCTTCTGGGAACAGTCATCGTCTGCGGGGAAGGTAGTAAAACAAAGAAAAAAGGGGGGGGAAAAAAAAAAAAAAAAAAAAAAAAAGCGGCAATTCGTACCGTTCGAGGTCAATTCCTGAGGGGGCAAGAAAGCGTGGCGTTCCAGAGCGGGAGAGGAAGAGAACAAAGACGAAAAGCATGAGAACGGCTCGGGTGGTCATCCAAATCTTGGAGAAAACACGGAAGCGGGCGTCAGCAAAGATTCAGGCGCGGCTTCGTTGCGGAGAAGAAAGAGATCGACGGAAGTGGAGAGGTTAGTCCAAGTCAACTCATCGGTTGCCATCCTAAAAAAGGAAAAGAAGGTTGGGCGATCTTACTTACACCTACGACAAAAGAAAGGAGGGAAAAAACCTGTCTGGAGTCGCACACCAGGAAAAAAAGCCACTTCGGATCGTCTGGCGAGGCGGTAGGAGGCCATATAGTACTGGTTTCTATCGGCAAGGGGCCGAGTTTGGAAGAGGAATCTAATTCAAGGTTTACTTCCACACTTACGAGTAAAAAAGAAATAGGCCATCACGTTCTAGCATCTCGCACCATGGTTACAAAAACCCTCTCCGTCATAGGGAAAAAGTCACTAAATTCCGGGTACCACCGGAAAAGGAAGTGTTCGAGCAAAAACAGCTCGGGCTTCTTGCACGCACGAAAAACTTCGAAGAAGTCACGAACTTTTCGACCATACGGGGGAAGAAAATCCTGAAGGGTCCTCCTAAAGCACACATCTCAGCCCCCCATTACTTCATACCGCGCATCGCAAATACTCTTCTAGCAAAACGAGTCCCTGGATCAGCGCGGCATCGCGTGAGGAAGAAAAAGAGGAAGTGGAAGAAGAGGAAACATGACAGCTGGCGCCGAAACTCCGATTTTAACAGAGCCTCCTGCGGAAAAACAAAGCCGATAAAGATGGGCGCACGCCTGCACTGCAAGGAGGTGAAGGGGGGAAGCAGAAAGGACGACGCAGCAGTAATGTTCGCTTCGAAAACGGAAAGTGAAACGCTATACTAACTGAACTGCCTACAAAACAAACGCACTCGATTACACGAAAGAGATGGAAAATTCGTTTCGCGATACCAAAACTGAATCATAAACCAAGGTCTTACACACCGAAGCACAAAAGTGGAAATCCTCTCCAAACGGGGGGGGAGTCGGAGGCGTCATCGAACGGGAGGGAACGAATGGCTGTGCAAGAGCGGGACGGGCTGTTACCTAAGGTCACTTCTGCAACGGAACGACCGATCGGGACTGGGAAAAAATCAAAGTAGTCCGGCGGATAACCCGATCACCTGTCGCGGAAAAAGGGGGGGGTCAAGGAAAAAGGCAAGTGGAACTTTAGAAAAACGTCTGCAGGTCTTTGTCACTACAAGACAGTGGGATTCCCAAAAATGAAAGAAATCCACAACCCCCACGGGAGGGGAAAAAAAGAGAGATAGGTCACACTGGGGAGAGTAGAAGCATGGTGCGAAACCGCCACCCTTCAACGTGTCGAAAGTGCCAAAACGGACTGAGCCTCCCTCGCGACAGTTCAGGGGAAAGGGGGTCCGAATTGCTCTCGACCGAACGAGGACTTCATGTATAGTTACAAGCCCGACCGCAAGTTACAAACACGCGCGGCCCGACGCGTGATCTGCCGTTCGAGGGAAAGAGAAAGAGAACAAGCCAGAAGGAGCACCGCGGGCTCTGTTGAAACGACCTTGTGAGGATGGGATACTCTGTTGGATGGTGAAACGAGCAAAGAGGCCTTCCGTCTGGGATAGGTTCATGACGCAGCGGAGAAAAAAAATGGGGATGATAAGCCGTAGCCTGTCAAAAACAGGAAATAAACGCTACGAACCGAATAGGACGTGCACGGCCAATCAAGAGGAAAAGCCTCAGGGACAGGGGCGGGAACGGGACAGACGGGTCCCTGGCTGAAAAGAATAAACTCAGCCAGCGAGCTCATCAAAAATCAGGAAGGGAGGGGGAGCCATCTCACCGAGCCATGAGCGCGAGATCGCTAGGTCCCCGCCCTAATGACACTTTCATTCGCACTGAAGAAAAATCTTCATTAGATGCGGCGAATTATGGGCATTGTGTGGGGGGGAAAGGGATAGTGCGTGGATGTGCGTTGGACCCAACAGGCGCGGTAGCAAGACTCTCATCAGAGGTTGGAGGAGAGGCGAGGGCTCTGTGCGAAAGAGGGAAAGGGGGGGAGCAGTACGGTTGGGAGGGACCTATTTAGTCAGGTTGCTTCTATTTCATTTAAACTTGTCTTACATGTTGCGGTCGGAAGTTGAGCGTTAGCCCTGATAAGGGGGGGGAAACACTAAAAGGGAATGGCGTCCTCGAAGCGTGAGCTTAAATTTTGGAATTACCCTGACGCTTCGGCCCAAAAAAGGGCCCCTGACGCTCTACAGAAATCGGTGCGGCAGCTCCTCTCGAGCAAAGAGGAGAGGGGATCGGCCTCACTGGGAAATACGAGAATCCAGTGTTGTTCGCCGATGACGGGTGGGATTATGTTTGAAGAAGACGAAACAGTCGGCCCCGGGGAGAGGAAAAAAGGGGGTTCATATTGACTTGTCGGTTGTTGCACAGGAAACGTTGCTCGATAATGAAATTGGACCCGCAGTAATTCGATGAAGGGGAGGAACGTGACGAACGAACAAATGAATAAGTTTCCTCGTCTCGCGTCAGAGAGTCTTCTTGGTTAAGGCTGGATGAGCGCGACTCCTTGAAGAGAAGCAGATGCCCGGTCAACCTCGCAAAGTCCGCGAGTGTCGTTGCCATGACTCTAAACGATTACAAGGGCGGAGCGCACCGACTAACACTACGAGAACTTCCGCCCGAATTAAACGGGGATCTTCACTGCGGCTAACGGGGGGGGGGGGGGCGAAAAAATGTAGTTACGAGGAGACACTGGTATTATTATCACCTCAGAACAAAACTCAGGGCCAGTTGATCGGGAGTGGGCGCGCACGCTGGGAACAGATCAATAGCGACGTAGGATGAAGATCTGTATATCACGACCCTGGGGGCGACACTTGCATCGCGGAAAAAAAAGTAAGACGACGCCATCTGATAAATTTCAACACGCCTCCTCAGGGAAGGGAAGAAACGACTCGCTGAACCAGAACTACCCTCGGAAAAATGCCCGAAGGGCCGCACTTGGGGAGAGAGCCGTAAACGGTTGCCTAGGGGGCGACATTATTCTTTCAGCAT
>Ga0179591_1313364_pt1 | contig 13086 bp, 24 predicted proteins | sample CZOMad2_1_08_16f_FD_182891 | JGI IMG/M metagenome (GOLD analysis project Ga0179591, IMG submission 182891) | Vadose zone soil fungal communities from Angelo Coast Range Reserve, California, USA - CZOMad2_1_08_16fungal (PacBio error correction) | ecosystem: Environmental > Terrestrial > Soil >...
AGAATTTCTTTTTCACACGTCCCAAGTTAAGCGATTCTGGTGAGCAAATGAAACGAAGTCTCGGCATTAGAAAAAGGAATCATCAATCAGTACGGATGTGTTGCTGGACAGCATGAGACATCCACTCGATGTAATATCTTTTGGTGAAGATTCTTGTGTGAGGATGAAGCCCCTTCTGTCTTCTTAGCACGCCTGACACCTCGCCGAAAAAAAATCTTTGAGTAAAATCACCAGAAAATGACCTGGGTCGTGGCTCTACGGGGGACGTCGGGCTTGTGAGAAGGTCTCTATCTTCATATAAAGATGGGATTGGCTCTCTACATTACCGCGAGGAGTTCATTTTCCTGAAGGAAGCGCCATCCTTGATGCTGGGAAAAAGGCTGGCCTTCATGTCTGGGGCCTAATACCCCGATCATCAAGGAAGACGAATAATAAAGACAATCTCTCCTGGGTTTGATTCGGCTCGAGGCATTTCAACAGTTGGAAGCAAGATAAAATGGTCATAGAACAAGCGCATTCGTCAGGGATAAGTCGAAATAAGCCCAAGACGTACGATTTCGGAATGGTTCTCATTGCAAGAGAGCTATTGGGAACTTGGCACTTTCCGTAGGGCGACTGACGGAAAAATCGTGTCGCTGGGAGAAAAAATATATGACGGGGACTCGGGGCAAAATGTAATCACTAACATGCCTTAAAAGACGACCAAGAGGGGAACAGGAGATGGCAACCTAGCTAGGTAAAAACCAAATGGGAACAGGGGGAGGGTCTGAGGCACAAACAATTGGAAGAGTGACCGTACGGACATCGGGCGGGGACCAGGAATAGGGGGACCATTGAGAAAAAAAAAACTGCAGCGACGCCAACTGGAAGCATTTGCCATGTGTCTTGAAAAAAAGCCTCAGCTCTAAACACACAAGGGAACAACTGGGGGGGCCGCGAGGGCAAAGTTGAAGCGGCTCGCCCGGGGAGAAAGAAATGGAGGTGCTGGGAAATCCCAGAACATTTGCCTGCCCTGGAAAGGAGACGGTAAGCGGCAAAACACCGGTCGGACTCGATAAATGAGCCATAACATCGACCAGGGAGACTTGGCTTGACCTGCACATCTGCTCATGCCCATCTCCTAAGAAGGGGGGGGTCAATTGGGAAGCGACGGAGGGAGCAAAGGGGTTCGCATGAAATCTCCAAGAATGGGAAAAAAACGCTACTATGACCATTCAGGGATACTAAGAACAAAAGCCAGGTAAAGAGAAGTTTGGGTGCATTCTTATAAAAAAAGGGGACCTTGCTCATAGGTGGGCGAACTGGAAGAGACTCAAGGTGCTGGCGCACCATTGGAGCACCAGCCTCAGAGGCAGGAGTGGGGAAGGGTAAAGTAGGTAGGGGAAGAAATCAACGATCTTTCCATGAGTCCGCGGAATTTGGTACAACAGGAGTGGTCACACGGAAAAGGCAACAGATTGCCGATGTGACTGCCGAAGGGGGTATAAAAAAGGAGGGTAAAGTGGAAATATCTCTAGGGAAAAAACCCGAGTTAGTATTAAAATTAAAACAAAAGGTGGAAAAACGGCACCAATATTTCCTTAAACAATCGGCGGAAAAACTTTTATGAAGACCGTGGGCTTTATGTCCCCAACATTGTCCCCAATAAAGCCAGGTTCACTCTCGGAGTCCAGACCGCACAGAATCACAAACTTCTGACCATTTAAGGCAAGAGAAAAGAAAAGGGTGGGCGACACCAACCACAAACAAGATATCCCGGAACCGAACCGGACAAGCAGAAAACCGCGAAGCGTGGCAAAGAGGCTGGTCAGAAAAAGAAAGGAACGCATGGATCACTTTCGGGCCGGGTCAAGGTGGAAAGGTTTGTGGAAAACACAAGCTGACAGTGCCGCAATGCAAGAGCGAGAGGAAGGGAGGAATCCAGCCCAGGCAGGAGGTTACGTTCGCAAGATAGAGCTCCGTGGTTGCACGGAGGAATAGAAACCAGGCCCAAGGGGAAAATTTACATCCCCTTTGACCAAACAGTAACAGTTGCAGGCAAGGCAAAGATCCAAAACCTAAACGAGAAGAACAGGCCTTGTCATCTGGCGGGGGGACTGTCGAGCAGATTTTGCAGACCAAAGCGACCAACATTGTGCCACCGGAGGAAAGGTGGTTCACCCGTAGGACGAATGCAATGGTGTCACCCCATTAGAAGGAGGCCCGCTCCCCGGCCGCGGGACCGTAACAGGAATGCGCCGTCCAAACGAGCACACGAGATTGCATCATTGAGAAGTTATCGACGGGAAGGGGACAGAACCTGGCTAAGGAATTCTTCCACAAAGGTCCATAGTGAAAGAGAAAGGGGGCCCACGCAAGACCACCCATGGAAGGGGAGTTCCAGCCCAGTAAACCGCAAACAGTGAAAACCACGGACTCAAGAAGCCGCGAGCAAAGGACGCACACTCAAGGAAGGTACGCACGGATCTCGACATACCGAGAGCAAATGTCAACTGGGCTGTTTCGATTCGCAAGGTGCCCCGCAGCGGGGAAGGGGGTTTTTTTAAGTTGAAAAGAGCGAAATAATCGATGTCAAAAACACCGCGAAAAACTGAAACTTCACTAAGAAAAGCGAACGGGGAGAGTGGAGGAAGTGAAACCGTATAAGAAAGGGGGGGAGTTCAGGAAAAATAGCGAAGGAGGACATGAGGGAGAACGGAAAGATTATTGAAACATTGATCGTATCCGGAAAGTGACCCAACGAAGGAAGCAAAGGTACAATTCGGGGGGGGGAATCTTCGAATTGTCGAACTGTGGGGGTCCATTTAGGGGAATGAGGACAAAAAAAGGTTGGCACTTGATGGAAACAAACAAAAAGACGAAGCGAACCATATTTATTCTGAGGCGGACTAAAAAAAACAACAAAGTCAGGGGGGAGATGGACCAAATTTTCAAGCCGAATCGGGAGCTGGAAACACTGACGAAAACAATAGGGGTCCTTGTCCGTTACGTAAAAGGAGAGAAAAAGGCTACTGAACCAGCTACCCCATGAAGAAAGGAAAAACGTGAATAATAAACCATCATCCACATTCGCCGCCAGGGGGGGGTGGGAATGGGCTTGAAAGCCCAGGGGTAGGGTATTCGGCAAGAAAAAAAGCAGGGTCCAACCAGCATCATAAATTTTAAGAAAAACACGCCAAGTCGAAAGAAAACTCTATCAAGAAAAACGAACCTGGGAAATCAGGGACCGGCATACCAACCAAAACCAAAGGAAAAAAGAAGAGAGCAGGGGAGCCGGCACATCGGATACGAATGAACTCTCCGGCGCGCAGAAGAGCTCGCTAATTAGGAAAAGAGAGCGAGTCAACCTAGACATGGAAATACCTGCGAGCTGCGGGGGGACATTCGTCTTAGGTTCTCAATGGACTGGGTGGCACCGGTCCATGGTCACTTTATCCGTGGAAAACGAGACGAGAAAAAAAGGGGTCTCTAAGAGTGGAGGAAAAGTGCTGGTACTAAAAAAGCTCACCCCACGACCCATGGAAGAATGCGAAGGGGGGGACGGGGATAGCAGCACGGCGAGGCCCACCTGGGACACGGGGAGGAGTATAGGTATGCAAGGGCAAAAGAGAAGAAGGGCCATAGGTTCAAGGAATGGGTTGGCGGCAGGGGTTAGATTCACACTTTATCTGACAACTGTACGTCATGGGGAGGCTCGTAAAGGGGGGAAGGCTGGGTTATTACTTTCCAGCTGAAAGGGCCCAGGAAAGACACGGAGGAGTGGAAGCGGCGGCCGGAAAGGAAAGGGGAAAGGAGGTTCACGGTGGTGCTTCAAGCATAAAAACAAGAGATAAGATAAGGATGGCTTGGGGGATGGGGGTTTCGTGGTCACATTTCAATGCCCCGGGAGAAGTGAAAATGACCCGCCATCGAAGACCAAAAGGGTGAAGCACTCATAAAGGGGAAACTGTCGGACCTGGGTTCCCGTGACGGGTGGGGCGCGTAGATAATTGTCAATAAGCTGAGCGCAATCACTGACCCAGCCTGAAAGGGAACTCACACGATTCAAAATGCGAAAGGACCTGGTTCGTCAAGGGGTAATAATTTAGAGGATCAAAAGTCTTTCTCTTAAGACCATCTCTAGGGGGAGAGAAAGATTAACTATGCTTACTGTAAGAAAAAAAAACGCCTTTCAAGGCACCGGGATAGAAAAAGTAAAGGGCAAGCGAGGCGTTATATCTAAGCACGCCAAATTCCAAGAGGGAGGGGTGGTAGGTCAGGGGGGTCTCTTGTCTAGGACAAGAGGGCATAGAGGGTAGGAGAGGGCAGCGTGGGGATCCAACAAAGGAATTCGGGGAGGATTTCCAGGTCGGAGATTGCCTTTTGGGAAAATCAATTCGTCAATGCGTATGGTCAGGTATCACAAAATGATGGTAAAGGGGGGGGCTGGGAAGCAGGTAGCAGCGATTTGAAAGGGGACAATAACGGCCTCGGAGGGGAATTGACATGGACCTCCTTGAAAACAATTCGAGAAACGCCAAGGGGGTAACAGAGTTCCACATCAAATTTGGCTATGGGCCGAAGGAGAGAAAAAACTACAAACCGGATTAACAAAGGGAGTTAAACTGAGACTATAAGTGGTAGTCGAAGGGGACTAAACGGGGGGGAAAATGGAGGTTGCTAACGAAAAGGACCAGGTACTCGGGTCTGATTACTACTGTCACGCAACATGGGGAGGGGTAAGAGTCATTAGTAATTGGGGGAAACCTTCCCATAAAAAGACAATACTTGCAGGTGGGAAGGGGAGAAAACATAGGCTTCGACCGCATGGACCGGGAATCGGGAATTAAAAAAGGGGGGCAAGGGGGGGGGGTGGAACAAAACTTGGTGAACAAAACTCGGGAGGTTCGATTGACCTGGGGAAAAGGGGGAAAAACAGAGCACAATGTTCAGAAGGGGCGGGTTCACTTGAGGGGGCGAAACACAAGAATCTAAATTCAGGGCCGAAAAAAAAAGGGAAAAGAAGGGTAGCGGTGCAATGGACGGGACCCAAAATCGGGCCTGTATACTCAATGTGGTTGAGCACAAAACAAGGATCGACATGGGAGTCACAGCGGGGGAGGGAAAATAGGGATACGGTTCCGAAAGTATGATAGGGTCACCGGCGGCAGAAGATTTTTGTTGCACAGGGGTGGGACAAAACAAAATAAGGGCTGAAAGGGGACGTGTTAAGGAAATGTTGGGGTATGAAAAAAAAATTGCGTGCTTCCGGGACTACGGGGCATCGGGACCTACTAGGGGGCAGGGCCAGGGGGTGGGCGCCATCCAGATGGGTGGGGCCCGGGAGTATGGGGGGTAGAATAGGACGGGCGCGCGGTGGGTGTAAGCAGGGAGAGGACGCTAGGGGGCCCAGCAGGGAGGGGGATCAGGGACTAGATGGTACAAATGGGTGGATAGAAGGAAGGGCGGGAATGGGACCGTCAGGGGCGGGGGTGGGTGAGGGGATAGAAGGGGATCAGAGGGAGGGGAGGGGGGGGGGAGAAAGCTGGGACGGGGGGGGAAGAGCAGGAGTGAGAGGAGTGGGTGTGGAGAGAGAGGTGGATGATCGGTCACAAAGGGTGGCTGTAAAGGGCGGTTGAGGGCCGGAATTGAGGGGCGGTGGAGAGGGATAGGGGGGCCACATGGGGATGGGCGGAGAGGGCTGAGGGGCGGTGGAAGACTGCCGATGGGCAAGGGGAAGGGCTGGCGGTTCCAAGCGGATGGGATCAGAGGAGACACGGGCCGCAAGTGGTAGTGAGGGCAGATGTAGGAGTGAATGGGGTCTCGGTGGGGTAGGGTGGTGGGAGGTAGGACGGGGGTGGCGGCGCGGGGAGGGTCGGCGAGCTACCTAAGGAGGGGCGCGCTAGGGGGGGGGGCGCCGAGACGTGGGGGGTAGGAGGTGGGAAGGGGAGGCGGACGGGGGGAAGGGGTAAGAAGGCAGGGGTGTGGGCAGGGGGGGGGTTGGGGTGGGGCCGCGCGAGGGTCCAAGGGGAGGCTGTGGTAGGGGAGCGGCTGGGGCGACGAGAGGGGGGGGGGGCGAGGAGAACTTGAGTGGGGGGAGGAGGGGACGGGGGGGGCTGGTGGGGGTGATAGCGGGCTAATCGCGGAGTGGGGGAGAGTCCGGGGAGTATAGGGGGGGGACGTGAGGAGGGTGGCGGATGTGGGGCAGGCGGAAGAGCAGGGGAGGGGTCAGGAAAATGTAGCAGTGACAGAGGGTGTTTGGTGGGTTTACGGGGACGGGCCCGCAGGAGGTCGCGGGGAAAGGCGAAGACGCCAGCCAGGGGAAGATGGGGGGGCCAGGGGCGCGTTGGAATGGGCATAGGAGGAGGCACAAAGGGAGTAGAGGGAGGGGATGGGGGAAGATGGGGGTGTTGCTGGGCTAACGGCGGTGGGGGAGGCAGACCCGCATAAGGGAGCCGATTGGTGGGTGATCGGGGGGGAAGGCGGGGGGACAGGAAACACGGGGGGGTCCAGGGAGAAGGCCCCAGGCGGAGAAGCGGGGCAGCAGGGATGGGAGGTGGGCACAGGGGGGGGAGTCCGAGGGTAGTCGTAGAGGGGATGGGGGACGGGATATTAGGAGTGGGCGAGGCAGAGAGGAAGAGGGTCAAGGGGGGATATAACCTGTGGGAAGGGTGAGGGTATCCGTGCGTGGGGGGACTGTCTTGGCGCTGTGGAGGGGATTATGGTCATGAGGCCGGGGGGAAAGCGGGGGGAGGTAGTGTTGGGGGTCCGAGGAGGTTGGGGGAGCAAGCGATGACAGCCAGAAATTGGTCAAGGGGGGGGGAGCGGGGGGGGGTGGCCCTTGAAGGCAGATAGGGGGGGGAGGGAGAGGGAGAGGAGTGTGGGGGGGAACCGAGGGGAAGTGTGGAAAGGGATAAGAGGGGGAGCGCGGGCTGATGCAAGGATGGTGGGCGAAAAGTAGGGCAGGGAGGGCGGGCGATGCGGAGGGCGGGTGGGGTGGGGGGGAGAGGAAGCGCAGTGATATGAGGGCAAAAGCGGGGGAGGGAGCCGGGGGTACATGCCAACGATGGACACGGGAGGAGACGCGTGGGGGCAGACCCGTTCGTAAAGTCGGGCAAACAGCTCCGTGCAAGGAAATCAGGTAGGCTGGGAGAGGAGGGTGGAAGCCGGAGGGGGGGGAGGGGATGGGAATGTAGAAGGGGGGGGGGGGGAGTGTGGATGGGACGATGGGGGAGGGGTGGCCGGGACGTGGAGGGCGTAAAAATGTGGGGAGAAGGCGAGATTTGTAGCGGGTCGTATGACAGGGCTGGGTGGTACGTGGGGAGTGCAGATAGGGGGTGCTGGGTGGACGAGGGTGCCGGGGCTGGTCAAAGACATAGCGAAGACCACACTGGAGGGCTTCGTTAGGGAGGTTCGACTGTGTAAAGAAGCGCGGGGACGGGAGGGTTGGGTGGAGAGTAACGTGTAAACCATTTTAAGGTCTCTGACTAACAACAACAACTGAGTCCATTAGACCCAAGACTCTCTCTCTTCCAATGTTACGCGTAAACAAACTGCTTCCTAGACACAAAGATTCCTTACCATCGAGGTCGCGGAAGAGTAGACCTTTGCGTTAATGTTCAAACCACTTTGAAAATCTCCGCCCGACGGGAACCTTGCCGAGAGTTATGTTGAACTACAAGCGTCCACAGAAACATGCCAAGAAGTGCTCAACTTAGCCCCTTGGGGAGGGGGGGCATCTAGGGAAGGGGTAAAAAACACCCTGGATCTATCCATAACAGATAGAAGTCCGCCCTAAAAAGAAGGCATTTGCGCTTTATATGTTCACAGAACGACGCAGAGGCAGGTCGGAAAAGTCGACCGGTCTATCTGCCGGGGTGGACACACTCTGGCCGGCTCAGGTCAAGATTCTGGATTCTCAGGCGAGATTCGGAGTCTTCTCTCAACAAGCATTAAGAGTTATTGGTGGGGAGCATGTCCAGTAGACCTATAATTCGCCCTTTGGTGGGGAAGGGTAACTTCTAGCCGAATCAGGGGGAAAAAGGGACTTCTTGAAAGAAAGGGCAATTTGTTGACCGGCGGGCAGGTATAAGAGAAACCGAAGCAGAGAGTAAGTTCCAATTGGGGAAACAGGGGGGGTGGGGAGGCATGGATCGAGATTTTGGGTGCTGGTAAAATCGCCCATTGGGGAAACAGGTAAGGGGGCCAACAAGCGGGAGCTCGTTTCCAGCTGGGTCAACGGAGAGAACAGGCAACGAAGATGCCGTGATGGGAACAAATTAACACTGAGTGGCAAACCCAAAAGCCCATCAAAGGGGAGAGATTGTGGCTGGATCAAGGGGGGCACCACGGGAGATTATTGAAAAACAGTGCTCGTGAAGACCTGCCGCCAACCACACGAAGGGTTGTTGGACCACTCCACCACAGATCACCACCGAGAAAGATCTCAAATAGGGCAGCAGACTGCGGCAGAACCGCCGCGACCTGGAGCAACCAGACAAAACCAGGAAGGGGGGGAAGGGCTTTCGAACCGCCGAGGGGCACGGGCAGGGTGTTCTTGCCTGCGACGGAAGGGGGGTCACGGGAGAAAAAGACCTTGGGTCAGCTAAACAAGCTCGCGGGGGCTTCATCTCACGAACCAATACTAGCGAATAAGGGGTCAGGGAATGAAGACTCCACTAGGTCCAAACCAAGAGATTAAGTCGTGCGGCCCAGATGGACCGGCTTTAATAAACGAAAAAATAGGTACGAAAGAGCCAGAACCCGCCTTTTAAAAAAGAAAGTAAGGAAGGAACCCGTCACAGGTCGTGTGAGCTCGGGGCCAATGTGGTCGGCGAATGATGGGGAGGAGGGTCACTCCGGTAGAAAAAAGGAAAAAAAAGAAAAAGGAAATCAACCCGCGTAAGGGAAAGAAAAGGGGGTTCAGGGTCCAGCCCCCACAAATGGACCGAATGATTAAATTCCTGAAGGGGGGACGGAAGAAGCGGCGCCTTTGAAAAGAGGATACCACCAATCGACGAAAGTGGAAATGAGTCTTAAAAAGTAATGCACAAGCAACAAGGGAAAAGGGAAAAAGTGAAGATAACACGTGGGAGGAAAAGAAAAGCAACATTGCGGCCAACGATGGTGCGGGAAGAAACATTTTTTCCCGGGCGAGATGCAGTCTCGCGAAGAAGGGCCAGGACAATCATGATGAAGACCAGGCGCCGCGAGCGTTGGCTCCAATAAGCAGGACAATACCTGGGCCAACGGCCAGAACAAAGGAAAAGAGAAAAAAGCAGAGCGCCTGTTTGTCAAAGGAGCACCATCTCAACCACCCAAACGGAGGAAAGGTCACACACCTAAGCTTCCCTAACGTAAGCGCCTGGTGGCGCGGTGGGTCTGGGGGTTTTCGAATCTGTGTCTGGTAACTTAGGTTATTGATCTTAAAGGACAATATAAACTGGCGCCCGGGTATCGCAGCTGGTGAAAACAGCGGCGCCGACCTCTCGAAAAGAAAAAGGGGTTCATGCAACAGAGGCAGCGCATTTTGGCGGATGTCTCTTCATCTTTTTTGAGGAAAGTTCTTAATGAGGCAAAAGCGGGCGATTTGGGGCGATATCTTTTCAGCATGGGAAGGAAAAGCGTCAAGGGCTCTGGGGAAGTCAAAGTTAAAAAGAAAGCCGTCTGCAGGGAACCTGAAAAATGTGCAATTACGCCTTCAAGGGGGTTTGGAAAGGAGAGGAAAACAAAAAACTAACTGATGGCCAGAGAGGTTATGGACGCTTCTTTCGTGGTACGAGGAATGACCAGGTTTCAGGCCACAGAACACCACCAGAAGCCACCAAATTGTTAAAAAAGGAAACCCTAACAAGGTTTAAAACCGGTGCTTCCGAGCAGGGGGTTTCAGGGGAGTGTTCCTCAGGGCTCGATAGGAGAAAGACAGGAGTACGTACAGAAGGACCTCCCACTATGCTAAATCAGGGAAAATCATGTGATGAAGCAGAGTCTTCAATTATAAAAAATAATCTAAAGGGACTGACGATTCTGACTGAAGCCAAAGCGCGCGATGTAGGGGGACAAAGGACTTTGAGGCGACTTAAAAAGTCGGGGCCGGCAAGCCACTCGGAACCATGCGGCCGGACGCGATGAGGCCGGGACGAAACGTCCCATTGAACAGAATTGACGTTGGTGTGTCGAGGAAGTGGCGCGGGGGGGGGGAGAGTGAATCCGGCGCTGGAGCGAGATGCCGGCAACAGTGTACTCGTGACCTTAATTGAGGGAGGGGGGAGTGCGGGCCCAGGTATGCGCACATGCCCGGTGGAACTCTCTGCGACTGATCCCTGGAAAAAGGGTTCCGGTAAAAAAAAGAGATTTTCACAGGGGAGCTCTAGTTTATCAAAAAACAGCCGAAGTGGAAAAAGGGGGTGGAATCACTGCCTCGGGGGGGCGGCAATTTCCTATAATGAACGTTACAAAATGCTCCTGGGGGAAAGAAAGACGGTGGAAAAAGGGGGGATCAGGTTGGAAAAGAAGAAATCAAAACTTGGAATGGGGCCCAAGGAGCGCCATCTAAATCGGGGCCACCGATTAACAAGGGTCAAAGAAAAAGGAAGCGAGGACGCGTTTTCGCCGGGGGGTTGAGAACTTCCGAAAAATTTGCGGGGGCGTGGAACGAAAAATGCAATTGTACATCATTCTGGTCAACTTCTATGACTACTTCAACCCAGGTGACAGAGCGCATCGCACGGTACATCCCTCACTACAATGAGAAAAAGGAAGTTGGTCTGGCCGGGGAGGAAAATAGGGCTTGCTCAAAAATTATCGATCTTGTGAAAGGTTCAGATGGCACCCAAAGTCTAATTACTAAGTTCCCGCCGCAAAATTTATCGAACTGCGTTCCGTTTGATGTCGCCCCCCAGTAGCATGGACCTCCAAGGATGCGGCGTTCACTGTCCGGGGGGGGGAAACCGGCTCATCGGGTTGGAAAGGGAGAGAGCCATTTGTTTTGCACCCAGGTACTCCGAGCAGCCAGGGGAAGGCAAGGGAGGGGTTATTGTATCTGCGGGTTCAGGGAAAACCGCGTACATGGTCCGAAGAGATTTAGGACAACTGGTGCAAAAAAAAAAAAAAAAAAAAACATAACGGGCAACGGCGGAAGCCGATAAATGGTAATTACAGAAGGGTGTTTCAAGGTTAACAGGGGAAGTTATATCACGCTCTAAAAACACATAGTAACGAGAGAGATATGGCCCACTTGGAACACACTTTTACCTTAACACAGACACCCAGGGGAGGTCGCTGACACTGGTCACGCCTGTGGCGGTGGGGGGGAAACAAACGTTCGACAAATTGTAACCAAAAGTACAACCGAGCGTCGTCCGAACCGTATCAAAAGAACACGGGGGACAGAAAGACCGGGTCTGGCACCTGGGGGGCGAACTCAGCCAAGTTTGGCGGCCAAAAACCCTGGAGATATCTTAACCCGGATTCTCCAGCGTCCAGGAAAGCCTCACAAAAACTCTAGATCATGGCGGGGAGAATGGGGGGAAACCATCAACCCGAAAGAGAAACTGCCAAGCTTCATGAAAAATTGCTGGGAACGGTGTAAGGGACGCAGGGGTGGGGCACAACTTTCCCATTTAGGAAGACGAGCAAGACGTAGGAATCGTATGCAACAACGTCTCTTCCGCCAAGGGCTCATGGTTCTTGAACGGGCCGGGAATAAGGAGGAGTAAAAACATGGTGGTGCGGAGGCAGACGCGACTACCATGCAATTTACCATTGACTGGGATGGGAACAATCAAAGAAATTTGTTCCTTGAGTTCATGGACTGAAGAAATGAGCCTTATCATTCAAGGCCCCGTGTATACATCATTGGTTAGGTACTAGAAGGTGCGGTCTGACACCATCCAAAAAAAATTTGGTGTTAAAAACTTAACGGGGAAAACGTGAGGAATAGGGGACGAGCCCATTATTGGTACAAGATGCCAGCTTCGAACGCCAAAAAGCCGTGATCGGAAAAATGTTCCACCGTCAGATTTCGTAAACAAGCCCGGGAAAAAACTCAAGGGGGACAGGAAGGAAGCACACCAAGGGGCTCCGTTCCAACAAGGGCATGTTCGACCAGGAAGCGCATCCCCTACTCATAAATTCGTGGGGCCAAGAGTCCAAGACTGCAAATAAAAAGCTCCCCTAAGTACAAGAGAAGGACGAAATCAAATCCGAATTGAAAAAGGGCAATCCCCATCAAAAAGAATCTTGAAAATGAAAAAACGGGGGGGGGGTAACTTCGTCTATCCAAGGAAGAGCGCCCAGCACTCTGGGTTGTAGATTCCGGTGCAGGGGAGATTAATGTGGTAAAAGTCAAAAAAAAGAAAGCTCCTTTCGCCTCCAGCACACGCACGGTGGGGCAAGCGAACTGAATGCTTCTAGAAGGGTCTACATGGGGGAAGCCCTCGGTTCGACAGGGAAAATTCGAGACCATATGCGCTGGGGCAGGAATCGCTGACGCTGGCAAGAGTCGGATTCCCAGAGGGAAGACAAGGGGAACAAAGCACTGGTATACCTCTTCTCAGAACAGAACCCGGGTCAAGGTGAAGTCCAACCTCTTCGAAAATTGGTGGCGGCGATGTGTTTACGTGCTTGTCAGACCCGAACATGAGGGAGAAAAACGAACACCAACACAGGAGAAGAAGCACAACGGCAAGTGGAGTCGATGGGATACTCCCATCAACAAAAAAGGGCCTGTAATAATGGGATGCCCACCCGAGGGGACTTCTAAAGGACTGAGGCGCAATTGGAAGCACCAAAAATGAGGCAGAGCAAAAACAGTGAAGGCTGGAAGAAGCAAGAAACACAAAAGGAACCGTCCTCGATGCCCGAAATAAGTGGGAAGATAGAGTTCAGAACACATCAGCACAAACCCATGCTTCCCACCCAGAGGTGGGAAATTCACAAGGTCTTTGTGGCCGGGTGGGTCGGCCAAAGAATTTGGGAACGAAGCAAAGCGTCCTACTGACCCACAAATTTAGGAACTCAGCGACAGACAAGACATGAAACAAAGAAAAATGCGAAACACCAGAAGGGCGCCAAGGAAAGAGCTCCTTTATGGACAAGATAGGGATA
>Ga0179591_1244809_pt1 | contig 13085 bp, 13 predicted proteins | sample CZOMad2_1_08_16f_FD_182891 | JGI IMG/M metagenome (GOLD analysis project Ga0179591, IMG submission 182891) | Vadose zone soil fungal communities from Angelo Coast Range Reserve, California, USA - CZOMad2_1_08_16fungal (PacBio error correction) | ecosystem: Environmental > Terrestrial > Soil >...
TGTATGCCCGTCCGGGTCACGGGCCCGCCCCCCCAGAGACAAATTCATGGAACACACATCAATCAGCAAGTGGTTGGGAAATCAAGCACAAAACAAAGAGGGGCGGCAGGTAAGCACGAGCCGCCAGCGGTTGAGTAGGAGCGGGCCTGGGTTAAATAATAACGAAAGGGGGGAAATGGACCCACATACCGCAGAAATAAAAAAAAAAACACGGCAAAAAGATATCTGGAAAAAAATAAAAAACGGCACGACCAGAGAACTTCGCGTTGTTATGAAGGGGGGGTTGAGTGTGGTCGGAGAGCTGGGGAGACACACAAAGAGGCTTCGATTGTGCACACAGAGAAGGTGGGAGCAAGGGGGCCCAAAAGGAGTGGGAATGTCGGAACGCGTCTTTAAAAAAAAAAGAATTTGGGCCACTGCGCACTTTCGCAAAACAGGGGGGTCGAGAGGGCATTGTCGACAAAGAGCATCTTGCAAACCTGGGTGGAAAAGCTAATGTTGGGGGGAGTGTCCAAACTGTAAACGGCGCTCCAACCAGACGCCGCAAAAAGCGCACGTCCCAACGGTTTGCTAACATCGGAGGCGAACTGATTGAGGACCACACGCGAAGCAAAAAGGAGAATGACCTTCAGGACACGATAGGGGTGCACTGTACTGGCCTGCGGCCGGTAGGCGGTTGCACAGATGGCAAAAGAATAGACATGAAGAAGTCAAATCCAGTTCGGGTAAACAGTTATTAAGGGATATCAGGTCGAAGGGTCACCATGCAAAGGCTACGTTCAGGCGGGGGGGACACTCACAATAACAGTGGCACTAGCTGGGTCAGGAGGTTTTCCTGCGTTTCACCTTGGCGGAAGGGAGGACACATGGGACGAGGGAAGGGGCCGCAAAACACCAAAAAAAAAGGAGCTATCACGAGTTTCCAAATCAGGCATAAACCGATCTACTCTCGAAGAAAGAGTTCGGGAAAATGCGCGTGTGTAATCCTTCCCAACACACACAGGGGGCAGCGGGGTAGGTCACAGGTGGTTTTGAAGAAAATTTCAAGTGGGGGGGCGGTCCGTGTGGGGCGCGCAGCTGGGGTAAAAGGAAATGGACTGGACAATAATATAGAAACGGTTGCCATGAAGACGAACCGCAGATCATCCTCCACTCGAGTGGACACGGCAATACCAAGGGGAACGACGGAATGATGAATATGTTGGGGGCCGGCAAGGAGGAGGCCTGTGCCGGAAAGGGACCTGGAAAAAAAGGGGGGTTGGATCAGGAACGAATAAGGTTTTCGGACTGAGACACGGCGCTGGGCCAGAAAGAACGAGGGCGTCATAAAAAGTCTTGTGACGCAAGGTCCGTCTGGAAAAATCTACGTTCCTCAAGGGGAGGGGCAAAATTACTGAAGAAAAATAAGGAACCAAATCCAGTCCTCATCGTGAGGGGTCGTCCAGAGTTGTGATGGACCACAACGAGGGAAAGGCGCAGTGGGGGGGTCGTTTCGTGGGGGTCCAAGGGGTGCTATCCGCTTGTCGTCTATCTCTCCTCAATTGAGGGGCATCGGGAAATTCCCAAGCAACCTTGGTCTCCGCAAAGCTATGAATAAGCACAAGAAGGGGGGGTCAGGAAGCTTAGGGAGATTTTGGTCAGAAGGCCGCTATTCGGACGAAGAAGGGGGATCGGGATTACATCGTGCACGAAAATCGTCCATTGCTTTGGGGGGGGCGAAACGAGCGGAACCCGTGTAGCGACTGGTGTAAGGGGAGAGCAGGGCACGCGGGGACTTCAAAACCACGAGGGGTCGGGCTTCATCGTCCAGCAACTGGGGGGGGAAAAGTGATTGTAAAGATCGTCGAATCGTGGTATTCAAGACGGTAAGAAATCTTGCAAGACAGAATGTCGTCTGCCATAATAGGAGAAATCAACAACAACAACGGGGTAAAAAGATATGGGACAACTCGAGTTCTTTCAGAATAAATTAAACGGAGATTCACAAAAGTCGACGATCATTCAAAAAGAAAGGAAGGGTCAACGGGGTTGGCCGGCTCTCCGTATGGGAAGAAAAAAGAACTTCGGGGGGGCATCCCCGCGTAAAGTGGACAGTTGACAAAGTAAGACGACCAAAAGAGATGAGTTCATTTTGCAAAAGAACGACAGCAAGGAAGAGGGCAGGGGGTTAAAATCCGGACCGTCACGAGGTTATATCATTTATGCAAAAAACCAAAAAGCGAAGAAGCTGTCCGGCAGAAAACAAATCTTTGTGCATCGTGCGTTTCTACACTACCTTTGGGTGAAGGGGCTACGGGAAGCCCTAAATTCCACGCCTCCTTTGGGGAGACAAAGGAACGAAAAGGGACGGCCCAACACTGCACGAAAACTGTTATCACAGAGGGAATGTTCCCCGGAAGAGGAAATTGAATTTACTGGAAAAGGTGGGACGGGGGCGCAAAAACTTCAGCATGTGCAGAGGGTCCGGCCTATAAACCACGAAGAGGCTTCCAGAGGGAAGGAATGCCGGCAGGCGGCCCAACGCCGTGGAGGACAGTGAGAAAAATACGTTCTTGATTAGTGGGTGACCCCTCCCTTTCCGCCCTTGGGGGCGGCCATGGGACTCCGCAGGAAAAAAAAAATAATTCAAGGTCAGCCGGAAAATTGGACCGATCTGCATTGGCGGGAGAGACACTAATCATCTTAAGGGTCCGAAAGAAAAACCAACTCTCTGTGACCTGGGTGAAGTCTTTTGGGCTAGAAAAAAAACCCACACGATTACTAAATGGGGCGAGGCTTGCTGTCTAGAGTGGAGAAAAGTACGACTTTTGGGGGTGGGCGCTGTCCGGAGGGACAGAAACGCCAAAAGTCGCAAATGGCATGGTAGCGAGCTGAACATCAAAACATACTGGGAAACTGAAAAAACCGAAATTAGGGAAAAAGCACCAGCGAGGCCCGGAGAGATTGAGCGGAAAAATAAAGACGGCAAGGAAGCTATCGCAAGGGGTCACCGAGAAACGGGTTTGAAAAGAAACAAACATCTTTTGCAAACCAGCGAACTGATGGGGCCCCTGCACTAACGGCTCCAAGCGCCAAAAACGCAGAAAGATCAAAAGACCGCGGGTTATTAAGACGCGGAAAATTAGATATGCCGACACTCCAAGCGTTGGGGGCATCAGGGGCAAGACGCTGTCTTTTGAGGCACACCAGTTCAATGCACGCGACAAAAAATCAGCATCAATCACCCTAGACATGGGAGGGAACAGAATGACAAGGTACGGGGACGGACGTATCCCCCCAGCCCGATACAGTGAGGGGGAGACCGAAAATGGGGGGACGAGCTAAGGGAGTCGTTCGGCGAGTAAAGACCCAACGCGGGATGACCACGAGTACTGAATAACTTCGCAGACATTGTAGAAAAAAAAAAATGAGGAAAGAGTACCTGGGGTGGGGCCACGATATTTGGAGACAATGGCGGGGGGGAATCGATTGTAAAATTAGCCTTCCTCGGGGGTGACTAAAGCGAAGGGTAACGTTTCACATTTTGAAAACTAAACATCAAGTCGTCCCAACACCCACACCCACAGCCCCCACCCAACGCCCCAACCGGACTTTAGTAGTAATAGAGGCTTTCAGATTGTTCAAGATCTGGGGGAGCAAACGGCATACTCAGCTAAGGAGGTATTGCGGGGGCGCGACCGGAAGGTCCGGCACTATCCGTGGGGGGGGCCATGGTTAGGGACTGAGCAAGGGTCAGAAGAAAGCAAACCACACCGCTTCGCGGCAGCCACTGCTCCTGAGGAATTGAAGGTCTTTGAGGGACTGACTCGAATTAATTACGGAGGGAGGGGAACTCATGACCTGCAATGGTGCGATCACGAAGGTGAGGTCAACCTTGATACTGCACAGCATTAGCGACCCCTGGGACTCTGGGAGCGGAAGGAAATAAGGGGGTAAGAAAAAGAAAGGGTCCCGTTGGTTTCCCTTTCGGCGCGTGGGGGCTAGTCGGCATGGCGGGCACACAGCATGTAAAAGGGGGAATTTGCTGGTGTGCCTCTTCGGGGGTGAAAACTGTGGCTGCTGAAAGAGGGGTTTTTGAAACCTCTTGCGTGGGGGGGGAATAGAGTCGTAAATCCTAATGCCATCAAGTTCCGGGGGTTTTGACAGAGGCATGATTCTGTGGCGGGCTCAAAAGGCAATCCATCGAGCGAGGTCCTTGCACTTGCCCCGCGGACAGTGGGTTGGCGTTTATGACGATGACTGATCGCGCTTTGAACGGGAAATGGCTGGCAGTGCGGTTCACAAACAGAAACCGGGTTTAGAAGGAAGACATATTTGGGTCAGGGGAGTCGCAAGCTGTGTCGAGTAACACGAATTCAAGCTCGTGGGGGGGGGGAGGAAGCTGGGTGACGCCGGGGGAAATACTGGAGCAGGCCTGCGAGCATCAGTGAGTCACCTCGTGCAACTTCCCTAGGGGGGCGAGTTCAAACTTTAGTCACAAAACAAGGGGGGATGATAGAGAAAAAAAGGTACAAATCTCCAATCCAGGAAACGCTCGGAAAACGGAGCAGGTCAGAGCCATTAGAGAGAACCTCAAAAGCAATTCGACAACTATCGAGGTTTGAAGCATGGGACCAGGAGTGCGAAAACTTATCATTAATCAAAGGGAGAAGAGGCAAAAAAGGAATGCAGGGGGAACCCCGCGCCATGGAATTCCGTAGGCATCCAACGTGCGTAATCGTCATCAAAAGACCAACCAGAAAGCAACGTCATATTGTCATTGAACCAAAGCTAGCTCGCAGGGGGGCGAGGGAAAAATTTTAGTCCGCAACGATGCGACCTGATCAAAAAAACGCATGATGCAATGAAGCATCAGAGGATTCCGGGGAGAATACGATTCACCACGACAAGGAAGAGAAGAAAACCTCACGCCCAAGGTTCTGGAAACAAGGACTTGAGAAAAGCTCAAACCAAGATTATGGGGGAAGGACTTCTCACTAGAGCCCCAGAAGGGCCTAATAGAAAAAGAGATCGTGCGCCCCGTGGAGGTCCAGGTAAAGTGGGAGGTGATAGGGGGGGGGTGTGATTAGTTATAAATGGCGGAGTGCAGTGGAGGGGGGTAGGGGGGGGGGAGTATGTATAGTGTGGGGTAAGGCATGCGAGGAGACGACTTGGAGGGTGGGGTGTGGGGAGGAGATGAGAGGGGATGGTGGGGGAGGGGTGGTTTAGATAAGAATGATAGGGAGTAAGGGGGAAGGGGGGGGTTGTGAGTAAAAGAGTGATGACGGGAAACGGAGAGGGGGTTAATTAGTGTTAAGAGGTAGAAGGGGTTGCCGGACATGGGGGAGGGGTAATTGGGGAGGGGAGAGATGGTGTGAGACGGGTGGGGTCGGTGGGGTGGGGAGGGTGTGCCGAAGCGGAGAGTGTGAGTGGGAGGGGTGAAGGTGTTGGGGGGGGTGGTGATAAGAGTGGGGGAGGGTGGGAAGAAAGTAGAGTGGTTGGTTAGGGAGGAAGACCGGGAAAAGATCGGCGTGGGACTAAGAGGGAGGCGGGGAAAGAGTTAGGCGGGGGTTAGGCGGGGATAAAGGGGAACTTATATGCGTGATGGGGAGTACTGGCGTACACGGGCGCTTGATCCTTTCGGTGAAATTACCTGGTGTGGGGAGGGAAGCGCAAATTCTTCGCCGACGATCTGTCGAGTCAAAAATCAAAAGATGATGCGTCCCAGTCGACGTAAGTAGGTCCCATCAAAAAAAAAATCAAACCGTCCCACCGATGGCGAAGGTGACCGATACGTCGACAGCGGGGTGGCCGTATTGGCGCGCTGACCACTGGCGAACACTAGAATCCAAAAAGTTTAACGGCCGCCTAAAAACCCTGATGTCGAACCAAAAACGCATTCAAGGGCATAACCGTCGGCCGGTAAGGTCAGATAACGCAGCGAGTAAAACCACTCTGCCATCCTCATATTGTTATCAGGCTGTGAATGCAAACAGTTGGGAGTGGCAGAACCTGCTGACGTACCTTGCGTTGGTGATTTCAAAACGGGAATCCTGTCAGAGCGTGTCAAAAAACCATCTTGCGCACAAGCTTGGAATACCTGCATCACCTCCCAGGCAATGGCGTATTGCGGAAAAATGACGTAATCCTGCCGGTCGCCCCCGGGTGTTTGACAAAGGAACCCGACTCCTCTTCCAGATCTATTAAGGTGGCACAGGAAGAATCAAGGGGGGATGTGGGGATCCGAAGGGGGGAAATGCCGTAAAACGAACAGTTCTGTTAAATCCATTGGCTTGGGGGGCGGTTAATTCATTGGAAAAGCTGACTTGAACTTCATGGGGAAGCGGAGCCAACAAGCTCCGATGGCACCAGAACATCGAATTGGGGCGAATATTTTTCGCGTCTGTCATGGCGTCGGATGGTCCTGGTGGATTTCAGGCGCTGAAATTTCGAGGCATTTAAAACATGCAACGCCTGGTTTGGGAAAAAGGAATGGGGGTCTTGGCCCAATCTTCACGCAGGTCTAACATTTGGAGATAGCTTAGAAGGAACTTTTGGGAATGCGACGAAGGAAGTGATTACGTCCGACCGGCGGGAAAAGATGAAAACCAGAATGGGGGTCATGCATAAATCAAAGTGATGGAATCGACAGTCGCAGATAAACTTAAACTTTTCGAGAAGGGGTTGATGGGACTGACGGGGGCCGCACCGGACGAGTCCAAGAACCAAGATTTAGCAATCCCGCAGAAGGAATAACTCTTAACAAATTTCAGATAGACGGGGCTAGCCCCAGGGAAAACCACCAAAGCAAAAGGGGTTAGGGGACATGAAGAGATTCGAGTCAGGAAGGGCCAGTGGATTCATGAAGGAAACAAAAGTGTGGTATCTCCACTTGGTGTAAATTTTTTGGCCGAGGCTGATGAACATGTCATTGGCTTTACGGGAACGTGAAAGAAAAAAAACAAGTGTTTTCGGGCTTAATGAAAAGGAGGCGGGAAACAACCCAGCAGTGGTACCTTAATTTCGGGTGAAAAAAGCATATGAAGGGTCGGAAAGCGCGGAACGGCTACCTGGGAGGCAATGCTGAATGGATCGGCACCCTGTTGGGGGGAGTGAACAGCGCAGAGTGTATGTTCAAAGGGGACGGATGGTGTGGTGGAGTGAATTGGGCGAAAATGCTGGTGCGGGGCTTGTCGTAATGAGAATAGACTTCGAATCGACTGCAAAGTCGGAAGGGCCGCAATATTCGCGCAGCACCAGGGGTGGGGTCAGGGGGAGGGCGGCCTGGGGCGTGGCCGGGAACCCCGTAATTCGATCACGAGACCCCTGGAGTAAAGCGAACCCTGCAAGAGGCCAAAATTTCTGTTTTAGACCGGGGAGGCAAACAGTACCATGGCGAGCGAATGGTTACGTGGCGAGCAGGAAAGCCGCGAAGCTGACCGAAGTCGTTCAGTCATAGACACGGGGGGGGGTACCGGAACTGGATGGGGGGTCGTCAGAAGGGAAGGTTACTCCGATTAATGGGGGGGACTTGGGGGAAAGCAAGTTCGTCTTCCATAATCTAGATCAACACAGGGAGGGGGGTGGGGGGAGGAGAAATATGGCAGAGGAAACGACTGGATTCAATAAATCGAGGTACCATCCATCATGTTCTACGATAGTTGACGGGGGGGTTCGGTAAAAACAGTTGGGTCCAGATTTTGAGGAAACTTTCGGGGGGGTGGTTGAGCGGGAATCCCTAGTAGTTAAGTTAGAAAACCGGTAAGAACAGGGCTCGAATGGTAAGGGGGGCGAAGAAACAACAGAATGGGAAGATGGGGACAGGGAAGGGGGGGGGGGAAGTCCTTATCTTAAGGGAATAGACAGGGAGTGACACCACAGAATCATAGAACCGTCCTGAACAAAGGGGCTCGAAGGCAAAGCGGCGAACGTCCTAGAGAGCAAGGCTCGCTGGGGGATTACAACTACGAGAAAGGCGCAGCGCGGGGACGTGGATAACCCAAAAGGAGGGCAAGAAACGGTGTAAATCATCCATGGGCGGGGAGCCAAGCACTAAGGAGTAGGGAGGGTGTGACGGGCCGTCACATTGGGTCAAAAAAAAGTGTACGGAAGACCGACTAAGTGCGTAACGAAAAAATGGCTAGAAGGGGCGAGGAGAGCCAGCAATCGTCATTTTAAGGAGGCAAAAGACTGATTAAAGTTTCAAGGTCCAACAATTGGGGGGAAGACTGTGCCTAAAACCACGGCCAACATAGTGGTAACGGGGGCGTCAAAGGAAACCGAGCTGTAACAAATAACTATCGGGCGAGGATCAAAAAAAAGAGTGAGTGTACGGACGGAAAAAGTGGCTCTAGGGGGGACTGTTGGGGGGGTGTGGGCAAGTCTCTTGGGGTCACCTAAAGCAGAATCGTAAAGCCTCTTGAAAGATATCGATCTGGCTCAACGGGATTGGGGGTGTTGTGGAGGGAGGGATGACTCGGTCCAAATGAAGGCAAGGAACGGCCCCGCCAAAGCTAGGAACTTGTCGTTGAGGAGACGGACAGGGGGGAAAAAATACACTAATCTATGAATGAAAACACAAATGCTTTTTGGGTTGAATAGTCACCTGATCAACACATAAGCGATTGAAAAGGAGGGCTTCATGGCAAAGAGGCATAACGAATCTCTCCACGTGCCGTGGGGTACGGGAAACATAAAAAAAATATATTGGCAAGCGTGAAATGAGGAACCCGGACTCTTAGCAGCGGCGACAAGGCAACCCGCATCATGTATTAAAAAGGATCACCAGGCCGCCTTCGAGTGGTTAGGACAATACGCATAAAAGCGGATTTTTGATCAGATCCAGGAAACATTCCACGACTCAAAGTCAGCTAAGCCAACACGCTAGAAAAGGATTAAATAAGAAAGAACGGCGGGATTATCAAGGATCCCGCGTATCACAGCCAGGGATACAGGGAGGTTCAAAACGAATGGGACCAGAGCTTGCATTGGACGCGGGAGAGGATTCATTGCCCAAAACAGAGGCGGGCTGAGGAAAAGGGGCGAAATTCGCAAATACGCCCCAGGGACAGGGGGAGGAAGGGGGTCGCCAAAGTAGGTGCGCAATAAATGGGGGGGCTGAACTCGCTGTCAAATGCAAAGGGCCGCTGGTGAAAAAAGACCAAGAACGGTAGCAGGATTAAGCAAAACAAACCTGCCTAGGCAATATGAAGAGGGCTTGCTCGGGTTGGGTGTCCTGGGTTAATATATATAGTGCACGGCCAGAGTCAAGTAATTGACATGAGTATTCGCGCGGGGACACCTGCGAAAAAGGGAACTTTGCATGTGTAATATCTGAAAAAAAGGGCCACAGATTGGAAGCGTCAAATCCTTCACACCTCTGCGGGTGACTAGTCGGTAAGAGCACGCCCGACCGCCCAGAGAATGGAGTCTTTGGAGGTGCGGACGCCGAAGGGAGAAGACTGGGGCCGGACCCTGAATGTAAAAAGGTGCGCTCAAGTCCACGCCGATCAACCTGCCTATAAAGCAACATCATCAGCGACCGTTTGGCAGGATGGTCTCGGCCCGTCAGCGAAGAACGGAAGGAAATTTGGCCGGAGGAGGGGCAGGGAGTGGGGCAGAGTTTTGAGGGAACGGCAATGAGAAACAACCCAACAGCAAGTGATGTGACGTTGATACTGAACGAAAAGATTAGAAAGGAGTGAAATAACCCGGGAATGGAGCTGGTGGGGCGGAAAGGGAGGGGGGGGGCATCGTACGGAGCCTCAGATCAAATCTTGAGGGGACATGAAGTTCATGCGTGTGAGACAGAGGGTGTCGCCACATCTTCGGAAGCTCACAAGCAAGCGGAAGGTCCGGGGCAATGGAGATGGGGCATGGTTTGGAGGGTATGACGAAGGAAAACGTGTGAGTTGGGACGGAGTGGAAAAAAGGGGCGGTTCACTGGCAAGAACCTTTCAGATCAGAAAGGGAGAAGATTGTCAGCGACAACGCGCCCTTACCTGGGAAAAGACTTCAGGAGATCAATTGCCCTTTGAACGCAAGGTGACAAGCTCCTGACCTGGCGCTGAACTGAGACCAGAGGACGTGGTAAAATGCAGTGGACGGTCAAGGAGAAAACCCACAAGGAGGGGGGGGATGGGGAAAGAGAGATATTTAAAGTTAGGGACAATCAGACCAAAACTCCCTGAGAAATCTCGCAGTCAGGGCGCCGGGCTGACCAACGGAGTCAACAAGGGCAGTTCGCAAACTAATCATCCTCGCGGGGTCAAAAAAAACCAGGAAGTGCGAAGCTCAACTAGAAATAGCCGGATGGGAGAAAAGGTGTCTACCAGGGCCTAAAATTTTTCAATTGGCACGTCCCAGCCCCTTTGTCAAAGTGCAGGGAAAGCGCCCCAACCTTCTGCTCTTGACAGTGGCACGCCCCCATCTCCTCAACGCAATGCTTGTGAATTGTCGGGTAGGCATATCATCGAAGGGGGGCGAGTAAGTTCTCGGGGCACTGTTTCTCCCAGGGAACCAACAGGAGTAGGGGAAAAAATTGGATGTAAGAGAAAGGGGATCAGGTCTGCCCAACTCCGGGTGTAACAGGTGTTCCTTCTGGTACATCTTGACCTCTAGGTGTATTCATAAGTGCTTGCCTTGCCGGTGGGGCAGAAGGGACTCCTTTTGTCATGCGAAGAAACCAACTCAGGAAAACCGGGCGTAATACCGGAAAATCTTTTAGGCAAAACTCTCCAAAACCGGCAACATGAACCAGCAGGTGCATCAAAGGTTGGCCGAAAAGCACTCATATCCTATACTCTGGGTGCCGACGCGGACCCCCGGCCTGTAACGGGAGGACTGTTCGCCCAGTATGCTAGCTCACCCTGAGGTAAACTTTGATGCTAGGAATGTTGCAGAATAGCAGGCTGAAAGGACGAGGGACGGAACGAGGGTCCATCAAAGGAGAAAAGAAATGGTACCCCGCAAGCGTCCAGGGGGGGAGTCGTGACAGAAAAACGGCACCAAAACGCAAGTGCACAGAGGCGGGGAAATACGGATAAAGGCGGGGTTGGCCTGGTGGGGGAGACCCTGAAAATCAACGATCCAATAAAAAAGGTACGCGACGCTCAACAGAGGTTGTAGCAAACGAATGATCTGCGGGGCCCTATTCTCGGGAAAGATAAAAACAAGCAGCAAACAAGAGAAAGCGTTAATTTGAAATGGGGGTTCAGCGGCAGAAAGTTGGATGGCGTAACACTAATGGACTTCACCCTGCGTAGCTGCTAAAACAACAGCGAATTCAGGGGGACGAAAGGTCCCCAAGGATTGCGCCAAAATCTGGACGAACCGGGCGTGATACCCGGTCCGGATTGCGGGAAAAGCAGGGGAATAAAATTACGCTAGACGGAGCGGGAGTGGGGCGAACTATCTTCTCCCGCCTTGACGGAGCTGGGACCATGGCCTGAAAATGCCAGTCTCAATGGGATGTGGTATCCGGGCCTTAAATTCCGGTATTTCAAGTTTCGTGTACATTTCAAAGGAAGTTTGAACTTTCTGTGGCGGATTTTACTTCAACTTTGGTGGCTGTCTGGTTGTGGAAAAGCGTAGTGTTGGGAACCGGGTGGGGGGGCTCGACAGGTTCTCCGGGACCAGGGGCCTCTTGTGCGTCTCTTTCGCAAGCATCGGGTGAAGAGTGTTTTTTCGCTGAGGGTTATTGTTTGTTGGTTGAGTAGGTGGTTGGCTCTGAAAAGAAAGCGGCGAGTTTTTCCCTGCGGGGTGTCGCGCATGGGGCATCTTCGAAACTACAGCACAAGACCGCACAAGCCCTTTTGACACTAAGGGGGGTGTAGGGTCAAATCACATGGAAAGCAAGACACAGTTAGAGCAGTTTCGTTTAGATCGGGTGCAATATGCGAATAATCGCTGGAACCAGGCGCCGGCGGGTTCAAAACAAATACAAGTTCTGTGCATAGATAAAAGTGATTAAAATAGGAAAAAGTTAAGTTTCTAACTCGTACAAAGAAAGGGGTTTGTCGTTTTTGCTGGTCCCTGATGTTCCTTCAGCAGACCAAAGGGAAGGCCGAAAACAAAAAAAAACGTATGTGATAAGATAAGGCCAATCAAAGGTCCTCGGGAATAGAGGGTCTATCTCAATGGGGTGCTAAGCACCAAAGAAAAAAAATGGACCACAGGTAAATAGCGGGGATGCAGGTCATCTTAAGGTTATTCGATTGGAAATAGCGGTCCGCCCAATTGGAGGCGATTCCCGGGTTACCACGGATGAAGGAAAGTGGTTTGGCCGGAGGAAGGACAGGCAATGTCCGTCCTGGACCTTGAAAAGGGAATAAGGACGACTTTTGGTCTAAAACTACCCGGGATTGTCAACCCTCTCCTGGGTCTTACATCAAATTAAATCGGTTCTGGCTCTTCGTTGTTACCACTCGAGGGAAAGATCACTCCCCTGATTCCGACCTTCGTACGGTTTTGAAACCTGCCCCCCACCCTTTGGACCAAAGAACCTCCTCAATAGGGAGGGGGTGCACAGCTCTTGGTCTAAAAAGCGGTTGTATTCCCACCTCACCCCTTTTGCCTCGTCGGGTGTTTGGTGGGAGGGCATGGTTTCTAAGGAGGCAGCTTCTGTTCTAAACCTCCGGGGTCCATTCGATTCAGGCAGAAGTAGTTCTCATCTCTTGATCTACGGAATCCCCGGGGGTGCCCCTGAGCGTCCGATGTTTTCTGGCTCATGAGGGTCTGGATATCTTCTCAACCCCGGATAGGTGGTTGTTGTTGTTTCACGGGAGGGTGGACTGGTCTGTAGCTCGGTTGGACTCTGTTTCCGGTAGGAGACGGGGATAGAGGCGACAGCGGCGCCAGGCTAGGCTATCCGATATGTTCATGGATACCTCTCAAAAAAGGGGCAAGGGAACATTGACTGGGATGGAGCGTCAAGACCAGACGGAACGGGTGATAACGTGGCTAGCCTCAGCAAAACGAGGGATGAAACCACGGGTTCGTCAAAGATGAAGACTGAGGGGGGGTAAAACCGGAACGGATTTTGGAAGATCTGTCGATCGCTGGAGTTATCCAGGCGATGTCACGCCGGGGGGGAGTGACGGATAAAT
>Ga0179591_1163897_pt1 | contig 13083 bp, 6 predicted proteins | sample CZOMad2_1_08_16f_FD_182891 | JGI IMG/M metagenome (GOLD analysis project Ga0179591, IMG submission 182891) | Vadose zone soil fungal communities from Angelo Coast Range Reserve, California, USA - CZOMad2_1_08_16fungal (PacBio error correction) | ecosystem: Environmental > Terrestrial > Soil >...
AAAAACAAGGGGACACTTACTGCAGCCTCGATCATAAGGACCTGATGAAGCTCCAATTCGCTGCGAAGAGAAGCTTCGAGTGCGACACGTCTATCACATCGAGAAACTGTCCACAGGTGATCGTTGGATCGGACGTGCGAAGCCCTCCCTTAATAAGAGAGACGAAGACTCAGGCTTCGCCATCGAAAAATTAAACGAAAGGGACAAAATGTGCTTGGTAGACTATTCGCTCTTAAGGGCCGGTAGACAGTGGAAAAAAAACGTCTAACCGTGCTCGCGGACAAATGAAGATAGAAAACCGCGAACGAGCCAAGGTAGACCTCTTGGGTTTCGACCGGAAAAAAAAAATCGTCATACGAACCGAGATGTCATTAAAGAGAGGAGGGAATTTAAAAAAACTCTTGAAACTCGCGAAACGCAGAAAGGAGTTACAGGCCAAGGGATTGTACGGAAAAAAACAGAGGGATCCTAGGTGCTAATGGGACCAGGGGAGGGAGGGAAATAGGCCGTAGACTCAAAGCAACCTGTTCGCCGTGATCCCAAGCCCGAAGCAATTAGCCACGAGGACGGAGGCCGATAGAGCGGTGCTGAACAAAACGGGAAGGGAAAAGGTCTGGGATCTCAGCCTCGGCGACTGATTCCGTGAGGGATCACAAACAGCTTTTCCAAACGGCGCGGAAAAAAACTGCTCACGATGGAGAAAGACGCGAGGGCGACGCTAGCCGACACGGGAGGGCAAGAAAATTCTTCGGGAATAGCTTTTAAAGTAGACAAAGAGAAGACGTTTTCAAGCGCAGAAAAAAGTAGTCCCTAGCCCTCGTAGGAGGTGGACCAGCAAACAAAGGGAGTACGGGGTGCAGGTCAGACAAGGACGGGTCTCAGCAAAAAGGCGAAAAAGGGAAGCCTTTGGAAAATAAGGAAGCGAAGGGGAACTCGTAGAAAATTGAAAGCGGCGCCAATCCTCCTCAGAACACAAAAGAGAGAGAGGGTGGGCCATCTCTGCACTAGAAGGGAGCAAGGAGGAAAAAAGATCGCTACAGCGCCGCGTGTCTGAGCCAGCCGTGAAAGAGAACTCAAGGGAATTGTGTCCGGTGGTAAACTAGAGAAGCATGGAAGAGACGAAAAGCTTAGCAGGAAAACGGATACATCTCTCGCACAGAGGTAAAAAACCGAAAAAGATCAAATCCGCAGCCGAGGCGAAGGCGCGAGTCAGGCGACGTCTTCACCGCAGGGAGGACAAAAAGGAAGTTCGCCGGTTTAAGGAAAGACGTTGGAACAAAATCAAACGGGTGGAGAAAGGAACGAACTACGCCAGTCGCACGAAGTATATATACACCTAAGAAGCCGCTCAGACAAAGGGGGTCGCAGTCACCGCTCGAAAAAAGTGCAAAATGAAAAGGTCTCTGGACATTTCCGCGCGGGCCGATGGTAAAAATCAGAAACGACCAGGTGAAGATAGACTCGGCAAGCGTAGAAAAAACTAAAAAAGGACGAAAAAAAAGACTCTAAAAAAAGGGGGGTTTCAATTCCACCATTCGCTGGAGGGAGAAAGAAAAAAGGAGAGAAGTCGTTTCTCGAGAATGGTACGATAGGGACAAAACTTCACGCAAAGGACGAGCGGACAGAGCTGTCGTCACGTCCTAAGATTGGAGGGAGGAACCAGAAAAACGGTCCTACCTGGAGGCGGAGAGGAATGTCAGGGGATTCCGTTGGAAGAAGGTACTGCAGGGGGGAGACCAAATCTCCCAATTCCTCTTCGATAAGAAAGACAAAGACATGCTCTGGCACTTTAAGTCATTCTAAAAAGAGAAGTGGAAAGCCCTAGTCTGCGAGCTCTAAAGGAAGGCATGTTCTCTCAAGAAGTAGACACTACACCTGCGGGGGACACTTAAAACGAGCAGAAAATTAGAGGTCACGCCGCCTATTCTTCGCAGCAAAGGATTAGGTGAAGACGACGCCATCTGCTGCTAGGAGAGACGTCTGAAGAAAAAATGGGGGTGGGCGAGAAAAAAATAGTCTATCGGGAGATGCTATACAGGGAGATCCTTTGACGACGATTATTGAGAGCCTAGAAGTAAACGAAAAGCGGGCGCCAAGTCAGAAGGGAGCGCAGACTTGCGCACTGCGCGACTACAGGAGTCCAGCGTCGCGACAGGAAAAAATAGCCCGTTGAAAAAGATCGTCCAAAAGGATCTGGGACTGAGGATTAAAAACGGAAGAAGGAGCCGAGGGAGTGGGCTCTCCGAAAAACATTTACCGTGAGAGCCTCGGCGCAGTGAAAAAACAATAACGCAAACCCACCATCCGAGGCAGGGGAAAGGAGGGGGGAAAAAAGAGCCGGAAGGAAAAAGACATCCGAAAAAAAAGACAGGAGTCAGACCGTCCCACTTCTTCGAACTGAGTACAATTTACCTCAACAGACTACCGTGAGGAGAAAAAAGGACCCGCTCAAGCCAAGGTCCTGCGCTCTACTTCAAGTAGGGAGGAGAAGAAAAAAGAGGAGGACGCGATGCTGCTAAAAAAACATGTGAACGAAAGGGTCCAGGTATGTGGGAATGGTGGCATAAGTCGTGAAACACTCATCCCGTTCAAGGAGAGGGAGAAAAAGGCTATGCAACTGCCATCAAGGTTCCTATCCTACTGGAAAAAGGGAGGGCTATTGAAGGAAGAGGGCTACAAATCGAAGAGAACATATAAACAAAAGGAGGACAACCAATACCGGGAAACGGCCTGGGTATACATCAGAAAAGGGGGGTGCGCTTCATACGAAGGAGAAGGAAGACTAGGGTTCAAATCAAGGAAGGAGAGTAACCTCTTTAAACGAGAATAGTACCATCAAAACCGGGGAACAAAGCCACCAACTGTGCACTGGAAGGGGATGAGGGCGAGGCGGAGGACAAAGAGAACTAACTGCTGCTGACGGTTTTGCACTCGTTGAAAAGGGGAAACCAGAGTCGTACGCACACATCTACAAACGGGGAGAAGACGTACGCGCTAGAAAGGAGGATCTCAACGGCTAGCTGCTGATCGAGAAACTGACGAATCGCCTTTGTTCCAAAACAAAAAGTCGTAAAGAAAAGAGGGGAAGGTGAAGAGTACGTCACCAATTCCCGTATTACGGACACAGACTAAGACGATATTTGTGGCGTCGGGCTTTTCATCAGGAAACTACGAAAGGACGACACAAATAAGGAACGGTCGGAGGAAAGACACAACCTCGTCAGAGTGACCTTAAACGAGATGGGAAAGGGCTCGTCAAGGTGGCAGGCAGTTCTTGGCAAAAGGTTCTCCAAAAGAAGGAGAAGAGGGGGGGGAAGGTGTGGGACGAAATAAGGGGGAACCAATACCGCGTGATTCAGACAAGTACGAAAGTGGGGATCGTCTAAGTCATAGGTTAAAGGGGAACGGAAAAGGAAGAGAGAGATGCCGGCGAAGGAGGAGGCAAGACCGATGCTTGAATGAAGTCCCCTTTACTTTCCTTGAGGAAACGAGTAGAAAGGCGACAAAAGGTTGCGCACCGTATTCTCGAACAAAAAACCGGAACGATCCGAAACCGGAGTACGGGAAGAGCAATACGCCGGCGATGGCAAGTCCTGGTCCGGCAAATAGCGGGGAGGAGAACAAAAAGAGTCTCTAATCATTCAGTATAGTGCAAGACGTCCCGCAGAAAACAGCAGAAAACGGAAAGAGAAAGAGGAAAAAAACCTAAGAAGATGGGACGCTGGACTAGCTGAGTGGAATCAAAAAAGATCACAAAAAATCCTCCTCAACGAGATGTCGCCCGAGGATCGAAAATGGGAAAAGAAAAGCGCGTCCAAAAGAAGGGAACGCAAAAAAGGGGGTACCACCGCCTGAATCCTATCGATCCATCGACGCGAAGAGGGAGGGGGTGAGCGAAAAAGAGGACAACTCCTCCCCTTTCGCCGTTCTGCGTCCGAAGAGGAAGCCCAAAAGAACACAGGACGCTTAGAGGAATCAGGGGTGAGGCAACGAAGAGACTCTCAACACCACACTTCGAGGTGAAAAAGATGGGAGAGATGCGGAACATCTAGAGGACGAAACGGACGAAGCGTACTTGTTTTTTTTACCCATGACGCTTAAGACCTCGTAAAAGAGAAAAAAGGAGAACGGGGAGAAAAAATAAAAGTTGTCCGAACGCCTCACTCTCCCATCGGTCTATTGAGAAGATCAGGAGGCAAAGGGGGCCCCTACGGGGCGTGCAGACCTGAGTGGCCGCCAGTCCTTGGGGGGTAAGATTTCTTCTACGAAGAAAAACGCAGAACGTAAAAAGGGACTTGGTAGGCACTTGATGCACCTTCACCTCGTCACACTCCCAGTCTTCGTGTAAAAGGCGAGGGAGAGCGGAGTGGCCGGGGTCTTCCGCGTAACCGAAGAGCAGGAAAAAAAAAGTAGAAGAAAATCAAAAGGAAGGGTAGAGGGCGAACACAAACTCTTGCCTTAACATACGGAACATCGGGCCAGTTCAGTCGCGAAAAAAACAGAAGTATCGGGACGGAAGTTCTACCGGGGAAACCCATAAAGGGCCCAAAGAGCAGGTGGGAAAGTTACACACGGATTGGGAGAAAAACACTCGTCTACACTGTGTCCCACTCATAGAGGCCGGAAGTCAAAATGAGTATACTAATACCCTCGCCGCAACAGAGCAATGTTAGGAGGGACAACGAGTAGCGCTCCACCCCTTGCCGTACTTATAACAAGCAAGGGTGGAAAAGCAAACCGAATTCCTCGTCCGAAAAAAAGAAACGACAAAAGGTGGGAGAACCAGCAAAGTTGTAGAAGAAAGCGCCCCAGACATGAAACTTGGTTACCAGATCGGTTACAAAAGAAAGGGAGGCGGGGATATCAATGGAAATTCTCAAAAAAAGGCATGAAAGAAGCTGCGGTCGTCAGGGAAAGAAAAAACGCCAAAAGCTCGGCGTAGCTCTAAAATCAGGCCGTAAAGACGAAGGGGGGTGCCGTACTCCGGGAACGGCCACTATCGATTGCATCTGGGAAGAAAGGGAGTGTTTGGGAAACAAAGTCAGTATCGAAGGTCGTCAAAAACATCAGGAAGGGGATAAAGAGAAAGACGAACCATGAGGGGGGTAGAAGAGGTACCGTTTTTATATGTTAAGAATAGTAGAAGGACAAGAGTTAAAAACATTCTTCAGCATTGAGGCGCAGGGGGCCTGACCTAAATAAAAGGCATCGCAAGAGAACAAAGGGTTGAACTAAGTCCTGACGAAAAAAGGGGTGATAGACGTTCTCCTCTTTTATCGCGGGGAAGGGTTGGAACCCGAGGGAAAAAAATGCCCCGATCGTCCCCTCCGTAGCAAAATTTAGACCTGGAAGAGGGGAAAAACACCGGTCTATGTATTGGTTCAGTCAAAAAAAAAGGGGACATCGGACGAAGGGGGGGAACCGCGTCGATCCTCACGGCATCGCTAAGAAATGTGCAGCTCCGGATTCGGAACCTGCGTGGCCCAGAGAGAAAACCGCCCGGCGGGAAGAAAGATCCGTAACGGGAATAATGCTGAGAAAAGAATCTGGGAAAATAAAAAAACTAAAGACGCTCCTTGACCTGTCTGAAAATTTGACAAACCATGAAAATCGAAAAACATCGTTCCTACTACTCGGTTTGAAACTATAAGACTCATAATTAGTGATCTCAAGAGTGAACGAGAACCTCCTTGGATCCTTAGCGACGTGGAGTAGTTTTTTTCGGACAGCTGGACGACGGGGCGACAAGTATATCTTCCTTTATATTCTGAGAGTGAGGAAGGAGAAAAAAAAAAAAAAGCCGAACCTAAACCTGACCTGCAAAACAAGGCGCTTTGCAAGGGGGTTTCAACGGGACACGAGAACTCACGGCAATGTGGTTTCCCCTGAGAAATCTAAGGCTTCAAAGGGGGGGATCAAGAAGCCGAGGCGGGGAAAAAGATGACGGAACGGGCAAATGTCAGGAGGAGATCCTAAGAAAAAAGGAGGGAAGGACCGTGCGCCCGCATTCTACCTACTGAAAAAGGGGGAAGAGGACCTAAAGAGGAGAAGGAAACTCAGCTCGGCGTCAAAGCTCCCGCTTCTCTCTGCAAGAGAACCGCAATGAATCGCCCCCAAGGAGCTATTCGAAGCAGAAAAGAATAAAATATGGTATGACAGGAATCCTCGGTCGCACATCTAAGCAAGCGGGCGTTACCTCGCGAAGGCTACAGAAGCGTACCGCAACTGTTCGGGGGGTGAGGAATCCCTGACCTTACGTGCTCTACGGGAAACCAAGGCGCCATCTTGAGCATGACCTGTACCGAACGCGGGGGGGCGTGGAAAAAATACATCGCCTAGTCCTGGGGATCTTGGGCATCACTTGAATGAAGGGGGAGAAAACACCTGCACCTAGCTCTCAGACAAAAACCCAGGTAAAACGTGTGGTGCGCTCCACAACTCTGAACAAAAAGGAACAGAGGGCCTGTCAGCAGACTCGGTACTTTCAGCAAGAAAGCTAGAAGAAAAGTGCAAACTAAGTACTTCAAAGTAGGGGGGAAGAAAAAAAATCGATGGATTACGACCTTTTGTGGCGGTGGAGAAGCAGTTACTCCGCAGCAAAAACACTGGTCAGGAAGGAGAACCTATCACCCGCCGGAAGAAAAATCTACCGAGAATCTTGCGAGCGGGGTCTTATCCCAACAGTGGGGGAAGGCAAGATTGCTGAGGGGGATAGAAGACCGAGGAAAATAAACAATTGATGAAGCTCAACACCCATGCTGTGACATGGGAGGGAGAAAAAAAAGCGCACCCGGCAGGTTCGGATCATACTCTCTCTAGAGCAGAGAAAAAACAGGGAAGCCAGAGGATGAGTCTTGGATGATGACTCTAAAGGGATCCTTTCACAGCTCCTATGTCGTAACTGCGGCTCGGGAAAGGGTGAAACCATAACAGGGGCCGTGACGGGTCGGTGAGAGTAAAGGCCTTTCGCATCCACTGGCTAGAGGGGCAAACCTGGGACTAATCGCCGGGTCATCGGATGCTTGCATGATATTCCCACTCTCACGAAAAAAAAGAGGGAGGAAGAGAGGAAGTGGTGCCTACTCCGTAGGACAAGGCGTAAGCGCTCCGAACAGCTCGGTGAGATGGATGAGGCAAAAAGAGGGTGACCGGACACGGACGCCCTGTGTAAGTTGGGGGGGGGGAACTCGCCTATCTTCTTACGAAATTGGGGAGGATCAAGAGAAAGGCGAGTTCAAGGTCAACGCCAATCAAAGGCCAGCTACGCGTCGGTAGATTAAAGAGAGATCGTCTTAGACGACCGTCCGGGGACTGAAGTCAACCGTGGGAAACGATTGTGGGTGAGAGACTAAAAACGCAGCCGACCCGATGATGAGCTCCCCAGAAAATGATGGAAAAAACAAGTGGCTTATCGCCTCGGCCCTGCAGGGTGGTCTCCAAGGCGCAAGGAAAGGTATACGGGCCAAAGGTGTTCCGTAGTAGCTCGGCATAAGCTCAGAAAAAAGAAAACCTTCTCTTCATCCTCTTCGTACTATGGGGTTGGGGCAAAGGTAGGGGAGCGTACCGCCTCGAGGAGAGGGGAGGATTTCACGAGCGGAAACCGTCACTCAACGTCAAGGAGGACCGAAAGAGGAAGAAGGAGATTGCGGTAGCGCACAAACAAAGGGAACTACGGGGGCTTGAGGGGGGCGGCGGCGGGATGCTTCATTTTGAAAGTAGGAAGCAACGGGACGGAAGCTCCATTCCTCGAGACGAAATCGCCGAACGAACAATTCGCTGGCACTGAAGGGATTCTCTAATTTCGCCTCATGCGTAAAAAGAGGAGAGACGGGTAGGGACTTCAAATTCACAAAAACGAAATCACCGGTTCAGATCAGAAGAGGGCTACGATCACTGGCTCTATGGTCGAAGGAGGGAGGGTAGGCGAGAAGGGGGCAGAGGGCCTAACTACATCTGATTGGGCATGAAAATCTGCCCTCTACCCTTTTAAGGCCAGGGGCGATCGGGATACTAGAGCTGCTCTACGTTGAATACGGGGAGGAGAAAAGAAGAAATTGGTCTTCGCTGTCGCCCAAGTCTAAGGAGAGGAGAAAGGGAGCAGGGAAGCGAACTTCGAAAACCACTGAAAAGTTTTCCAGGCATATTACGAAAATGCGCTTCGAGTTAAGACTGCCGTAAGTAGCCTTATCTTGTTCTCTAGTTGAGGAGCGCAGGGAAAAATGGAAACAAAAAAGGCAAAGCGAAAGATGGTCATGAGGGAGTTCCCTTGATCCTAGACAAGCAGAAATAGACCAAAAGGAAAGGAGAGAAAAGGGAGCCAAAAAGCGTACCAGCCGGTCGTACAGTACCCAACCGGAACGAAGAGGTAAGCTCCCAGACAAAAAAAGGAAACTCCTACCTGACCGAGGGAGAGGAGGTCAACCATGTCTGCCAGTCGGGAGGACGGCGGGAGGAAACTGTCAAAGGTAAAAGCGGAAAGGACGCTGGATGGATGTAGAAGCTGTTCCTCCGAAGAACCGTAGCTAAACGCCAAATAAAGGAGGAGCGAATGTGCAATCAAGCGTGCCGAAGACGGAGCTCAGTCTGGAGAGTTCATCTGTAGAGAATTGGAGGGAAAAAAAACGGAAAGAAAGAATGAACTAAAGCGTCTTACATTACTAAAAAAAAAAAAAAAAAAAAACAACTACAGCGAACAAGGCCGTGGACATAGAGAGAGGGGTGGAAGTAACTTCTAAGCCTGGGACGAGCTGAATCAGGTTCAGAAAGTTAAAAAAGAGAAACTAGGAAGAAAGTCTATCTTACCATAGTCAGGTCACGGCTGTAGGCAAGGTTTCTTTTCTGTGGCGATTCCTTTCTGGAGGAGCGAAAGAAGAAAGGAAATCAAGTTTTGTAACTAAAGGAAGGGGACTATTAAGAAACAACAAGATCAAAAATGAGCTAGGAGGAAATAAAGGAGACGCCGATTAGCAAACCAGGCAAGCTGCTTCAGTGAGGCGCTAAAAGGTGGAAAAAAAAAATGATCAGGAGGGAGGGAAAGAAAGGGTTATAAGGAGGCACCAAGTAAAAGCTTAATTAACAGAAGCTACCAAGGGAGCGAAGTAGGCTGAGAAACTACTACCGCATCATATAAGAAGAAGTAAGGAGGATAAGAACTACCTATACGATGAAAATGGAACTGGGAAGGGCCGTCAACACGAGGTGCGCAAGTTAGGACTAAAAGTAGGGAAGAAAAAAAAGAACATAAAAAGACGATGGACTAGTGAGGACGTCGAGTGTTCGAGAAAAAATACCCAGGAGACAAGTAGATGGAGAGAGAAAGAGGTATGAAACGAAAAAAACGGCACCGAAAGGAGGACTGTCGAGCCGGAGACGGAGTATATACGAAAAACTCTTCTGTCCCTGCATGGTCCCTTGCCTTCTCTGGGGAGAAAGTAAAAGAAATTCAAAAGAAGACATTTGAAAACGAGGGCTCGTAAACGCACACGTGACAGACAAGTTCTCACTGAAGCAAACGGAAAAGGGGGGGAAGCAGGAAAGCCAACGTCCGAGTTCAATTCTTAAGGGCAAGCGCAGGAAAGCTCTACACGTCATTAGAAAAACGGATCATGCAAACAATCGTAAGGACGCTAAGAAAAAAAAATAACGAAGAGAAACGCAGCCAGCCCATCTATCTCTACCTAATAAAGGGGGAATAATGGAAATGGGGGCAAAACGCTCAATCACCCCAACTTCCAGACTCAACTAGTAGGAAAAACGAGAGGAAAACGCTATAAGCAACCTCGCCCACTACAAAGGGTCCCCAAGCGGGACAAGACAGGATTGCGAAAAAACGCCAAAAAGGATCGTCGCCATCGAAGCTTGGGGAGAAGATTCAGAAAAAAAAAGAGGAGACTTACAGGCAGGGAAAACGACGGACGGAGTACCAGGGGGTAACTCGGAGGCAATTCTCGAACAATGGAAAAAAAAGCACAACAGTCCTCTTAGAAGCCCGTCGGGCCATCTAGATGAGGCCTACTAATATCTCAAAAAAAAAACCCCCCCAACCCCCCCCCCAAAAAAAAAAAAGACCCCCCCCCCCCCACCCAAGTGGGGGGGGAGATGATTAAAGATAAAAAGTCTCTTCCAAACTCGAGCAGACGGATCTAAGCGGATGTTGTGTGCTTGTGTCCAGATAAAAAAAGAAAGCTAGACAGACAGTCCTTACGCTCCGGAGTACGCGCAGGGGGGAAGAAGAAAAAAAGGGCGACCAGAAGCAGGGGGAGGGGGAAGAGACTGCTCAGCGGTGTCGCAATCGGTGCTTGTCGGACCGGAGGGGCCGAAACCTGTAGACGGGATTCTACTCTCCTCGTTCTAACCTCCTGGGGAGCGCTGTGGGAGGAGTGATGCCATGCGCTAGGAAATCACATCTTCTCATTTAAAAGATGTGCGCTTCTGGATGACGAGTGATCGCGAGAGAAGGGAGCCGGAGATAATGCATGATCTCCGCGAGTCCTTGCAAGGTAGAGAGGACCAGAGGCGAGGCCGGACAGAATGAAAACATAGCCAGGCCACCCCTCTACTCGGGGAGGAGAAGGGGAAAGGGTCTGTAAAATTCAGTCTCCTAGATGAAAAGGGTGGGCGCCAGGGAAGGAGAAAATATTCGGAAAACTGTTTCAACTCGAAGGTCGGAGGAGGACAGAAGGAGTGACGGGATAAATCGAAGAACGACTTCCTAGAATCGGCCATGAAGTGAGGAAGGAGAAACAGCAAAGGCTACCACCCCTTTGCCGTACTTTGACACGGGTACTTGAAGAACAACAGAATTCCAAAAGCATAAATTCAGAATAGCAATTGGAAGAACAGCCCTGGGGTGGCTAGAACGCTGCTCCACCTCAAGGGAAGTAAAGTGGTCTCCGAGAAGGGGACCATTCCCTCGACGAGGTCGGGTGGGGAGGGAGATTCATTCCTGTAAATTCTCCATCTGCAGGGATATAGGAGGGTGAGTCGGAAGGAAAGAGCAAGAAACGAAGAGGGATCTCAGGCTTTGAGAGACGGTCCTTTGGTTGAAGTACTAGAGAACGTAAAAAAAATACGGCACGAGGGAAAAAAAACAGAGTTTGTGGCCAACATTCTTAATCTCAGGGGAGAAGGACCGGTTGCGCATAAGAGGATAAAGGACAATGTTGGGAAAAAGAGATTACCTTTTGGCAGCGAACTCAGTCTGGGAAGGCAAGGAAAAACGTCGCATTCATGGGAAGGAGGCCTGCCGAAAAAGGAGCAAAAAAAAGGAAAACTTTGGGTTAAGAACCGAGGCTATCATATAGACGTTGAGCCCGCGGGTGATCGCGTCAGGGGGGGATTGAACCAAGAAAAAGGAAAGGGCCGGCCGATCGTCACCAGCGTATCCGTTCGAGAAAACTGACGAAACCCGATAGGAGAGGGGGGCGATGGAGTGTGATATCCGATTGAGGTGAGAGAATCGCTAGTGACGAAACTCGTCGATCATCTTAAGAAAAACCGTGGGGTGGACGAAGAATGAGGAAAAAGTGGGAATGAAAAGAAAGCCAGGGCTCGGGGAGAGACGGGGAACGGAATGCAGGAGACTCTTCTGTCACACTCCATCCAGCGAGAAGGGAGAAGGGCCCTTATCTCAAGAAAAGACGGAAGGAAGAGCTGTTGTCTCTACTCATCCATACTGGAGGAGGAGGACCGCAGGAAGGGAGGCTTGGTCCTTCTTGGCCTGATCAACTGTAGTCGGGGGGGGGGTGGGTCACGGGCGACGTCGGGGGGCGAACGTTGTCTCCCAGGAGGATCTCAGGATTTATTAAAAAAGGGGTGTGCTTTCTAGTGAGAAAAGAAAGAACAAATTTAAAGGAGACGACGGAGGATAATGGGGTTCACAGTCGCACGGCCTGGCTACTACGGCATTTGGTCAAAGAAGGAACACGGCTCCTGAGGAAGTGGGAAAGAAGGGCGAAGAGAAGAAATTCCTAAACGAGGTCAGGCGCGCAAATGAGAAGGGAAAAAAAAAGTGGAAACGCCTGCAACAAGAAGCAAACCAGGTCGAATGACCGGTAACGGCGGAGACCAATCTATGAAGTCAAAGGATCGCCGGACGTCAAAATAAAATAAAGGATAACTAGCGCTATTAATCTACAGCGACCAGGCGGTAAAGGGAAGAGCAGGGCAAGCAAAGGGGATGTCTACTCCTAAAGAAGGTCAGGAACGCAGCGGAGCTGACCTCTTCAAGCATCTCGGGAGCTGAAAAAACGTTGGACGGGGTTGTATAAAGTTCTGAAGCCATCCCGTAATTAGCAAAAAAAAGACCTCGGTGCTGCCTAGCAGAAATTGAAAATACAAAGTGCCAGAGATGGGAGGTTAGAAGGGAGCGACGAAGTCCGGTGAGCTTGGGCAATAAACGGAAGTGCTGCCGGGAGGACCACTTACATCGGCCAAAGCTCATCTACGCACAAGAAAGAGAACACGCTTGTGGTTAAAGAAAAAAAACTCGGCACTCACTAGATGGAAGTCACAAAAATTAGTGACGTGCCGTCGATTGACATAGAGGGCGAACTACGTCGCTAATGGCGGAAAGAAACGGGGCGGGGACAAACCCCTCTTAGAAGAGGGAAGACGACAAAAGGTTGTGGGGTAGGCGGGGAAGACTCTTGACAGGTCAAAATAGGACTGGTCGGCACTTATAAAAGCTCTGAAAACGAGAGGGAAAACACGAGGAGGGGCCTCTAACGGTTGCTGACAAAAAGAAGGGTTGTCCGATTCGAGGGGAGGCAGGGGGGCGAAAGGAGACGCTACCTTCTTAAGGAAGAAAAAAAGGTAAAAAGCGGATTGACAAACCGAGCTTGAAAAATACTACAGAGGAAAGCGATCTATCTCGGCTGACGCAAAGGTCTTCTTAGGTGGTCGGGGGGAGGCAAAGGATAGGAGCTTTTCAAAAGCAACCGAGGTTCGGGGAAAAAAATAACTCGTAAGTTGAAAATGCCACAGAAAAGAAGGGGAGCAGGAAAACGGCCTTGATCATAAACGGAAGAGTTCCTCGCGCGTTGAACGGAGCCCGGGGAATAGGAAGGAGGAATTATCATGCCC
>Ga0179591_1350276_pt1 | contig 13083 bp, 19 predicted proteins | sample CZOMad2_1_08_16f_FD_182891 | JGI IMG/M metagenome (GOLD analysis project Ga0179591, IMG submission 182891) | Vadose zone soil fungal communities from Angelo Coast Range Reserve, California, USA - CZOMad2_1_08_16fungal (PacBio error correction) | ecosystem: Environmental > Terrestrial > Soil >...
CCAGAAATGGCTGATGCTTTCAAATTGTTCAGAGGGGGGGGGGTTCGACGGGAATGTTTTGGGGGGTATCAGAGGAAGAAAAGAAACTCCAAGTTGGGATTGTCACGGGTTGGGAAGGGGGGGGTATAACGGTACAGACCGGCAACTCGTAAACGGATGTAAGGGGAAAAAAGAACTTAAACGGCCGGAGGAAGTGTGAGGTTGGAGAAAAAGGAATTTTGACCAGCGGGCAGAACCATCGGCATGAAGACCAAACTAGGGTGAAAAAAAAAACGGGTGGATGAAGAAAAAAAAAAACGCCGCCTACGAAGGAGGATTTATGCCGATGGCGATATAGAGAAACAACGAGAAAAAGAAAGAAAGAAGAGCATCGGCAAACGTAAATATTACTCGCGCAAAACGGAGCCCCCTTCGTCCCAAAAGGAAGTGAAAAGCCAAATACGTGGTCCATGCAGAAAGTGTGTCCCTTTTGAAAAACGATTACGAAACAAACAAGCCACTGCCGCGGCGTAAGGTAGAACATCACAAAGAACCCGCAAAGCGAAAAACGCGACCCAGCTGTAACTGGTGATCAAAACCCAACGGCCGGACAGGGAAACGCAAGTAATCCGCAAAATAACCAAAAACGAAAGAGCCCCACCGCCCAAACACATCCGAAAAGAAAACGCAGGACGGGGAACAGCAAAGAAAATCCGGACAAAAGGGAATAAGGATTCGCTTGATAGGCGGACCCTAGATAGGGCGCACAGGCAAGCGAGGGGAGCCATTACTGCGAAAAAAAGCAACTCGCGATAAACGTTCTGGGTGGGTCCTGGACCAGCAATGCAAAAAAAAAAAAAAAGGTGCGAGGGCAAGCGAAAGGTCACAAAAGACGGAAATTATCAGATTTAGAGGGGGGGGGGGAATTCAGAAGTGAATCACAGCAAAAACAAATCAGGGAACTACACCGACATCAACGAAGGGAAAAAAAAAAAAAGGACTGGTTTATCAACTCATGTTCGCCCCGGCAGAAAGCCCTCAAAAGGTGGGACAAAACGAAAGCACGTGGATGTACAACTGGCGATGGCTAGTCCGCCTGTGGGCTTTGGATAAGTGCTGGGGGGGCAGACAGAAGAAAGACGGTCTGGAGGGAAAAGGGGCTTGTTGGTCGCCACGTAAAAACGCGGGGGACGGGGTCATATAGCGAACCAGAACGATCCGACCCAGGGGTTTCGTCGCACCGCAGGGAAGTATGGGGGACAGGGAACAAGGGTGATCATTAAAAAAATCAGTTGGCGCAAAGAAGGTGACACCAACGGAGTTTCAAACTACGACTGACAGTAACGACACCAAGACACTTAGGGTACTCGCTTCTGACGAGAGAGGAGAAAGGAGGGTAAAATGCACGCCAGGGGGCGAGCCGGGCGCAGGATCAACCATTTTCCCGGGGGGTTCTCCGAAAGAAAGGACACAAGAAAGGGCTTCACCGCCCGGGGGAAAAAAAGGAGCTGGGGAAAACGTAGGGGCAGATTGACAGCGCTTATGCAAAAACCGGGTGGTGCTCGAGGCGAGAACGAAAGTGAGAACAACACGCCGGCTGGGAAAAAAAAGGAGGGGCGGAAAGGAACGGAGCCGGTGTGGAAAAAAAAAAGAAACTTCTTCAAAATTTAAAAACAAAACACTAAGCGGGGAGGTTGCAAGAAAAACCAACAACCGAGGGAAAGGTTTCACTCGAACTGGATGGAGGGGGGGGCTCGAGCAATTGCGGCAAAGTCAAAACGCTGGGTTTTCTCAGAAATACGTCTCGTCCACGTCGAAGATCAGGGGACCATGGTAAACTCAGGGTTTTACGAAAAGGGGTTTTGATTGTCTGCGGGGCTCCTCAAAGGAAGTTGTTTGTGGCAAGGGTGAACAAGGGGGGGGGGGAAAAGATGGCGAAAAAAAAAGCCTTGGACTCACCTTGTTTTAGGGTGATCATTTGAAAAAAGAGGCCTGAAAAGAAAGGGGGGGGGAAAAGGCTTTGGGACGGCAACTGGTGGAGAAAACCAAAACCCAAAAACCAAAGAACACAACCAAAAAAAAAAAAAAAAAAAAAACCAAAACCCAAAAAAAAAAAGAAAAAAAAAAAAAAACTCCTGTCGAAGAAAAGAAACGATTTACAAGGACTTTGACGGTGCCAAGGGTCGTGGATGGAGAAGCAGGGAGCGGGTTAAAGAAAATGCGAGGGTACGGGAGAGGGTCGGGACGGTTGGCGACCAGGGGCAACAAAAACGGAGGGACCACGCTTCGCACGTTCACCCATCCCAGTCGGCAAAAACCCACGAACTAAAACTCCTGAAAGGGGAAAACCGCTGCTCCAACCATGCCCGACCTAATCCCAGTCGTAGGGGCTCTTAGATTCGTCCAGACTAAGGTCGCGGAAGACACAGAAAAAAGGGCGAGCAGTCAGGGAAATGGGGGAAAAAACTCCTGGGGCATTCTGTTTTCAGTAAAAAGCCACCCGCGAAGGGCGCGTGGAGGCAAGCCGGTCGGGGCGGGGGATACGTGAGGTGACGGTTGTGGGGATCTCAAAGGGGTGAATGACGGAGGCCGCGAAGGAGCGGGATGGGTATCTATCTGGATCGAATGGAAGAAAAAGAAGACTGTGCAAAGCTGATTCCAAAAACCGCGTTCAAACGTCGCCGCAAGAAACGGTTGTAAAAATCCATTGGGCAAGCATCATGGGGAAAAAGTTCATATCCGGGGGGACCTTGGGAAGGTAACGGATGATGGGGGGCGTAGAGAGGCCCGGTGATGGGGGGGCGTACAAAACCACAAAGGGACTGGAGATCCCTGCGGAGGATAACGGCGGGGTTGGGGAACAAGGGAGGGTTCGTGTAAGCTACCGACGGCCGCAGGGGTGCGCGAGCGGGGAGAACACTCCTTGTGGCCAAAGGTGCGAAAAGGAGGCACTGCAGAACGAGGGGAAAGAGAAGCTACGGCGGGGTAAACGGGGTGCGCCGAAACCGAGCCCATCGAAGAGGAACGAAGGTTCACGCTGGGGATAAGAACAGCACTCAAACGGGAAGCAGGAGGAAGGACAAGGTCAAGCGCGGGAAAAAAGGTTGCGCTTCGTGACGCTTTCACTAGATCGGCGCGACGCCGAAGAGGACACGAGGTTGAGCGGTCAACAACAACATCGGCAAACTCTTTCCACGAAGAAAAAAAAAACAAAACCGCAAGGGCGGAAAAGGTCTTCTTGGGGCTGTTCGTCTCTCTCAAGGCAGCCGGACGAGAAGGAGCACCGGGCACCCAACAGGGGAAAACTATGGGCACGGGAGGAAAGTGAACTGACGGTCGACAAAGAAGTCAAATCGTGTTGGCGTAAAAAAAATCACGCCGAGGGAAGCACTCAGTTCCCAATGAGAGTGTGTACTGGGGGACTATTGGCAAAGATGTAAGTTCGACACGGCGAGGTCGGGAAAACACAGCGCGAAAAAGGGGACGTGGAAGGTGTACGAAGCGGGATACGCACGCAAACCTTTGGCACCGGGGAAAGGGATGCAGTGAAGGTTGTTTTGGCCTTGGGGAAAAAAAAATTGAAAGGGGACCAGCCCCTCGAAGAAACGGGTGAAAAGAAGTCATGGGGCCCTCCGGCAACCTGCCAAGGGCACAGTATTCGAGAACGAAAAACGGAAATGGATTTTGGCAAGGGGAAAGGGGGGAGGGTTGCAGTGCAGGGTCGTGGCAAGCAACGCTTGGAAAAAAGGCAACCCTAAAGCAAAGGCGGCTGACAGGGCCGAAAGGACTCAAGACGGCGAGCAACGAGGACGAAAGGGAGAAAAATGAATCCCCCCAATGTGTCGTTCGCCCGGGAAAAACTTCCGGCGCTGAAAGCACAGGTGGGGGGGATGGAGAGAACGCAAGGGGGTTGGCCAACCACGGGACCAACTACCCACAAACAAACCCCACTCAAACAACACCTTAAAAAACCCCACCTGGGGACCCACACACAACAGGAACAAAAAAAACTAGCCCGGTAAAAACATGCAAAACCAGCCTAGCCTTGCCAGGGTGGGGCAAGAATGAAAAAAAAAAGAAAGGCAGACACTGCAAAAAGGCGAAGGAACCCGGAAAGGGTAAAAGACGACCGAGGGGAAAAATACGTGGGCCCTGGAGGTGACAGCTGCAGAATCTGAAGGAAAGCAAAAAGGTGATGTGGAGGGGTTAAAGGGGGAAACGAAACCGCGAATCAACGACAGCGCGGGAAAAAAAAGACACGGCAAAACACCTCCGTCCCTTCTACTGGGGAAAAGTTACGGGGGTAAACCGCCAGGGGTGAAAGAGGACCGGCTTCGCGAGGGTCAAAAACAGCCACGACCGTCTCCAGGCATAGAAGGTCACCGCGAACAAAAAACGCTGGCGACACCTGGCCCATATGAAAAGGCGACAACGGAAAACGGTAGTTGACGGAAACATCATCCACCCGCAGAGACGGCAACTGCAGGCCGAGGCGAGTGGGCAACGGTCGCTAAGTAAAAAGCACAAAAGAGCTTGGGAAAGAAGAGAATGCCGAAGCCCGGTCACCCACTTTCGAAGACCAATCCGATCAGCGCGGCGAAGAGGGGGTCCAGATAGCGCAAAAACACAAAAGGTAAGAGAGGAAAAAAAGAAGAAGAAAAAAATCGAAGACCGGCGCTGAGCGATAACAAACAGAGGGGGGGACCAGAGGGAAAGTTGTTTCTAAGTCGAATGAAGGAATATCGAAGCCCACATGGCCGCGCTGCAGCCGCGAAAGAAAAGTCCCGCGGCAAAAACAATGGAGTGCGTAAAAAAACATACATGTTGCGAAAACGGTCAAAAGAGGGGTGGAAGGGTTCCGCCCAAAAAAGGGCGGTTGGGGGAAATGTGAAAGGGGGCCTGGGCGCCGGCGGCTGGCTGGTTGGGTTGGAACAGAAAGGAGCCAAAAAAGGACCGTACAATAGGGGGCAAACTATGGGAGAGGCCTGGGGCCGGGGAGAGTGAAACCGCACGTAGATCTCAGAAAAGAAAGAAGGGCCTATGTACACCGCCAACAAAACCATGAACCACTTCCCTCAAAGAGGAAAACACCGTAACTGCTGGCCACGGATGTGAGAAAAAAACACCAAGGCCAAAAAAAAGGCGGTTTGAAAACCAGGCCCAGGGGGGAAAACGCCGTTGCAGGAAGATTAGGGGAAAGGGAAACCTGGAAGAATACGGCTTGCAGGGGTGACCAGAATTATTTCGCAATGAATTGGGCGCGAAACGGAGCTCAAGAACCCGGCAATTGCCAACGGAAAACTAGTACTGGAAAAAATGGAAATGACATGGGAGGGAAAACGCAAACGATCGAACTGGAATGCCCAACAACGCTGACTCTCCAGAACGTCTGGTCGTGTCAGTAAAAGCCAAAAAGGAAAGCCGCCCGGGGCCCGTTCGGGGGGTGTCAGGGACGGGGAAGCAGGTTGGCTGAAACGAGACCTGACCATTAAGAAAGGGAAAACAAAAACGTAACGTTAAAACCGATCATCCAAAAACGTACAACCTGCCAAGCGCCCGAAACGCCGCGGGCAGAAAGAGTGGGAGGACTACCAGTAACTCACTTCAAAGGCCACTCATCAGCCTGAGCGCAGGGCGGGGGGACACAGGGAAGGGATCCAAGTGGGGAGATCATGACCGCCCGAGGGGGAAAGGGGACGACGTAAGACGGTCGAAAGGACGACCCATCGACCCCCCCAGGGTCCAGAAACGCCAGCGGCAGAACGGCAAAGTCGGCGGAGAGCACGTCGGAACTCCGATTTGTTGAAAAAGGAAGATACCACGGTCCAGCACCCGCAATAGTTAAACAGGGGTGCCCAAGGACCTGACACCGAAGCGGCCAGGCTAATGTGGGGGAGTAGAGAAAAATCACAGAAGGAAAAGGTCTCAACTCCAGGGGCTGGGGATTGTGTAGTGAGCGGTGGCGGTGAACTCAATCGTGGGAACAAGAGGAAAAAACGGGTCTCAGAAAGAGAGAGGGACAAGCGAATCAAAGAAACGAAAGCGCAAAAAAAATCGTCTCTTTGAGCGGGCAGGTATCTAAAGGGGGCCCTGGCAAACCCTTTGCGAAATGAGAAGTCCCCAAAAGTGACAAGGATCGCCCAGGAAGATGCGCGGGGGGAAAAAAAAGTGTCCTAGGAAACCAAAAAGATGATCTGTCAAGCACACGGGGGGAAAAAGAGTTTCTCGACGTGCCACCCCAACCTTTGGCAAGAAGACCGACAAAATTAGTCTGAACGCCCAAGGAGAGAAAGGAAACGCGCACAAACCGCCAACGAATCCCGCTGTAAGAAAAAACCGCTGCGGGTGATAGGCAAAGACGACTCGCTAAGGAGCTCACCAGACAAGCAACAATTACCAAGGGGCGAAGGGGCAGTGATGAAAAAAGTTTGGGGGGGGGGAACATTCATGCTCCACGGCGGGTAAAGACAAAGGCAAGATAAACCCGGCGGGTCATCGGGGGCAGGGCGGAGAAAAAGGTTTGGAAAAAATCAATGCGGCGCCAAGATGAATCGGAAGGAAAATACAGAGGGGAAAAAAAATCAAAAAAGCAACCCCCGTCGCCCCAGTCCGCCGGAACAACGAGATTACAAAAAACCTGAGAGAACCAAAAGACACGACGAAGGAAAACCGGCACTATGCCTCGCAAGAGGACGGCCCGGTTCTGGAAAAAGGAAACGAAGGAAGCGGGAACGGAAAGGACGAAAAAAAGGTGGGGGGGTGGGACAACGGGAAAAGTTGTCTTTGATCCCGCGAAATCGAGGGAACGAATCCATCCAAAAACACCGAGGCAAATAGGAGCGGGGACGAAGGGGGAGAAGGGGCACAGCAAATCAGATTTGGGGGCGTCACTGGTGCATTCAGTGGAGGAAGAGGAACTCGCAAAGGAGATGGGCGGCACACAAGGACCCAAAAAGGAACGCATCGAAAAAAACCGCGCCGCCACTTCGGGCTACACGAAAGGAAATCCCAGGGGAGAAAGTCGCAAAGAAAGGTCATCAAGCCAAACGAAACGGCGGTCACCTAAAACGCAAGAAGAAAGGGAGCAAAAAGAAAAGAAAGAAGTGGTCAAACAAAAGATTAGAGGGGGGACCCCAAGCCAACCCGCACACCCGAGCGCAAGCGGACGAAGAAAATTTCAAAAAGCCGAACGCGAGACCCCACAATGAAGATCCGGAAACGAAAAGGTGACAAGTCAGCAAGAAGGGGAAACCGCGCCGGGCTAAAAACCCCCCGCCATGGTGCAGAAAAAGGAAACCGAAAGAATAAAGGGAAGAACCCTGAAAGGTTGGGGAGGGAACAACCCGACATAGAAGAAAAGGAACCCCCTAAGGTCTCAAACGGACTCCGCCGTCCCCAGAAAAATCAGTTCGCCGGACGGCGGGGCCGCAAGTTGAAGAAAAAGGGAAAAAGAGCACACAGACAGAAAAAAAGAAACGAGCCCCGAAAAGACCATAGAAATGGAAAATGGGAGAAATCAGGGGCGAACACGTGAGGGGCGAGGAAACCAGAATTTGACCGAGAAAACTTAAGGAGCGCACGGGACGGGGGCACTCACAAATCCCCATCAGGAAAGAGAAAAAAAAGAAAAACAGAAGCCTAATAAACCAGTGTAGGAGAGTGAAAAAACGGGAGGACCCAGGGTAGAAGTACAATCCTGGTCCCGGGAGGGGGAAATAAAACCCGATTGGAAAGGAACACACGCGGAGGAAAGACAAATAAGGGGGTCAAAACCCAACTGAATGATCGTCGTAAATGAGAGAACACCCGCGTTGCCTCGGGTGATCGAACCACCAGGAACCGCCCGCAAAACTTATGATGTACGCAAGAAAAAGGACTTTCCGAACCAACAAGAAAAAAAACCAAAGCAATGGGGGACTTCATGAGACCGCTGCGTGCGAGGGGAACCAGCCCAGTCGTCATGCCGTCGACGGCATGGATACAGGCAAGGAAAAGGAAAAAAATTGTCACGGGGGTGTGTGGCGTAGCAGCTCCGATGCAGAAAAAACGAGGGGGATTAAAATTCACTCCTGTCCCCACAGCATAATAGTGAATTCAAGGAGGAAAAAAAGGGGAAAAAGAGACGAAAAAAAGAAAGAAAGAAAAAAGAGGGCACACGGCCAAAGTACAACAAGAGGAGTGTGAGCCGAAGCGGATTTAGAAATAAAGGGGAGAAACTGGAACGGAAGGGAAAAGAGGGGACGAAACGAAAGAAAAAGAAAGGGAAGAAATAAAACTGCCCGACTGCAAAAGAAAAAACGGAAGGCTGTCGAGTGGTGTGCGCGGGGACGAGGGGCCAGGTGTTGTGAAGGCGGCAAAGAAGAACGCAGGGAATTGGTCCCCGGGTTGGTTCATTTATCAAGGGAACAGCGGTTGACCGCGTGCAGCGGCTGGAAGGAGAGGGCGGAAGGAAAGAAAAAAAAGCACAGGGGGGGAGGGGGCCGAAGCAAGGAGGAAACAAGGCCGAAGAATCTCATACAAAGAGGGAAGGGATGAGGGGGCACAAAGCTGGGGGTGGAGAAAAAAAAAGGAAAGGAAAAACCCGACGGACGCACGGACTACTAAAGAAGAAGTTGAAAAGAAAAAAAGGGCAAAAAGGGTCGATCCAAAAAAAACAACGGAGAGGGAAGAGAGAGTGGGCCCGCATCAAAAACAAAAGGAAAAAACAAGTTAGCGATGAGTACTCTCACGGTTAATGTGAAAAAGACGGAAAACCACAAAAAGAAGACGGGAAAAAAGACAAAAGGGCGACAAAAGAAAAACTTCGATGGGGTGCCCGTTAAAGCGTCAAGCAATGCCTACAGAAAAGCAAATCCAGGCCGCGGCGGAACCAAAAGGCATCCAGAAAAGCCCTCTCCCTGAAACCAAGTGACACCAATGATACATTCACAAAAAAGGGGGAAAAATTTCCACGGACTGAAGGGAGCCACGCAAATAAAAAAAAACACGGCAAGAAGAAAATCCGAGAAAACCTCCGAACGCCCAGAAAAGGAAGACTTGCCAACTCACGACAGCGCTAAGGGGGAAAAAAGATCCGCCATATGAAAAGAAGGGGAAAACTCGCGAAGGCAAGGGGGGGGGGGGGAAAAGCGTCCGTCTCCCAGTGAAGCTGGGCTTCCTAAAAAAAGAAAACCTCTGCAAAAAAAAATGAAACGAGAAACGGATGGACGAAAAATCTGCGCCCATGTCGATTGAATGCAATGAGTCGAGAGAACGAAAGGAGGAGGACGGGAGCAAGATTAACGTGGAAAAGGGGGGAAAGAAAAAAGGGAGCACACAACGAATCCGGGAAACGCTACAACATAGGAAGGGGAAACAAAAAAGGCCACTGCGCGGTATCCTAATTCGCAGGAGGGAGCGGCCGCCGGTTGAACAAAAACGAAAGGAACCGGTAAAAAAGAACGGAAATATGCTGGCGAAGACGACATGGGGACGGAGCGTGCGCGTGAAGGAAAAGCATTCCGGAACTCAGCTGGCGGAAGGGAAACTGGTGGGGGGGTACTACTATCAAAAGGCGTGGTGGCAGGGGCAAGCCGAAAAAAAATAAAACACTAGGAACAAGGGGGGAGGGACCACACAAAAAAAGAAAAAAAAACGCGAATTGGGGGGGAGGGGACTAAACCGGGGGTGGGGGCAAGGGGAAAACGAGGAAAGTACTGGGAACGACCCCGTTCAGGCGGACCGGGGGTCTACAGTTCAAAGTCCCCTAAAACACTGAGGTTTATACGGCGGGGACCAGGAGGGTGAAAGGAGAGAGGAGGTGGGACCCCCAAGGGCGTGACATTGGTCACGGTCCCAATTCTGGTTCTGAAGACCGTTGAGGGGATTTAGAAACCAGCCCTGGGAAACCTGTGCCTCTGGTAAGATAGGTGAAACTCAAACACCAAACCGAGTAGCCCCCGTGCGAGGCGGCGGCTTACGAAAAAAGGAGAGGCCAAGAAAAAGAAGGCCAATGCGGAAGGACTTCCGTCGAGAAAAGAAAGCAGGAAGAGCGTGCAGGTGACGCCTTAGCCGGGGGGAAGGGGGAATCCAAAAAAAGGACAAGGGGTGTCAGAGCCTCAATTCAGGGCGTTCTGGGGGGGTGCACTCCGCCAACAATTTGGCTGGGGCGAAATCCCGGTCTCGGTTGTACTCGACATCTCGATAAGTCAACGGGGGTAAAACGGAAAGATGAGCCATTGGGTGTGCTCAGGAAACGTGGAGGAATTGAAAGGAAAAAAGACTCAAAGGAGGGGCGCAAAAGATGGTTTGGTGGGAGGTGTTTCACATTGGGGAGAGAGGATAGGGGAGAAACGAAAAAAAGACTCTTGGTCAGGGGGGGGTGGGAGGGGGGTTGATAAAAAAAAATTTTTGCAGGGAAAAGGCCTCGCACGAGTGGTAAAGCGGGGGGCAGCGTGGGCCAGGGGGATAATTCAGCATTGACGCGAAAAGATGAGTGCTGGGAAATTGTTTGACGCGTTTCCTTGGGGAAGGCGAAAAGGTGAGCAGGGGGGTTTGGGAGGTGGCAGGAGTCAGGGGGGGACGTTTGCTCGCAACGGAACATCAGGACTTGCGAGTGAGGAATCGAACCATCAAGAAAAGGAAAAAGTGATACAAACAATCGCGCCGTAAAAAAAGCTGTATGGCGCCCGGGGGGAGAACAAGGAGGAAGAAAAAACCGAGGCTGTAAGATGCCGATAATCCCTCATTCGGGCGGACACTCCAAACAACTGCGAGCAATCAAAGTGCGGGACGGCCGAAAAGGACTGACGTGTCTCCGACGGGCCGCCGGCGTGAGGGAGGATGGCAAAAGGGGGAAGATGGAAAACACGACAAAGGTCTTCGGTTTTTTTGGGGGGGGATTCGCCAGCGTTGTGGCTCCGGGGAGCCAACTCTGCACGTGTTTCTTTGTGGGGGACATCGTTAAAACCGGTCAGGATCGGAAGATAGAGGGGAAAACATGGACCCGGGGGGGAACAACCGAGGGGAAGTCTCAAAAGCTGGGTTGATCGGAAGTAGGGGGGGCAAGTGGCCGGTTGGAGGCATATCATGGAAAAAGGGGGAAAAGACCCCGAAAAGGGGCATACTGGAAAAGGCCAAAAATGATGGTCGGACGCTATCGCAAAAAGCGTCGTGGGCAAGGATAAACAACTCCTAGGGAAAGAGAAACCGGAAATGAGGGAAAGGGGTTGAAAACAAGGAATTGGGGGAAAGAACACACAAGCGCGTCGTGTTTCACGTTAAAAGCGCGGGGGGGGGGTGGTTCACCAAGAGGGGGAAACGGTTCGCAAAAATACAAGAAAAAGAACACACGAGGGAAAGTCTCAGAAGAAGCGCATAGGATAAACCTGGGGTGGCGACGACAAAACCAGGAGCAACATCGCTCGCAGAACAAGGTCACGTGTGACAAGAAAGGGAAAGCAAACACGGGGGGCCAAGACACAAAGGAAAAATCCAAAGGCAAACTAATGAAAAGACCGAGGGGGGTCTATGACACAAAAAGGGATCAAAAATGCCAAACGAAAAGGAAGGAAGGGGGGACAGACTACAAAATGAAAAGAAGATGGAGCAAATTCAAGACGGGGGGCCAAAAAAATCTCCCTAAAGGGGCCGCCTTTCAGGCAGTGGAAAGGTTCAAGGAGACTGGCATTCCGCCCTGACGAGAAGTTACACACCCGGGGCAAAAAAAAAGGGGGCAAAACTTAGATGCGGAGGGGCAGGGAAAAGGGTGTTAGTATGAAAGGTCAGGAACGCACGGAGGTGACAGATCCGTGCCTGTGAAACAAGCCCGCCAGGAGGGGAGCGGACCAGGAAGAAGGTCAGATTTGTGTACTGGGGGGGGCGAAGTGGACCGAGTTAAGCGCCGGCAGGAACATTGGCAGGGAAGGGGGGGAGAAGCGGGTGGCCATGGGATCGATCTTAAGCGAACGCTAAACACGCCCCGATCAGGGTTTGGAGAGAGGGGGGGGAAGGGGTACCATTGTGAGCTGGGGGGAGGGACAGCCTCCAAATAAACTTGGTGGACCCCGGGCGGGGACGAACAACAGCCTGGCAACGGAGGGAGAATCGAAGAACGACAACGTTGTGGGAGCAGGGGGGGGAGGGGCTGAGAAAAAAAGGGCAAAAAAATCTTAACCGTAACAAACCGAACCTCTAACCAAAACAAACGGCTTAAATGGGAAGGGGGAAGGGGGAAAGAAAAGACCGAAAGTAAGGACTAAAAAGCAATGAGGGCGGCCTGTCGTCGAATCCCAACTTCCCAAGCGGGGTCAAAAAGTCAAGGGTAAAAAAAGCTCGGGGGTCCAAGGAAGGGGAAAGGAGAGTGGGGGAGATCCAAACACGTGTTCTTGTTCCCCCTTTGGCCCCACCCAAATGAAACAGGACGGAAATGGGGGTCACAAAACCCCAAAACATGTCCACACCCCAGCACAACACAAACCACACCCAAATACCACGCCACAGGAACAAATCAGTCACGGGTCAAACTGCACAAAATCTATCCCTTGAAACAAAAACTGGGGTGGGGGGGAAAATTGAAAGGCACACAGTCACGCAAATGGAAACCCTAAAACGATACAGTGGGGGACCTTGTAAACAGAAACACAAGCACGCAAGCCGATGTAAAAGGACTGTTTCCAAAGCCTTTACAAAAACGATCTGACGGAAAAAAGGGGCTGTGGGTGCAAGGGGAAAGAAAAAAACCTGCTAAGAATTCAAAAAGAAACTGCGCGGTGTCACGCGCATCCAAAAAAAAAACTCCATCGAAAAAAAGGGTAACTGGCAGTCACCTCCGGGGACGCCAACAAAACGCATGTCAACCACAAAGCCACAAATGGCGACAATTCCTCTGTAAGGAGGCAAAACAAAGAAAGTGGAGACAAAAACTGGAAAAAAACCAAACTTACAAAAAAACTGGAACGAAACAGGTTATTTTAAAAAGCACTCCCCTAGCCGCACAACTGGGAGGAAAAGAAATAGCGAGGGGTCGGAGAAGAGTATAAGCGACTAAAACAAACTAAAACATGAACCGCCGAATCCCTAAGGCGCGCCAAAACCAGATCAGCCTCCGGGAGGGGAAATAATATG
>Ga0179591_1283389_pt1 | contig 13082 bp, 16 predicted proteins | sample CZOMad2_1_08_16f_FD_182891 | JGI IMG/M metagenome (GOLD analysis project Ga0179591, IMG submission 182891) | Vadose zone soil fungal communities from Angelo Coast Range Reserve, California, USA - CZOMad2_1_08_16fungal (PacBio error correction) | ecosystem: Environmental > Terrestrial > Soil >...
AAGACTTGGTCTCTCTGCACCAAATGAAAACGGTTGAACCATTACAAAAGAAGGATGGGAAAATGGGAAATGAAATCAAGAGAAATATACTGACTTCCTCGAAACCAGAAAACACCGACTCCCAACCTCGACATTACAAAGGGGGGTGTACTTGCTAATGGACCATTGTGATCGAAGAGCGCCAAGGGGGAATCTAGGGGAAAGAGGCAGTCGACTGTCTCTGACCAAAGAACCGCGGCAGAGCGTAACTCAGGCAAGAAAGAGTGGGCACACACTCCCACCATAATTCAAGAACGTTGTAAAGCAGGAAAGGACAAAGACGACCTGAATCAGAGAAAAAGAGGAGAAAAACAGCTAACACCCCTTCTCCTCGGATCTGAGGAGGGGGGAAGAAAAAACCCGTTTTCACAAGGAAATTGGAAACCCCCCTGGGACCAGGTCCTTAATCTTAGGGTCAAAAAGGAAGAGGGAGTCCTGTCCCACTGTGGTCAGGGGGAGGTACGAACGGGGAGTTAAAACGTAGAGGGACACCCGGCACAGCGGAAAAAAAAAGGAGGGACTCAGGGCTTCGATCATAACTGGGGAAAGGCGAAAAATTGAACAAAATGTAAGAGGGGGGTAAGGCAGAGGGAGGTATAGTGGGGCATCTCTTCTGTGATTCCTCTAAATGGGGGTTACTACCATAGGGGGGTGGGGGGGAAAGAGGGGGCAGTTTCTTATCTCAAATTTATAAAAATAGGAATGAGGGAGGCGCCTAACACGAAATCCGTCTAAGAAACGAGTATTAATAGAGAGATTAGGGTAGCCTAACACTCCTTGCAAAAGAGGTGGAAAAAAATTTTTTCAAATGTACCAAAACTTAAAAAGGGGCAACAAGGTACTAAGAGGGAAATAAATTAGATCATTCATGAAGAATGAATATCAACCTGTTCATAAAAGAAAAGGGAGACCTGAAAAAAGTAGCCGAGGAAGGGAGGAGAAAAGGGGGACGGCGGGGGGGAAGGTGGTTTTTACATCCTACTGGTGAACGAAGAGGGGGGATCAAGTGTCCCCGTTTCAAATGACAAAAGTGGGGACTCCGGCTGGGAAAAGAAACAATGAAGAAAGGGAGACTATAGGTTTTACTGAGGGGACGCAAAAAGGGAGTGGGGTGGTCAGGAATTTTTCCTAATCATGGATCTTATGATACAGGGGGTGAGGGATAGGGGGGAAGGGAAAGATTTTGGAAACTTGTGGGAAAGGTGGGTGGGGGGGCTTAATTTGGATAACGTGCCGCTTGGTTTGTGGGGGGGGAGGGGGGGGGAAACAAGGGAGGGAAGGCTTTGGCGCTGGGGAGAAGAGAAAAAGATAATCCGAGGTAGGAGCAGGAAAGAAGGCAAGTGTTTCTTCATAGAAAAGGGCAGCGAGGGGGACCCAGAACCCGGGGTGGTCGTATTATTACCAACATTGGGGGGGGGGGGTGTGTTGGGGGCAGGCGTACTGGATGCTCTATCGATGAAATCAGTAGAGGGGTAAAAGGAGTGAGGTCAAGTGGGGGAATGGGCGAAGGGAGGAACTGGTCCATGGAAGGGAGAGCTTTATCCAGTGTCGATTGGAAAAAAAAAGCGCTGGTTCATAAGGAGGAAATCATCGCGTTGGGCAACCGGGATCATTGAGTATGCGAGGAGAAAGAGACCGGGATCGAGAGGGAAAACTGGAAAGTCGGAGTCCGGGAAATGGGGGGGAGCAGAGCGGGGATCGAGACGGGGAGTTTGAGCTGACCTTTCCCCTAATGACGGTCGGGAAGACTGGGAAAATTTGCCGGGGAGAAATTGAGTCAGGAAGGTGGGGAGTGATCTGACTATGAATAAACATCGAGTGAGGGGGGGGTTGGTGAGAATCAAGACTTGGGCCGCGGGGGGGGGAGGGGTTGTGTAATGAAGGGAAACGCAAGGGGGTCTTCATTGAAGCGTAAAAACCATGGGAACAAAGATGGGGAAAGGACGTTGTCTTCTTCGGGCGGTCTTCGGGGCTTCAGGGGAGGAACTGGTGACAAAAGTGCTGTGGGGGACAGCGGGGATAACTGCAGCCGGCGGAAGTCGCGTCGTTTTGTGAGGGAGTGTACTATTCTCGCTCATATATCAATGAGAGACATGGGGTAGAGTGGGGGACTAATAATGGTTCCTGTATTTAGAGTCTTAGAGACGTAAGGGGAGGCTGTGCTCTATGCCTTGTTATTCCCGATAAGTGTGTTGGAAATGAATGATAAAGGAAAAAAATCAAAAAGTAGATCAGGGAAAAGGGACATTTTGTTACTAATAAATTCTGGGGGGTATCGGACAGGGGGAACTGAGGCCCCTTGTCTATAGCGGCCCCGAGAAAGGTCTTGGAAAGAAGGGTTTTCACGCTAAGAGGAGCGCTTGAGAAGGCGGCCATTAATACGCAAGAACCTTGGGCGAGGAGCAGATAGGGGCCTATTATTTTTTTTCGTGGCAGAGGGGGGGCTATGGAAAAAGGAAGGCAAGGGAAAAGTTAGATACTTATTTGGAACATTCTACGTATAGCCATAACACGTCACTTCGAAGGGGTGAAAAAAGATGTAAGGGGAAGAGGGGGGGAAAGGCTAAATAACATAGGATAGGGAGAGGGACCAGTCATTAATTATTAGCTTAAGCATTACAAAGAGAGGCCCGGCCGAGGGCGGGAAAAGGGGGGGCAAAATGACGTGTGGAGATCTGGGCCTGTCGGATTTTTTTAACGAAAACAGGAGGAAAGGGGGGGTTTTGGGGCCTGAACCAGAGAAACAAGGGAAACAACAGCAGGCTAATCATAGCGCCGGTGTACCGTGTATTTGCCGCTGGCAAATAGGAGAAAACGGAGAGAATATCTGATTGTGCACCGCCAATAACCACCTTGAGGAACAAGCGGAAGAGAAGGAGAAAAGATCCGGCGAAAGTTAGGGGGGGGGGAAGAATCATTGGGGAGGTCAGGGGAAAAAAAACCAGGGGCGCGATGGGGGTTGGGACGGGAAACATCTCCTTCTGAAAGGGCCCAGAGAGACCCCCCGCCATCAGAAAAAAGTAGGCCCTCTAGGGTGGGGAGGTAGAGAACAATGTACTTTGCCTTGGGAGGAGAAGACAAAAGAGGGGAAGATGCAGGCCTTCCCACCCGAGCCCTTATTCGCTTCTCGTTGGAAGAGGCCAGTGAACCTTCCATCATGTCCGGGGGGATTGACTGTAGATCAAAAGAAAAGAAAGGGGGGTTCTAACCCTTCTTTTATCGCTTGAATCAGAAAAAAGAAATTCAAACCCCAACCGAATACGTGGAAAAAGCCGAAGTCCTTTGACCATCATGGTGCGGATGAAAAGGAAAAAGAAATACACGTTACAAGGCTCTCGCAGAAGGTCTGACACGATGAAATGAGGATCATGGATCAATTTCTTTTCAGGGCAGAGAAGAAAAAAAAAAAGAAAAAGAAAAAGGGAAAGCATTGTCCATCTCTGAGTAAATTGAGCGAAGGGGGGAAAGTTATAAGGACCTAACCGCACATCCCATTGATTAGGAGAGGAACTTGAGCTTTCTAAGGGGGAAAAAAAAAATTTTTAACCATATTATTAAATCCCACTTACTGTGTCCCTTGCCAAGGGGAGAGGGGAGACGGGAACCTCACAAAACTCCTAAAAAGAGAGGGAGGCAGAAAGGCTGAAATCTGGCTCAATCCGCCCTACACTTCAGAAAAAGTGATCGAAAGAACAAAAAGGAAGTGACGGAAGGGGAAGTCATCAGAGCTCTTGTTTACCATGGTTGGCAGCTAGGAAACCCACCTCCTTTGCTAACCCATTGGCTCAGTAAAAAGCGCAATGATCAGAAGGGGAGAAAAACCTCTGACGCATCATCACCTCAAGGGAAAAGACATCGGGCTGTACTGGAATAACCAAAAACAAGAGAGAAGTCGAGGTAACAAGGAAGCGTACTAGTCCACGACTAAACAAACTGAAGAATATGAGAAGACGGCATGGGGTCTTCCTTACTTCATTCAGGGGCAAAGCAAGGAGACAAATCCATACCGCCTCGTACCTACCCTTGGAGGGACTGGAACCACCATTTCCTTCGCCACCTGGCCGATGACCTTCACCTCCACCTTTGAGGAGAAGCGAGAGAAGAATGTGAAGGGGGGGGTTGGGGGGGGTTAGGAATAGAACGGGCATGATTTCACTCTCGACCATCAAGGCTGCAGGGGCAGAAGATCTCCTCTTGACTCCTCGAGAAGCGTAAAGGGAAACAATTAAGCGCGTGGGGGCGAAAAACCCGGAAAAAAAAAAGTGGTCCCATTACACACGTTAAATAAGAGTTACCTTCACGCCTAGAGATCCAACTCTCGCTGGGAGTCCTACCTGGGAGCGCCGCCTGTTGAAAAGACAGATGACATCCAAGTCCCTTTTTGAGGAAAAGAGGAGGAAGGTGATATATAGAAAATCCAAAAATCTGTGGTGAGAGAAATAGCGCCGAAACTGAGACTCGCGAGCGAAGACAAGGAAAAAAGGACGTCCGATCTGCACACCACGAACATTACTGAGAGATGGAAACTAACAAAGAAAAATAATCTAACGTTAATCAATTCATACTACCACAACAGAAAAAAACAACTTTCATTCCTCCGGCGAGGGAAAAGAGGAACAAAGAGAAAAGTCAGGACTCTCACACCAGAGACGGGCGGGCCAAAAAGAACCGTTGCACTTCTCAGTCAACTACTACCAAAAATCAGAAACTGTTGGAAAATGGGAGAAGTGTTCGTGTCAAAATAATCTGAGTGGAGGTTCGTCTACACGAAAGGTTTCTTGGGGTGATATGTATCCGGAGGCTTCACGGGAGAGGCGGAAAAAGGTAGTAATAACATACCTACACAAGAAAAGAAAATGCAAAAGCGTACGGAGGAGCCTAATGTAGGAAGAAATTTTTCGGTCAGCGTGCGACTTGAAAGAGGGGGAAGGTGAAACGTTTCAAATGGAAGCGAAGGGGGGGGAAAAAAATTCCGCTCACACCGGGGGGGAACACTCACATATGGGGAAATCGTTTCAGGGGTAAAAAGTTGGAGGGTACAAATTGGCAAGAGTATGGTAGCAGAAAGAGGGAATCGCTAGCCCACAAAACGATTATATAACATGAAAAGGGGCAAGAGGGGAGGACCATAAAAAATGTACAAAAGGGTACCTAAAACCTATTCTAACAAACATGAAAATCTGGGAAACAGGGAAAGACTTCATCACCTACTTGTTAACTCTGAGAGAAGGAAATAAAGGTGCAACCGGGAAATATGACGTCTTAAAAAGTTGGATCGGGAAGGAGGGCATCCTTACGTAATTTTAAGTTTAGGAAGGTGTGGTGGGGATACAAAAAATGTAAAACAAGACGACAATAGAAGGATAAAGAGCAACATGCGTGTAGCGGGAGAATTAATACTTATTACAAGCTGCTGAAGTGGGCTACGGGGGGAATGAGTTGGGGGAAAAGTGATATTAAGGGCTCTGAGGAGAAGGGGGGGTGAGGAAGGTTGGCCCTATTTTCAAGGCATATTACTTCCCTTTTGTGGGGGTGGGGGAAGGGAGGAAAAAGGTTATAAAAAATTGAGGAAAGGTTTGGAACCTCCCGAAGCCTTGAGTGTAGTGGGCCGCAGGAGTGGTCCCGAGCAGAAGGCATCATTTATTGCTCGTAGAAGTAAGAGATTTTTGATGAGGAGAGAAAAGGGAAAGGCACGAGTGGGGGGCAAATAGGTTCATGAGACAACAAGAGGCGTTCGACGTTTCTGAGCTATTTCTGAGAAGATTTAGAGGGGGAGGGAAAGATTACTTCACGTGGAGGAAGTTCTGGGGTTGGGGGGAGCGGTCAGTTAGCGCCTGGTTTTGGGAAAACGTGAGACAGAATGGTTCTATTTGACTCGAAGAGAGGAGGGTAGAAGTAAAATTTCCGGAGGTGACCTACCTGGATCAGTTCGGGGAGAAATAGAATTAGCCTGATTGCCGAATAACGTTAGAGAGAGGAGGAAGGAGACGTTCGGGGGGGTGTGGCGCTAAGGGTGAATTGGGTAGGGGAGAGCGGAGTTGGAAGAAAAGGAATGACCCATGACGATATAAGAAATATTCATGACAGGAGAACAAAGGGAAGTTTGGTTTCTCCAGATGATAGAGACATCGCGTCGGGGGTTGGTGAGTGTATCCTAACCTCCCTCTAGAAAAGAATAAAGGGGGGATCGTGATGGGGGAGCAGGGCGTTACTCACCTTATGGTGTTGTCGGGCCCAAAGAAGGAGTATATCATCCAGTACCCCTAGGGGAGGAAAAGTCGTCGGGAGGGAGAATGTTTTGGGGGGGAGACAATCTGGGAGGAGGCAAGTGAGGAAATGTACAGAGCAAGATAATCGTGCATCCTTAGAAAAGGGAGTCTTTTTTTGAAAAATGGGGGAGAAAAGGCGAGAGAAATAGAAGGGGGGGGGGGTCGTAGGAATGAACAATTGTAAATTTCTGCTTTTAAGAAATGACGGCGAAAAAAAGAAACTGTTCTTCTGATTTCTCTAGATAGGTGAAGTCTGGAAGTAGAAGTCGACCATGAAAGGCGAATAGGGGTCATACTTGACTATCTGCGGGTGGTGATTAGCCGGTACGGCGGCACAGAACCTCTCCTGATAAGGAGGGGTGACAAGAGGGGAGGTACGATCCTTAGCACAAGGAATTTCACTTCAGGGAACTCACCAACATGGGGGGATTGGAAGGCCGAGAGGTGCCGTGATTGTTGGGTGGGTGGCATCTTTGAAGATTGAGAAGCCTACCAGGGGACAGCTCAAGACAATGGGAAGGGATAATAACGGAAGTATCCACGACCACTTGCAAAAACAGGCTGGAAGGTGTAGGGCTAAAAATAAAATCTGGAACGGGAGAGGTTGTGGATGACATCAAAACAGGTTCTGGACTGGGAAGAACCGACCTTAATTATTGCGTTAAAATTAAAGAAGGCCCGGGGGGAGGTCTATTGAAGTGCGGGAAAGGGTCTTGGGAGGAAGTCTTTGACCTTTGTTTGGTAAGGATGGGTGTACCAACAAAGGAAGAAACTTTTGGTTTTTGTCTGACATTATAAGAAAGAATTACAACTGAAAGTGAAGCAGGCACTGGAGAATTTGAGAAGTGGGGGTGGGGCTGAATGAGCTCTAAAAAAACTAGGAAACGAGTTAGCCCATTCAAATAAAAAAGGGAAAAAAGGAGGAAAGAGGCAGTTGTCAAGAGCAGGCAGGTCCCACGGGTTTCTTATCAGTGGGAGGCAGAACACAACACCAGGTGCCAGGACTGTGTGGGTCGGGTAAAACATCTCCTTGAGAAAAGTACTCTAACAAAATCCCGCTCATCAAAAACTGACAAAACGCTCGTGGAAAAAAGAAAAGAAAATGGACGCCTGGGATACGGATCCAAGCCAAGGAATCGGGATGAGCACCTTTAGAGCTCCCTGAGGTGAGGATTGAAGAGGGGCAGCAAGTACAACTTTCATCATTGCGGGGGTAGGGGGAGAAGATGTATCTGAATCTACGGTGGGGGGCTGCAGACAGTGGAAGCCGCTCTGTAGCGGCATCCCAAAAATCAAAAAAAAAAGGAAAGAAGGAAAGCTCAGGGGGAAGAAGGTCCACAATATGGAAAGTGCCGAAAAGGTTATGAACTAAGGAGTTGGGCTCGGAAAGATATCCCAATACGGAAAAAGCAGGAGGTTGATGTTAGAATCATAGACAGGCCGTCCTCAAACACCGTCCGAGCAAGCAAAGATCTGAGGAAAGCGGAAAGACTTTTATCGGGAAATGTTGCAGCTGATTAATTTCGAAAGGATAACAATATCTGATCCCACCAGGACATAGAGCGCAAGAACAGTTAACGAAGTCCTCGGGCCAGGAGAAATACCTAGACATTTTGGCCATGATGAGGGAAAAAAATCCCCAACGGAAGAGGGGGGAATGATAATTAAGATAGGCCATCTTCTAAAACGAAACAAAGAGACAAGGGAGCAGGGGGGAGAGGAGAGATGGATACACAGGCGAACTTTTAAGAATAAAGAGGGGTCAACCGGAAAATCAAACTTAGGAGAGCCATCGAGCCGAAAAAAAGTCCCTCACAGTTTGCATGTGCGGTAGACATAAACTACTGACCCCGGCCTGTGTCAAAAAAGGAATGCTTCGAGAAGAGCTCGTACCCCCACATAACCTCGGAACACTTAATTGAGTCTTGAAGTCCTCAAGCGAGAAAACACTAGAAGGCCTATGTGCTCGGCATCATATCCACCTCCTTACCCAAGAAGAAGGAGAGAAAACAACAAAAGGAAATGGATTCGGACGGAAGGCTGAAAGGAGCAAGCGCACATCGACCTACCAGTTACTATAAGTCGGCGCAAAAAAAAAAAATGGCGGAAAGGGTAAAACCTTCTTCCCCCACCTGCGAGGGGTAAGCATGACAAATGATCGTATTTAACTCTTAACCTCCCGATTTAAGAGAAAAAGAGTAGCAGAGGGAACGAAACAGAAGCCCTCACGCCAACCGCTTCTAAAGGCAGGAAGACGCAAAGGTTACAAATTACAGGAAAGTGAGAAGAGGGACCGGAAGCTAGATGGAATGCATAGGGGCAAGGTCCTAAGCCGCCTGTCAAGCATGAGAAAGGAAAAGGGGGAAACGTGTTTCAGACAAGTTATTCCATTTTCTCAAGGAATAGACGAAAAAAAGAGAAAGAAGGCGGGACGAAACGAGGGAAGGAAATCTACTTGCACCCGGAGACCCTACACAAAGAATGCACATCTGGTTCCCCCACCCAAAAAAATTCAAGCGCAAGTTTTAAGTTCCTTCCAGAAAAACACCGGGACGTCATAGAGGCGAAAAATAGAAGACAATCAGGAAGAAAATTATCATCAGAGTAAAATTGCCTGGTTGGAAATACAAAAGACCCTTTTGACACCGGTCAAACCTCTATGATACACCAGGAGTAATCGTGGTCTTTCAAGATCAGTAGTCAGCTCGTAAAGAGCAATGTGGGTTACGCAGGGTAATTCAAACGTAGGCGGGGAGAAAACAATACCCCAGAACAAAGTACGGGAGACTAATCAAGATAGGACATATTTTTGAAGGAATAGGGGAGTGAACTAGGTTGAATTCTATTGTGGGCGTTCATGAAGCGTTTACTAGACAGGCGTGGGAGAGGACATATATTTGTTTACTACCAAAGTTGGGAGGGGGGGTAGAGGGGAGTTGCACAGCGATGCAAGCTGAGGGTAGGGGGCCAGAGATCAACTGGTCAACAACGATTATTATTGGGGGGAGAGAGAGGATATGTGGGGGGGGAGAAGATCTGGGAACGAAAATTATTAAAAGATTTACCAACATTAATCTGGTAAGTACAAAGGGGACTAGAGGAAGCCCCTATCGGATGCAATCACGGATATAAGGACCATGACAGAAAAAATGAAAGTTTAGCAATTGAAACTAAAAAACGTGGACTATCTTCCGTCTAAACAAATGGGTTTGATTTGGTGCTTTGTGGGGGGGTAAGAAAGACTAAAGGGGAAAAGCCATACTCAATGGTAGCCAGGAAAATAAAGGCAGCAACATGAGGAAACGGAATACAGGGTTGGAAGACGCACTATGGGCCCAGGGAACTATAGTTATTGAAACAAATGACCCAAGGGGTTGGGGGGAGGGGGCCCCGTTTCTGGGTGACTAGAGGATAGTTTTTGGTCTGAATTTGGGCTCTAGGTTTCGAAATCAAACTTGGTGGATTTGAACTGAATTGTTATTACAAACGTGCAAGAGGAGGGGGTCAATTGGGGGAGGTGGGGGAAACTTTCAGAAAGTCTGATGTACGCTTCTCTCTGAGTTGAAAACAGATCTAATTAGTGCTATACGGGAAAGGGGAGGGGGGTATATAAAGAGCAATTGAGAGGAAAGGGGGGGGGAGAACCAAGAAGACCTCCAGGGACGAGACTACATGCGGTCAGGACAGGGAGGGGAGTATGGAGGGTATAGGTTTGACTTTCAATCTCACAATGGTGGAAGTGGGTTGAATTGGCGTAACAACATAGCGTATCACCGTTGCTATTGAGGTGATGTGAGTGCTATTTCCTAGGAGGAGGGACTTAGCACAGAGAAGGAGGATTCCTAAAATAAGAGAGTTTAGTCATGCAGATTAGAAAGATCCGTGCGGGGACGAGTCTCTCATGAGCATCCTACAGTCGAAGAAATGGGGGGGGGGGGGGTGTCAGCCGAGGGGGGTTGGATGATGGTGACTCTGACAGTGGGCCCACATGACTCGTAATGAGCTTGAGGGGTAGAGGCAATCTACGGTTTTGGGGGTCATCTACTTCTATTTAAACATAAGCAAGAGGTGTGGGGGAGGTAGCCCAAAAACTCAGGGGGAAAGCGGTTGGAGTCGGATTTGGCGCCGGACTAATTCGAGTCCTGCCCAATGTTGGATTGAAAAGGAAGGGAGTAAGGGGAGATAGACATGTATATCGTGGGTTAGGTTACCTTGTGGCTTCTAGTCTACTGAAGGTTGCGGTGAGCAAGAGGCCGGTAGCGGCAAGGCTCCTTCAAAAATACCAAACGGAAGGATCATAGAAGAAGGGAGAGGGTCAGGGGGGTTGGAGTGGATTTCTAGCTCTATAATATAAAGGTTCATGGGCCAGAATTGGGGTAGGTTGAATAATGTGGGTAAGGGGAGCTTTTAAGCAGGCAGCCGGCGGATCGAGGGTCTAACTTGGTAGTCAGAGATTGGGTCATACTTGTATGAAATCAATGAGAAAACATTGGAGAGGAAAAGTGTCCAGTGTATGGGGGGATCTTGCGTTTGGGGTACCTGGTTGAGCGGCGAAAGGACCGGATAATCTCCCCACCTTAGGTGGTGCCGAACAAAGGAGGTTGTCGGAGCTAAAATAGTCAAAAGAATCACAGTTAATAAACGTTCGAAGACTTCAGGGCTACTAAGTGGGGCAAGGTGGTAATTGCGTAGTATGTGGGTGGGGGGTGAGTGCAAGGGAAGGAAGGATTAAAGAGCTGCTCTAAATAGAACAGTAGTTGGACATGGGAGTAAGGGGAAACGAAGGCACCTTCTGAAGTTTTCGCTCAAAAATAAGGAAAGAGAAGAAGGGAGATGACAGGTGAGAAGGAGCCAATGCCGGGGGGAAAATCAAACAACCAAACGTACTAATTTGGAAAGGTGCTGCTAGGGAACGTTTCTTAGGAAGGAGGTGGAATTAATCTTGGGTCGAAGGGAACTTTTTTTCGTACCTCAACACGGGAACGGCCACTTTTTTTTGGCCTCATACGATAAAAAAGAAACTGTCTAAAGGGGGAGTGGAGAAGCAGAACGTGGGATGTGACACTGAAGAAGCCAAACTTATGAGGATGAAAAGGGGGGCAGCCCCATGCAGAAGGGGGCTAAACGCCTTCTCTCTATCTTCAGGGTAAAAGTAGGGGGATGGTCGGGCGAGGGGAGACAACAAAACGGCCGTTTGGGAAAAATCAACTTACAGGTCCTCTCCCCAGATCATCAAGCAACGTCAATAGAGACCCGGCGAGTAATGGTCGGGTGAATCGATCATCATTTAAGGCCCGGGGGGGGGACTCTCCAACGCCGCATGGCTCTGCAGAGAACGGAATCTCAACAGTAAATCTGCTTGCGTGGGTATAGAAAAGGTACAAATCAGAATGTTTGGCTCAATTATAGATAGAAAGGCCTACGGGGGGGTAACAACCTTCTGTAGCCATTGGACCATCCAGAAAAAACAGAAGTACAAGGCAATCCAACTTACAATCCTGGGAGTAGTGGGTAAGTCAGGCGACTTTTTGAAAGGCAGCTAGAGGGGGAAGGAAAAAAAAAACGGATAACAGAGGAGGAGGAATTCAAGCCTCTAACGTGAAGAAAAACCCTCATAAAACTCAAAGGTCAGAAGCGGTAGGAAAAGGGGGAAGGCTTGGGGTCAAAGGAAGGGCAATTCAACAAACATATCGGCACAAAAGAACTAATAGGAGCGATGGAGCTACTGACTAGACTTGCCGAGACAGTTTAACCAGTAGGAAATAACTTAGGACCTGATGTCTCTAGAAAAGTCACTAACAAACGAGACTGAGCGGCTGCCGATTATCGAGCTTCGGGAAGAAAGAGCCAAAAGGTTGGAGGAAGAAAACAAACGGATGGACGCCCCACTAAGGGTCCGTAAAGGTCCCAATCCTGGGCATGGTGCGGATCAAAGGCACCTCTGAAACATTCAACGTAGACTCCAAGGGGGAGCTCCTCAGGAACATCCGGAACGCCATTGAGCAAGGCGGGGAATGGGCATCAAGGCTCACCAACCTCAATGCAATTTGCTCTTATCAGAGAAAAAAGACTGAACAATCGTCGGAAAGACGATAACCAAAATTGACGGATCTACGTAAACTGGGCAAAGGGGGGGCCCGGCGGGAAAAACCGCTCTACCTACATTTCACTATCGAGGAAAAAAAGGGAACGGAACTCGGACTCTGCGCGGGGCTGTCAAACAACGGGGATGGAGAAAGGGGGTGAAATGGCCCGTGAAAAAAGAGCAGCCTGGCATTCCGCTGAAAGCAGAGATGCCTAAATCATTGTTGCCAGGGCTCACTCTCTCGAAAACCGTCTGAGAAGCGTGGAACCTACTGCCCATTAAAAACTTACACCAGGGGCGAGTGGAACTTCACCGCCGAAAAAGAGGAAGAACTCGGCCTCAGGAGAACCGACGCGAGGCAGGTGGGGGAAATCATCACATTTACAACGGTTTGAAGTGTTTCTTCCAAAAAGAGGAAATTTGAGATGAGAGAAAAATATGACGGAAACTAAGGGCATCTGACGGGGAACGATCTCACCCCCCGGAGGAAGAAGAGCTAAAAATCAAGGCGTAAAAACAAATCTTAACACAAAACAAAAAAGAAAAAGCGGCACCGTGTACATTCGCTTTAATCAAACCTGCACTCTGCTAAGAGAGAAAAAATCTAATCACAACCCAGAACTAAACAGAATCATAACGGGGGGTGGACACCACAATAAACGCGGGGCCGAGGTACCTATCTTGGGAAA
>Ga0179591_1298691_pt1 | contig 13082 bp, 9 predicted proteins | sample CZOMad2_1_08_16f_FD_182891 | JGI IMG/M metagenome (GOLD analysis project Ga0179591, IMG submission 182891) | Vadose zone soil fungal communities from Angelo Coast Range Reserve, California, USA - CZOMad2_1_08_16fungal (PacBio error correction) | ecosystem: Environmental > Terrestrial > Soil >...
CGAAACGGAGGACCAGAGCGGAGGGAAAATTTGCGGTGCTTTGTGCAAAGGCTGCTTCGCTGGGCAGAATGGATTCCGCCTGAGAACGTAGACTCACCTTACAATGTCAAAAAGGGAGATTGGTTATCCGAATGCAAATCCAGCTTGCCCAGAGGGAGGGAGGGGACAAACACAAAATAGGCGAGGTTTTAACCCTACTGGGGCAACTCGGAGAAAAGGAAGATTGCGCTTTTCGGTCCTGAAACCCTTTGGCTGGAAACACAGGGGGGCACCAATAATTGGCCACGGGAAGGGAGGGGAATCCTCGACTTGATGGGCGACAAGTCGTAATCAAAGAAACCAGTCCACGGCGCCGAAAGAGATCGAACCAGTCACCAGTCAGGTGGTGAAAAACAACTGGGGAGTGGGTTCTTCGTCACATAATGGGGGGAGTAAGGAAGGGGAGATAGACACGTCCCAAGAACAACCGCAGGAAGAGGGGGGACTGCAACGGAACTTTGGTACAGGAGGAACGGTACAACGGGCCAACCGCCTCCGGGTCTGCTCTCTCAAGAGCTCTTAATCATTTTGGCGGTGGGGGGTTCATTCTAAATTTTAGTGGCAGGGAAGGGGTCAAGCTCTGGAAAGCGACAATCATGAGTCCATCCATGGTGAGGGCCAGGGGTAGCACCCTCCCTCATGCCACTGCCCCAAGGAGGGCGGGAAGACAATTTCAGCAATCTTCTCGCAGGTGTCAAAGAACTGGAAAGGCCTGAAAAGAAAAAACCAGTTCCTAGAGGAAGGAAAGGCGGAAACTGGTAAGTACACGAAGAATTTGTAGGGGGGGGAAAGGAATGGAATCTCCATACGATGAAGAAGACGACTTCTTTCACGGAGGGAAAATAAAATCGTTGTTGAGCAATCGAAGAAAAAAACAACTAGGGGAGTCCTTTAGCGACTAAGCAGATCCTTAGTTTCCGACGAGTGCTCAAAAAAGGCTAGGTAAAACCTATAGTCTGTCTAGGGACATCAATGGGGAACTTCCACACAGACTCAATTTGAACAAGGACCTCTTTGTACAATCAGGAAAGGTTTGGGTGGTGGGTTATCGCCAAAACAAGCGGACTGTACACACTGCTGGAAGGGAAGGATTTATGGAATAGAAGGTCAAGAGAGGGCCGACGCCTAGAGGAATGTTCCAATCGAACGAAGTCCTCACAAGGGTAAAGGGAGAAACCACTCTAGAAGGGAGAGCTAAAGCAGGACCGCAGAAGCGGAATACCATTAAAAAAGAAAGTAGGGGATAGACCACCTGGGATGTTAATAGCCTTACCGAAATGGCGTTTCTTTGAAGAAGGGAAAAAGGGAGGTCAGAGGGGTACAACAGGAATGGTTCGGGGCAAAGGGGCCGGGGGTGTTTGACAGGTGCCGCAGAAAAAACGAAGGAATGGAGACAAAACAGACTGATGGGAATACAAATTGGACCCGCGACGAGTTGGGGAAATGGTTTTCGTAAAGGGTTGGACTGGGGACTGGTGCGCTTGCCCGGGTTGGGGATCGCTCAATGGGCGAATTCGTCCTACGGAAAAGGGCCAAGGCAGAGGACTTCTAAAACCAGAAAATGAGCTTACAAATGACTGGTCCGTCAAGTTTCTCAACACACCCCGCGGTTTAAGGAGGACACTCGTTTGAGTGTCTACCGGGCCTTTGAAGAGTATGGTCCTGCCGGAAAAGCAGAAAAGCAGGCAAATGGGGGAATGATTTGAAGGTTCTTTTTCTAGCAACTGGATTACTGTGCCAGGCGGGCCCGAGCCTGCTCAAATCAACCCTAAGAAGGGGGGGGACGAGTGTGTTACAGGGGAAGAGAATTCCGCGAAGAGCTTATCAACATCCAGACAATTTTGACAGCATCCAACCACCCCCACACCAAGCCACCCCCAGCCCCACCCCCCCCTTCAAAAGCTTTGGAACTGGGTATTGCCTACGAAAGGAACAGGTTTTTAGTGGGCGCGCTCTTCAAGGAAACTATCTAGTAAGGCTGGGGAATTTCATCAAGGCCACACGCCTTAAGGATGGCGGACTAAGACTAAAGAGACGAGCAGGCTGGACCCCATGATGAAAAACAAAGAAGGACGCTCACATGCGGGGGCTTTGCGAAGAAGTAACCCAACTATCTAACTCTAAGGTCAGACTTACTGAAAAACCCACGCTTTCTTGAAATAAAAAACGGGCCACTCTTCGTATGAAGCGGGGCACGAGGGGTTGGGCAAGTTATAACCACGTGCAAACGCAAGTGACTGCTACCTACTTGGAGGTTAAGTCTTTTGCATGGAAGAAAGGAAATACGGCGGGAGAATCTAGGGGGAAGGACAATTTCCTAGACGAACCCATTAGGGGAAGTCAGAATTACATAATAATCGCAAGTCCGGTGGCCAAGAGGGTTAGGGAACCACAGAAAACTCAACGGGGGGGGTACCAGGTCTAAAGTTAACCTCTTTTCATGACATAGGGACCACAACTTTTCACCCTCAGCAAAACAAGTAAGGTTGGGCAGAAGTGGTTGCGCCATTAAATAACGATCAAGCTGGAGGAGGGTGTTCGCAAGGATGGAGCACAATCCTTGTACATAGCCGTTGAAAAAAGAAAGTGCATAAGGCAAAGCGGAAAGGATCACTTTGTTTGAAGTAGGGGACATGCATTTTTCACGAGCCCAAAAATGCGAAGCCTCCAGACCACTTGCTACCCCGTGGCCGACGAGAGACAGAAGGAGGGAAAAAAGGCAAAGGGAGAGGAAGGAGGTGGGTACTATGACGGGTGACTTGTTTCCAGAACGTTCTCATGGCCGTCCGAACTCCTTTTAAGCCGGAAGAAAAAAGAAGGGTTCCCTGTGATTTTTTGGGCCACCAGCCGACGCCCTGGTAGGGACAACGGGGGAGGAAACCCGCCGGATGCAAGATATGGGGGGGTTACCGTGTGGGAAGAGTGCCCGTCACCCGGGGGTTAGAACCGTCAATCCACTGATGGGGGGGGGGTTGGTCAAGGAAAAAAGAAAAAGAAAAACCTTCGTCTTGAGGGCGGGGGGAAAAGAACGGTCACTGCGAATGAAAGCGAGCAGGGCGGCAACTTTCTTGAAAGGTCGTGGGGGAGAGCAGATGCACAACGATGGAAAGAATCACGCTCAGACTAACACAAAATGCAGGGGGCAGGTCAAACGCCTAATGAATGAATCGAAGGACTGATTAATGTGTCTTTTCATGTCCTGTGAGGGAAGGAACAGTGGTACAATCAGGAAATCGGTGTCAGTCGGATTAAGGAAAGGTCAAAAACGGAAAACAGGAGGGGGAGACCGGTTTGAACCATAGGGGTTGTTACCCTTGAACAAGAAGGTCATCTACCGTGGGTCAGCGGGAATCAAAGTGAGAAAAAGAATGAAGAAGGGATGAACAAGCCAAGAAACGTCCATCAGAGCATATCTTGGAAAATTCAAAGGGTACATTCACCATGAAAGGGCTGGCCAGCGTCAAAGAAACGGTGTAGAAGAAACGCAATGCTGTACTGCGTAGAGATGAAAAATTATCAGTAAAGAGGGAAAAGTGAGGGAGGTAACAAAGGGAGAATGGGGGTGGAACCTTAATCCTGAAAAAGGTAAGAGAGAAAGGTTGCGTCCGATGCAATGTCTGACTTGGAACAGGGGGCGTGACGTTGCTCGAACCAGGGATGAAAAGTAATTCTTGAACGGAGTGGCAGGAGAGGGGCACCACAAAGGTAGAAGAAATGGGTTCGTTTTTATAGCTGAAGGGAGAGAAGATCTGGCCGCGAAAAGATTGAAAAGTCAGCTCAAGTCGAAAAATGAGGCAGAAGCGGGGGAAAAATGTCACGGGCAGGGGGAACCAAAAGTGGTAGAAAGGGAAAACCAAAATAGGAGGAGCGGGGGGCATAGAAAACTCATCTCCGGGAGAGAGCTAAAAAAAAAGTGAGAAAGAAAAGGAGCGATAACGCCATCGTATATTTGCATCTCAAACCAACGAGTCAAAGGGGATTCCTTAATTTCAGGTGAAAGGAGGGGGCAGAAAAGAGGGGGGCAAGGATAATCGCAGCTTTTAAAGAGGGGTCAGTATCAGGGATTTAATTTTGGTGGTCGAGGAGTTACACGACATTTTAGGGCAGAAGTCGCTACATAAAGAAACTAATGTGAACCACGGAGTGGAGTGTTTCTTTATATCACCAGAAAGATCTCCCAAGGACAAGGAGTACATAAAGGCGGTTAGGAAGCATGAACTTTCCCGCCCGCACATACCATGTCCGGGGGCCAAGGGGAGGGGTCACATGTAAGGATTACCGGTTCAAAGTTGACAGCTTCCTGGAACAGGGAAGAATCAAGCCGGGGCAAGTTAGAAATAGAGATCAGCATTCGGATAAAAGTGACTGGAAGACTGAGGGACCAGGCCATTGATTTTTCCATGGAAAGGAGACGGGGAAATTTTTAGGTCATGGGGTTTCTGTTCTCATAGCGATCGGGGGGGGGGGGGCGATAAAAGGGTGTGGTAAGCGACAGTGGAGGATAGACCTGAGGTCAACCTTGGTCATGAAAAGGACAATATGGAAGCATAAATGGAAAAACCCCCAGGTTCTGGTCAAAGATGGTTGTGGAAGTGGAATCATGGCCTCATGAGGGACAAAAGGAAAATCAGCAAATTGAAGGCCGGGAAAAAAACTTCAATCAAAATAATGAACGGTAGGGAATAAATGAGGCGGACTCACAGGAGAAACTTGGAAGGTGGAGGAAGAAGAGGGTGATTCAGTTGAAAGAGGGGGGTCAATATAGTAATTCTAGTTAAACCCTCACACCTTACGTTCACAGGGTGTAGGCAGGCCCCCACCCGTATCCAGTCCTTAAGGTACGATCAGTGGACCCGGCTGGAGTGGAAAAGCATTTCAAGCCTGGCTTGTCGGGTCCGTTTGACAAAAGAGTACACATCAGTGGAATAAGATGTGAGTTTCTGAACCCATCAATGCGGGAATAAAAGAAAACTCGAAACATCTGGTATGCGTCCAATCGTTTGATTGGTCGAAAAAGGAGGTCTTCAGGGGACCCAGTTCTTGAGCAAAGCCCCCAATTAAATAGATTTGGCATATTGAAAGCGAGTTAAAACTGAGGTAAAAAGTGCTGCACCATGAAAATAACAAGTTACAACGCATGATCAATGGAGGATTGCCGCAAGTTAGAGGGGCAGTACTGCACGTTTTATAAGGGGGTCGGGAAAGCGAACCAAATTGGTATAGTGAAAAAGCTCTGTCTAGAACACAACAATTTCTAACACTAACGCTTGTAGTAGGTGATCGGAGATGTTAAGAACCTTATTTCAGGCTGTCTGAGAACCGCATGCGAACAATCAATTGAAGAGGTGGTCTTACTTTGAAAAAAAAAAAAAAGAAAAAACCAATGTGTAAAAGGAGGAACCAGACGGATCTCAAGAGAATCTTAACATACGGTGGGTAGGGAACCAAAGACAACACTGCTTGCCTGAGGAGATAAGGAGGACACCGTTTCCCACAACCAGGTAAGAAAAAGGCCTAAACTTCGTCACCATCACCTTGACGGTCTAGTATCTTAAGAATGAGGGGGGGGGGGGGGGGGGGGAGGGGGGGGGGGTGAAGGACCTGAATTGTGCCAATTGAGAGAATAATCACAAATTACAAAACCGGATCAAAACTTCACAACGAGTACAATCGGGGGAATCAGAGAGTTGGGTCAGGGGAAGAAAGTCATAGGATTCATACGAGAGAAGGTGCAACAGTTTTTGGAGAAAAGATTAAAGAAAGAAAGTGGTTTAACTCATTCTTAACCTGAACAAAATGGTTGGGGAGAGTAGGGGCAAGCCAGGACGAACACAGAATGAGTGGAAAGAATCTTCAAAGTTAGGCGGCTGCTTGATTTCTCCTGGTGCACAGAAGAAGATAGGTTATCTTTGAGAAGTTGGGATGACATAAAAGGAAGATAATGCCGGCTGGGGGAAAGGATTACCAGTAAAAATTCCTGACTCAGGTAACTTCCGGACAAACAAACCCACGTGGGTCCTTGATGCGGAAAGAGAAATTAAAAGAGTGCATAAAAAACCCACAAAAAGCCAACCCTCTCTCTTGGGGAAGGCCTGAGGGTTAAGGCCGCCAGGGAAAAAGGGAGCCTTCGCACTAACTGAAACAACCGCGGAAAAAAAGCGTCAGTCTAGTTTTCGTGGGGAAAAAAGAAAGGCAAAACTGGTCCCCAGTAGGATAGTACCGACACAGGAGAAGAAGCACCATGGCGGGGGGGAAGCACTGAATTCTAGAAAGAGAAGAGGAAGCGCATCTGAATACCTTCTCCACCAGGAACTGGACCAAGTTGTGGCAAAAATGAAGTCGAAATCTGTCGGGTGAGAAAAGCGATGGAGTTTCGCAAGAAGTGGCTGGGCCAGCCTTGCAAAACCCTCATTTGCCAGAACGGCGTCTCCCTCTCATTTGTGGGGGAGGAGGGGGGTAGAGCGCAAGGGGAAAAACAAAGTCCATCCAAAAAAGCTGAAGAAAAAAAGCGACCATTACTCGGAGAGTTTGTGGCTCCAACGGAGAGGGGGTCTCAGAGAGGGTGGGATGAAAAAATCTTGGTGGCGCCTCAAGGCCACAGGCCAACTGCACTTCGGGGGGAAGGACGCTCCATTTTGTAGCGGACGTAACGTTCCCGTCTGGAACCGAACTCCACTCAATTTAGGGGAGCTCACTTTCAAGAAGCTTCACAAAAAAAAAGGGGAACTTTGGGTCCTGCTTAAAACGACAATGTTTGCACTGGTAAAGACGGCTTCGCGCGGGGAGGCGAAGAGACTCATAGCGGTAAAAACACAGCACAACTGGGGAGGGAGGGCACTTCTTGGCTGGAAACCATTCCGGAGAAGCGAATCGGCGGTACGCAGGAGTTGAACAAGCCTCAAGTTCAGGTGGAATCCTTTCGGATCACCACGCAACAAAAAAATGCCGCAGATCGAAGGGAAGTCACTAAGGGGACTCATTGCAGGTAGCAGTGCCCGGGTCCTGGAAAGACCAGAACGGTAGGGGAAGAGCAGGCAGAGAGGCTTTCAACTGAAAAACTCTTTAGATGAATAATAAAAACAACGTGGAGGAAAATCCTTGGGGAAGACACGGAGGACATGAGTGGGCAAAACGGTTGACGCCTCTGCTTGTGGGGGCAATAAAAACGAAAAGGACGGCAAGGGCGAAAGAGGAACCCAATGGTAGACGCCGGTTGACGCTGACCTCGGAGGAGTCAGGGAGGAAATTTTTTTTGGGGGGAGGGGGCTTACGGCAAGCGGGCACGACGCAGAAGGGGACTCGGAGACAGAGATGTTGAGTTTCAAGCCGAGAGGAAGGGCTGTTTCAGCCGCGCCGACCAAAGGGGAGGAAAGAGGATTAATTATTCTCTGACACCACGCCTGAAGGTCCGTAAAATACAAGAAAAAAAAGAAAAAAACTTTGGAAAGAGGGCTGGGAAAAGGGCTTCCTTAAACGAACCGGGGGAGGAGGCGGTTGGTGTTTTAACAGCGGAAAGGGGAATCCGCTTACAACTGGGAAGAGGGCAGTAACGAAAGGCTTCAATTTGGCTGATGCAAGCGAACAACGACGCGTACGGCGACCGAGGATGGAGACGACCAACTATCAAGGGGGTTGGCAACCACCTCGAGTACTGTTCTATGTCTAGTGGGGGGGAGGGACGTGGGGGAGAAAGGGGGCTCTCATCTTATAGGGGGGAGAAGAGAAGCCATCGCCATACGAACTTCCAAAGGTTCCCAAAATAAAGGGGAAAAGATTCGGGGAAACAGGAAGAAGAGAAGACTTAAAGGAGGGCTTTCCAGGGGCTACGCTTTTAGGTCTCCAGATCTTGGCAATCACCTCAAAATAACCACGGGTCAAAATAGAGGTGGAGGGGGAGTTTGCAGTACGTGGATCTTACTGTCATGACTTCCAGAGGGAAAGGAGACCTCCAGACACAACGAGAGGGGACATATGGTTGGTCAGAGAAATTTCGCTCTGAAGGACACGTTATGCGTAAACCAGAGCAGTGTAAACATAAGGAGAGTACTGATATCAAAGACATCATAACACAATGGAGGGGTTTCTCGTCGTCAGAAAGGATACGCTTCAGGAATTTGACTTTTTCCTGAAAAGCAACTCCTGGGATCAATGGGAGCAACTACCTACTCCAGTAGGCCGATCAGCAATGCAACCCAGTATAAGCAAAAACGAGGAGGATCTCCGGACATTCGGGGAGGAAACACTCGCCAAACATTCCCTAAAAAGAATGAAACGCTGCGGCTCCCGTTAGGAGGGTCGAAAAAACGCACCTTCAGAGCAGGATGAGACGAGTTGCAATGTGTCCGGCCAAGAAAGGGAGGACCTTCTCCAACTTAAATCTTGAAGGTCGTTAAAAAATCGCTCGTGACCGTGCCGGGATGGAGTAGAGGAAAACAAGTCATTCGTGATAGGAAATGGAATAGCAAAGGTAATTGTGAAGCAGGGTAGGAAGCCCGCTTAAGGCGCTAAACGAGGTTTGGGTGGAATAACAAAAGGAGAGGGGTGGTTGTCAAGAGAACAACAGATGTTCACTCGTGAGCGAAGACAAGGAATCTGTTTTCAGAAGGTCGCAGCCGCAGGAATGAGCGTGAGCTCCTTGATGCCGCCATCTGGATAGGGAACGCCGAAACAGGAAGGAAGAGAACAGAGGGGAAGGGGTTTAATTGTTGTCCTGAAGACCAATCTATGTGTTCAAAACCGCCGGGGATAGACAAAAACCCTGGGCAACAAGTGGGAGTAGGGAACCGTACAAGAATCCGGGGTGAAGAACTTCCGGTTAAGGGGGGGGTGAATAGTTTCAGCAATGAAGCATAGGCCCCGCGCCGGTTAATCAGACTCCCGACAATGGTCATGGGGAAGTGTGTGGGGGTAGCCAACCTCCCTGTGATCAGGGGGGAGGAAAAAACTTTTCTACCCCTGCTGGAAAAACTTCAGGTACGATAAAGGGGGGGGGACGAGTGTGCACCTCCACTGGAGTGGGGGGGACTATTACCATGGCTCCCTTGAGGGGTTTATTTGGCAGGGGGGGAAAACGTAACGACTCCCTGGAGATGGCAATGCGTTTGCAGCCCGAAGGGGCGAGAAGAAAGGATACGTGGGTGCCTGGTCGTCTAACTGTGGCGGAAGTAAGGTCGTGAGTTCCATCAGAAGGACGATTTTGCACCACCGATGGGGAATCGGATCACGCTTCTCTTCTAAACTAGTAAACAACAACTAATTAATCCTGGAAATCCGACGAATTCCTAGACTGGAAAGGCAGATTGAATTTGGGGGGGTAAAAACCGGTCAAGGGAAGTTGCGTGAGACTGGTTTTGGACTATCATGTGAATCGTGCCGTCCGTAGATGAAGGACATCCCAGAAAATAGTAAAGGGGAATCCCTGGGGCTGGAGGCTTGCAGAAGTGAATTGAAACAAAAGTGACCCCTACAGTTACAAGAATAAACGGGGGAGTGATAAATCAACAAAGTTACGAAAATCACGGATGCACTGAAAATTCCCATCAGACTATACGTCTCTCAAAATGGAAAAAGTACACTGCGAGTGCTGGGGGTCAGCGCCAAAAAAAACGGTGTAGGGAAAGCAAACTTCTTAGGATAATATCCTGCTTCTCTACCGGTACATGCGACTAAAGGTAAAGGGGGGACTGAGCCCGACCTGTGAGCGTATCCCTAGGTTAGGCCGATGCAACTGGTCCGGCGCCGTAGGAAGGGATGCGTAAAGGGCGCTCATTGATCTGAGGGGTACCAGATATTGGGCGATGTATCCGCACAAAACGAGATGTACAATCGGTAATCATTCAGTTGGTGATTCGCTGTAAAGTAAGGACGGGGATCTTTGTCAAAAGAAAAGATTGGCGCGCTAAAGAAGGAAAAAAAAAGACTAAGGGTAGGCCAGAAGAAGGGGGTGGACAGCGGGCGTCAAAAAAAATCGCATTTGAAGTGGCGACGCCCAAAAAAGGATCAGGGGGCTGGCGGGCTTGGATTCAGCATAACAGAAAAGAGCAGGATGCTTTTCTCTCAGAGGAGGGAAGGGAGCGGATGAAGGGGGAGGGTGTTGTCTCTATCAAACCGAGTCAATTGGCTCCTTAGCTTCAGGGCAGAGATTGCCGCAAATGCAGAGGGAAGGACTTGGAAATGCTTCTTGCCAGGATGAATGGGATTTTTGGTTGTCGAGATAGACTCATGAGGGGAAGTGGAAGGGTATCCACTAAAATAAGCATGCTCCATGTGACAAGTATCACTTCTCCTCGGGGGAGGACAACGATGCAATAAGATGAAACGAAGATTACAAGCATGAAGGGAAGGTGAGAACGTTACTTGGAACGAAAATGCAGGGCAAAAGGGGATTCCAACGCGGGAGTCAAGGGGTATACCTGGACATTCCTTACCGGTCGATCAAGATTAGAGCATATCAAGAAAGTGGAGGGAAAAAGGTCTACTGAGTGGAAAAGAAGGAAATGCCACAAACCCGTTTGAATTGTTAAGGGGATCCTCAAATGGCGGGCCGGGGGAGGGTGGAAGCATAGCTAGCAAGGGGGGAGGGAGATGACTTTGTGTGGGAACCATGTCGATTGGGGGGAAATGGGGAGGTCGATCAAATTTTTAACGAACAGAAGGTGTGAAACGAAAGGGGGTTGGGACATTTGACAATAGCAGAAGGGGGGGGTCTGCGTTGTAAAATGACCAACAAAAAAGGGGACAAGGGCCACCAGGAAGATAAAATGAAGTCAGATGCGCGTGCTCGATTGAACTTGAAAGGAGGGAGGGGATGCAAGTAGTAGCGAGCGTGAGGTGGACGGTTCACGTTTCAACCGCGGGGAGAAAGGGATGGTAGTCGAAACCCTCACGACGCCAGCTCACCGTTTATGAGTGTGGAACCAACGTAATCCGGCGAATTGACGTCGATCCAGTGTATTGGGTAAAGGCGGAGTGAACCCGCATCACTTGGGGACGGGGAACTTTGATCATGCCCACACCAATGAAGGTGGAGACATTGCAGGCATTGGGGTTCAACCCCTCAAAAAAATCCAAAGATAGCTTGCAAGAGCCGGGGGGTGGGTAGAAAAAAGGTTAGGCTTTACCAGGGCTGCGGGCAAAAAAAAAGGAAACCCTTCCTCCATTTGAGGTGAGGGTCCGGATTTTGAGGTCCTACCTTTTATACCGTCCTGTCAAGAATATCTCACTCCCAGGACCCTTCTCATCGAACCAGGCAGGATGCCGGGTCAATGGGTGGCTAGTGGAAACTGTGGGGAGAAAGGGTTTTCATTTTCGAACCTTCCGTGGGGGCTCTGGACCGTGGGGGAGCACAAAAATTGCTAACATAGCCGCTTGGAGGGGCAGCAGGCAAGGCACTTTTTGATAGGTTCGTAACGTAAGAATTTCCCATGATGGCGTCTACGGCGTCCAAAATACATGCAAATCTTTTAATCTGAGGGGAAATGCTAAAAGTCTGAAAAACTGCGCGTCGCCTTCTGACTGTTGATAAGGGGGGATTAAAATGCACAACCTGCTGGCCCTGCTATCTAGGAGGAAGAATGGGAAAAACCTCTAGCGCATTCCGTGGATGCCCAAAAGTGCCCATACCTTTCTGTCATTAGGAGGGAATTCCAAAGGAACGGCGGTCTAGACGCCAATTGATCTCAGGGACACACTAAAAACACTGACGATCAAACTGCACTAAAGTACCAAAAAAAAGGGAGGGCTATGATTGGGGGACGTGGATACACCCTCTTGTGGCAGATGGGGGCCAACGTTGTCAAAGAGGAACAGAGGCTGGGGTTGGCCGAACGGCAGCTTCACGATCGGACGACAGGGATGGTTCGAGGAGAGAAAAAAAGGGACCCATGTCGCACCCTCTGCGTGGAGAAAAAAGGAGGGAACAGCATGGGCTCATGGTTTCCATAGCCGGTGGTCCTGGGGATTAGGTGGAAGTACCTCTTAGACAGAGGAGGGTCTGGCCGGATGAAAAATGAAAAAAGGAGAGAGCTCGTTGGAGGCACCGCGAAACCCGGTGTTCACTTGATTTAAGGAAACCATGGACAAAAAGGCTGTGGCAAAGATGAGTGGAAACTTTCGAAGGAGGTTTCACAATCTCCGCCATCAAGAGAAAAAAAAAGCTCTGCCCCTCTTGCTGAAAAATCTCACGGAGGAGAGGGGGAGGGGGAGCAGGCATCGGTCACGCCTGTCTCCTGCAAGAGAAGACTACAGCTTCAAGACAGACAGGACTTGTTGAGACTTCTCTGCCTTCGCCAGGGGGGGGTCAAAAAGGGGAAGTGCCTTCGACCTCTTCTTATCACGTGAACGAAAAGGGGAGCTTCCCTTCTTAGGGGACCACTCTCTTTCCCTAAGAGGGCTTTGCCGGGAACTCAAAGAACTTGGAGAAACCAAGGAGAAATTGCTGGGAACATTACGGGCCGCCCAAAAGCCTTGTTGGGAGCGTAACACTTGCGACATGAAAGTCGCAAAACGCTGACGGAACTGTCCATCGAAAAGGACACAGGTGTGCCAAAGGACGTAGGTAGTATAAAATCATCGGTTTGGTGATCAGCGACTGCGTCCAGGGGGGGCGCAAGGCCCGGTAGAACGTCTGAAAAGTTTGGAAATAGAAGGACAGTTCCAGCTTGGCCCCAGCCAAACAACCGGGAAGGGAAGACAGCCGCTCACGTTGCTTGGAACGTAAAGGAAGAAAATGGGACTCCATGGGAAGGGGGAAGCAGGGGGGTCGCTCGCTCCTACATGAGAGTCGGCAACTTGGGCCCGGCGGGGAGGGGGGGGTCACGACGACCAAGAGGGGACTTACGGCCCAGCTAATGCGCATAACCCTTCATTTCATCAGGGGCCAGAGATTGAGGGGCAAAACTTCCACCATCCAGAGAATCCGGGTCAAGGAAACGCCTTGAGTAGCATAAGTTGGGGTTGCGGCCCTTCCTTAAGAAGCCATCACGAAGAGTAAGCGCAGACTGGGGGTCAACCGAAGCACTCAGGAGCTTGGAGTGAGGAAAGGG
>Ga0179591_1279419_pt1 | contig 13081 bp, 11 predicted proteins | sample CZOMad2_1_08_16f_FD_182891 | JGI IMG/M metagenome (GOLD analysis project Ga0179591, IMG submission 182891) | Vadose zone soil fungal communities from Angelo Coast Range Reserve, California, USA - CZOMad2_1_08_16fungal (PacBio error correction) | ecosystem: Environmental > Terrestrial > Soil >...
AACATCGCATTGAAGGGTAAAGGGGAAGGGGTTGGGTCTTGACACTATTCAGCCATACCCATACCACCGAGAAATCCCTTAGACCCCCCTGAACGAGAGCCATTAAAATCCCGAGAATGAGATAGATAAAGGAAAATGGTCCTCAAAACAAGAACAGAAAAAGAGGAGAAGAGTAGCGAAAAGGGGCAGGCGGTTGGAAGAAATGAGAATTCCCTAAAGAGGGCCCCCACATGCTTTAACGTCGGATTTGGAGATTAGTGGAGCAGATTTTAAAAAAAGAAGGAAGGTCAGAAGGAAGAAAATCGAAACCAGCGATTCGGGGGATAGAGTACGAGCCCGAAATCTACTTTCAATTGGTGAGAGAAGTAAAAAACTGGTAGTTGGGGATTAACAAACTCAGAAAGCAACCCGCGCGAAAGGAAAGCGACCAACGTGGGGCGAGCGAGAGTGAAAGCCCTCCTCCAAACTCAAAAAGCGCGTCCAAGAGGGGCTCATCCTCGGCGGTTAGTGAAAGAAAAACCCACTCAATACGGACCGGGGGGAGACGCAAGACTCTCCCCATCTTGCGTTCTTCAATAAAGCCGGCAATGTCTCCATCCCACGCCTAAATCCTGAAGAAAACGGGGGGGCTATCGGAAGGAGCGGGGGGGAGGGCACGCTCTATGAGCGATGACCATCATGATGAGAAGTCAAGGTAGGGTGGAGCTTGCAGAGGACGCCCAGTGCATATCGGACGAAAAGAAAAGCCCGTCAGGTGATAACCGCAAAGCCTCCAGCGATTAGAACGACCCGAAAAAGAGGAAAGGACTTTTCCAAAAACAGGAAACCGCATCAGACAAAACGAACCGTCAGGTGAAAGGAAACTATCAGGAATGAAGTATGCGGAGTCAAAAATGTTCTTAGGGAAAAAGCGAAACGAAAAGTGCATAATGCACGGGGAAAGGGCAAAAACAATGCTGTCTCAGACGCAAAATCAAAGAACAAGTCCCCTAGAAGGAAGACTAAAGGGAAAGGACTTCGCAAAAAAGGTCAGGATGAGGATCCGACTAGGAGGAGAGGAAAGAAAAGGATAGGAGTTCAAAGAACCGGGGCTTGGGAAACATCAAGAAAAACCGTCTCAGCACAGGCACGTGTATGCAGCCGGGAATATGTGAAGAGTCCGTAACCTCAAAAAGAAGAGTGAAGAAAGGCTTGCAAAAGAAAAGGAAGTGATGCTAGGGACAAAAGGGGCCAGAGACCCAGAGTGCACTTGATTTTAAGGCGTGCTGGATAATCAACAGAAAAGGGGGTATTAAAAAGAAAGAAAGAAAACGGCTTCTACGGGGTTCAGGACTTCCAGGGACGTGAAGGGGGGGGGGAAAAGGGGGGAAAAAAGAAAAGAAAATTAACTCCCACACTCAAGAAAAGGAAAAACTGAAACACCACTGCAATGGGAGCCAATTGAGGACGGAAAAAAAATCTGGAAATTAAAAACCTCCGATGAGGGGGGTTTTAGGAGGGGAGGCTATAATTGGAGGGCTGAACGACCCGGGGTGCAGGAGAACGCCCGAACTGAAGGTGGAGAGTTCGGGGGAGGGGGAACTCGGCATTGGTGAACCGGCAATCCAGTCGAACTAAGAGAAGTCTCTTTTGCTGGGGTCTCATGGCCAACTGCAAGGTGGCGCCAGGAGACGCAGTGGGCGCGTTAAAAAAAAAAGGGGAGAACTCAGGGGAAAGCGGAGTGAGAGGGCTTTAGGATCCTCGAAACGAATGGAACTGAGGAGTCAAAGAAAGAAGAGGCGGACGTGCCAAATGGGCAAGTCGCCGCAGGCTATCTTAGCGGAAGAGGGTGGCGAGGCCCAACGGACCTACTGGGTGAGAGTAGTAGGGGGTTTTGAGAGAAGACGATTGACGGAAAAAGAAAAAAAACGGCAGCGGGAAAAAAGCCCACTGCCGCGAACAAAATAGAGTTGCAAACCAGAAGACGCAGTCGTCGGAATGGATTCTGTCGACGATACGAAGATCGAAGTGAAAAGAGTACTGATCACAAGGGGGGGAGCGGTCCTTTTTGTCTCGAGGAAAAGTACAGAGAGTTGCTTTGTATCAGTCTATCTTGCAGTAAAAGATCGAAGCTCGTGCATGAGGGTCTAGGGGAACCAATGGGAACGAAAGAGCGAGCGGGGACAGTCCAAATGGAGAGAGCGAACAGTAAGAGGGGGACAAGGGGTAGGGTGCCTGGCTAATGATGATCCTCGCGGGATCCCAAATGTATCGCCGTCATAAGATCCAAAGAAGTTATCGACGAGGCAAAAACCAGAGGGACGATATAGAATCTGGGAGGGATTTAAATGCGGCTCAGAGATACAATCCTCGCTAGGATAGGCCAACACTTGCGGTTACCAGGAGGGACGAGTACTAGAGAAAGAGGGAGGGTCGCTCGCTACGTGTCCTCCATCACATCGAATAAGGAATAGCGAAAGGTAAGAAAGGCAATACCTCAGGGGAAATGGAGTAAGCGACTCGTCTTTAAGAGCAACAGCTGCTATTCGGTCATCAAGTACAAAGTAGATCATCTGCCGGATCCGATAAAAAGGGAGATCCAATGAGGACGAAAGGGGGGTTGGCGTGCCTTTGATCTTTAAAAGTGAGTTAAGAGCAAGGGTGGGGGTCAAAAGATCGAGAGAAGACAGACAAAGGCGTAAGGAACGCAGGTCCAGGAGAGCGAAGAAACTCTAGAATTAAGGAGGTGGAGACGCGAAAAAGGGTGATTCCCCGCGCGGAATCGGGTCGAAAGGTCTAGTTTAATCGAGAAAACCTGTAGAAACTCTCTCCTTGGACCATGTCGACTCAAGAACACACAAAAATGCCCTGGGGGGAACATGCTCAATGGGGTTCCCTAGAGGACAAAACTGATCACGAGCGTGATCCGACATCGGCAGGAGCCGCGCACCAAGAAAAAGGGTACAATCGACGCCCTCTTCACGTTGACGTTTTAATCACGACGTGGTGGGCAGAGCCTCCAAGGAGAACTCCCCAAGAAAAAAAAAGAAAAGAGGGTGACCGGCGCAGAAGTTGCATCAAATAGTGTGCGACCGTCTAAAAGGTTTTGGGTTAAAAGGGGGCGTGAGTGAGGGGGTTCCTCTCTGCAGGGTAGACGACACTAAGAAGGGCTTACTAATCCAGGAAAAAAAAAAGAAATGGGCATGTCTGTTGTGGACTACGGGGCGGCTTAAAAAGCAGCCCTTTTCCAGCAAACGCAATAGTGGGGGAAAAAAAAAGAAAAAAAAAGGGTTTCATTATGATAACCAAGCACGAGTTAAACGCAGGGAAAAAGGAAGGGGGACGAAAAAGGGGTGCTGTTGTGCTAAGCTGTCAAGAACCAATCTTTCGCAAGCGCGGAAAAAAAAATTTTTACAAGGCAACGTTCCTTCCGAATTGCGAGGAGGGTGCCCAAGAAGGCGTTGTCGCCGATCAAAGGATGATCTTGGTGGATAATGAATCGAGGAGAAATAGTCAAAGTCAGGAAATATAGGTAAAAGTCCCTTGTCTGAAGAACCGAGGTAGGCCTTAATCTTCTGAAGTTGCGCAATGCTGTTGGGTTCGGGGGTCCTACGAAAGGGTAGTTCCCAAAGAGGGAATCGTTCGCAGGGGCATAAAGCAAGCAGCCAAAACATGAAATGAAGTAAATAAACTGCAACAGGGGGGTGGAAACGGGCGGTCGCATGTTACAGGCTGGTTGGGATAAAGGACACTATCAGCTGACGGGGCTTGTGCCGAATCCCGCTATAGGAGGAAAAATATCACCCCTGACGGGGAAAAAAATAGGGGATAAGAAGGCGTCAGAGTTTTCAAAAAAGAGGGGAACTTCTGTAGCCACACAGCTAGCTCATAGAGAAGTCAGACAGCAGCTCCAATCCGCAGGGTGTGACTGCTTAAGGAACTAAGGCGATTGCCGCAATAAAGGGCAGGTAAACTAACCGCACTGTTGCTTGAATCTGACAAAAGGTCCTGCAAACTTCCGGTGGGGGGAGCCAATAAACGAGGCGAGCGGACGAGTTTCCAGGGGGAGGGGCATAGGAGGATACGAGAAGTTCCATTACCTGAGAAGGAGAAAACGGACTCCTGGTGTGAGTCGCGTTGGGGAAACAACATGGTCCGCATGACACGTCCTCACCAGAAGAAGGAAGCTCGGAAACAGCCTAATACCCTCCTCTCGAAAGTGGGGAGGGGAAGCGGATGCTGCTTGACAAGCTGTGGTGGGACTACCCTCTCCTCCAATGCGCGCGTCAAAAAAAGACGTGACCCTCAAAGGATTCAGCAGGTAGAAAACACAAGGCATAAACTCGAGGAGTCCGACCCGGGGGGAAACGTTGTTTGGACCGGAAACCGGAGTAGTCGACCGTGACGGATAGGCGCGGGAGATGGAATGCGGACTAGCGGTGTGGGCGAGAGGAAAAGGCTGGGGAGTGTCGGTTATGACCTAGAAGAAACGTTGCCTACCGCAAGAAATAAGTCCAATTCAAGGGAAGCTGTGCGGGTGCACGGCTGAGGCCGCGAAAGAAATACGGGCTGCTAATGTGACACTCTTACGAAAAAAGTGAACGGGTGTCATTAATGCATGGGGAAGGGAACGACTACTGACAGGGGGCAAGAAGGTTTTTCTTAACGATAACGGCGGACTAGTCGCCTGGCGCAAGGCAACAGCGAGCGAGCGCAGATACCCCTTGAAAAATGTGGGCATGTTTTTTCCCGCAGAAACACTGGGGGCCTGAAGGTGGAAACAAAAAAAAGTACTCTGGGTCTAAAACCCCGGAACAGGGAGTCACGGGCGGCGGGGGTGCAAACAACAAAGTAGGACTTAGAGAAGAGAGAAAGAAAAAAGGAAGTTCCGCAAGGTGAAGGAGAAGCACCAGAGGTTGAGGGTGGACCTTCGGCTGCTGGGCCGTGCGGGCCCGCGGGAAATTCAAAACTTTTCTAGGAGAAAAAACTCCCGTTCGGGCCAGTTGCCTGCGCCAAAGCGTCCGACAGGAATCGCAAGCAACGTGGACCAGGACGTTCAGATCGTTGCGGTAAAACAAACCAGGAAGAAGCCTAAAACAAGGGATGAAGAGGGGAGTCCCGACTGTCATAAGAAGAAGATTGGGGGCACATTGCGACTGAAAAAAAGCACACAAGCGCCACAGTGGAGGGGCACGGGAATTGAAACTTCGTCATCCACAAATCAGGCCCACTCAAACAAGGGCGCAAAATGTCCCTCGTACACACCTCAAATAAAAAGACTGAGCCCTAGCGGGGGGGAGACAGAATTTTTAAATTGTACAAAAAAAAAGATAAACTGGAGACCGTCGCTTGATCGTTGACTACACCGCAAACTTGAAAAACCGCAATATTCTGACTTTTCGGGCTGATGGGAAAAACAAGTCAACAGTCATCAACTAAGACAGAACCGTCGAGAGTCGGGGAAAAGGAAGTGAAAACAGCCGCCGGGGGGGAAGTCTGAAAGAATAGAGTTGGTCAAAACATTCTACTCAGGGGAAGGGGAAAAACATGAGGCGAAAGCCACCATAAAAAGTAAGGGAAAAAAATAGATACGAGACCAGCTTGGCGGGAGGAAAGTGACCAATAACACTCCAGAAATACCTCATCCTCGGCGCGATGAAAAAAAGCTCAAAACAGTCCACGTTTGGACCGATACCAGAGAACTAAAACGCTGGCGGGTTCTTCAACTACCAGGTGAACAAAGAGCCGAAGCCTTCTATCCAGGGACGTCATAAAAAAGGGAGAGAAGGAAGTTTAGAGGACGGCTCTATGAAAAGAAGAAGGATAAACAGCAGCGTGTTGTTCGAGAGGAAAAAGAGAGAGAATCAAAAGGAAGGCAGGGGGGATACCGGCCCCAGCCATCAAAAAGGAAACCCAAAGTGGTGGGCGGATTTTCCGCAAAAACTAAACGGTAATGCGCCGCAAACGTAGAAAAGGAGAAACGTGATGGGGGAGGGTGAAGCTAAAAAAATTCCTCGGGGCTGCGGCCTGAGGGGGGTACGGAGGGAACCGCGGAAAAAAAGGAAGTGTAAATGTGAAACAACAACCCATGCTGGCGAAGAGAGAAAAAATAGGAACTAAAGACGGGTGACTGAGACGAAACCAGTGTGAGCCCCCGCAGAGTCCCGGGTCTCATCCTACTCGGCCCAGGGGGGAAAGAAAAAGGAGGTATATCGGGAAAAAACAGCTGTGTCCACATCAAGAAGGTATCGGAAGAAGGCACGAACAAATGTGGTGGAAAAAGAGCGCCCTCTTCTGGCAAAAAACCCAATCGGCACGGGAGGCAGCCGGGGGGTTGGGGGGGTTTCACCTCTCAGAGACACATCAGAGGGCTCTTGATGGTTAAATGGCGTGCCTCATGAAAAAAGCACTTAGGGCAGAGAAGCTTCCCTCGGTTCGAGGAGGAAACAAGGAGGATCTTCTGGCAAATGATCCCAACGCAAAAGGACTCAAAAGAAAAAAATACCGGAACAAAGCAAAACCAAACTCACTTTGCCGAAAAGGCCAGGACTTGAAAACCTGCTGCCCGGTGCCCTTTAGAAGCGCAAGTAGGGAGAAGAGAGGCTTTCTGAACAGACTCGTTACGGAAAAAAGCTTACGATTTCTAGTCGCGGGTAGAGGGAAGGTTGCGGAGGCTCAGAGCGGCGACGAAAAGCGTGAGTTTTCTAGATGGGGAAGACGGAGGAAAAGGGAAGGCAGGGCCTGATTACTCCTTGGAACTATTGGTCGATAGGGTAGGAATAATCCTGTGAAAGACTCATGGATTAGACCGTCGAAGATGAGAGGAGGAACCTTCTCCTAGTCGCTCAGAATACTCGAAAGGGTCGGAGAGAACCCATTGAAAAAAAGAAGTCGTACTAATATTTCTTTGGAAGACTCCTCTCGAGGGGGAAAAACGTGGGAATTATATGAAAAAAAGGCCAGGAAAATGCAGCTTTTGGAAAAACGCAGTCCGAACAGGTAGTCCCGCCCAGGTAAGACTTGCATCGAACGCTGTTAGAGGACCTAGGCGAAATGGATCAACGGGGCGAAAGCGTCCGTTGGTCTGGAATAACCTACGGGGTTACGATCTCTACTCATTGTCTTCATTTCGGAAAAACCCAAAAGTTGTTTTTTTGGCGAAGAAAGGAAGGAAGGTCTGCGAAGGGGAAACGATGGAAGCTGGTAAACGGAAAAAGAAGCTGAATGAAGAGGGGGCGCGTCCTAGAATTACTCAATCTTAATATAGTCGAGGGGCAAGCGTACCAGAGGATCCTCGGGTAAGAGCACGCATAACTCTGCCTGGAATGAAGGGAGAACAAAACCACTTAGTATTAGGAAAAATAGAAGATAGAGGGGGAAAGTAGTTAAGGAAAGAGAGCCCCCGCGAGTGATCAGCAAAAACATGGGAGCCAGGGACGCTGTCCTATTAGGGGCTGTGCGGAGGACTCCAGATGGGAAATCACATACGTCTCTTGTTCCCGGGGGGGGGGCCATCTCCAGAGTTTTAACAGAGAGCAGCAGGCAAAGACGCGAAGGGTTCTGGTTTACAAAGACGAAATGAGGAAGCCCGTCTTTTAATCTCCAGGAAACCAACGGCAGGGGAAGACCAGGGGTAGAAGGAAGGGAAGGTAAAACCTAGAGAGTATGCCGAGAGAAGATCCAGAGGGAACGGGCGCGGGGTCCGGGGGGGACAGCGGTTAATTTGCGGGTGGGGGAGAGTGTATCAGAACGGCAAACGTGTGGGGGGAAGAAATGGAATACAAGTCACTACCCTTAAACAACGAAAGTAAGGGGGGAGAGGGGAGAGAAGAAAAAGTGAAATTAAAGGAGGGCGCCTCTAATGAGCAAAGGAAGAATCGGGTTTTCGACAAGACAGTCGTCGGGGGAGAGAGGGAAACCTCGGACTCACCCCTATCACATCGCTCCGTCAGAGGAAATCAGCGCCACCTGCGGCCGTTCTTTGGCCGCATGCGGGGGGGAAAAGACAGCCCCGATAGTGCGGAAGAACTTCCAGCAAAGGGAGGAGATCAACCAAGCGAAAAAAAGGGAGAAATCGGGGAGCGGGAAAGAGTTTCTGGCCATTCACGGGGGATGAGAAAGACCTCAATCGAAACCAAAACAGAACCGGCGGCTTCTTTGCGAGGGAAGTGCAGCAGGTTGCATGAAAAGGGGGCGGGGGGGCATTTGGTTGGGGGGGGAGTTGGGAAGGGAGAGGGGAGGTCCAAATTTCTCTGAGGGGAGATGGGGTGAAGGAAGAAGGGAAGTTCTTCTACCGGGGGAAAGAAACTTCTTGGGAAAGTTGGGTAGGGAAAAGAAAAAAGGGGAAAAATAAAGAGGCTTAAGCGGCAGAACGCCATTGGAAAAAGGAAAGACGCGTGTTGCAGGAAAAAGGGTCTTTCCTCTCGATGGAACAAAGCAAAAAAAAGAAAGGGGGACAGTATCCGGACTAGAGCGTGGGGGGGTGTAGACCGGGAAAGAGATTCGCAGCGCTGCAAGGGTTGGTGTGCCGAGCCTAAAAAAAGGGTTGGAGGGACAAGGCCTCTGGAGTCTGTTGAAAGGAGGGAAGCAGGAAGCGGAGGGGGGGGGGGGGCTTCCTCTCATGCGCTGGCGGGAAGTCAGGGGGGACTGGGCGAGGATATGGAACACGGGTCGTAAGAGTCACCGTCGTTATTGATAAGATGAAGGGGCTGAAGGCGCAGCCTTGTTTGGGGGGAGGTGTGTCCCACTAGGGGGAGTTCAGACTAGCACTCTTGTCGGGTAGAATCAGGAAGTCAGCCATTTCCATGAATGATTATAGGGGGAAAAAAGGGAAATGTTTGAAAACTGGGACGCGGGGGATTTGTCAAAAAAGATTAGGGGGTAGAGTTTCGGAGGCTAGGTTTGGGGTGATATCACGCAAAAAAAAAAGAAGGCGTAACTGCTTTTGGGGAAGTCCAGGAGGATGGGAGTGATAAAACGAAGTGGAGGGGAGAGTACGTTCGTGGCTCTATGGGTCAAAGGAAAACAATAGAATAGGGAAAAGCAAAGTCACTGATAAAATAAAAAAGGTAGAAATAAAAGGCTCCATCGCTATCCAACGTGGTAAAGGGTAAGTTAGTAAGGGAGCTACGGCTGGAAGGCTGGTAGAACGGGCAGTAAGAAATAATCTTTGGGGAGATGACGAGGCTAGTTATCTAAACTGGGGTTTTGATGGTGAAAGGCCATAATCCTCCAAGTAGAAAAAAGCTCTTACAGATTTCACCGGGGGGGATGTGGGAAAGGGAAGGACTTGTAAACATAAGGCAAAAGGTACTAAAAATTGAGTCGATAGTTGAGCGAGGTGGTTAATGGGAAACATAAATGACCAGGCCAAACTATCGCGTCGGGGCGTCTCGTTACAAAAGGAGTAAGCTACCAACGCGAAGGGGGGGGGCTCGCTGGCTGACTCTCAAAGGGGTTTGTCAAACGGAAAGCCGAGAAGATCTCTAGAGTTAAGTGGGAGGACTCTAGGGCAGTTTAGAGTTCTGCAAACTAAAAACAACTGAGTAGCGTGTTTCTCTTGGATTCCGGGGCAAGGGAACAATCAGGGGGCTGACAGGAAGACCTAAAAAGAGAGGGAGCTGTGGCTTCTTCCATGGGGGGAGAGTGGAGAGAAGGAACAGAGTCTCAGTTGGGAAAGGGGAAGGCGGAATGTAAGAAAAGACCTGAAAGAATGCAGTTCAACTCACTGTGGTGGATGGTGAGCGAGTAGCATTATCGCACGGAAAAGGAAGAATCATTTGAGAATTACACTAGGAAGAACTGAGTCATAAGTTTTTAGGCAGTGCGGGGGAAACGGGTCAAGACGAGGACAGTCTTGCCAAGGCGGAGACTGTTTAAGTTTCTAAGGGAAAAAAAAGAAAAAGGGAAGCTACGCGCCTTGAGGCTCGTCAAATGGTATGCTTTTTGTGGGGAAAATTACCGGCGCAACAGCCAATTTCCAAAAGAAAAAAAAAATTAAAAAATGGGGTCCTTAGAGGCCGGACAAACATGGCTGAAGGGGAAAAAGGACAGAGTCTATACTCCAAACAACTATTGGGGATTAAAAAACCGGAGCCTTTAAGACCTTTTCACAAGGGGGGAGGAGACGACGACACCAGTTAAATTTAGTGGGCATGGGAAATTAGGGTCTTTCAGCAGGGCAGAAGGGCTCTTGAAAACCCCACGAAAAAATGGGAAGAAAGGTTAATAGCGCCCTAGCTCCGTACCGGGGCAACACTTCGAGGCGAAAGAGGGGAAGGTAAAGAACAGGGGGATTGCACGGAGCCAGAAGAGGGGGGGGGAGGGCTTCACCAGGGATACTGTCCTAAGGAGGATCTGCGTCGTAAAGGGGAACAATAAGTCTCATAGAAAAGTGAGATGGGCATGCGCGAATTCCAGCCGAGGGCCAAAAATGACGGCACGGCATTTGAGGGTTAGAGCTGGGGGAGGCACAACATACCCCGACGCGCGTGAAAGAGGGACCAAAAAAATAGAAAAAAAAAAAAAACACAAAGAAGAAAAAAAAAGAAAAAGGGAAAAAAAAAAAACACCACAAAAAAAAAACAAAAACAAAAAAAAAAAAAACACCAACCCCAGAAAAAAACCAAACAAAAAAAAAAGAAAGAAAAAAAAAACAAAAGAAAAAAAAAAAAAACACAAAAAAAAAAACAACAAAACACACACAAAACACCTGGGATGAAAACAAGAAAGATATAAAAAAACCACCCCAAAAAAAAAAAAAAAAAAAAAAAAAAAAAAACAGAAAGAAAGAAAAAAACAAAAACCCAAAAAAAAAAAAAAAAAGGAAGAAAAAAAAAAGAAAAAAAAAAAATAAAGAAATAGGGGAAATGAGAGCCCAGGCGCCCTATCCGGTGTCGGCTAAAGTTCGATCATTCACCAACCAAAGAGAAAACGCTTCTACTCAGTCGCAGGTTATGAGCATGGTTATACTGAGCAAAAGGTCAAAGATTGCAAGCCGCAAGATTCTTACAGGGAATCGCAGACTTTCAAGGAGGTAGTTGGACACAAGAAGAATTCGCCAGTCCAAGAGAGGGATGATCGGAGTAATTCCTGGGACAAGGTAAGCCGGCAGAGAGACTCCTGGAAGACGGGGGGCCGAAAAGGAGGGCAACCAGAACACGAAAAAGCCCTAAACAGCGAGGGGAGTCAGAAAGAAAACAAAACGTTTCTATCTTATGATATAAAAAAAAGACGAGGGAAAAAACCTGAAAAGAGCGGGCCGCTCGCTCATACTCGAAATAGTTCCTAAACAACAAGCGTCCCGTGTTGTGAAGAGAAAAGTACTCTCCAATGGTCGTTTCTTTAAACTGAAAAAACGGCCGTGGGCGCAGCAAGAGAGCAAGCCTGAATGAAGGAAGCATTGACAAAAAGTATGTCAGAGGAAGAAAGCGTGGTGGGAGGTACGGCTAGAGGGAAGGCCATGAGGGGAGGCGCCCAAGTTCCGGGGTGAAGCTTGAACTCCTCACGGGTCGCTAAAAACTATGCTACCCGTCGGACTTAACGCGCTATCCGACCGAGGATGCGGTCCAGAAAAAGGAAAGGAAAAGAGGTGGTCATGACTTTTTCAGAGAAGGGAATGAAAAAAAAATCCATAGACAAATAAATACCAAAATGCAAGGTGTGATGGGTGGGGGGGGGGGGGGGGGTGTGGAGGGAAAGGAGACTCAAGTATGATATGGGAGGGAGCAGAATTTTTCTTCGGTAGAACCGAAAAGGGGAGGGCGAGAGAAGGCACCTTTCTGGGGACACGCAAAAAAAAAAAAAGGGAGCGAAACACCCTTAAGACTCAGAACCTAAAAAGGTGAGATGACGACATAGGTGACGGGGGCACGCCATAGGGGGGCATCCGACTAGCATCGTGCCAAATTCATATGAAAGAAAGGTATATCAAAACATACCCAGGGAGGGGAACGAAAGAAAGTAATACCTTCTCAATCACGTCCACAAATGTTCGCCGCGATCGGAGAAATGTAAAAAATCACCGAAAGAGAGAGGAATGCCTAAAGTCGTTTTGTGGTGGGAAATCGAACAGGAACCCAGGGGCACCTCAACGAGGGGGAAAAAAAAGAAATGGGGCTTCTTCATCTTCCACACAAAGAAGGGGGGTTAGTGCAGACCAGAAGGGGACGTTCTTACCGGGTAGACTACTTAAAATGAAGTGAAGGGGAATGAAAACGAAGGGGCGTCAAAATAATAAAGCCGTACCCAAAGCAACAAAACCCATCTGCCGTGGGAACGGGAGGACAAGCAAAAAGAAGTGAAAGGTCAAAATCAGATCGTGCGGGGGTCTAGGGGAAGGTTGGAAACTCGATGTGAGTTCTGCAAAAAGTGATTGAAGGCACGAACTCAACGTACTAATGTATGGCAGGATTGAATAGCGATTGGGAGAAGGGGGAGGAACTTCCGAAGCGACGCATAGATCGGTACGGCGAGTTCAACCAAAGGCGCAGGCAAGAGGAAAAGCATGCGAAGATGGACAAGGGAGGCGAAGGAGCGCTTTGTGAATAAAAAAAGACCTATGCAAACCTCGATGGGGAGGGAGGAGGAAACAGAACAGCTTCGTCGTGGCCCTACTCGAAAAGAGCAAGCCAAGACTAAGAAGTTTTCCATGAGAGAACCCTTAAGAGGGGGAGAAAAGACTGGGTAGGTGGGGCTCCTGCCTCCGAAATAACTTGGCAAAATGAAAAGGATATAACGAAAAGGCCGAGAAAAAAAAGAGGGGAAAAAAAGACCCGAGACCACGTACTAACTAAAAACCGCTTTCAGTCTAAGAGCTAGGACGTAATAAACGAGGAAAAAGGCACCAGGAAGTCAAGCGGAAGTTGGGAAGGGAAAAAAAAGTAAAAGAGCGAGGGGACTTGATCCCTATAAGGCTGGCTGAGTCGTTACCGGTCAAAACAAACCATTCTAAAAGCGCTTTTGCCGGGGCTTAGGAGCGGGGAAAAGGATGTGGAGAAACTGGACACGGATAAACTTCACAAAGGTCTCAAGCTTAAGATTCGTGGGAAGCAGTATTTCTCCGAGCGATGCTTAATGAGCTGAGACGCAGGGCCCGAATATG
>Ga0179591_1351918_pt1 | contig 13081 bp, 8 predicted proteins | sample CZOMad2_1_08_16f_FD_182891 | JGI IMG/M metagenome (GOLD analysis project Ga0179591, IMG submission 182891) | Vadose zone soil fungal communities from Angelo Coast Range Reserve, California, USA - CZOMad2_1_08_16fungal (PacBio error correction) | ecosystem: Environmental > Terrestrial > Soil >...
CAATTACCGGAGAAAGGGAAAAAGATCGGGGGTAAAAATGCACGCAGGTAGACAGAATGCGTTCAGGCTGCCTCGAGCTCCGAAGAAAAAACGCTTGTTGAGGGTGACTATACGCATATCGGAATCAGAAGCCCACGCAAGGGGGGGGGAAAAAAAAATTTCAAAAATGGGAAATAGGAGCTGCGGCGGAAAAAACTCAGTAGACTTCGAAAGAGGCGGTGTTCTTATTTTCCCGAAGGGAGGCCACGGAGTCGAAAGGATCTCTGGAACTTTCAGGGGGACGCGGAAGACAATCACACTGTAGAGTTGAAAAGCATCGAAAAACTTGCAGGTTGACTCGAAAAAAAAATAGCCTCGACCCAACACGGTTAAAACTCTTACCGGAATTCACTATGGGAGGTCAAACGCCAAAGGGAGCATGGCCAGGAGGGAGAGGAGAAAAAATTAAGTTCTCAAGAAATCCATTGTTTGTTGGGAAGGAGAGGTGAGGGTTGGTCCCAGGGCGTGTAGCCAACGGAGTTGGTCAGAAGAACCTATAGGGTGCCTGGTTTAGGACAATGACAGACAAAAGTCAATTTACCGTTGCGAGGGGTCTGGGTTCTGGACCCGGAGAGACCAGTCGATGAAAATAAAAACATTATTTCTCGAGGGCATGCTGCATACACGGTGGCTTCCCAATCGCAGTAAAAGCCGCGCAGCTTCGTTGGTTGGGGGCTTGCGGGAAACGAAAATTTGGGAACCAGGGGGTGCCTAGCATTCCGAGATGGGAGGACTGGAGGCGCGGTTTGGGAAGAGTTTTCGCGTAGGGGGAAAGGAATAGAGAAAAAAGCGATCGATCAACTCTAAGACGAAGTCGCAACAAGGGTAAGCAGAAGTACGGAAGCAAACCGGCAAGGAAAACAACCTGGCCGATAATCCGCAAGGAAGCACTGCACAAAAATATTCCCGAAGCTTCTACAATAATAAGGGTTTGGGCGCGGGGAGGCAATTGTCATAATGCCGTTTTCAAGGCTAAAAGTGGGGGGCGGGCGGCTTCAACAGTGAGGGACGCGCAATTAATAGCGGAAGCGGTGCTGGAGGGATGAGTGGGGGGGAGGCAGCTAAGACGATGACAAACGGTGGCAAGGCGCAGAATTCGGTTTCCACCGGGTACATTGGGTAGGATTCGCCCTTTCAGTTCAATTTAATATGTCGCCTCTCTGGTTCGTTGTCCTGGAGTCTGGGGTTTACCACGGGGACAACCTACATCTAGTCTTGGGGGGTGACCGAATCGGGTTCGAGGTTTCGATTACTCAGGGAGATCTGGAGACAACTGTGGGGAGGCAAGACTGTCGCGCAGTCAGTCCTAGCGGGGATATCGCTGGGGGCTGTGCTGGAAAGTGAAGTACCGATTCGCTGGAAAAAAGGGAAGGTGGGAGCGGGCCTCGGGCCGCAGGAGAAAAATTAACACCAAGGAGTAAAAAAAAGGACGAACAGGGATAGTTGAAAGTCAAGGAGGGAATTAAAGAAATACATGGGTTAAAGAAAAAGTTCAGAAGATAGGGGCAGGGGGGGGGGGGGGGGGGTGGGAGAATTGAAGTATAGCATTGATTAAAGATAAAAAAACAAAAAGGACCTGGCTTGGGGAGGAGTAAAGCAGAAAAGCCAAGAGGACTTATCGTAAGGAAAGACTTGCGGGTTAATTGCTTGGGGGCGGAAAAGACAAATCTCAATGCACGGGGAGGCGACCAGAGGGGCGAAAAAGGTCAGGGCATCGGGACAAACTGCATGAGGGTGAGCGAAATGAGTGAATCCTATGACCTCTGGAGCAAAGCGTTGTTGGGGGCAGAGGCCGCTGGCGGGGGCGACAGTTTTTGGACGTGGCCGGAGTAACGAGGCACCTGGCGGACGGATGAGAATTTCCGGGATGAAGAGCGACAAAACGCGGATCTGCATGGGTTTGCGCGAGGGGTTGGATAGGGGGGGGGGCGAAGCATGATTTGGGGCCACAGGCCGCGATTTCGGGAAAGGCATGACTGCATCGAAGTGCCCGGGTAGACCCTGGAGGAAAAGGGAACTTTTGTTTAGAACGAAGACAATTTTTCCGCACGACGATTGTCGGAGCGCGAGTGCAGGGGTGACTGATTTATGGTGGGGGGGGGGGGTGATGGGAAATTGAGAAATCTCGTTAAGTCAAACTCGGCTTCATTAAACAACCAAGGGGATAGGGGATAAAAGATTCGTGTCTGATCTCCGGTGTGGTCTGTTGGGGGGGGGGGGGTGGGTGGGACAAAAGGAAAGCACCGTTCGAAAAAAAGAGATCGATCGCAAAGCTCAGGGGCATGAGGGGAACAAAGTGTAAAGATTTCGATTTGCCAGGCCGTTCAAGTGGGGGAAAACTAATGATAGCAAACGCGCCGGCAGTTTTTTAGAAAAAATCACTGCACAATCCAAGCGAGAAAAGAAGTGCACCATCGCTCTGTGGCTCGTCGGAAAAATTTGCATCACACTTCGGGACAGAGGAGTACTCGCGCAAGCTAAAGTGGCCCAACCACTCGGCGACTCCTTTCGTTCACACACCGATCGCGCATCAGAGATGGGGTACGTCAACGGAGTCCATCCTTGTGAGGGCTGACGTTGTAAAATTGGGGTCGTGCACGGCGAGGCCACATTCTGTCGAGTAGTGCATAAATGCGCAAGGAATAGGTGACGGTCCAGCAGGCGAAACAGCAAGCGATCCGCTTACGCAAAGACATGGGCGTGGGGTTGCTTGGGGCCTAAAGACCCAAAAAAATCCAGGGGGGGGGACCATTGGGTCCGCCGGTGTTTTGATCAATGTACTTACTCAAGATACATCCCACTGGCGTTACGAACGATGAAAAATTATTGTAAGAATCCGGGGAGTGGGAAAATCCTGGGCGGAGGTTATGGGGGAGTTGTGTCACAGGGGGGAAGGTAGTGGGGCCAGAGGGAGGCCTGGGGTCCACGTGGTGTTTGGGTGTGTCTCTCAGTCAGGCCCCCGCGTCGGGTTCCCGCCTAATGGGTGTGGGGGCCTTCCTCCCCACCTGCCGCCCCGCGTAGGATAGCCAATAGCGGTCCGGTCGAAGGGAGCGGAAGAACGGGGGGGCACTCCTCTACAAGAGCATAAACGTTTCAATGGTGAACCTCCAGAGGTATGGTCCAAATAGGCTGAGGGGGGGTGACGATCCACGGAATAGATAGACACTTTAAGGCAACAACCCAACACCACCAGAACACAAACACCGGCTCAACCACACCCCTACGATCCCGCTAGAAGGATACCTGGAAGGCAAGGGCCAGCCGAAACGGGGGTTTCCCAGGGGACTGTTTGAAAAAACGCAATCGGCGGCAGAGGCGTCATCGTATGAGGGCCGGGTCGAAAGCCATCGAACAATTACTCGCATTCATTGGCAGGGAGGGCGCGGAAGAGAAGGTTGAAAGAAAACAGCAACAGGCAGACAAAAAGGAATTTGCAGGGGAAATTGGATGGGGGTAGAAGAGGAAAAAGCGAGAAGCTTCCGTGGGGGCTTATTCGACTGAAGATTTGTGGGTCGACGCTCCAGGTGTTGGCTTCCGGCTGAAGAAGGGGGACCAGAGTGGACGACGTCGTAGAGTTGACACCGGGCTGCCTGGGGTCAAAACGCAACCAAGGGGTTACCAACAGGCTAACCGCATAATAGATCCAGCGAGAAACGGTGAGATTTTCAGTTGGCTTAACCGCCAAAATACACGAAGCGGAGGAGGAGCTAGGAGGGAAGGGGCCAACTTGAGGGGTTGAAAGCACTGGAACGCGCTGAAGGGTGGGGGTTCAGAAAGGGACTTAACGCCCGGAGTCCCAAAGTGAGTAACTGGATTGGGGAGAGGCTGACGTGTAGGGTAGCAAAACTTCAGGCCCGGTTAGAAACTCGTGGTTGGGGGGGGACTAGGAGTTTTTTTTGAAAACAAAAAGGCGAAAGCGCCAAAAAAAAAAAGATAGCGTCTCATGCGAGGACGGAAGGTGTGAATAGCTCTCAATGGGGGGTGAAACGGGGCTAGACCCATCGATCAGAGATTGGGGAAAAAAAAGGTGTTAATCGGGAGGAGTACGAGTAAACGGCGCGGGATTGTTCTTCAGGTGTGAAACGGTCAATCAGGGCAGTTTGGTTGTGAGGGAGCCGAAAGTGCCATGTGCGGTTCCGAAAAGAAATTTTAAAAAGACGTTTTCTGGACCAAAAGTCAAAAAAGCGAAGCGAGGCCAGCAAGAGAACGCTGAGGCGCGAAGAAGGGATCAAAACGGTAAAGAAAAACGGACTAAACCGAGCACTTGCGGGGTGGGTTTCAGTTTTCAACTGAATAACTCCATCCACCTGGGATCTTAAGGGGAACGATAGTCGCGCGAACGACTCACTGGGGGGGTCTAAGGGTGAAGTTGGAAAATCAGAAGAGGCCAAGGGAATTCACAGCGGGGAAGGGACAAGGACGGGGTCCGCAACACAAAAAAGGAGGAGGGAAGGAGCTACGAACTGATTGTTTTAAAGGGAGGTCTATGGGTCCAAAATCGCAACGAGACAAGGGGTGAGGTGTGCGGCGCTACTGGGACGCGCGTGGCGGGGGTTAACAGACAGGGCGAAGAAACGCAGTGCGAGTTTTAGCGGGGGGGAAGACGACTGGGAGGGGAGGCGGCGCGCATAGAATGGGACGCGACTATTTCGTCCAGGACGGAAGGAGTGGCGAAGGGGGGAGGTCAAGAAGAAGAAATCAGGGTCTGACGAAATCTCGGGAAAAATTTCGGCGACACCAGGCCGAGAGGACGCGCGTCCCAAAAAACAGCGAAGCAAAGAATGGCGGGGGGAAGCGAACCACCTACCGACTCCAGGCCACAAGTTAAATCTCACGAGTGGGGGGCGCCCCGCATTGGCACACATTGATGTGAAAGCAACAAGGCAGGACGCAGAACGTTCATATGGGTTTGCCGAGAAGGTGCGCAGGGGGACCCCACAACACGGAGCACCAAAGATTTAGGATCAAATACGCATGTGAGAACAACCGGACTTCCCAAAGACACAAATACCGGGGAATTTCGACCAGGCCGGCTACCAGTAATTGTGAAAGAATTGAGAGCACTTCACACTGAACAAAGTGGCTTCTCGTGGACGCTATGCCCGCCGCTTGTTGAGCTGGGGGGGATGGGGACAAACGAAAAATTTAACTGCAACGCGCGGGCGCCGCGTTGGAACCTAGCTGATTTGGGGCAGGGTAGAGGGGGGGGGGGGGGATGGGTGCGCGGGGAAACAGTTTATAATTCATAAAACTCTGAGGGGGGATCAATATACGACGATCAGAGCAAAAAACATGGCCGAAGCAAGGAATGGAAAAAAAGGTATGAAAGAAGGCGTCTAATCCGCATCAAAAAAGGACAAAATGTCGATCTCAGAGGCGAAAAATAATATTGGGGTCGGGCAAGGGGGGTAAGTTGGCGGTCTGAAAGGTTTCAGGGAGGTGGGTCTTCTTCAATGTCGAATCGCGACACAGGACAACATCAGCAGGCTGAGATGAGATTGGGGAGCTGGCTGATTGTTTACCAGCTTACAGGAGGATTCAGATCAGCGCTCTCAGTTCGGTGATCAGTGGTAAAAAGAGGGGGGGGTTCTCGGAGAACTTGCAGGGAAGGGATGGCGGAGCGCGGATGGGCGGGGGGGAACGCTTTCTGATGTTGCAAGACCCAGAGCTTTGGGAAGGCATAAAGTTATGCGCCGCGCATTATGAGGAGAAGGTGGAAGAAACGGGGGGGTGTGCGGTCCTGAAAACTATGACCGACTCAACTAGGAGATAAAAATCTTTTGAGGGAGGGGGCTGGGCGGCCAGGCGACTGAAAGTTTGAAAGTGAAACCAAAGGGAAGCTGAAAAAGAACTGTCCCCCAAGAGCGAAAACACGAAAGAGTAATTATGAAGCAAAGAGACAATGTATGAAAGGGGGTAAGATATCAAAATAGGGCCGATGCTCTGGGGGGCGATGAAGAGGGAGAGTTAAGGGGATGGGGGGGGAACGATTATAGTTTAAGCACAAAAACGGGGCAAATTGACCCGGGGGGGCTGTGGGGGTGAAATGTGGCGGCAAATAAAGGCGGGCAAATGCGTCAGCGGAATGCGAGTCGTTGGGGCGACGGACCGCATGGCAAAGCATAAGTAAGTTTGGAGGCGCGAGGCAGGCGCGGCATCGGAGGAAAATAAAGTCGCATGCAAAAAATGAGGACATATTTAAGAGGCGAGGAGGGCGTTGGGGTGCAAACGGCGAAGCCGGGGGGGATTTTGCGTACAGGGGGTGGAGATTTGAAAAAGATGAAGAGAAAGGTCTCAGGAAAGGAATTTTTCCGAGCGGGTATCGAGGAAGGAAGAGGAGTAGAGGAAGGGGGGCATGTGATTTGCCCCGAAGTTTGCATTGTCCGCAAAAGCTAGAGTGGGGCGAGAGGGGGGGGACGTCATGGGAGTAGAAAGGCGGGGAAAATGTAATTGGGGGGGGCAATATTTCTCCGGGCGAGGCGATCGAACGATGTGCATCAGATTTTATTTGGGGGGTGATAAGTATGAAATCAGACGACTACAACAGGGGGAGGCAAAGAGATATATAGTTGTTCAATTTCAGCGAGTTCGACAAATCAAAAAATAAAATCCTCAAACCCCTCGAAATCGAGCGCGAGAATCGTAAAAAAAATCAAACAAAATGATTCGAACAAACATGGGCCTCCCCAAAAAAAAAAAAAAAAAAAAAAAGGTCAAAAAGAGGATGAACGAATATGCAAAGTCCATTCTCGACCAGACCGCAGGAGAAATCTTTGGTGGAAATGCAACTTACAACACGGAAAGGAGATTCTTGCGAAAGATCGGACCCATATCGGAAAGAAGGCAGGCATCTCCACCGAGACATGTCGCGGTACTAGAGCAAACGAAAAAAATGTCGCCAACGAACTGAGGGAAGCCGTTTTAAGTATGCAAACACTACTGCAAGACGATTCGTAAATAGGGATCAACGCAATGGGCGGGAAATTCTGCCGTGATACTGGGAGCCCTGCGCAACGCAGAAAACCGGGGCATAGGAAGCGGGAAACTCTTTGAAGGTCGTAAGAAACCCGCAAGGATCCGCTTAATAAGAAAATGATTGTAAGGGAAAACCCACAAAAAAAGAACGGGTTGGGGCCGAGTGGGGTTGGGGATTAACTGGGGTAATCACATAACTTAACTCTCGACTATAATCGCGCAACAAGAGCATGGCTTGAAAAAACTCCAGGTTATTTTGAGCTCGGGAGAAAAGGGTTTAATGAATTCCAGTGCCTCGACACTTTGGTCATAGAATTTGTTTTTTCAGGAATCCATTGGGGGGACGAGGAACGCTGCCCGCCTCCAATCCTCCCACTTCAGGGGGGGTGATCGGGATTTCAGGCCGGGGGGCCAGGTAAAGCAACAGATCCTGTGCGCAGGGTTACTAACGTCGAATATTGAGCGGCAAAAAAAAAACGTGGCAGAAGCCCTATCTCAAGGATGGGGAACGACATAAACACGCGGTATGCGTTCAAACCAGTGCCTCGGGAAGGTTACGTAATAAAGGTAGGGAACTCCGCCAAGACCACCGGAACGGTAAAGGAATTCAAGGGACGCCCAACATTTTCCCCTGGGGAGGTGCCTTCGGAGCGGCGAGAAACAGGCTTCATCTGAAGCCAGAAAAACAGAAGCCCGGACTCGCTGAAGAGATGGTACGCCGCAGGCGAGAGCGATCGGGATAAGAAAAAAAAAAGATGAAACAGGCAGCCGCAAAGGAAAATAAAAAGTGAAAACCAAGACGCAAAAGGGGAGGGGTAGAAGAAGATCGAGAGGGGCTGCGGAAAAATAGAATAGGGGTTCGAGAAAGGTGCTAAAAAAAAAGGTTTTGACATGAAAGCAGCTTTAATGCTGGAGGAACGGCCGAATTGCGGTCTGAGGTGGGAGAAGCGACGGTCTGACCTTGGAAAAATTGCGCGCACGCACACCAAAAAAAAGAACCTGACAGACAGCATAAAAAAAAAAAAGAAAGAGCAACGGAAACACAAGTGCATGGGTCGGGGAAGGGGGACAGAACTAAAAGCAACAGAAAAGCGCTGATTCGTAAATACGAAACATCCAAAGGGTGTTAAAGGCGGGCGAGAAATGGTTTCAGGGGAAAGTTTCGAGCGCGTTCAAAAAAATTGGGACAACAGGTAACGGGGGGGGGGCATTTATAGGTTTATTCAAGGCGGGGGGACGCAAAACTCCGTTGGTGGGAGGATCAGCCGCCGGGGAGGTGTGGACATGCGAAGGAGACGAAAACCTCTGACGTCGGACTAAAGTTTTGTAAGGAGAGACCCATCAGGGGTGGATGCGAAATCCCATCGGGGGGCAAAGTAGCGAGACCGGGGTGTGAAATGGAGTTTTTAGAGAAAGGGGCTTTGGTGGGTCGAGGGGGTTTGAAAGCCCAGCGCCCGGATTTCTTGAGACTAGGGAGGAAAATTTGGACAGAGAGGGGAGTTCAGATTTTCACTTTCCTGGGGACCGAAATACAAGAAAGCTAATAATTGAAGGCGCAAGACCTCTTAAATAGTTGACGCTGGAAGAAGGCCAGGATAACTTACACAATTCGCCGAACGCCGCGGTCGCGGGTATGGATATCACCGTCAAGACAGTCGGTTCAGGCGCACTAGAAGAGACGGACCAAAGTGTCTACGTTCCATCGGGGGGAATAGGGGGGAGCATTCCCGGGGGGATACACGTGAAAAAGAAAGTATCTCTCCGACAAAACACCAAGAGAAAGAAGGGGGGGAGAAATCAGTCCTGGTTGAGTAAAAGACGGGATTGAAAGAATGCGGTTCCGGGGTTTCACAACTGAAGAGAAGGGGAGGGAAAAACGCGCAGGAGAGAGATCTACGAAGACTTGATTCCAGTGAAGAAGGGCGAGTAAATCATGACCCGCAAGTAGATTGAAGGTGGGACGGTGCAAAGCGAGAAATCAGCTGTCGGCTGGTGGGGATGGCGCTTTGACTTAAGGGGAGGGAAGGAATACTGCTGTTCCCATAGACGTATAATAAAAAGAACTCAGATTGAAATTTCTCTATCGGCGAAGAAGGACAACTGCGGAGGGGAAACACACCATCTACAACAACCAGTGGGATACCGTAACACACCTAAGCACCAACACGATACGAGGGGGGATCAGAGAAGTGGTAAAAGCGACATGGGGGACCCCAATTGTATTTGAGTTAATAAAAGAGTTCAACGTCAGATCGTGTGGGGAGTGGAAGAAAGGTGGAAAACATAAGCGGCGTACTCAGGAGTTGGTGGACCTAAAGCAAGGTTGGGGAAAAAAAGAACCGCCACTCAATGCCAAATCAAGACCTGTGGAACCGAATCAAAAGGACCGGCGACCAGTACGCAGGTGGAAAAAAAAATGCACCATTAAAGAACACGTGCAAGGCTATCGTGGGATGCCTCATTTTTCGGCTACTCAATCCTCGTGAGAAGGGGCGTGCGTGCGGAGAAAAAGAAAAGTTCGGGAAGCGCTTGGGCTGTGGGTTGGGGCCGGCCGCTTCTGAGGTGGGACTGTTGGGGGGTAAACGAGGTTGTCCTTATGGAAAGGCGAGGTGATCACGCTGAAGAAAAAAAATCAGGTCGGTAAAAACGGATTAATAAAGCATAACCGAAGAAAGCAAAACCTGAAAAAGGAACTGGATATAAAGGGAGAGTAGGTATTTCTCGGGTCTGGTTCTCGTGGGTACTAAGTTTAGGTCGCCGTTTCAGGCGGTGTTTGGCATTCTTAAGGAAACGGGAGCGCTCGCGCCACAGGGCGCGAAAAAATGGTGTGGCGTGCCGGGGCATACTAAAGCTGGTGTCGACGAGAGTTGGAAAAGGTAAACGGGACCGTTTTGGCGAGGCGGGGGCGACTTCGGCAGGGACGTTATCTCGCGGGTGGAAATAAACGCTTGGAAAGAGCGATTGGCGTGGGGGAACGAAAAGCGGCTTGGAATTGGTATTAGCATACGAGGACAGAGAAACGACCGGGCCGGGGGGGGGCGTGACCACGTTGGGGAGGGACTGAGGGGAAGAGACTCGACACTGCGACATCTCGTCTACCGGCGCTGGGAGGGGAGGGCGGGGAACGTCATGAAGTAATACTTAGTGTGAAAACAAAAAAAGGCGTTGGAGGACGGGTGAGGCGGAGAAGGGCACCTCCATTGCCCCCGCCGGACCCAAGCTTGAAAAACAAAATTAAAAAGTGACGAGGGTTCACCGCAAAACTGATGCGGGAAGAATAACAAAAAAAAAAAAAGGGTTAGAGTCTTCAGCCATCAAATTTGGGATATGGGGGTGATCATTGGAACGATTAGAGGGGGGTTAAGAAAAAAAAAAACCCAATTGAAACCGAAATTTGCTGTGGGCGGGCAAAGAACAGAGAAAAGGTCTTGCCTGGATTGCAGATGAGGGGGGTGGCAGAGTGACCGAGGGCTAAAGACGCAGCAGGTGGTGGGACTAAAACCTGCTTGGGAGCAGGGCAGCGGTCTGCCGCACATGACCCCGGAAATTTACGAAGCGCGGGAACAAAAGAGGCGTTTCTAAGAAAAAGGGGAGTACTCCCTAGGGGAGGGGGGGGAATTGGGTCAAGATTGGGGAACGGTAAACCTGGCGGAAGAAGAACAATTTTTTAAAATATGGGAAAAGAAGGGGCTGAGTGGAAGGGTAATTTCGCGCTGTTTCGCGGGTGCAATGTTCGAAACTTAGACCGCGAGGTTGCGGAAAAAAAGAAGCGAAGCAGAAGCCGGCATGAGAAACCTTGCGGGTCCAGACTTGGGGGGTTTACGAAGGACCATTTTCTGCGATTACTATCGAGGAGGAGGGGTCGAAGGTGACGGATTGGGGTGTGAGAGATGAAATCAGAAAAAAAAAAGCTCTTCTCAAAAAGAGAAGTAGGGGAAAAAAAAAATTCATTTGCGGAGTTCAGAGGAGCCTTTAAGGGAAATAAAACCGTCATTCAGGGCAACCTCGATCGCTAGAGGAACGGTCCTCGTGAAACAAGAAGGAAATCAAATTGTCGCCGTAAAGGGGCCTACTCCAGCATTCGCTTTTCGTCAAGCGGAAACCCGCAAACTCGCGGAAAAAACAGGACAACTAAGACCGAGGTCCGCAGCCGCAAAATTTGGCTCCAGCCGAGTGTCGAAGGTCGCAAAAAGCAGGAATCTCACAGAAACGCCAATCAGGGGCGCGCCAATCTTTCAAAAAATGTCGAGAGGTACCTGGGCCGGGGATTCCAAAAAAAGGCACTCTCATACTCGTAAAGACACGCAGGGGGGGAAATTCAGGGGGGCGCTCGGTAAAGGCCGCAGGTGCATAGCATTACAAGCGGGCTCGCGTATCCAAGAGGTTAAACGGTCAGCAACAGGGCTGCAAAACGCTGGGAAATGCAGCTGGAAAGGGGCTCGACTTGCCGCCACTCCATCAAAAGGGGACATGTTAAGGCAAAAGTTTTGGTGGTACGACTATAATCCATGCATCTATCTTAGCACTATATCTCAAACTCAGAGCATGGATAACTCTAAAAAAAAAAGTTCGGGAATAAGCCGAAAGTCAGATTCCTGGAAGTGGGGGGACACGCGAACTTTCGAAGGCTTTGGGGCAAGCTCCGGGGGGGGGGGGGAAGAACGAGGCCCTTAGGCCCCCCGTACAGAAAACAAACGCCGTCATGTTAACCGGGATGGCGTAGGACCAAGGACAGCCCCATACCGGATAGCCAGGGAACTGGGAAGAATGAAGAAGAGATTCGCGAGCACAAAAAAAAAGGACATCTCCGAAAGAGGGGCTCCATACCCCGAGTCGTCGCCAGAAATCGCTGTCGGTTCGCGGGGAACCCGGCAGTGGCAACCTCCATCCCTCAGAGATAGCCTGGAAAAAAAAAGGGAAGGGCGCTCCAACCTGGGGGTCCCATGAAGTGATCAAACGAGAAGTAGGTAAGAAGGAACCAACGTTAAAAAGGGGGATTTAGCTTGGCACCATAGCCAGCGCACAGAAGACGCGGCAAGGGTTGAACGGGCGCTATCTCTGATGTTGAGAAAACTTGCAGCCTGCATGCATAATTGAAAATGTCCGCAGACACGTATTAGGTACTTGGACAAGAGAATTTAAGCCGAGGGCGATTATCGCCAGCGGACCAGGGGTGCTACCCAAAATGTTGCTCTGCGGAAGCTTATACCGGGCGGTGTTGAAGGGATCTGAAAGGGAAAAATGAAGCGGCAGAGAATGGGAACAAAAAAAAAAATGTTTCCATAGTCTCTCCAAACAGTTACACAACAGCGGAAGCGATCGGAGGCGACCATCAAACAGCGGCGAAATTGAGTTGAAAGGACGCACCCAAATAACTAAGAGGAAAAAGAGAGAATCTAGGAAAAAACCTTGGAACGAGTCCGGGGGGGGGGTGGGGAGCAGAGCCTTTAAATTGCCCATTTGAAACGGTAGGGACTTCTGCATAAAAATTAGCACCAGTTTGGCTCGGAATGTTCAAAACTTCGGGGCCCTCGGTGAGCTCAAAAATCCGTGAGCCCGGATTGTTGGGAAAAACGGTCAGAAAACTCTGAATCGGATAGGACTCTGAAAAGAAGGGGTCACGTCGCCAGAAAGTGGCCAATGGCATTCACTTTTAGAAATCCAGCGAGCCTGAAGAGGGGTTAATCCGGGGGTGTTAGAGGTGTTGGTTCGAGTAACAAAGGACCTGGCGTTTGCGAGGGTGTTGTTACGCAGAGGGGGGAACACTCGCATTCATGAGGTAGCGGGGAAAAAGTAGTTGTCGGTCATAAACAGTTCAGGGAGGGACAGCCGTCAGATCGAAGGGAATCCGAAGCGCAGAAGAACAAAGGCCGCCCCAGTATGGAAGGCCCACCGACAAAATCTGAAGTTCTCGGGGGGAAAATGGCGTAGATCACTCCACAACTCGTCCGTTTCAGTAGAAGACTCCGTCGCCTGGGGGGACTGAACGAGGGGATTTCCATCTTGAAGGGGGGAACAGGCCTAAAAATCATGCACAGGAAAGTGGGCTTCAAACATGACTGTCAAG
>Ga0179591_1336763_pt1 | contig 13080 bp, 24 predicted proteins | sample CZOMad2_1_08_16f_FD_182891 | JGI IMG/M metagenome (GOLD analysis project Ga0179591, IMG submission 182891) | Vadose zone soil fungal communities from Angelo Coast Range Reserve, California, USA - CZOMad2_1_08_16fungal (PacBio error correction) | ecosystem: Environmental > Terrestrial > Soil >...
AAAGTTTAGATATTATGAAAGGGATGGAAGAGGGGAATTCTACCACCCTGTTTTGTGGGAAGGGATTTTTCAAGCCATACCAGCTCTCCCCCAACCAAACACTCCGGAACCCCATCCTTTCAAAATGGTTGGGCTATAAACAATCTGCAAAAAGAGGGCAACTTACAAACGGGCCACCGACAAGCAGTCACCCTTTCATATTGAGTCACTCAAGAGGTGATGTCACCGGATGGAAAGGGTAGAAAGCAGCGAATGGCTTGGCGAAGGGAAGTAATTCAGGGAAAAAGTAAACGGGGCCAAAAATTCGCCCAATGGGAGGACCTGCGGGGACAGAGGGGGGATGCCGCTCTGGAGCACGTGGAAAGAGTCTCGGAGATCGCCGGTCTCCAAAGTATAGTTTAAGTGAGAATCCTTACTGTATTGAAAGTGGGGGAGGAGATGCAGCGTGTTTCATCTCCAGACCCTCTTGTTACTGTAAAACGTTCAGATCTATCAAAAGTCCGATATATAGTAGGGGGAGGCGTTGTACTCAAGGGGGGGGAAAAACAATGAGAGAACAATCTCTCCTACATCCCTCTGACGAAGCAGATTGTGAAAGGTGCCGCCCCCTTCCAAAAGAGAGAACCCAGTTCTAAGAGGGGACATCCCCCGCTAAGAATGAAGAAGAGAGAGAAAGCACCCAAGCCAAAGGGGCCGGATTTTCCCAGCCATCAGAAACATGTCATCATAGGCCACGACTAATGGTTTGGAAGGGAGTAGTTTTCTGGGAACCGAAAACTTAATATTAGGGGAGACTCAGAAAGAAGGAGGGAAAGCTGGGGCTAAGGAGTTTCCTTGTACTCCTGGGGGATGAAGGGGTAAAGGCTCGATATCGAAGAACTACCAAGGGGCTGGTCCTAATCTGAATACGGATGATCCTACTGGAAATCGGTCGTATGTAGGACTATACATATTCCAAAAGACGATCTGAGTACCCTCGGAGAGGCCCCTGTGACGGAGAAAGAGAAGAGGGCTGGGTGAAGACATCCGCATTTCATACAATAAATCTCCTCAAAGGAGGGGAGAAAATAAGAGTTAGAGTAAATGAAAGGGGAATCACGTCCATCCAGAGAGTAGGTATCAGTCAAAGGGGAAATCCCTCCCAATGGACCCCATCAGGGGTAGTAGTGAGAGAGAGGAAAGGATCACAGACACGGAAAGGATAATCAGTCAAGCGATTAAGAGTACATTTGTCGTGAGAGCAGATATCCCCGTGGGAGAAGAAACAGCGACCGAGAAGGATTATACGCGATGCCCGATATTTTCTGCTTTGAAAGTGGGGCCGGTTCAAAAAGAAGAAGTCCGTAGCCAAAAAGGATCTGTCTTTCTACGAAGGTGAAGTTAGGAGGCGAGAAAAGAGAGGGATTGGGGTGGAGAGGAGCAGGGCCTTAGCAAGGGAGGGGATGGGGGAACACATGAAAAAGTCAGCCTATCAGTTGGGAAACACACCGGAGCAAAAGGATACGATGGATTGTGAGAGGGGAGAGACAATACCTGGGGGGGGGAAAAAAGAGAAAACTTAACGGTACACAGAACTCAAGTTAGGAATGTGAAGGGGATAAGAACCAGTAACAATATGGTAACTGGGTATCCGAATAAAAAGAACATCCAAAAAGCATAAGGGATAAAGAGAAAAGAGAAAAATCCTGCCTGGGAAAAATAATCAAGAGTCCCGACGTAAATCGATTCTAAGACGGCGAAGAAAAGGGGGGAATGTCAACAGGTCAAAAATCCATATGTGTAAGGTCGGCTTTTATTGAAAAGGGAAAAGGTTTCCCGATGAAGAGGGAGAAACTAGGAGGCATGCTTGAAGGGAATCCTGTTACAGTGCTAGAGGGGGGACAAAACTAGTAAGGGTCTTGAGGGTGCGCTCAGGGTAAGGGGGGAAGGGGGATGTCTGAGAGAAAACCAAGCGAGGGAGGGGTTGGTTGGAGAGCTGTTCTGGCGGAGAAGGAGTCATTGCAAAAGGAGAATTCCCAATCTAATGGGATTGACTAGACATCCAGGAAAGAAGAAATTGTTTCACAGAAGAAGTAAAAAAAAAACAACTGAGGGGAAAAGAGGGGAACAAGGGGAAGCTATTTATTGCAGGGGGCATGTCAATAAAGGGAGAGTGGGGAAGGGGGGTTTTTGCAATGACAGGAAAGAACGCTCTTCCCCCCACCACCAAAAAAAAATCCGTCATTGAGCCTTTGGAGAGATCAAAAGCCATCTGTAAAAAAAAAAAAAAAAAAAAAAAAGAAAACCGCAAAGCGAGCAACCCCTCAAGCCCCTCACAATCGGGGGAAGTTGTCGGAAGCTAGCAATAGGTGGGGGGGGTTCCCCACCAACCGAGTACATTAAAGACGAAGAGTGGATACCTACTGGATTTGAATGTGAAAAGGACCAAGGACAACTCAAGCAAAAGAGCAAAACCAGGGGGACCTTCGAAAGTAACTGGGAGGATAGGTGACAGGAAATGTTGACGAGAAGGGGAAAGTACGCGAGGACGAACCATAATACCGTCTGGGGATTGTAAGATGTGATCTGAAGGGATTCCTGGGGGGGATTCCCTGATGCCATCGGGTCAAGGTTCCCAGGATGTTACTGGGAAAGTTGAATATCTATCCAAAAGGAAAAGTAGTAGGAGACTTGGAGTGGAGAGGAACTCAAAGTGAGGAGGATGGGAAAGATTTTTATATCTATGAGAAGGACTCTTGTGTCCTAAGAAGGAAGAACCCCCTTAATAGGGGAGACCCAGTTCGAAGGAAGACCAAACTCTAAGATTAAGACAAAAGAGGCGAACCCTAACAAGAAAAAAAGAGGAGAGAAAGAAAAGTAACTGTACGGCAAAAAAATACCGACTATTGGTTGGGGGAGAGCGGACCTTTAATTCATTTCAAGAACGGGAAAAAGATTATTTAACAAAAGGGAACAGCGGCATCGAGAGGAGGGAGTGGAAAGGACGCCTTTCTTTGGAAGGGGGGAAAGAAGGGGATCTCGGAGAGCGAAAAAAAAAGGTAAAAAAGAGGAAGACATGAAGGAATCAAGATCGGATGGAAGTTACTAATAAAAAAACTACTAACGATCTGGGGGATTATCCCCAACTCGGAGGGATTCAAGGGGACTTGAGAAAGGAAGAGAGTGGAGGGCGTCAACAGGAAAAGAACATCACTCGAAACGGAGGAGAAAAAAGCGAGGGGAGGAAAATCAGGAGCAAAAAGGAAAAAAACAAAGAAGTTGGAAAAGACCGGGGTGGGATAATCCCCATCACGGAATAGTATTTCTGAGGGAAGAACGTATCCATCCGAAAGTAGGGAAGGGTCGGATCATGAAGAAAGAAGGAGTTGGCGGAATCTCTCTCAAAGAAAAACCGAAGAACGGCAAGAACAGGCGTCCCATAAAAAAAAAACAGAACTAGCCTCACAAAGGGGGGGGATGGAAAGCGATTCTTTGAAGAACTAGTATTGTGGAGAGTTTCCCAGAAGACCAGTCCGTACCAATTAGTCGGGTGGAAAGGGGGGGTCTGCCGGTGTGGGAGTCTGGTAAGACGTCGATGGAGTCTGGGAAAGTTATGGTCATCGAGGTGAAGGAAGAGTTCTAGGGGAACAATTATAACGGGTGGAAGCATGTGGAGGGTGAAAACACAGGCTTGAAAAAAGAAACTGGGAGAAAAGGGGGATAGTGAAGAAAAGACATTTGGGGGTGCCAAAAAAAAAAGGAAACTTGGTGGGAGGGGAAAACAACACTAAAAGATAATAATCTGAGGGATGCAAGGTGAGAGACTGAAACGGACACAAAGAAGTTTCCCAAGAGGGCAACCCTCTGGCAAAAAAAAAAGCCAAAAAAAGGGAAAAACATGATCAAATTACATATAACTCCTTTCTCTTTTTCCACGCCCGCAGATCACTAATCCCCGATTTTCCAGCTGCTAAAGCGGCAGAAGACAATAATAATTTGGAAACTCAGAAGATTGGAGGTCAGGGCCGTTTGTGTAGGGAAGGTTCCCTTGAACGGAGTCTGTAGCCAAGCCAGAAGGTCGGGATAAGGGGAAGGTTACGACAAAAACGAATCTAGAGTGGACTCCACTTCCACGAAAAAAAAAAGGTTGTTCCTGAATTGGGGCTCATCGTTGGGAGGGGGGAGATGTTTCAGGGGGGGAGGGGGGGAAGCCAAACAGGGAGAAAGAAAGGTGTTTCCTTAGGTTGTTTTGGGAAGAGCTTTTAGGAAAGGGGGGAAAAGTCATGAATTGAAACAAAAAAGGGGCGAATTCAAAGGGGGGGGAGTTATAAATACGGAAGAAAGCAGGGGTTTCAACCTTCCTATCTCGCTAAAAAAAAACACGTGATGTAGGGAAGAGAATAGGAAAGGAAACAGTGTATCTAGTTATGGGGAGGGTCTTTCGAGAAGAAAAAATCGTTTCATGAGGTTTGGGGGCCCATTACCAGGACTTCAAGCCCAGCTCTTCAAACAAACCCACCAGGAACCCAAGAAGTGCAATGAAAAACGCCGGTTTGGGAACCATCTGGCAAGGCCCCCAAAACAAGGCGAACAAGAGCCCATCCAGAGAGGGGCGTAAGAAATCAAAAGAGGGGGAAAAAGGACAACGCCAAGGGTAGAAAGCAAACTTGGCTTAAGAGGGAGGAAGTTCTTGAACCATGCCAAGTGGCCAGAAAAAAATTAGACACCTCTGGGGAAATGCAAGGTGATTGGGAGCCCTTGAACAAGCGTGGATCGGGCGCTTAGATAAATGGATACAGAAATAACAGGAAGCTGGTGACTGAGGTCCTTACTTTAGGTGAGAAGCCTTTTGGGATGGAGATGAGCACCCTAGGGTTTCCCCCATGGGGCCCCTCTGGGGAGGTTCAGAGGACACTAAGGAAGGGAAAAGAGTACTTAGAGGAGGTCAAATTAATCTTCTGTGACAAACCAGTATGGGGAGATCAAGACGCAGCTTACTCATAAAAGCGCGCGTGTGCGCGTGTGAATACCCCAAAGCTGGGATAAAGGAATATAATGGTTTGAATAAAATCTCAGATTGGGGGGAGACTAACGACAAAGGAAACAAAAAAGGGGACCAAACGAAAGAAGCCAAAGAAAAAAAACAACCCCTCCCTCAATCTCTACTATTCCCCTCCGAGCTTCCCCGGGGGCGCCCGGGGTAAAAAAAAATAAGGGGGGGTGGAACCCGTCGCCTTTCCAAACTTCCCCGGTATTTCACCAAAATAAACCAGGAAAGCTAGAAGAAAGGGGGGGGTCGTGCTTGGGGGGATTTCTGAGGAAAGACCGGTTAAGCTCGGAAAGAAAAAAAAATTTCCGAAAGGCTTGACTCCAATGGGGAACGAAGGGCGAGATGTCTACGTTTAAAAGTGAGCACTACATGTGAGGGATTACCCTCGGAGGGGGAAAAGGGTAAAAATCGAAAAAAGACTGTATTTGGGTCAGAGGAAAGGTCAAAAACTACCTCTCAGAAACGTAGGAGAGTACATAAGAATATGGAAATAGGGCAACGGGCCATCCCAGATTATTTATCCTTCAACAAGGACCTAGGGGAAGAGAAGAAGGTGCTGAGGTAAGAACAGATCCCTACACGAAGACCATTCAATAATTCAAGGCTATCCTTCTGATGCGTTACATTTTTGACTGTAGCGGTTAAGGTGAAATGTATGGGGAGGGAGAGAATGGGGGGAAACTACTCTTCCGATCTGCACACGAGTCGATTTGGCATCAATAAGGAACGCGCGACCGGCCGGGTGGGGGGAGCCGTCTTCCGGCCACCTAGGCGAACGCTGAGAGTGCTCCTTGTCAGGGTAAACTATCAGGAACGCGGTCGGGGACTGATGTTCACTAAGAAGGATCCCCGACCAGGAAAAAAAAGTACTAAAGTCAGAGCCCAAGTCGGGGAGAGAACCACGCGGTGACAGTTAGGAAGGGAAAGAAGCATCTCAGTAAGGGGGTCGCTAAAAGCCTTACGGTAGGGGGATGGTCCACAATGAGAGATCCTAGGCAGTTGGAAAGACAGAGGGCAGGGGAAGGAGGGAAAGGATGTGGGGAATGGAGAATAGTGGTGCCTTAACTTGTGCTAAGAAAATCCAATCTAGGAGGATAGATCGGAAAGGAATGAAAGGGGGGCATGATATAAAGGGGGAATCAGAAGCAACAAAAAAATGGGGAAAATACGAGGGGAGAACATCCTTACAAAGGGGTTGTCTTGTCGCCCAGAGATCTCCGATCCCTTGAGAAAAAATGGGACTAAAAGGCGGAGAAGGGAAGCAGGGTCCCGCATGTCCGAAGGGTGTGCGGCAGGAGTGTAAGGTCAACGGGACAGAACTTAAGAAAGGTCTGGAGCAGAGGGGAGGGAGACCCTGGTAATTTGAAACTAGGGAAGGGGGGGACTCCCAAAAAAAATGTGAGGGAAGGGTGTGCGCGGGCGGGGGAGCGTTGGAATATGAAAGAAGGGAAAAAAAAAAAGGTTCTAAATTGGGTTCCGGATCTTGGTTGGGGGAAGAGCTGTTAGGGGAAAAAAAAAAGATGGGGGGCACCAAAGAACGAAGATAGGGTTCTTTACTAAAAGTTCAATCACTAGCTGACACCTAAAAAGCGCAACAACACAAAGGAGGAGGAAATAAGGGAGAGGAAGTGGAGTGATATAGTGGGTTCTTGTGGGGGAGGAAACCGGAGATGGGAATTCGAAAGGTGGTTTTTTTTCAGACAATGACTTTTCAAACAAGCAAAACAAGACACTCCGGACCCCCTCAGGAAAAGTGATCCTTGTCTGAAAAGAGGAAACACACAGAAAGTAAAAAGAGCAAACCCCTCATCCAACCTAAGTGGACGTTGGACCACTCAAAGGAGGGTATGGAAAAAAAGGGGGGGAAAGCCCTTACTCTATTGGGAAACTTTGATGAAGGGAACCAAAAGGGGAGAAACCTAAAAAGGAAAAGAAAAAGGGGGAATAAACCCAGGGGAGGGAGACGGTGTAAAGTTAGGATTCCATCTGTAGACGTGGCAAGGCGGGGTCTAAGAGATCGTCTACAGAACGGAGTGATTAGGACTGGCACTTACTGTATGTGGAGGGGGTGGGAGGGGCTTCTAATAGGGGTTCATATCCAAGTAAGGAGTTGAAAGGGACAGGATCTATCCACTTCCTATAATAAGGGGGGAGGGGGCTCGGAGAGAAAAAAAGGTTCAGTTCAGGAAAAAGAAACGTATTTGTCTAGCGATCCACATCCCGAGAGTAACTTCTCGGAAAGACGGTGGTAAACCCCCTCAAAAGGAGACCCGGGAAAGTTGTGAAAAAAGAAAAAGTGCGAAGGCCTAGAGCTAAGCCCCGCAAATCGATCTGATGTGAACAAACAGAACTGTCACCGGCAATCCAAAAAAAAAAGGAAAAGCCACACGGTACACATGGAAAAACCGGCAAAAATGTTTAAAAAATTAAGTACCGCGGGCAAGAAGGAAGAAGGCTTGGAAAATCCGCTGATGAAATGGGATCTCGAAGATGGGAAAGAAAGAACGCTTCCGAAATATGGACTGGGAAAGAAAAACTGCCGAGAGGAGATGGATACTGAAAAAAAAGGGGACTAAGAGGAAATAAGGGTGGGATTATCCGAGGAAAGGGGGGGAAGTCCCGGGTGACGGATCTACTATGTCTGAATGGGAAGGGGATTACAGCATTAAGAAAACTCTCCTCTCAAAAGGGGGAAGGAGGAGGGAGAGAGATGGAGGGGAAAAAAAAATGAAAGAAAAAAGGGAAAAGAAAAAAAAAAAAAAAAAAAGGGAAAAAAAACAAAAAGAAAAAAAAAAAGAAAAAAAAAAGAAAAAAAAAAAAAAAAAAAAAGGGGATAGTAGGCAAAAAGAACAGGGGGGGAAGAAGCCTAGGGTAATCCCCCTCGATCGGAAGGAGTGAAGAAGTGGAATATCCAATATGAATGCCTACAGCGGCAAGTCAAATCAGCAGACAAGTAGTCAAGGGAAAAACTTGTCGCGGTATCGATAAAAGAGGCAAGTCAAAATTAGTCCCGACGTAAAGAAAATCCGAAGCATCCTGGCCTTCTATCTCTGAGAATTTATGGTTCTGACTCTTACTTGGGAAGAGAGGAGGGGGCCAGGGTGACCCTCCCTTAAGGGAATCCGTACCACCCTGAATCCTATGGGATTTAAAGAGGACCACTTTCTTACAGGTTCCCGTGAGATTGTAAAAAAAAGGTGGTTTCTTCGGTGGGGGTCTCTCTCGAAAGAGTGGGATGGGGAAAGTTTCTGAGGAAACATGGTACAGAGCAGGGGATTTGGGGACGGCAGGTTAATTAGGGATTTGATTCGTGATATACATCCATTGGGGGGGGGTCCACAAAAAGGCCGTGCCAACAGAAATCCCAGTCTAAGACTCTCGTGGGGGGAGGGTCAATGACACGTACGAGGACCCGAAGGACATTGAAGAAAAAACTTGGCAGAACTCCCAAAAGAAAATTAATCCAACTTACAAAAGCCGTTTCCGGGTAGAAAAGGTGCTATATATACCGGTTACTTTCATGCTCCAGAAGGAAAAAAAGGGACTGTCCCCGCGGAAAACAGAGTTTAGGACTTTCGAACGTTAAAGGTGTCCGGGACCGGAAACGACAAATGAAGGGGATCCAAGAAGAGAGAGGATGGGTACGGACGAAGCAACAGTGGGCTAGGAGTGATACACATTCCACTAGAGGCTGGGGGCTGGGGGTGCAGGCGTGTGTAAGTTGGAGGGGAAAAATGGCAAAAAAAGGCTCAATTAGATGTGGAAGAAGGTTTGGGGGGGGGAAGGATGGGGTCTTTAAAATTCAGAAAACAAAACAAATACACAAATCTAATTGGGGCTGACATACAATTTCCGAAGAGGTAAACTGTTCCCACTGAAAAAAAAACAACCAAGAGAAAAAAGAAAAGAGATGAATGAAAAGGTTATCTGAAATGTGAGGAACGCAAAGAGAGTCGACGCCTTGTGGGGGCTGAATCATGACGTTTCAAAGAAAGACAGCATCGTGTCCCAACCAAACCCAGCAGAAGGAGGATAGTTTGGAAAGACAAGGATCAGACCATCTGCAAACCGCAAACCAAAGAAAGCGAGGAAAACAACACCCCAGTCACCCTGAGGTCCACTCTAGAAAGAGTGATTCACCGGATTCAAGGAAAGTCACATAAAGGGGGAGGGAAGAGACTGGGGAGGAAGTAGAAGAAATCACCTTTTAAAAAATAATAAAATTCATCCAAGAGAAAGGTACCAAGGGGACAGAGTAACCTTTAGGAACGCTGGGAGCGGGCAGTCCGGAAAGATTAAGAAAGGCGAGTTCCTTGGGAAGGGTAGTGTATAGTTGAACTTGGGGGGGGGATTGGGAGGATGCCAGAAGTGTTTCATATACATGTGGAGGGGGAGGTACGTGGAAAAGATCTATCAGGAAAGAAGAAGGGGAGTGCTCTTATCTCCAAGTTAGGATCTCCACCAATGTAGTGTCTATCCCTCTCTAAAAGAGAATGGTGGCCCATAAGAAGGTTTTCCGCCCCCCAAGGAGAGAGAAACCAGAGAAGTGGGGTCTAAGAGAAGGACCCTAGAGCGAAAGAAGAAATCAAGACAATCGATCTGATTTTAGGGAGGAAACGTCATCCAGGTGGGGTGGGGGGAGAGAGTGTCTGGGAAATAAGGGAAATTGAAAGAAATAATGGGGTCATGAAAGATAGGATGAGTGGAGTGTAGCCCTGTCTGGAGGAAAGGCCGTGTATCCGAATTAAAGACTTTCCGAAAAACTTCGGGAATGATGGAAAGGCCGAGCGGTCGTATGGGGGGGAAAAACGATCATATTCAGAAAGAAGCTAAGGGGGGGGAAATCTTAGTTAAACGGAGGATCCCTACTATCAGTAGGACGGGGTGAGCTCTAGCGTTTCATACTCTACAGAAAAACAACAAGGAGGGGGAGGGAGATGGTATAGTATGGGCAGGGCATCAACGGTCCCAAATTACAAGAGGGGGGGGTAATCGAAAAGACGATGGATAATCCCCATGAGGAGAGAGGGAAATTAAATGTGGAAAACGGGACCACCGATATCTTCCAGTCTGAAGAGCATTCCTTAGGGGAGGAAAAGAAATGGGCTGTTCTGTGTCTATAAAGTAGCACGAGCTGAAAAAAACGAAGAAAAAAATCAGCACCGAATCTCCTACTCGAAGTCCCTCGGCTTCTGGAAAATTGAGGGCAGGTTAAAGGAATAAGAAACGTGGACAACCCCTAAGTATTGGCTGGACTCCCGGGGGTTACATATGCCTTTTAAAGTCTATGGGGGGGCGGGGAGGGACTTAGGCATCTAGTCTTTAGAGGTTGTGGGGTCCAAGAGGGAATGGGGGGGGAACAATAGGGGGGGAGGTGGGGCGCACAAAGGGGGGGGGCACAAGAGTGAATGATTCCGATGGGGATTGTGTCTAGAAGGGAGGACAATCATTGGGGGGGGTGCAAAAAAGAACTTCACATTGGATACAATCACTCCAAAAGAGAGGATATAGGAAGGGGGGAGGGAGGAAAGGGAGTTAGGGGAAACTTGTATAAACCAAGAGTGAATCAGAATCCAGAAGAAAAAGGTAAAAACCGGAATGGAAGAACCATGAGAAGACAGAGACAAAGGCCGGTGATTAAAGACGATCTCAAAAAAACGGCACTCTTGAGGAGGGAATAATAAGGTACGATGGAAAGGAAACTCCAGATTTGAGGGGGAAAGGCTTTATCAATGAAAGGGGCCAATTAAGCCAGTCTGTAGAAGGGAGGCATTGCTTTCTACTTGAAGCCAGAGTGCTAGAAGCACACGTCCAAGAGAAGGGTGAATGTCTTGATGGTTGCAAGGGTGAGGGGGGGGTGGAATTGAAGAGATGAAAAAAAGTCTCATGACAGGATGTTTTGTGGTGTTGGGGGGGGGGAAAGAGCTGTTATGGCTGGGGAAGTAGTAGGTGCAACAAACAGGGGGCGAAGGCAATCGGGGAGGGGAAGAAAAAAGGGCAGTAACTAATCACTGTTCAGTCAATAGCTCAAAAAAAAGATGTAGTATTAAAGAAGGAATGAAAATTGAAGGATATGAAGGGGGGGGTTTAAAAAGGAGATGTGGTAATCCGAGGTTGGGGTTTGAAATTACTAAGGTCAGCAATCACATCTCTTCCAGAAAATCGAAACCCCCATCAGGGGCTCATATCAGCCATAGGCCCCACTGACAAACGTCGAGCGCAAAATCAACCCATCATACGGTAAAAAGATCTTATGCAAAGGGGCTGCCAGGAACTCGAAGGAGGGGATGAGGTAGTTCAGACGCAGTCCACTTTGGAAAGAAAATTCCGATCTGGAGGGAAAGAAAAAGTACCTGGAGTGAGGGCTCGGGTAGCGAAAGAGGGGGGAGCGTTTAATCGAGAGGCGAAAGATAAAGGCTTATCTTGAAGGGAGAAGGGCTGTAGGTTACTTGGGCGGAGGGCCAGAGGGAAAGATCCATGTTACCAGGGGGACTGGGGGGTCGTACTACCCGCCAGCCCTGAAAAAATATATAGAAAAGGAAGAAAGAGTAATCTCTTTGGAAAACCAGGCGAAGAATCCTCCACAGGGGGGAGCATTCCCTCTTCTCTTGAGAAGGGTGCCGCACAAGAAACTGCTAGGAAAAAAAGAATGGGAGAAAAAACCCGCAAGGGTCCCTAGGAAAGCAAAAAACAGATAAGGCGTCTTATGTGAAAGAATAAAAGGGAAACAAAGGGGGGGAACACCGGGGGGTGGCTAACGGGAGGGGTTACGGGGAAACGTAAGAAGTAGGAAAAAGCAGAAAAGGGGGGGCTAAATTCTAGGAGTGGGAAAAGCGAGGGAGTAGGAAGCTCGGGGTATCTCGAAGGGACGAAAGGTCCGAATCTGAAGAAGAATTGCAAGGAGAGGGGATACGTTAAAGAAAAAAGAATGAGAAAAAGAGAGGGGGGGTAGTTATCCCTCGGAAAGGACCAAATGTGACTATCATAAACCGTTGATGCCATCAGTTCATACTCAGACAACTAGAAAAAAAAGAATCTTAAAAAGATTTAGATTAAAGATGGAACAAAGCCCTAAAATAGTATGGAGAAGGAGGGAATCCCCTTCCGCTGCTACGAAATCCAGAGAGGGAGGTTAGTCGTGAATAGCGTCTAACGTCTCCCGCCGCCGAGGGCAGAAATAGTCCATGAGTAAAATGGAAGCTACATTTGGGGCAACGAGAACGAGCAAGTTCCCACTGCATCCAAAGAACAAAAGCATCTAGCCTTCTAAAGGTATTTGCTGCGGTCAAGAAGAGGGGGGGGGAAGCCCAGAACAAGAAAGAAGAAAAAAAACATTATCCAGTTTCGAGAATTATGGGATGCTGGGGAAAACATCAGGGCTGGGGGGAGGGAGGGTCTTCGAACTTAGCGGGAGAGGGGGATGTTCAAAGGGGAAAAATGGGTCCTCCTATCAGGAGTGCGGCACAACCAAGGAGTCAAAAGGGGGATGCGTCAGATTATGTGGGGAAAATACATGTTGGGACAGAAGAAAGGAACGTGAGAAAAGAGAAGCTACTATATAATAAAAGGGGGCGGGATAGAAGACGAAAGACAAGGGGAACAGGAAACGATGGCATCACGCACGGAAAACATACAGTATGAAGCGCAGAAAAAAAGTATCTTTCCAAGCTATCTCCTATAGAAGGGGAATTCCCACGCTAGCCAAAGAGCAAAATACTCTGTCCCCGCCCCCAGAGGTTTGAAAAGGGTTCAAGGGAGGGGGAGTTTCAAAAAAGGGGAAAAGCTTACTGAGGAGGACAGAAGAAGGGCTTTCTACCCGAAAAGGGGGACATCACCCTCTAAGAAACACGTCCACTAGAAAAAAGCTGGACTTGAGGGTTCAGAACAGCGTTGGGTATTTGGAGGGTGAAAAAGGAAGGATAGCCCAAAGATCAAAGGGGTTTCCGGGATGGGGGGGTGGGAAATATGGTTATGGCTTGAAATCACATTTGCAGACAATTAACGCCTCCCTAAGGTGAAAGAAGTGAATAAAAAGACATGTGAAGGCCCCT
>Ga0179591_1266345_pt1 | contig 13078 bp, 7 predicted proteins | sample CZOMad2_1_08_16f_FD_182891 | JGI IMG/M metagenome (GOLD analysis project Ga0179591, IMG submission 182891) | Vadose zone soil fungal communities from Angelo Coast Range Reserve, California, USA - CZOMad2_1_08_16fungal (PacBio error correction) | ecosystem: Environmental > Terrestrial > Soil >...
AGGAAGGGAGTGAATCAGGGAGGGCCAAACGATCGGACAAATTAAGGAAGACACGGGAGGCAGGATCCCTTGAAAAGCCGAGAGTGTCACCAAAGGCAAGTCTCGCGTGCGCGGGCCAGTGGAATTTTCAGGACCGGAGGGAGAAAGAAGAACCTCCCTCTAGTCCTGCGTAAGGAAAAAGGAAAAGTTCGCATATCCATAGTTAGAGGTAGAAGAGCCCTTTAAAGTGCAGCCTTCGGACATCGGGGCGGGACTTTAGTGTGTGAAGAGGATGGTTCCCCATGGTGCGACTTCGGCTATCTAAAGACATTGCTTGGACGGCAACGGAAGACAGGAGAGCATAACTAACTTAAATTACGTTACATCGAGAGGGAACTATCTCTACCGGGGGGGAAAACGAACCCTACTGGGAAGAACGACCAAAGAAGGACAGTCACGATGTGGGAAAAATCTGACAAAGAGAGGAAAAACCCAGAGCATTCTTGCTCCAGACCCAGGGGACTGGCTGCAAAGGAGGGGACCACCTTTTTCTCCCCCGAATAATCTTCCAGGGGACTGGAGGGGAAGGCGGACAAAAAAAAGAATAAGTGGGAGAGGTCATCAAAAAATCAAGAGGCTAGGGAAACGGCCCGAATAACTTGGACTGTTCACGGAGGCCTCCTGGGCAGTAGGCTTGAGCAAGAAGGGAGGTCTCCGAAGGCATCGAAACGCCGTACTATCCTTCACGACGTCGAAAGGAGAAATTCTTGGTAGAGAGGTGACAGAAAGAGTTTCTTGGGAGGAAGAACACAATTAGTTAATCAGAGAAAAAACAGCGCTGTTAACTTGGGAGAGAGATTTACTACGAGCCGGTCTAAGAAAGACCCTACTATCAAGAATAAAGCCTCGATCCAGAAAGTATCGGAGCTTCAAAGGAAGTAAAGCTTGTTTGTAAATTGCAAACCAACGGGAGGCACTAAGACATTTACTAAAAAGGAATTCAAAATCAGAATAAGTAGGATACCATGGGATTCACCTGGGTCTGCATCGAAAGGTACTACTAGGCGGGGGGCATTAGCTATAGAAGGACAATTAGCGCCGAAGTTGAAGGTCCTTCACCGTTTAACGCTTAAGGGCAATCAGTCAGAAAGCATAACAAAAAAAGCCTTCCAGAGTGGGAGTCGAACATAAAAGAAAATCCGCCAACCAAAATCTGACCAACACGTTACCGGTGACGAGAGGTGACCACGAACAAGAAAGCAGAAAAAGCGTCCTAGGCACGGGAGAGCAAAAAGTTCCATACGCTACCTCCTTGGCGTCTGCAAACCGCTCAAGGGGGAGGGTCTTCGAGTCGTGTAATGGTACTCAAGATCTAAAGAGACGCTCCGCCTATGGGAGGCGCATGAAATTCGTAGAAATGACAGGAACTGATCTCTTGTCTAATGCGAGAAGGAGCGGCACGCGGCTTTCTCTGAAAATAGCGGGACCTCAATAGGGTCTGGGTCTCGCGCTGGTCGAATAGAGTGCCGTCACGTGACCCACTACCACCAGTCGAAGGAGTGCACTCAGTCCATGACGTCCGACGGGATGCGGCCCCGGGCGGGGAATCGGTGGCGGGGATTCAAGGACATGGGGAGGCTGGTGGGGGTCGCAGATACGAGAGGCATGTCCGTCCCCTCTAGTTGCGCCGGGTCTGCTGAGTTCTGGATCGAGACAACCGATTTAGCGGGGTAAGCATTAGCCTGTGGATCTTGGTTTAGGCGCAGGAGGGTGAGGAGGTGCGGTCCTGTAGGCGGGTGTTGGTTCACATTCCGGGGTCTTGGTTGGCGCTTGCATCTGCTAGCGGTAGAGAAGGGGGTGGGAACGCACTTCTTTGGCTCCGCCTGGAATCGGAAACGTTTACTTCGATTCTGGATCAGGTCAGGGTGGCAGCTGGTGCGCATTTACGTGTGCGTCTGTTTTCTCGGGCGGTGCTCCCTAGTGGGTGTAGCAAGGAGGTCTCGGGAGGTGCGTGAGGTTCTGAAAAGGTGTCAGATAAAGCCTCACGGAAGGAGGTCTCTGAGGGGCACGATCTAACGGTGGGGAGGGATGGAGCGGGGTCCTATATGGCGAAAGGGTGCTCGCGGGGGCATGAGGACTTACCAAACCCTGATTGACGTGGGTCTCATCATTTCGGCCTTCCCTTTTCAAAAAATACTGGTCTAAATGGATTTGCCTGCTCTGACTTCCCGGGCTGGTCAATCTTCGGCAGCTCAAGCCAATTAGGACCGGAATCATCTCAACGACTGCATTCGTCGGCTGGGTTTTATGATGATCTTAAGCGAAATCTTTGGATCATCCTGTCCGTCGCTTTTTCGTGGTGTGGATTAGTGTCACGGACTGAAGGCCAGCATTACTAACGGTAATCCCTAGAAATCTCTAGCAAAAAAAAGTGGGTATTGAGAGATAGGGGGGGGTGCTGTAGCTTATGGTGCTTTTTATTATGTGTCATATACCTAACCAAGAACGAAGTTGTTCTATATCAACGGTCATCTTCCTCAAGAAAGCGACTCGCGCGGGGGGGGGGATCTAGTAGAATCTGACTGGTTGATCGAACGCTCTGACTCAGGAAATGTAATCTCGCCGCAGCCAAAAACTGTCAGCTTAGGTTTGGACCATATCAAGGGGAACGACCTTCGAAACTTAAAACAACTCAAACGACGCACTGAAAAAGGCGAAGCCAACTTCGCCATGAAGGGACCACCGCTCCCTAAAATCAGTATAAAAAAAAGATGCAGCTCCGAAAGCAAGTAGTACTAATCCAAGGGGCGAACTGTGCTTTGAAGCAAAGGTCCCGTCAGGCGCACTCGGTCTTTCTCAACGCAGAGGGGATTGCAAAGATAAGGACCTTTCGCATTACGAGCGCCTAGACCGCGGCTCGATCGTTAAGAAGTTTTTGAGGCAGGCCTCAGGAGTTCCGACGAACCTTCGCGGTCTAGTCGCGGAAATCAGAAGAATACCGGGTAACAATAGTGCTCTAACTCAGAGGGAGGCTGGGCTAACCTGCCCGAATGGGGGTTCTTCTCATATAGACTATTTTGGATTAGTGGAAGACCCCCGAAAGACGGGCGAAAAAGAAAACCTATATGGTGGTCTGTCGTTGGGCTATGACTGCCGGGGCAACCTTCGAGTTTATGAAGAAGTATCGTAAGGGGGAGGAGAAGGGATGGGCTCCGTTATATCTGAGGGCTAGAGAGTTATCTTCGGAGGCCTCCAAGACGTAACGTAGTCTGGTCAGGGAATCTTCTCAAGCCATATTGTGAGGGTGTGGGATACTTAAATCTTTGGAGGGAGCTACGGATGATGGAAGGGTGGTCGGGGGCTGGGCTTTTGAGTACTGGTACTATTCTGGAATCTGTTTGCAATTCCTTGGCTGAGGAAAAAGGGAAAGATGATATTTTCGGCCTAATCATAAAGGGCCTGAAGTGCTCATGGCTGGCGTGCAGTGGCTGATCTATTCAAACGCTGTGGGGCTGCTGGCGTGGCCCGCTTGATCTTACTTTGATCGAGTATGGAGGCGGTCAGGACCAAAGCACAGAGGTTGCATGAGCCGACTAACTTAGAAAGGCAATGTCAGCTTGGATCTCTGAACAACATGCGAGGTTACTCAGTTAGGAGTGTAAAACGGGACGGCTCCGGGAACCAGGCCATTCCGGAGCTAAACTGTAAGAGCCGCTCATAGGTATCTGAAATACGGGGGCGTTCTTTCTCGGACATAACGGATATCTAAGGGGTCTTTTTGACGGAAACTGCTTAGAAGGAGACTGAACTTAGTGGGTCATTAAATCCCAGAAGTGAAGAGCCACAAATAGTTTCACCGCGCGAAAACTGCGAAGTGGCGGGGCGAAGAGGATTCGGTTCGAAAAGGTAGAAGCCGCTGTCCAGTCGATGCAAATCGGAAAACGCGAGGGAGAGGAGCCGGACACTTATTAGGGGCCGGAAGATGGGTAAATCCGACCAAGATCTGTACTGTCTAAGGTTGGTGAAAGGCATAAAAGATTAACTAGTAGTTGTTGTAGAAGAGGGGTTGGGGGGGCTACATCCTTGATACGGAACGAATGGTAAGCTCGAGTATCGAGGGGGTAAAATGCAAATGTAAAAACCGGGTAACGGGACGTTGGGGCACTCGAAAGGCTTGGGGGAAAAAAAAAACAGTTATCGGCCAGAAGGCTGGGAGAAACTGTCCATGAGGAGAGTCGGTCGACGCTTCACGGTCGGGGTACTTTCCTAGTGAAAAGCTTTCGGAGCTCTAGGGGAAAGGACAACGGGTTGGTTCACCGGAAGAACAAATAAGGACATCAGAAAAAAGCGAAGCTCAGCATTCCGGAGCCCTTGAACGGAACGGGAGCACCAAAGATAGAGTCCTGTATCCTTCCTTGAGACCATACGAGATTCTGGCAGGTCCAGCGAGAGGTCCAACCAAACACGTCGCTGGATGGAAAGACTTTCGCGCGAAGACGTTGAGGTTGAAAAGCTCTGCTCCTGCAAGGCGAGTTCAGGGGGAATCGGTGCTTTGCGCCAGGGCGGAGATATCATCTTCTAAAAAAGGGTATTATTAAAATAGAAGATGAAGGAGAGCCTCGTCCTGGCTTGACAAGGGAGGTCCCAAACTAAGGGAAGGGGCCACCGTCACGCACGCGGGCGTTCGAAGAAGGAGGGTCGTCTTTACACGGAAGAAGAGAATTGCTGAAAGTCGTGGGGAAGGTACCTTCCTAAGAGAGATTGCATACAGGAAGGGGAGCAGTAGACCATTATCTCAATATTGGGGCGCTTGCACGTTAAGGGGGTGGAAAGCCTGAGGGATACTATCTCGAAGATTAATCGGTGAAGTTCCTCTTGGTGAAGGTGTTCCCAACTTGTTCGGGGGAGGACTCTATCTGCAGCCACGGCGTAGACCGGAAATGTAGAGAAAAAGGCATACCAAGAGACACAATTCCAGGACTTCCGGACCATCGGAGGAGTTCGCGAAGACCGTTGGGTCACAAAGAACACCTAGGAAAAAACTCTCACTCGAAGTTGAACTGGGCAATCGGGGAGGGAGGCAAGTACAAACCGAAGAAAAGATGAGTTCTTGATAATATCCGTTAGACTGAATGATGGTTCCAAAACTGATGACCACCACAAAGACGTGAGGTACCACTTAAAAATGAAAAAAAAAAAAAAAAAAGATAGGAGCTTGAGGCATTGTCAAAAAGATCTTGCCGGCAAAAGAACTTTTCAGGTACCTCGACAAAAGGAGCGCTGTCGGAGGGGGCTAAAGAGGTCTTTAGCATCTACAGAAGGGAGAGAAGAGACCTCAAACTTCCATAAACTTCAGAGCAATGCGGGGGCATAAAGACTTATGTTAAAGGATGAGTCTCTCTGCCGGAAAAGGCTGTTCTAATTCAATCCGGGCTTTCCTGTAGTTCTCCTGAAGGTTAATACAACCCTAGAGCGAAAGGACTAAGCAAAGAAACCGAAACTCTATACAGGGAAATTAGCTTGAAATCAAAAATGCACGGAAGGGTTCAACTTTTTCCAAAGTCCTACCGCCTTCCGAACGGGAAAAGCGGAACTGTGGGGTGTCTCAGCGCAAATGGAGAGAAAAGGGAATGCGCAGAAGGGGATCGTCTATCGAGAATACCTCTCGGGACAATCCCGGCGAAAAAGGATCTACGGGGTTCAAAGAAACGGGAAAACCCTCTGTTGATGACGGACGGTCCACTGTAAAGTACGGGAGCCGAAGAACCGGCCTGACTTATCGGTAGAGCCGGGAACGGGGAGATGGAGCCGGAACACAAGACATAGGACCGAAGAATAGGGAATATCAACCTAACGGTGACTAACAAAGTTCCTCCAAGCCAGATCTCGCAAAGAATCCGATCCCCCCGACATATAATTCGGTTTCCGTCAGAAAAGACCTAAACTCTGGGATACGGGAGGCTCCTGATCTCGGATACGGGACAACTCTTCTAAATTCCTAACTAAAAATGCTTACCGCTTAAGCTAAGGAATTCAGATCTCTGGAGCCTACCAAAGAAGGATTTCACTAAACAATCGAATTAAACCATATTCTTGATACCGCTCTCTTTCCTGGTTCATTACTAAGCAAATATCCTAAAAAGATACAGCTCCGAAGGGGGCCGGAGGGGGATTTCGCCCCTACGCAACATCGATGATGACCCAGTAGTGGTCTTGTGGTATTAGCCTAGAGATATACTTCCTGGATTGATAAAAAGTCTGTTGTTCCAATGCCAACTTAGGAAAGAATCGAGACTTTCTTCAGGGGGAACCGAATTTCTTCTCTGAGTACAAGCCACTACTCTCGGGATCACGGGACCTGTTCTTATAGACTTAAAAAGTTGGAGAATCACGAAATTAGGGCGCTAGGAGCTGAGACTAGGTTTAGTCTACTCTAAAGGTGGGGATGTCACATGGGGCCCCGAGTGGGTGGCGACTTTTGGGGTCCTGAGTCGGGGAAAAAGTCTCTCGTAAACTCTGGGGGGGACTAGGTCATTGGAAAAAGTCCCTGGTTAAACTAACATTCCAAGGTGAGGGTTGATCTAGAAATTGTCATGGCAGGTCATAAGGTTCGAAAACGCTCAAAGGTGGAGCATTCTCAAACCGAAAATTTCTCGATGGGACGTTTACTCAAATCGTGTTATAGCTCGTCTCCGGGGGCCTGTGTTCTCAAAACACTCACTGGGCCCACAGAGCTGCGTCCGGGGCCGAAAGTCTCATCGTAGAAAGAAACACAAAACAGGAGAAAAGTATAGACTGGGTCTCCGTCGTTCAGGGCTATTTTAAAACATCCAGAACACACTAACATTACGGTTGATCATCGAAGCTCCACTCTTCGCGTAAGGATCTTCTCGCCCTCACTGCTATATCGGTGGGGAACTACTGTGTCTTCGAAAAAGGGCTTTCTCTCTAAAGTAAAGGAGAAGATTTAAGGGACCGCTTGGGATCGCCGGGTGGCCAATAGAGCCACAGTACGGTCTATTTTGGTGTCGCTCGAATATCAGGTGAGATAATAGATCGAAAAAGTCCTGGTCACGCGCGCCGGGGAAACTATCAACCAAGGTCTCCCCAGGAACAAAGTCCATCCCACGAAAAAAGCCGTAGCTAGTCTCAAATACATGGTTCTGAGGTCCTCTCTGGTCCTATTCCCCACAGTAGGGATCCTCAGGCTGTGGTAATCCGCCGATCTTAAAAGGTTCACTAGAGAAACAAAAGGAGATGAAGACCGTCAGAACTTTGTAATACAGTTTTTGGTCATATAAGAAACTCAGCCAAGTCAGGGCCTTCGCGAAGGTTGTTCAAACTCCCGAACGCGCGGAGCCTAACTTGATCGTTATCTTCAAGCACACGCGTCGGGAGACCTGCAGCATTTCAAGGGAGATGCATCTCTCGGTGTACTCATGAGGAACCAATTCAGAGTAGGAGCAGAACAATTTTTTACGAGCGGGTTCGAGACCGCGTGTCCGGCCCAGGGGAAGCGTCGAGTCGATCGAGCTGTCATGTCTGCGGAAGTCGCCCGTTAGAGGGAAGGCGGAGCGGAGCCTGATCTCTAGAGGAACTCGACTCAACTTCTTAGAGGCTCGTTCGTAAACTCTAAGATGAGGGGTCTTTGGGCAAGGGGAACTGGCGGCTAAAGATTAGGGGGTGGGTTTTAACGGCGTGCTTTGGCCGTTAGTGGAAAGCTTCGTCGGTACGACGTGTGAAATTACGTGGGGCCTAATCTTAGATGTACGGCCTCCCAGGTTACGGCCTTGAGTTTCGCCTTTGTCTTCCTTTGCCGTAGACGATTCCCGCTTGGAAGGCGGAAGAAACAAGTAAGGGGGGAGTTAAGGGGCGGGGGAGGTCCGCCTTCCTCGGAGGACTCGTGCTAGGCAGCTCCATCGCCGAGCCCTGTCTAAAGAAGTGTCCGATGACAAAAACTAGACGGAGGTGGGACGCGTGCCTGGAAAAAGTCAACCAATGCATATCGTCTTCATTTCCTCAGTAAGGCCATGGGTAGGGGAGAGGGGAGGGTCTTGACTGTCTAAGAGATCTAGTCTGCGGACTCGTTATTTGCGGACCAGGGGGGACGTGCTCCCTAATCTGCCCCGAAGGATAATTCACTGGAAGGATATCTAGCGAGGAGGGACGAGCTGTGAAAAAAAATACTTCTAGCATTGCGCTTATGGAAGATGAGGTATTTGAGAGGGTAGCTGATGCGAAAACTTCATGAGGCGAGTATATTCCTAAGAAAATAAGGGTCTACCGGGGAGCGCCTTTTATACTGAAAAGCCCGAGTTCTTGGGAAAAATCCTCAAAGAGGGCCTATTCGGGGATAAAAAGAACCAGCACGTCAAGGGGTGAGGTAAAGGTGGGGATAACCTAAGCCCTACCCATAAGATGGGGTAGGCAAGAAACTAGCTCGGGGTTTACAGACGCGAGGCAAACCGTGACGGCGGTGTAGAATAAGGGGGGGACCAGGCGGGCCGCGAGGGAAGGGTGAAGAAGGGCCCTGAGCTCTTCCGCCAGGTCCCTCGACCGTGTGGCCGTCTCGAAAGACGGCATAGACTAAGTCGAAGAAACCGTTTCACCTGCCTCCGAGAACACTGCACGACAGAATCATGACCGTAAGAGATTCTCAGCAAGGAGCAACAAGGGCCACCTCTACTTAACTAACTGTTATCGCCCTCCTTGACCACTTGGAAAGGGACGGAAGATCTGCCAGGGGAGTTGCCACGAGGGGAAGACACGTCGGGGGGCAAAAAGAAAGGGGCGAACCGCATAGAACGATTAAAAAAGGGGGGTAACGACCTCGGCGTGAACGGAGAGAACATGTCGAAACACTCATTGGGAGAGATCTGAGTGGCCGCCAGGGCGGATAGCGGCGATCTAAAAGATCGACAACACTGATGGAAGGAAAAGAAAGAAATGAGATCGGCCGACCTTCGGAAAAGACAAAAGGACCATTAAGTCATCGCGAAGGGAAAAAGGAAAAGGTGATAACGTTCTCACGGTCCGCAAAAAGACAACTGCAATACGTCTAAATCAACGCTTCAGAAGTCGACTGAAAGTGGAACACAAGAAACGCTCCACGCAAGTTCTGCGATCAGCAGGAGCTCGAGGGAGAAAGGGGAAAAAAGTCACCGTTGGGACGGCCTGCTGATCCGCGGTACCTGGCTGATCGTAGTTCGAGTGGCGAACTTTTGGCAAAAACGGGGGGGCTTCTACTGGCTTCGGATCCTCACTTCTGGGCGCGGACGGAAGCTAAACTAGTACTAAAAACTCATTACCAGGGGTAAAACTCAGCTATCTGACCGCTCAGGAGCATTCAACAACGACTTCTAGAAAAAAAATACCCGACTTGAATTTATCTCTTCAAGCTCTACTACCCGCAGAACGCAGGGGGGGCAAAGTTTCTTGGGGCTCCATACCTGGGGATAGGCGTAAAAATGGGGAGCCCCACATGATGCTAACAAACTTCACCCAGAAAAAGGGGTTCCACTTCATGTCGGCAAAAAAAAAGTACCTAGACCCACGCAGTCGTCTGCAAAAGAACAGGGATCAGGGCCTGCCAACATAATCACGTTGGGGGAAAAGATTCCGGAACATCTCTGTGCTTCGGAGGGATCTAAGGAGTTCTAAAAAAAAAAAAGCGACGAAAGAGGGCCATAAGCATCAGAGGACGCGCAATTAGCGATCAACGGTTCTTTAAAGTCAAAGAGCTCGACGTAAGGAATGGGGGGGCTTCATGCAACCGGCGTGGCCCCGGTCAGGGTCCTCAGGACCGACAAGACGCGAAAGCAGACAAGAGGAAAAGAATCCGCTCTCGAAACCGTAGCTTCGAATTCATGGGGCCGAGAAAAGTCAAGGCACTGGGGAAAAATGCCAGTCCTTCAGAACGGCGGGAAACGACCTATTGGGTCATCAGAGGGGGGCAATCGATTATTAAAAAGGGCAGCTCTGGGTAGAAATAATTACTTCCTCACTTACAGAATTCCCTAGAGCAGCCGAAATAGTCAGACTTCAAAAGAACGAGGAAAGGGGGCCGGGGCCACGTGCGCAAGGCGATGGACAATCTTCTAGTGGAGTGAATCAGACTTGATCGAGACCAAAACGGTTCCCAAAATGTACAAGAAACTAAAGGGCAGAAACCAAAAAGCAAAACCTGGGTCAAGCATCAAAAGGCTCGCCCTCAGGTCCCTAGAAAAAAAAAAAAAATTCCGTTCCGAGCACAAGAGTCTTAAATGCTTCGAGGGAAAGATTCTCCGGGTCTACAAGGGGGATCGAAGATCTGAGAAACTTCGACAAGGAAAAATACAGACTAACATCTGCGAATAGCGAAGGCGAATTGAACGGAGGTCCTACACCGATGCGTATCTCGGAAGCATCTACCTCGCTATTTCCGGGGGAAGGACAAAGCCACCCTAGGCGGGGTAACTCGTTACATGAGTAATTCTCACCGCCACACAGAGAGACGGTACGCACATGCGGGGGGGGTACTATCCTGAGGTAGTCAACCTAAAGAGACTTACTTTACGCAGACTCTAGGGAACAACAAAGAATGGTTTCCAAAACTGAGGATAATGTCATCATGTTCTATCTCAACGGAAGCAGTGGAAACAGGGGGGTACGCCCAACACTAGTGCGTAAAAGCTTGGCCGGTGGGGCCTGTCAGGCCGCGAAACTGAGCTCCTTTCGCGACGGACCATACGCGGGATGCACTGGGTCCGCTAAATAGGGGTGTATCTCTGTCCAGGGTCTCTTGAAAACTTAGGGAAGCTAGAGGGATATTTTACACCGACAGTCCTGGAGACGCACTTTTTCTTGCCGTCGAAACAGGGCATTTTAAATCCTAGAAGAGTCCGTAAGACCGCTCTTGCTAACACTGGATGAGACGGAGGGGGGGGAGAGGGCTTACGGAATCTTGTGGATATCGGAAAGGGGCATTTAGGGGGTCTGATAACATCAGTCCCCATGACGGAAGAGCGGGAAAACCGCACAAGATCGCAACAAAAACTATTATTAGGTAGAAATATATGGGGGATCGTGGGATTCACAAGGAGCAGGGACTAGGGTGAAGACCACCGAAATGACTGGACTCTCACAATAATTTCTACGTAGCTCCCCGCCTACTCTCGGAGGTGTACATGTCTCTCTTACTGTCTCTACCCGCGAACCCCTGGGACCGCGCGACGACAGCCACAAAGTTGAGCGGAGTTGGTGCAGGGGGAGGTGAGACCTTAATATCCCACTCAAGCGGGGAAAAAACCGCGAATCAGACCGTAGCAAATAGCTGACAGACTCAAGCCGTCGGTAACAGGGGAATGGGAGCGCCGCGAAGAGAACCGGGACGCCCACACGGGAACACTAGGGAAACATCTGTAAGCCGCGTACGGGCGAAGAAAACGAGAGAAGCCAGAGAGGGAAACTGGCAGAACTCTCTCGGGGGCGGGGACGGTGTTCTAGAAGCCGCATGGGCCACTATCGTCTCGAATCCGCGAAATCATCTAAACCTTGTCAGAGTGCGCGGAAGCTGTCGGCTGGGGAAGACCACTTAAAGCACAAGGGGAAACTTGAGCTCTCTGCCTGTGTTAGTGGGGACTCTGCCAGGACCCCTACATGGGACCCAACTACGCTATGTGGTTGACTTGTGAGGAGACCAAGTGTCACTTCGACAAGGCGCTAAAAAACGATCGTCGTCTGTCAGGCGAGACCGAGGAAGTTAAAGAGTAGCCTCTGAGCTGGAGAGGGCAGAAAATGCACGAGCCTCTTCTCTTCGGAGGGGTTAGCGAAAAAAACTATTGTTTTGATAGGACCTGGCTTAGATACTGAGTCTGACGGGGATGTTCTTGGGGGTGGGGAGGGTTGGAAGGTTAGGAACGTCTGTGAAAGCGGGACCTTGAAATTCTGGTCGTCTCGGAGAGGCGGAATCCTACTAGCCGTGATGGTGCCAGCCAAGGGACGCCGGCTCAATCACCGTTAAGGAGCGAAACCGAAAGGGCGTAAGACGGGATGCGTCCCAACAAAAGGCATAGGAAAAAAAAAATATATGCGAAGCGCCCGGGGCTACTCAAGTCTTGGAGGAGCCCATTTATGGGTCCGGAAAACGACGGACAAACCTGGGGGTTGCAAGGAAAAGGCCTGATCGTACGGCATGGAATAAAACCAAAATGTGAGGGATCAGAGGTGGCGTTACTTTCAGGGGAAGTCTTAGATCAGAGTCGGGGTAAAAGGACTGCGCCCTAAGAGTACAATACAACATGATCCCACGGTGAAGCTCGCAAAAAAACAGTGACGTGGTCAACCGCGATAAAAACACTTGAGAAAGCCGGCGCGTGAAGCGGATGCGAGGAGGGGAAAGTGAGGCTATTAGCCGTCAAAACAACCTTCTAGAAAGACGTAAAGAGACAGAGAAGGAAAAAGTGAAATTCTGGGCCAGGAACTCCTTCGGGGGGGAAGGCCAGGAAAATTCAGTGGAGGCTCTTGTTGAGACTGCAATCAAAGACGGACAGGTCTGGTTTTGTCGAAGAAGTGCTCAAGGAGAAGGGAGGCAAAGCCAAAACGTCGGCCAATCGTGCGGGGAGTCTGGGGGGGGGAAAAACATCGAAGAAGCGTCTTACACATTTAACGATCGTTCGCTGAAGTCGGGGGTTTAAGGTAAGCATCGCGGGGCCACGTTGTCGAAGGAAAATGAAAGGGGGCCTTCTCTCCTCACCCGTGCCTGCAGTTGGAAAAAAAAAAAAAAAAAGGGTTTGAAATGCCTCCTTGGATGGAGCTAAGTCGGGACTGGGAAAGAAAAAGACGTTGGGGGGAACTCCTGCCTCCTATAACATGAACCTATCTCATGGTCCTCTAGAGTCCATCTAGTAAAAAAAAGGGAAAAGCCAAACTCTATCTAATGTAGGAAAGTAACTTTCACCTTGACAGGGGCGGGGGTGAGGGTACTGCCTTTAAGCACGTACCGGCGGCGGGAGTAACGCTATACTATTCAGTGTGGGGAAAGGCCTCGTAAAGTTATCCACTTCGGACGCGCGTGAAGAGTGGGATAGAAAGGCTTGGCCGAGAGGGGAGTTCAGAAAGG
>Ga0179591_1299035_pt1 | contig 13078 bp, 16 predicted proteins | sample CZOMad2_1_08_16f_FD_182891 | JGI IMG/M metagenome (GOLD analysis project Ga0179591, IMG submission 182891) | Vadose zone soil fungal communities from Angelo Coast Range Reserve, California, USA - CZOMad2_1_08_16fungal (PacBio error correction) | ecosystem: Environmental > Terrestrial > Soil >...
AACGTCAGTAAAACAGGGGTCTAGGTCCCTTTCACCTACTAAGATAACGAGGAAGCAAGAATGTTACAATAAGACGGATACACGGCTGAAGAGTGGGTCTAAAAGGGGAAGGAAAAAAACGGGCCGCTGGAAACCACGAGGAAAACAAAGGTGGAAATTGTCGACACCCCCACTTGTCCAGTTCTCAGAGGGGAACAATGGAAGTGACAAGGAGTATTTGAAAGGAAAATCAAAGGGGAGAGGGAGCACAGGATTAGAGGCCTATAGTTCATGGGAGAAGGAGGGAGCGGGGGGTGCGACGGAGGTCTCGGGAGAGGGCTATGGCCAGAAAACCGGCCGTTTGAGATCAGGCAGACAGGGGACGGAGGCTGTGGGGACAGCCGGGGATGGGGAAACAACGAGCAAAGAGGGTAGGAAAAACGTACAGAAAAAGGGAGGCGTTTCCATGCAACGGGGAAAACTGAGAAAGGTGAAGTCAATTTCACTAGAAAGATAGAGGGGAAGAAGGTCTCTAGAAGGGTAGCGGAATTCTGTAAGGGCAAGAGAAGGTTCGGGGGATGGATCTGTGATGGGCGTGAGTGTGGGAGAACTAAAAAGTAAAGTTGACGAAATGTCCAAGGATGGGGCAAAAAAACGGTAGAAGGAGAAGATATTTCAAAATAGAGGGGGTAGTCAAAAGGGCTGCTGTAAGGGGAAAATACCGGACAAAGGTATTAGGGGCGAGATCACATAAGACTGGGGGGGGTAAAGAACAATAAGGGAGAAAAAACCCAAAAATCAAGATTGCGTTAAAGCAAGGAAATAACACGGGAGGGTCAGGAGGGAGTCAGGAAACAAAAAACAAAAAGGTTGGGGAGAGTCTGTCCTCGCGCTAAAACGGAAGAAGTATAAAAAGGTCAATTAGCTGGGAAAGGTGGCAAAATAGCGATGGGATAAAGGGAGGGGTCGAAAAAACTAAAAGTACCCCTGCTAGAGAGGAACTCTAAATACAGGGCGAAGGGGGAAGGAAAAGAAAGAGGACTTAAGGACATGGAGTGTTACGGAATCCTAAGATAAAGAAGGAAGAGGGAAAAAAAAAGAAGGTAAAAGATAAGACGGAAGAACCAGTATATTGAGATGTGGGAGGGGAACAAGAAGGGGGGAGTGCGGCCGGGGAAAAAAATGTTAAAATCAAAAAGACGACGTATGGGAATCAAAAGAAATGGAGGGAGTACTGGGGAGGAATACCAATCTCTAAATTCAAAAAAGGACACAAGCGAGGCATGATTAGAAGAGAGGAATTTGGATAGAAGGAAAGGGGGCAACGAGAACAAAATGAAGCTCAACAAGGGAAACGCGTGAGAAACGCGTAGGACCGAGAAGGATCCGGGGGAACAAAAGGGAGACGAAGATGAAAGGGACAAAAGAAAAAAATGAGCGCGACTGAGTTCCGTGATAGCAGAAAGAGGGACGGAGAACGACTCTAGGGAAAAGGGAGATCTGGTACGCAAGACATAAGTGAGGAGAGGTGGAAATCTGCCATCATCGATAAGAGAAAAAAGGGGAAAATTAGCAAGGGACGATCAAGCGTTTTCTACCGAGAAAACAAGAGCGCTCGGAAAGAGCTATAAAGTGTGCTAACTGGGCAATGTTTTAAGGAATAGACATAAGGAGACACAAAAATTGAAAATGATTCTAATTGAGGAACTTACAACCAGAGAGATTTGCCAGGGAGGGGGGTGAAGCCGAAATCTAAAGGTAACCGGGGAAAAGCCACGCTGATTAAGTGAAGTGTAAGAGGAAAAAAGCGGATCCTATAAAGAATGAGGCCTAAGGGGCAACACACGTAAAAGTTGTCGGTAAACGGCACAGGAAACAAAGGTGACTAAAAAAAGAGAAAGGAAGCAGATCCAAAGAAACGAGTAAAGCAGCAAATCGGCAGAAATTGGTCCAAAACAAGGAAAAGAGGGGCTTGCATCACGTATTGGGACCGGGCCGGTTAAGGGAAAGGGTGAAAAACGAGGAGGAGTTCAGTGCCAGTGAAGCAGGACACCCGAGCAAATGTGAGGAGGTAGGTATATCTGTACAATAAAAACCAGAAGGGGTCTAGGCATGATAGAAAGGGAAAAAGACTAGGGTGGCAAGCACAGGGGAAAAGCGCGGACAATGCCGGATGGAAGGACAGGGGATGGGTGAACACTGGTGATGAACTTATAAAAAAAAAAAATAGGGCGACAATAGAGCAGTTAAGCATGACCGGGTGCGGAGAGGGGGAACAGGACGAGCTGGCAGGGTCTTTGTCACCTATTGCGAGGGACCGAATGCGCTGAAAGAAACACATTTTCTTCAGACAGTTACACCAGAGGGTGTAACAGTGACAGGGGAGGGGGAGAAATCACGGGGAGGTCCGGAAATAAAAAGAGTCTCGACGAAGGGGAAAGAAGGTAAAAAAGGGGAACAGACGGAGTTAGATGTGCGGGAAAACAACTACAAGGGTGACCAGTTGGAGAAAATCGACGAAGAAGAGGGCAGGAATCGGGAGGGTTTCCCTTGAGCAGGAGATGTCTCTTGAGAGGAGGGGATTGGGGGTTTGAAGGAAGGGGACATAGAAAGATTTCCGAGGTTACGACCTAGAGGAAATTTAACAATCAAACGGCTGCAATACTGGTCGAGAGGACAAAGAATGTCAGCCATTCTCAATTTCTAAAAGAGGGGCAGAAAGCAAGAGGGGGCGAAGGACGACACAAAAAGGGGGGGAGATAAAATCTGGCCAGAAAATGACATCTAAGAATCTGGGGGAAGGGATATCGAGGAAGGGAAACAACTGGATCTAACCTCAAAGGAGGAAAGGCAACGGACAAGTAGATAGTCTTGGGAGGAAAACATCTTGTCGGGGATGTAGTAAAAAAAGAAAGAAAAGAATCCCAGTGAGTTATCCTGTAGAAACCGGACCTGATAAGACGGTCAGACTGGTTGTGAATAGTGCGAGGAGGGGATGCGGCATGGAACCAGACAAAGTGCACAGTAACAAAAGAAAATTCACGAAAGAAGAAGGCAAAAATGCAAGAAGAAATCCATTAGAAAACTACATAACGCCGTGAGGGAAGAAAGCGGATCCGCCCACAGGGTAGGTTGAGGAGGAAAGCATAAATCGAGAAGGGATAAGTGATTTTCGGAGGAGACAGGTGGAGGTAAGCACAAATTATTAGAAAGTTACTAACACACAAAAGCTGAGGGCTGTGGTGATTAAAGAAAATATGTTTAAGGGGTTGGAGAGGGCAAGGAGGATAGCGGGGAACCGAATCTTTCTAAAACACCATGGCCAGGGAGGGAAAAAGAAGAAGGAATTAGGGACAGTGGGGGGGGGGGCAAAGGACGAACAAGGGGGGCAGCAACATAGCGGTCTAAATAGATAAAATGTACGGAAATGAAAGGACACAAGACAAAAGAAGGACTCGTGGGGGGGATGGGGAATAGACTGAAAATAAGAACAAAGGTGGGAAAAAGGCATCGTCAAGTACGGGTCCGTTGTTATTGGGAAGAGACTAACCACATCTACAAGGAGATCACTCCAAGAAAAAGCGTAAAGAAAAAGGGAGTTACCAGTAAATCCTATCTGTAAGGGAGGGAGGGGAGGAACCGTAACAAAACTGGGTAAAGGAAGTGAGGTAGCAAGGCTATGCTTATTGAACAAGAATCGACAAGATGGACGAGGGAAGAATGATAAAAGGACAGAAGTCTGGGAAATTGGACTACGTAAAGTGAATAGGGCAATCTTTCGTCATTGTAAAGGAAGAAGAAAAAAGGAAGGTAAAGATTGAGAAGAAGAGGGGAGACGAAAGGGTGCACACAGAACGTAGGCGGAGGAGAGGATTCAATCGGAGAGTCTGGGGGATTCCTAGCCGAGTTCGGCACTTTCCTGGGTAGCCGCACGAAGTTCATGGACGATCCTTGACAGTAAGGAAGAAAATATACAAGGAAAAAAGAAAGGCAGCATGCTGTCCTTAATAGCAGGGAATGAAGATGACATAGAAAAGTATGAAAAAGGATAGCTAAAAGAGGGGAGCCTGGGAAGTGAGGGAAACTGGTGGAAGTTCAGTTCATCTTAAATCCGTAAGTGCAGACAGCAGTACTGCAATACGGGAACGCAAATCAGTGCAATTGGCGGGAGGGACTGCGAGTTGAGGGGTCGGGGGAGAGGGATTCGCACCAAACTGGGGGTGGGTGAGTAAAGAGTGGGGACTTAGGACCGAGAAAAAGCTATACAAATCTGGCGGGGTCGAAGAGAAAAAAGATAAATAATAGAAAAACAAAAAAACAAAAAATCAGAAAAAGGAGGTTACAGCTTGAGGGAAAAGAAGGGTGGCCTCGCGAAAAGAAGGGAAGAAAAGGGAAAGAAAGGAAAGAGCTTATGCAGCAATAGTAAGACAGCCGTGGATGACAGAAAAGACGTGCTCAGAGGAGGGACCCAAAGGGATTCCATGAAACCATAAAACAGAAAAGAGAATTTGGGGACGGAACGGGGAGAAGGGGGGGGGGAGTTGGGAATAAGATCATGGGGCGTGTAATCATGAGAAAAGATAAAATTCTCTGAAATTCAAAGGGGAAGAGGGGATCCTGGACGTTGGGGGTGTTTCTAGTGTGGGTAAAGAGAACGGCCGGGTGGGCAAGAAACCGACCACGAGAAGAGGACCTAAAGAAAGGGGGAAAAGGCGCGGCGGGGCGGTAAGGAGTACAAAAGAAAAGAAAGAAGAAAAGGGGAGAAAAGTCACATCTTCAGTGGTGTAAAATGTGCAAAAAATGGGAGTGTGAGGAAGTATGTAGTGAGATATGCCACAGTGGCGAGAAAGGTGAAAAATTAGAGGGGGTCAAGCAGGGGGGAGTAATGGTACTGGACGAACCAAAGTATGGGAAGTAAATCGTGAAGAATGGAACGGAAAGGGGCGGGTAAAATCGTGTAGGGAGCGAGAAAGACCCAGGAGGGGATAAGGAAAAAAGGAGAAAAAAGAAAGGGGGGGGGGGAAAAAGGAATAAGGAACGGAGAAAAGAGGGGGGGCTAGTTGCAGGGTAAGGATCTGGGGTGGAAGGAAAAAAAAAGAAAAAACCATACAGGGGAGTTGGACTACAATCAAAAAGCAGGACAACAACGGGTTAAACCAGATATAGGGAGGGAAGGAGGACCAAAGCTTTACAGGAAGAGAAGGAAGGAAAAAAAGGTCTAAAAGGGAATCGACAAAAAGCATAAAATGCGGAATAGGAGAGGAATGCTCGAGGAAAGAGCAGAAGGGCATTCGGAACAGAACAAATAACCCAGCGAGGGGGGGAAGAATCGGAAAGCGAAAGAAGGGGAGAGGATCGGACATTTCAGAAAAGAAAAGAAAGTAGGCCGGGAAAGGACGAAAAAAGGAGATAGTGTCCAGAAAGGGAAAAGGAATAAGGTCGGATGGAATCCTAAGGTCTCCACCAGAAGACAAGATGAACACAGAGATTGATGAGGGAGAGAAGGGATGGGTACAGCAGTCAGACATAAGAACAGGACAGTAAATGGGGGGGGGGAGGAATGAGTGGGAAGAAAAACAGAACTAGGGAATTCCCAAACACGACAAACCACAAACGATAAAGGAAAGATAAAGACGAACTGTAAGTGGCGCAAGGAAAATTGAAAAAAACGCAGGATAACTGTGGATCAGCATGGAGAATGGGGTAACAAGGGGTGGGGCGAATCGAAAAAAAAGGGAAAAGAAAAGGACTAAAGAGGAGAGCACGAAGGAGGAGGAAAAAAACAGAAGAAAAAAAGAGGCCAACAAAATAGGGGAACCCTAAAAAAGATTGGAAGTAAGACCTGGGAAGCTGAAGAGACAAGAATCTTTATAAGAGAACACATGAAGAAAACAAAGGGTAAACCCAGGGAAACTCCGGACCTGGAAACAAAAAAGGGTTGCTAAAGGAGAGGGAAAGGGGAGAAGAGGGGAGAGATTAAGTAACAAAACTAAAAAGGATTAATTTTAAATAAGGGAGAATGTGAAACTGAAAGGGTCTCTGCTGGGAGGGACGCTGATCCACTTTTCAGAAAAAAAAGACAGGCATTTTAAGGGGAAGGAAGGGGAAAGGGGCCACCGGACTGAACATCTAAGGGGACAATGGGACATTTGAAAAGGAAACAAGGAAAGGCATGATGCTAGGGGGAAGGGTAGGACTGCAAAAATGGGGAACTAAAGGGCTTAGGGAAGTAGAAAGGCCTTAATCTTGGAGGGTCTTAGCGAACAGTAAATGGAAAGGCCGGAAAAAGTCGTTAGGAGTGGAAACAGACCTGGGGGGGAAATCGAAAGGAAAAGGGAAACGTGCTGATAAAATGAAAAAGGCGATTGATAAACAATACCAGGGGAAGAAACTTTGAAACAAAGGGTTCCAAATCGAGGGGGGAAAGGGGGAAAGCGAAGGAGGAAGAAAAAAAATGACGAACGTTTCTCATTGGGGGGAGGGAGGAAGCAACAAACGTAAGTCAAAACGGATAGGGGAATTTCGAAGCGAGCAAACAGGGAGGCGCTGAAAGTGCGTGGTGGGCTCGAGGGAGAGTGGGGAAAAGCAACGGAATAGTAAGAAAGACTGGGGGACGGAGAGTGGAGGGGGGCAATATCGCCAAGGAAGGGAAAAAAAAAGAAAATAGGAGACAAAATACGAGGTCTTAAGATTCTGAAAGTTACGGAAGCAGGAAGGCAACACGAAGAAGGAACGCCACCAAAAAGAATGTGAGAAGGAATAAAAAAAAAGAGGAGACAAAGATGGGGAAAAGGGTAGCACGGTAAAGTGGAAACGAAGGAATACAGAGTCTAAAAGGGTTGTTAAGGGGAAAAGTAAGGAGACGACAAAAAATGTAAGACAAGACAAAGTAAATTAGGAAGAAAGTGAGTGGGGTATGTGGGGGTACATGGCGAACGGACGGAGAAGGCACGAAGCGTCAAAGACGGGCCCTAGGGAAAACGATATGTACCATGGACCAGATCTGAGGAAATAGGAAAAAAAATCTAATTAGATTCAGTCGTAAAGTAAATGGGGAGTATAAAAAGAGACTGGAGAAATGATGTTCACAAAGCAAAGAAAAGAAAATAATGGGGGATTTATCTAGAGAGACTAGGAAGGGGTAAGGGTCTGTAAAGGGGAATGGCATCAAGGGTAAATGACCAAAGGAATAAGGAGAACATGAAGGTAATCGTTGCCTTGAGGGGAAAGGGGAACCAAAAAGGAGGAGAAGGAAGGGGGGGGAGGATGGAAATTGGACTGTGGCTGAGAGGCGGGAGTACACTTCCGAACGGAAAGGGGAGCTGAAAAAAGGGGAAAAACAGCCGGATAATGGATAAACGTAGGGAACAGCAAAGGTAGCACAGTAGGGAGAAGACGGCTGTATTGGGGCGGGGACATAAACAAAGATAGAAAGTGAGGAGTGGGGGAAAACAAGAAAGAAAGAAAAGAGTGAAAGGGGGTTCACAAGGGGAACAAAAAAACTAGGGTAAGGAAAATCCTTGAAATTTCACAGAAAGAAACGCGACCAGCGTGTTACTTGGACGGAAGAAAACAGAAAAAGAACGGGAGGAGGAAAAGAACCCAAGAAAATCCCCCCGAGGACGAACCCCAAACCACCAGGAGACGAAGGGCCAAAAAAGACAAGGGCACAAAGCACACGACACCAAGACACGCAAGAAAAAAGGCGGGAAGGCAAAAAAGCCCACGGGAAAACAGGCCCGGGAAAGCCCCCGGCAACCAAAAAAAAAAAAAAAACGGCGTGAAACAGAGAAAGAACCGCCGGGGGGGGCGGGCAACCCCGGGAGGGAAGCCAGGGAAGAGGGAACACCGAACGGAGACCAAATGGAAAGACCCCACGCCAGCAGACAACGCAACGGCCAGCCCGACGGCAACGGGTAAAATGAAAAAAAAAAAGAAGGAAGACAAAAAGAAGACCACCACTAAAAAAGCACCTGACAACACAAACCGGCGAAAGAACGGCACCCCACAGCGACGAACCCGACGAGAAAGAATTCAGAAAGAAAGATAACGCAAAAAGGCAGGGAGAAAAAACACCAAGGGGACACCACACAAAACCCCACCCAACCCCCCCCAAAAAAAAAACCCAACACACCACAAAAACACCCCCACAAAGCAACCCTAAGAACCCCAAAAAAAGAAAACAAGAAGAGGGAAAACCACAAAACCCAAAAAAAAAAGAGAATAGAAAAAAAAAAATCCAAAGGCAAAAAAACCCCCAGAAGGTGCCCCAACCACCCAACACCCGCCCCCACCAAAAAGAAAACAAAACGAATTATACCCAAAAACCCCAAAACCCACCACAAAAAACCCAAGGAACAAACAAAAAGAAGAAAAAAAGACGAGACAAAAGAAATAGAACATTATCTCCCTTCCGAAACAAACTTCATAGATCAAAAGAGTTAAGAATTAAGCCGTGGCTTACAAAATGAAGAAGGTTGCGAAGGAGAAATGGTACAATAGGGTATGATTCAGGGGGATGCGGGGAAGGGAGGGGGGGAGGAGCCTTAAGGAAGGAAAGGGGATCAACCCAGCGAGCATGTTCACGAAGTGGTGCTGGAAGGAAAGATGTATTACAAGGGGACAAGGGAACAAGGAACAACATGGGGTCATAGACAGATGCGATCTGGAGACCATTTCTCAGGGGGAAGTGGTGGAATATATTCACTTTTATGGGGGGTGCCTGTGTGATAAAAAGAGAACTTGACTTTTGGAAAGTCAAGGGGAAGAGAATCTCAGTATATAAGTGAACAATGAAAGGTGGGAAGATGAGGGACTAACGGGGTGACGACAGTAGATGGAGACCGAGAAAAAAGAAAAAGGGGGGTGTTCGAGCAAAAGTTCAATTTTTAAATAGCATAAAAGAGTGAAGCACAGCAGAGGGAGGGGGTAATGGAGACGATGAAGGTAAACAAGGTAAAGGGGTCGAAAAGGGAAACTAGAAGTAGACGGTTATGACTGGAGACAGATACGGGGCCAAAGGTGTTGGAGAAAGAGCCCGAAAGAAGGAAGACTGAGGGGGAAAAGAAAAGGGAAAAGGACAGGGGACTAAAGGGGTTAAGAGTCCAATAGGAAGTAAGAATTGGTTGTCAAAACTGACCTCAGTGATTTAGTTTTATCCACTGGGGAGGAAGGGGGGTCGTAAAAATGAAGGAAAGATGGGTGACGGGAAAGGGGGAAAAAGAGCACAGAAGAAATGGTAGCCGGGACAAATGGAAGGGTCAAAGGGAAGGGCAAAGAAAAAAAAAGCGGTATGGAATAGAAATGACAACAAGGAAGAGTCAGAGAAAAAATAAGGGCTCGAGGCGTCGAGTCACAAGTGTCACTCTTTATGTTACACTAAAAAAAGAAAAAATGAAATATGAAAGGGGGGAAAGCAGAAGTATCCTGAGATAAACAGGAAGAAGGGAAGGCCAGAGGATGGGGAAGTGGAAGGGAGGTCCCAAGGGAGAAGATGGTAGATAGGGAAGTGGCACTATAAACGAACAGGCAATACATAAAATCGAGATACATTAGTGACCAAATCAAGGAGAGGTGGAGGGAGTAAAAAAAAAGGGAAAGGAAGTAATGATAGATAGGTGTTGTTCATGGGTTCAAAAAATAGAAAGAGAAATGTCAAGTGGAGAAGGGAATGGGGGCAAAAAGCCTAGTTAACAGGGAGGACGAATTCACATACAAATGCAGAAAACGGTAACACGGAAAAAGGAACAGGAAGGCAATAAATAGCGTCATCTCTGAGGAAATGGGGAAAAAACTTAAAAAAGAGAACCAAAAAAACGGGCGATAGAGGGAGGTGGATAGAGTACATAGGGGCATCATAAAGGACGTAATCAGATGTGAAGAGTATCAAACTACAGTTTGAGAGGTGATAAAAAAAAATTAACAATTTGGGAGGAGCCGAAGAAAGGCGAGGGTATCAAAGGTCGAAGGGCCGGAAAAGGGGGGGGAAAAAGCCAAAGAAAACCTCCTCGGGGGTGGATAACCGCACGGGGCAAAAGGTCCGGCATAACAGAGACGAGGCAGGCTTTGGTAAAGAGGGAAAAGGGGAGGACTAACAAGTGGGGAAGACACCAAGAATATAAAAGGACCTTCAGCTAAGGAAGAGGGGAGGCATTCAATGAACAATAGGAAGGGAATAAGCAGAAATCATCTGGCAGGAAACTGGACACTTAAAAAAAAAATGACAGAAAAAGTCAGGACGGGACCTGATAGAAAAAACACAGAACAGAGAGAGTTGCGGCTAGATCATTATAGAGGAATCCAAGACAGGGCTGATGGGGGGAAACAGGGGTCTAATCCGGGAAGAATGGGGCAGGGATTCAAAAAAAAGGGGGAAAGAGAATTAACAAACAGAGGCAAGAGGTGGGAATACGAAAAATGAAGGAAGGGAAGACGAAGTGGCTCGGTTGAGGTGAGAAGGAGATCCTAAGTACAGGCGAAAAATCAGCAAACTAAAGGTAAAGGTAGTATCATGCCTAAAGGATAGGATGGAAAGGGTGGATATTATAAAGGAAAGAAAAAAAAACGAGGGATTGAGGAAGAGGGAAATATGAAATCAGCATGGGATATCAATCATCCCTTTCGTGAAGATCAGAGACTAAGCAGACACAAGGAGGCGATGCGTGTCTGAATGAGATGGTGCTCCAGTAAACATACATAACGCAAAGAAAAGAAGGGATTAAAGGGGACCTTGGGGGGATAAATGACAGGTAAACTGGGCACTGTTAAGGGGGCTGAACGCATTGAACTGAGGAAACTTCCGGGGGGGGTAGGGTTCAATGTATAATTGAAACCAAATCAAGAAGCTCTGGGGTAAGGGTGTGGGAAAAGAAGAAAAAGCACGGTAAAGTTAGTTTACGTTGAGCGATCAGGTGAAAGGATATAGAGAGGATGTCCGCAAGCCGGACAGCGGAGGGAGGGGGGAAGACGATGCATTATAGGGGGAGCAAATACCGCGAAAAAAAAAATAAAAGAGAAAGAAGAAAGAAGATGGAAAGAGTAGGGGGGGGGGGTAATAAAGGGGTAATACCTAATCCACTGTGGTAGGAGGAACGGTGGTTAAAAAAATTCCTGTCCGTTAAAAAAACGGAATAAAGCATACAGGATAGGTGAAAAAAGAAACATTCGGACGTCGGAAGGCGCCTCGATTGAAATACAAAAGAGAAATAATGCTCGGGGGGGAAGATACTCCGTCAAAGACACCGAAGTAACAAAGGAGACCCAAGTATTCATGGGGAAGTGGGGGCCGGACAAGAAAAAAAAAGGAAGGGATTTGGAAGGATGTTTTGGAGACATGGGGGTGAAAGCGGGACAAAAAGGGGTCAGGAAGGAAAAAAAAGAGGTGATGTACCCCTGAAGGAAAGAAGCGGGGAAGTTAGGGGGATACATAAGAGGTCGGAATATGCAAGCGTGCAAAAAATGGATAAAAGAGGGCCGGAAACCGAAAAACAGATAGAAAGGGAAAAGGAATGGGGAGAAAAAAGCGGAAGCCAGGTGGGGTTCCCTGACATAATGCGCAAATATGGGCTGAAAGAAACGGTGGTCGATGGCGTCGCTATGAACAGACCAACGCAAGAGGTCAGATAGAAAAGGAAATTCTGGTGTAACAGAAATCCGGAAGATCAGAGAATTAAAAGGGGCGAAAGAGGGTGTTCATAAGACCGTACAAGAAGGCAAATCGCTAAAGACGAGAGGATGGGAGACAGGGGCAGGAGGAGACGAAGCCGGAGTTTGCAAAAAAATAGAAAATGTCAGTGGGGTCGAAGGCATGCCTAAATCATGAGAAACCGGGGGGGGTAAAGGAGGCTACATGGCGGGACGAAATAGGATCAAATCTAATAAGAGGATTGGGAGAAACTCAATATTACGGGGAAACATGATAGTCAAGAAGCAAAAAAGAAAGAAGAAACGAAAAAATAAGGGGGAACGAGAGGAAATTCATGAAAGGGAGACGGCAAACACAAAAAAGAACAGACAACAATATCAATCACACTAAGGGTTAGCATAAAGAACCGAACAGGAAAAAGTACTCCTTAGTGGCCAGGGAAAGGGACACTCATGATGAAAACTAGGGGGGGAAGAGGGCGAGAATTCGAAAGAACGTCAGGAATAAAATTTAAAGGGAAGAAGGGGCAAAATAAGGTCCTCGAGGCAAAGAGAACTATTTTAAAAACCGGGGGGGATAAGAAGAAAGTAGGGTCGATCCAAAATAGTTAAAACAAGCTAATAAAGGAGAGAAACAACCAGAAATAAGACCATCCGGAGGGGGAAAAAAGTAAGCCAAAAAAAGTTACAGGAGGCGCGGTTCAGGTAAGAAAGGAAATCCAAGATAGAACTGAGAGGAAAAAGAGAAACAAGCCAAGGCATAGGGTGGAACGCGAAGTATGGAAACAATCAAGTCATTAAAGGAAGAGCAAAATACATCCGGAAGCCAAAGGCAAATGGGAAGGAGGAGACAACGCGGGGAAAAAAGCCGGACAGCGGGCTTTTTGGTTAAAATGAAGGGGGTGGGGGAAAAGAGGTGTTAAATAAGGGAAGGCGAAAAAAGAGGTAACTACGGATTGGTAAACCAAGGAAGTAGTGTGAACTCGTTAACAGTTATCGAAAAACCGCGAGGGGCGGGGGATATTCCAGAAGCAGCAATTGTCCTGAGGAGAAAGGGGACAAAGTGAGCGGGAAGGATAGGGGAGAGAAAAAGCAAAGAAGCGGGGGTACATTGAAACATAACTGGACAGTCTATTGGACCCATAGACAGAGAGAGAAGAAAGAAAGGAACAATGGACAAAGATGCGAAGAAGTCGCTAAATAGTCAAAGTGGGATGGGACAAAGCGGTGGATGTAAAAATGGAGGGAAGGGAACAGAAAGGTCGTTAAGTAGGTTGGTAGGCGACTAAATTGACGAAAAGAAAAGAAGGAGAAAGAAACGACGCACATGTTCACGGCAGATCAGATTATTGAAAGAGAAGCATGGTGGGGGGGGAAAAAAAGGAGAAAAGGAGAGAAAGGAAACGCGATCAATGATGTGTGGGGAGAATTACAATCTCGGGGAAAAAAGGGAAAA
>Ga0179591_1306459_pt1 | contig 13077 bp, 14 predicted proteins | sample CZOMad2_1_08_16f_FD_182891 | JGI IMG/M metagenome (GOLD analysis project Ga0179591, IMG submission 182891) | Vadose zone soil fungal communities from Angelo Coast Range Reserve, California, USA - CZOMad2_1_08_16fungal (PacBio error correction) | ecosystem: Environmental > Terrestrial > Soil >...
GGGGGACTCGGGACTACTCCCTTCTTCTGCAAATAACAAGTTAGAACCAGAGTAGAAAAGAAAAATCAGAAGTGAGGACGCAGACGATCACCGGCCAATAGGGAATCAAAAGAAGAAAGAGCTCAATCGGAGAGGGATAGTATCGGATCGCAGGGAAATAATTAGCAACCCAGTCAGGGGGAACTTCCCCCAGAGACCGTGCGGAGAAAGAAGGGGCATCGCCGAAAGGATACTATAGAATCCCCTAGTCTCTGAAATTCTCGCAGAAAGAGGGTAAGGGAAAGTACGGCGCATAGGGGCTTTTCTGTCTTGGGCCTTTTGTTGAGGGGGTCAAGACGCTGCCTCTAGTGGGATGAAGGGGGGTCCTCCAGGAAAAGAAAGGAACGTCACTGCCAATCTTAGACCTTGCAAAAAAATCAACCGACGAACGAAAAACCGAAGCCCCGGTCCTGAAAAGCTTGACTAAGAGAACAAAGCGCCCTATAAACCATCTACAGCCACGTTCCGAATCATGCCTGTTGCCGAAAAAATAAAACGGTTAGAAGAAAATCATAACGGAATCGCCGACCAGCAAGAAAAGAGTGAGAAAAAGGGGGAGAAAAATCCAGTCTTGGGGGAAACCAGAAAACCGCAAGCACGAGGAAAAAAAGGGGAAATACAATCCGACCTTGGGCCACAAGTTAAGACAGGGCCAATCAAAAAGGGGCAGGAGCAAAAGCCGTGACTTCTCCATTAGGGGCAAAGCTCCAAGGAACGCGACCGGCACCTTGGAGGGGAAAAGGGAAGACATAAAACTCCGCGGAAAAAAAGTGCGCCGACGGGGAAAACTGGGTGTGGCAACTTGAAGGGAAAAGGAAGAGGGGAAAGGCCGAAACGAAAGTTTGGTCGAAAGAAAACTCTTCATGCGTGTCGAAAGAAGGGGGCGGGAGCGGAGGGAAGGTCATGGGAATGCCGGCCGGGGGCTTTCTTGCCCTGGGAGGGGGGAAGGCAACTTCCTCCGAGGAACAAAGAGCCAAAGTCGAAGGGAATCGAAACAACTGGTCACGAAAACCAGGGGCAGGCCTTCGTGATCAGCTCTGGGTAAGGGCCAGGGGGGGCCCTAGAAAAGGAACCAAGAGCCCATTAAACGATCGAGGGAGGTAGGGGGAAACTGGTGACGCCAGAGAAATCATCATAAAAATCAACTGCCGCTATAAATCCTCGACAATTCTTACTACTAGCCGGGGGGGAACACCAGATTCCGTCGGGGGGGAATCTATGAAATCATGGGAAGAAAGAAAAAAAAAAGGACTCCAGTCCTTTCCCAGAAAGAAAAGCTCCGGAAAATGCCCATTACCACTCATCGGTCAGTAAAGTCTGGCAGCCATGGAGACCAGCGAGCTGGAAAGAAGAGGGGAAGACGAAGAACTAGAACGCGCGGGTCAAGTCCGAGGGGAGCCACAGGACCAGGTAAGGGGGAAAAAACATTAAAACAATCTACCTTTTTCTGGGGGATTACGTAGAAAAAAGAAATACGAGGGGGGAAAGGAAGAAGTTGTGGGGTATCGGGGCCTGGCAGGGTAACTCAGTTCAGCAGCGAGGCTTTGAAGATAGTGGTGCAGCGCATTGGGGGGGAAAAAAAAAAAGACAAAAGTCAAACTGCAACCCTCCAGGGACGATGACGAAGCAGACCTACCAAAGGTCGCCATGGAGGGAAAAAGAAAAAAAAAACCAAAGAAAAGGAAAAGAAAAAGAATCTTCCGTTCTGCACCCCGTCTACGGTGCAACTCAAGAAAATCAAAGCAAGTTGGTCACCGGAAAAAAAACTACAGGAAGAAGAACAGAGCCTCAAGACCTGGCAATAAGCCTCAACTGGTAAAAAACAACTGGGGAAGAGAGGACCTGCGGCATGGGGAGAAAAAAAAAAAAAAGTTTCAAACGCACACCGGCAAACCTCGCTACCAAGCTTAGCAGGGACGACGCAACCATCTAACGTCCAAAAAAATGGTCTACTCCAGAGAGGGAGCAAAAATACCCGAGCAGAAGAAAGAGAGGACCTTGTGTCCATGAAAGCGTAACCAAAAGGGGAAAAACAGAAGGCCGACGCGCCAACGGGGATACGAAGAACGCTGAACTGAAAAATTGGAAAGAACCTAAGGGAGGGCATCATTCCTAAAAACAAAAAGCCGGGAAAGAGGAGGGAAAGTTGGAATCGGCTCCTTTGGCCTCGAAAAAAAGACGGGAAGGGAAAAAAAAAAAAGGTCCATCAAAATAGGCATCTCCGGGACCCCAGGATAACCAAAAAAAAATCACCACCGTCGCGGGGAAATGTTTCTAAGGAAAGGGGGGGGACCCACCAAACACGAAGACGGGAGCCCGGGCGCGGGCGCCCGGGCATACCTCCAAGGCCACACCAAGAAAAGCAAAGAACACAGGACGGGGAAGCACCGTGCAAAAACATCCCAATGAAACACACAAGAAAAGTCAATGAAACACCTTTTCACCTCACCACGCAAAACACACAAAAGGGTGCCGAATAAAACGAAAGCAAGAAAAAAGCACTTAAAACGACTCCCGGAAGAACCACCCTGGCCAAAGCACCCTCAGACTGACTACTACTTAAGGGGAAAGACGCCAAAACCGACTACGAAGACCAAAAAAAAAGAAGAACTAGACAATCAAGAAAAGATCTGTTCAAGTTGTGTCCCCCATTTTGAGAAGGGTGTGGGCTGTCCCCTCGTGGGGAAAGGGGGAAGGCCTCGGCTGCCCAAAAACTGGGTTCACTTCGACTACAGGTCCGAGCTGCCGAGTTGGACAGAGGGAACATCCTCACCGTAAAAGCCCCCAGAAAAATTCAGAATTTGTCACTAAAACGGGTGGCCACGATTTACAGACTTCTGACCAGGAAAATAAAACCAACAAGCACGGGAGGGGACAAGACAGAATAGGGCGCATGAGGGGCTCAACCGAATCTTCTGGCGGCAACCAAAGGGGTTGCCAGGCGCATGGGGGAATAATACGGGGGCTCCTTTTTCCATCTTTTTTTACTTTTCCGGGTGTTTAAAGAAGGGGTTCCGGGGGGTAACAGGTTTCCGTGGGACTCAGTGGGGGCCAAAAGGGGGTTTCCGGGTTATTCTTGTCGGGGGAAAAAAAAGTTTCCTGTGGGCAACGAATTTGAACAAACTCGTCCTCATCCCTGGGACGACTTCACCGGAAAGGGCGGCCGGGACACGCGACAAGATAGGTGGACACATGTGCCTACTCGTACGCGAATGGGGGGACTAGGGGGTCTTGGGGGGGGTAGAGAAAGGCCACTGAACCAAAGGGGTTGACCGTCGGCTCTTCTCAAGTATGGACAGACTGGCTAAATCATTGGGACAATCGAGAAAGCCTCTCCCACGCAGCGGTCCAGCTAAAGGGAAAGCAGGGAAAGGATCCGCTAAGCGCCCTGTGTGTCAAAGGGTTCTGATTTGCCAGGAAGAACGAAAGATGTAGACGAGAAGGTGTTTGGGGAGGTCAAAATCCCAGACACGAAGTAGTGGTTAGAGCAAGATGATGGAAGGGATCCCTCTAAAAAATATAAAAATAAGTTGGGAAAAATAGCCGAGTGAAAAAAGAGAAGAGCAAACAGTTCCAAGAAAACACACCGATGGACCCTGCGAGAAAAAAGGGAGAGGAGAGGCATTGTGTGAATATAAGGAAAGAAGATTTGGTTTGGCAGCTAGGGGGGACAGCACTTGAATGGACGGAGGGTAAGTGGGGGGGAGCGCCCGGTGGCCCACACGCAAAAAAAAAAGCTGCGGAAAAGACTTCCTTTTCCATCAAAACAAAAGGGACAAGGGGAGGGGGGGGGTCGCGTGACTAAGCATGCCTCGTGGGTGTCTTTTTAAGGGATAGGAGGGAAGAAGAGGGACGATGCCCAAATCTCACTAGCTGGGGATCGCGGTACAAAGAAAAGGCAATCGGAAGGGGTCGGCCCGGCGAAGGATTTTCTTTTTCGGGGTTGACCACAACCAAAGGAAGCGAAGACGAGATCCATCACGAAAGGGAACTTCAACGGTTTAGACAGAGACGTTGGACAAGCAAGTCCGAGAGGGTTTTTTGGGGAAGAAAAAAGGGGGGGACTAACGATCTGGAGCAAACGGAACATGCAAAATTTGCAGGCATGACAGAGGACAACAGCAACGCCCCCTCCCTTCGACCAAAACGGGAAAAACTAAGCGGAGCGCAAGACCCACTTCTTTAAAAAACGAAAAGCAACCGTGGGCGCCAAAGGGAGAGACAAAGCGGCGCGAACAAGAGAAACAGGGAAAAAAAAAAGGGGCCAGGCTCAAGCTACCCAGAAAGAAAAAAGCGGGGGGGTCTTGGTCCCCTGCCTTGAGGACCAAGCTGTACCTTGGTTGGCAAATTTAGGTTATGGGGGGTAAGCGGAGGGACAAATGAATAACAAAGGACTTGCCAAACAAAAAGTGAAAGGTCACTACTGTAGACCGTAAAACTGAAAAGTCCAGGGAAGGTGTCCTCGATCAAAACTTTCACAAAACAGGTATTAGGATGAATATATGGATCGTTCCGGAAGCTAATCTACCCCCGGGGGGGGGTACCCCGTATGCCGGAATACGGCTTTCCCCATTACTTGTGGGTGGCAGAAAGGTGGGCGCCGTGGCAAACAAGAATGTCCGAAAAAAATACGCAATTCAACATATTGAAGAAGTACAGCTGCACAAGAAACATAAGAACAAAGCCGTAGTTTTTGTCAAAAACGGACAAGAAGAGCAGCAAAAAAACAGGAAAGAGGGAACAGATTTGGACGAAGAAGGGGGTCGACTTGAGACCAATTTCCACTTGCAACGAAACACATCTCCAGGGGGGCTGAAGGAGGATAGGGGGGAAGGGCCGGGGGACGCATTCGGCAGAAGGGAAATGGAAAATTTAGCAAAAAACTTGGTACATTCTCAGATTTCGGACAAAAAGGCTTGAAAAGAGAAAGAACTACTTCTCTGAACAACCACCGAATGGGTCCAGAAGATTTCGGGTGGGGGTCGCCCGGGGGGGGGCACTCGGGATCTCGAGGAACTCGGTGTTGGGTCACCACCCAATCCAAAAACGCGGAGGAGGCGAAGAGAAAAAGAACGGCAAAAAATCTTACAAACAGCTCGAACCCAAAAAACAGGTAGAGCAGCCCGCTGACGTGGGACCCTATCCCAGATCCACGCAGATCGGGGTCGGAACCCGCAGCGGGGTGAAAAGAGGGAGGAGAAAAGCGTGACTGGGGGGTTGTGGAACACTCCCTCCTCAAGAAAGAAGAAGTGCATACGAGGATGACAAAAAGGGGGGAGGGTACGGAGAAGAACCGAAAAGGCTTCCCGATGAGCTCCCAGGAGAAAGGGGGAGTTTACGGGGGGCAGGGGCTTGGGGCACTCAGGTGTTGTTTTGAATCAATTTGGACGGCAATCTCCTAAAGTCGAGCAGGAGGTGGGTAGAAGCTGCCTCAGGGCCACTTAATGTGGAGAAGAGATGCCGGAGACGACGACCGCCACAAGATCTCCGTAATCGAGAAAGGAAAAACATAAAACCGACAAACGGCGGGTAAAAAAAAGGGAACCAAGAAATGCAACTCGAAAGGGGGCTGGTCAGGCCAGAGAAGCTCAGGATGGAGAAAGGGCGATGGGACGAAAAACCTTTCGGTTTATGAGTCCTTAAAGGAGAAGGATGAAAAAGGCTAACAGCACTTGAAGGGTCTGGGTTAGGCAACTGGGCTGGGGATAGGGACCTGCCCGAGCGATACAGAAAACCCAGGAAAAACTTGCGAGAAGATACGGAAAAAGGGGCGGGAAAAAAAAAACCGGAAAACCTGAACCCCAGGAAACTAACAGGAAAGGAAAACTCGGAAAAAAAACGAAAGAAAAGAAAAAGTACCTTGAAAAAAAGGAAACCGACCCCACCCCTACGAGGGAAACATACCCTACCCAGTTTCCGAGGCCGTCTGGAGACCGACCGCTGCAGTCCAGCCTGAGGAAAGGGAACGATTCCGGTAAGAAAAAAAAATGTAAAATTGGCGGTTGGGTATGCGGTCGAACGTTTGTGTGGGGTGAAAAATGAAGAAAGGAAATAAAACTGACCAGCAGTGGGCTTCACGAAGTCTGAGTGCCATCTGCCCCAGGCCGCCGCAAAGGCCACAGCACTCCGGAAAGGCTGCAAAGGCGCTCCCGGGGGGCCTGAGAGACCAAACCCGGGGTGCCCTTAGCTGAAAGCGCCCAAGCCAAAAGAAGAAAACCCTTGGGGAGAAAAATAAACCTACGGTGAGAAGAAAGGGGGAGTGAGGAGCGTTGCCGGGTGGCTGAAGAGTTCGCTCAAGAAGGATCCCTCAACCGGCCGGTGGACGGTTGGGAGCCTGGGGAAAAACAGGCGGGGGGGGTTGGCTGAGGGGGGGAAAGCGGGGGGGGTTGGGGGACGGGGGGAGGGAAAAAGGTGGTTGGTTGTCCCTTAGTCCTCTGCCGGGTTATTATAAGTGGGTCACGGGGGAAGGGAGTTGGGGGGGGTGGCTTGGCACGGGTGTGTGGTTGCTTAGGCCAGGGGGGCAGAGAGGACGTGTATGCAGAATCTCCCAGGTTCGTCCAGGTTTGGGACCACGGCCGCCGGAGAAGAGGGAGGGAAGAAAAAAAGAATGGGTGCAGGTCAGGGACCGTGCTCACAATGAGTTATTACCGTAAGCGGGGATATGGGGGAAAAAAAAAACACCAAAAGTCCCACAGAAAGGGGTAACCGGAGGTTTGGTGGTAAAGCCCAACCGAGAGCCGCAAATGCAAGGACATAACGCTATCTTCTGACCTCTGGGGGGGGAAAGGCCGTTACTCAAACGCAAAACAGGCTCCGTGAGGCTTCATGCAGGGGGATGGGGGAAGAAGGAAATGGCGGGTAGAAATAAAGATGTCGAATAAATATGCGTGCCGAATAGAGCGAGGGGAACAGAAGGACGTATCCCTTCCAAAAACGCATGAGACAAGGAAAAGGTGGCAGCAGTGGACGAAATGCGGCTACGGACAAGGCGGAATCCGTGGGGCTGTGAAGGTTCCCACAAGCGGACGGTGAGAAGGGGGTTGAAAAACAACGCTGAAGGGAGGCCGCGAAGGGGGGGAGGGCCGCGCAGAGGGTGTGGGGGGGGGGCAACCATGTGCTAAACCCGGGAGCCTTGTAGTTGCAGCGGCGGGGGGGAGGAAAGCTTTTGACAATTGTACAGGTATAGTAATAAGAAGCCGGGCGACGGAAGGGGTTTGGTCGGGAGACGCCGCGGCAAAACCCTGGGGAGAACAAGGGGGGTCTAAGTCGTGACGAGCCCGGAAGGGGGAAATGAAAAGAAAACGGAAAAATAGCGTAAGAAACCCCCACTCATCAACTTGTTACCAGCGGGGGGGGGGTGGAATGAAAAAAGAAAGAAACGGGGAGCCTTGTGTGCGTTCACGGCAGGGGAAAACCGCTTTTGTCTCCCAACTTTACTAAAAAATAAAAGGCTCGCACTAAGGGACCCTTTTAAGACGAGCTGGAGAAGAGCAAGGACTTGATAAGGGACTTGGGGAGAACTTTCCATGGCAGGTGAGCTCGGGCCCGGCATCTCAGCTGCAGCGATGGGACGCAAGGATGTGCTGGAACAGCCGCCACCAACATGGGAACATGAGGGCGAGATGGGGTAATCGAGCTGTGGGTCAGGGAAAGAAAGAGCGAGGACGAAAGATACGGAGAGGGCGTAAACGGGCCAACAACTAAAGAAAAAACAGATGCTGTCGGGCCTAAGGCCGCCCACGGTGGGAAAAGATTGGGACAAAAGCTTGGACGAATACATTTAGGGGGGGAAGTCTCTTAAAAATCGTAGCCTTCCGGCCGAAAGAAAAAACGCAACGGAATATGCCCCTCCGGACGAAGCAAAAAGAAAAAGAGGACCTCTTGCTCACTCATAACTAACACCTATTTGCCCCGGAAAGGGAATTCCGAAAGGGGGCCACACCGTTCCCCGTCGGCGAAAATAGTAGAAGAAAAAAGGCAAAAAAGGGAGAGGGTCAGGGCCCGACGCGATCCTAAAGGGAGCTATATTCCCAGAAATAATTAGAAAAATCTTGGGGCGCGAAAGTCAGGACCTGAGCAGTGGAAGAGGGGGGTCGGGACGTGGATAAAAAAGAGGGACGCTTGAGAAGGACGTCCTTTCTAGGGGGGAATAACCCAACACACAAGTGAAATTCGTAGAGTCCCAACCAGGCGCAACGCATGGGAGAAAAAAAGTGGATCAAAGAAAAAAAGCGGAAAACTACCTTGATTTTCAAGGATATAAACACAAACATTAAGTCAGGGAGCATCGGGCGGAATTTTCAAGCACAAGCCCGGCGGGGACCGGGGAAAGGAGAAACGCGGGGGACCCAGAGGCAGCCGCTACCTTGGCGTCTCTTTCGCTTGGAGGAAAATCAAACCACTACACGTCGGCCTGGCCTGCCCGGCAGCAAAAAAAAAAACTCCGGAACAGCATGGCCAACGACAACGAAAGGACGCGAAGCAAGGTGGGGGAAAGGGAAAAAAAAAAAAGAAGGAAGCCGCATCGAGCGGCTTTCAGTTCAAGGAAACCGTCTCTCCCAAAAAACCTGGGAGAAAAAAACGCAAATCACCCTACAGAGACGGAAATGGCGAGTTTTGCTTAACCGGAGAAAGCAGCAGTGAGAGCTTCAAGTCGAGTCGAGCAGGAAGAACCCATCAAACAAAAGTCCACGTCGGTAGGAAAAATGCGGAGCCCCAACCCCCAAACCTTTTTTTTTACGTGGACGCAACGCCGACTCCCAAAGACTCTTGAAGAAAAAGGAGAGGAAACAGAAATAGAGGGGCCGGCGAGTGTCGACTCACTCCTTGACCCAAAGCCCCGAACAGTCAGGGATTAAAGCCGTAAGCGCCTCCAGCTCGGAAGGAAAAAAGAGAGAAAAAAGCCGAAGAAAGCGACGAAAGTCGCTCTTATCTAGAAAAAATCCTTTCTCAGTGCGAAAAGTTCCCACAACACGTGGAATGGGCGCCAGGCTTGTTCAGCAAGGGGGAGGAAAGCAATTCGAAGCGCAGTCACCGCGGAAAGTCGTCTCTCACCGGGTTCGTAGTAATTTGGGTCGCCCATGCAACATCGAGAATGGTGCTGGAGGGGGCTTTGTGTGGGGGGAAAAAAACCGGGAAAAGCGCTCGTAGTGGGGAGTTTTGGGCCCCGGAAAAAAAAACAAGCAAGGCGCGGCTCCAAGGCCCTCTGTCCAGCAAACGACAGCAAAAAACGAGGACCACTGCGCGCTGACTTGGAAAAAAACGCCCGACTAATCCTATGCAGAAAAAAAAATCTAAAAGAAGAGTGTCGAAAGAGACGCACTTGGGCAGGGCCAAAGAAAGAAAGGGAGCAAGAGGCATCGCCGAACGACTCTTCCTGTTGTGAGCGATACAGGTGCTGGGGGATCCAGGGAGGAAAACAAGAAGAAGCGCATCTGGGAAAACCGCGGGCGGTGAGCCACGGAAAAAAAAAAATCAAAATCCAAAGTCGGCATGTACCCAAACCAGCTTCTACCTTCGGTCAAAAAGAGATCTCAATTCCATTTTATCGCTCGGAGGAGGGAAAAAAGGGAGGAGAATTTGAACGGCGACCGATGGAAACTCTCGGCACTTTTGTCCGTGAAGGGGGGCCGGCTTCTCCTGGTAACCAACTCCGGAGCGGTGGGGGTGAGGGAGGGGAGAGCCAAAAGGGAGGTCAAGCTGGAGAGAAATTCCTTCGCCGGGATGGCAAAATGAAAAGGCCGAAGGGGTATTCGGCCGGACAGGTCTCCGGACGTCCGCCGAGGAAACGGAAGAGAAGAAGCCCCTAAGAAGGGGAACAAAAACGTTTGAAACTTTCAACAAAGCACACTCCTCAGGGGGGTTTTCGACGGAGGAGGGGGACGAAACAAGTCCCCGAATGCAACGCTTACCTCAAAGTCTGGCTCTGCGGGGGAAGCACCCGGGAAAAGAGAGCGAAAACCCCCATAAGTCCCCCTACCCGCGCAAAATGCTAAAAGACTTTAGGTCCTTGGGGGGTCCGCTCGGGCTCCCAAATCAAGCAGAGAAGAGGAGCAAGGGGTTAACAGCGCCTACCAAAAAGGTAGAATGTAAAAACACTGTCAGAATCAAAGGAGAAAAAGATCAAGGGGGAGAATGAGAATGTGTTAACAGAAAAAAGAAGCTCAAAAAAAAAAGCCGTAGGGCGAGCACGCGGCTGGGGGTTTCTGCCAAAATGGAAAAAGTAAAGCAGGGGGACAGAGCGGGAAGAACCAAGGGTTCCACCCCGTTTTCTTGAGGAGAGACAAAAGAAAAAAACCAGAGGGGAAACAAACCGAGCTGTGGGGTGGGTATCACCCCGCTAATCGGTATGAAAGAGAAGGTCTGCGAAAAAACAACGCTTAAAGGAGGGTGTACGACAGGCGGGTGTCACGGAGGGGGGGCAGAAAAGTAAAACACGCCACTTGCCGAAACCACAAAGTAGTAATTACGGAACTGACCGACGAACGCCAATATGGTGGAGGACCTGACATATCCAGCAAGAAAAATCAAGGGGTAGAGCCTCACAAGGTCGCACAAAAAAGGAAGAAAAAAGAACAGGGGGCGCAAAAAAAAAAGAAAACATTTGGTCCTAAAACCCTGAAACGCTCGAGAAAAAACAGCACTCAGGGAATCGCTGGGACAGAAAGAAAGCTCAAGCAAAGGGTGAAAAAGAAGGGAGGGGGGAGCAGGCGGAGGGGGCGAGCCTTCTCTAACATTTAGCTTGTTTTGCGGCACACAATGTGACGCTCACAAACTAAAGACGGAAGTCAAAAAGCGATAAAAGTCGACGGGAAATTTTAGTGGGGTCGGAGAGAGAGGACAGAAAAAAAAGAGCCGACGAAACTGGTATCAGGTAAAAGGAATGACACACAAAAGAGAGGCGGGGGAAAGCTCAGCAGGGTGGGAGGAGAAGGGGGCAGGAAAGGCAGAGAATAACAAACATTCAAAACTCTATTTCGAGTGGGTCGGAACACGAGGTGCAAAAAAGAAAGAAAATCTCCGACGAAAGTAAGTCCAAAGATTGTAAAAAACCGATTAGGCCCTAATCTACGAAAAAAGGAAAGGGCACCGAATCCTGCACAAGGAGGGGGACATAGAGGACTGATCGCGCAGGGAAACAAACCTACTAAAAGAAGGGTGGCAAGGGGTTCAACACCTACAGAGCGTAAGAGCAAAGAACCAGACAGTGAAGAAAAAAAAAAAGCACCAAAACAAAGTCGAAACGCACCCCCCCATTCCTAAGTACACAAAGGGACTCACCCTAAGCGCAAAAAAAAAAAAAGTGCCTCCAACAACAGAAAAAAAAAAAAAAAAAAGGACAAACCCCCTCTCCTGGAACCGCGCCCGAAGCCACACACTTCTAAAGGAGTAGGAGAGACGAGGAAAGAGCGAAACATAAACGAAAACGAAAAAAAAAAAGGAAAAATCCTGAGAATCAATAAAAAAAGAAAAGATGAAACCGGGTTGAATTTTTTGGTCAGGTTCAAGGGGGTGTCTTGGGGGGGGGGGGGGTAGAGCCGATGATTTCCCATTTGAGCTTGAGCTCAAAGGGAAGGGGGGATAGGGGAAGAGGGCTCAGGGAGGTAGCAAGGGTAAAGACGTCTAAGTTTCCAATGCCGAGAGAAGCAAAAAGCGGTGGCCAGGTGGGGGGTTGTAACTAAGGTCACGTAGTGAGAACAAAGTGTCGACAAACTAGACCCAACCAAACGGGAAGAGAAAAAGAGAAGAAAACACGTTTTCGGTCGAAGCAAAGAGGGGGACCTCTTCTTAAGCGGTCCATGAGCGTGGTCACAGGCCTGAACGACAATAGAGCTGGGAAACTTGGGGGACATTCACGTAAGTAAGAGGGGGGATCCGGGGCCGGTTTCCGGGGGGTACGGTGGGTGCAGGGGGGGCGGGGGGGGTCCGGTTTTGCCCTGTTTCCGTGGCCAGGGTGGAAGTTCAAAGGGTCAAAACCAGTAGGGGGGGAACTGGGGGTGTACGGGATTATCGGAATCTTCCGCCGAGGAAAGTCGGGGTCAGGGTCCAAGAGAAAAGGGGGAACCTTGAGTACAAGGAAAAATCATCGAAGTGGGGGTCGAAAGGGGCAGGGGAAAAGAAAAGGAGGAAAGGCCAGAGTTTTCGTCCCTCGTTCGTTCGACAAGGTCAGAAAAAAGCAGGGGTGACGGGAAGAAAAAGAGAGAGGAGAGAGGAAGAGGAAAGAGCTTAAACCTCGCGGCAGGGTTCTTGTTGGTTGTAAACGGGGATGGATTTTTCTGGACAGGGAAAGGAATTAGACTGGAGGAAGTTAGAAAAAGGGGGGGTGTGGCGTGAAGTCTCTCCACAAGCATATCTCTGGGAAAGGAAGTTTGAGGATCCACACAGAAGAGGGGACGGAGGGCGATTGATTGAAAGGGAGGACCGGTTAAAAAAAGAAATGAGGAAACGAACGTCAAAATCCTCGGATGAGAAGTGACTGACAGAGGGAAGCAAAAAAGGGGGACGGAATGAGGCGACGTTGTGTGGGGAAAAAAGAACTGCAATGGAGTGAAAGGCGAGGCCAAAAAACAACGAACTTGATCGGAGAAAATAAACATTCTTGTAAAAAAAAAAAAAGCTTCGGGGGGGGGGGAATCGATGAGGAGACGGTGGGGGGAGGGGAGAAAAGCAGGGGGCCCCGAGCACAGGGCTGAGAAATCGAGGCTGGGTGAAGGTCGGGGGACGGAATCTAGGTCGAAAGACAAGGGACGGGGGGGGGGTGAAAAACCGAGCAGCAGGGAAACACCGAATCAACAAAGGGGAGAGGCATGATACCCTATCAAGAACGCTTGACAATCTAGGGGGGGGGGGGCAGAAGTTGGGGGAAAAAAGAAGATGGGGGAGAAAGGGGGGAGGGACTAAAAAGTCAGCTTAGAGGTACACCAAAAACTAAAAAAAAAAGCCGAAGGACCAAATGAAAGTCTTAATTTGCTCGCTGACAGGTGGGGGGACGATCGAGAAATCTATTAACAAAAAAGAAAGGAAGACAAAAACCGACGG
>Ga0179591_1299957_pt1 | contig 13074 bp, 9 predicted proteins | sample CZOMad2_1_08_16f_FD_182891 | JGI IMG/M metagenome (GOLD analysis project Ga0179591, IMG submission 182891) | Vadose zone soil fungal communities from Angelo Coast Range Reserve, California, USA - CZOMad2_1_08_16fungal (PacBio error correction) | ecosystem: Environmental > Terrestrial > Soil >...
TCTCGGGCATCTGAATTCAGACGCTGCGGGCTCGCCAAAAGAACGAGGAAGGGGGGCAGGGCGTCATAATCAAGAAGTCTGCGGTAGGATTGGGGTGTGAACTTTCGGAAGGGGCGTATCCAAAACAGGTCAACAGGGTTGATCGCCGGAGAAACACCTTGAACACGTGGACAGGGTCAGCGTTCGGAAGGCAGCTCGTGGAGTCATCAAAGGGGTGGACTAGGAAGCTATAGAGAGACCTCTCAGGAGGGAGTTGCAAACTAAAACAGAATGTGGAAAAAGAGTAACGGTCAACTTCGTCCAGGACAAGAGAGTACAAGATTTGGCAGTAAGAAGAGAAGGTACAATTTATTCATATAAAGACAAGCCACAGGTCGGAGGAAAATATGAAGTTCCCATTTACGTGCTTACTAGCTGAAACACCGGCGGGGTGGGAAGCCCCATGCAAGTAAGAAGAGAATTTTTTGAAGTAATTTGGACATGAAATTCGTTTAAAAGTCGGGGTAAGTCTTTTGGGTCATTTCGATGGAACAGGGCCTTCGAGCAAGAACAAGTTGGTCCTTTTCATTGAGTAAGTTTGCACAAAGCGATGCGACAGGAGGGTAGTGGCTCATGTATACATACGAGAACAACTGGGGGATGTTTGGGGTGATGGCAGGCTTTGGGTAGGGTGAGGGGGGGGCTCAAAATCGGATGGGGGTGGGTTGTGACTCTTGTGAAAAACAGAGGGGAACAAGCTCACAGGAGAAGAGTGTAATCCGCGAGAGATGAGGGGGGAAAGAGATGACGAGATGCGGCCAGTTTAAACAGCTCTAAACTACCGTGATTATAAAAGCGGCGCTGGAGGGAAAAGGGAAAGAAAAAGGCCCTCCTTTTAAGAACGCAACGCGATTTGGCAGGGTTGTTCTGATTGGCTGAATGATAGGCGAGCAAAGTGGTGTACGATCCTATTGTGGGAGCAAACGACGTACAAGGTGGCCTATCGAATGGGGGATTTTAATTATGAAATACACTACGGAAGGAAACTGAGGGTGGGGGGTGGAGTCGTGGTAATAGATTATAACTAATCCGAAAGTTGCAGGCCACGGCCTGGGGGTCTTTAAAAACATGTAATGGAGGGAAGTTTTATTGGCCGAAAAAAAAAACCCCGAGATTAGAGTTCTTAATGCGGGGGTCTAGAAGATTGGTAGGTCGTGCGATAAGGGCTGAGCCTCATACCGTTATAAAAGAGGCTCGAATGGGCGGGATAAGGGAGAGGCGAATGACAAAATCTTTAAGGAAGCCCTGGAAGGGTGAAGAAAGAAATTCCAGTCTCTCTCGCCAACAAACGGAAAATAAAATAGATAGGGAGCCTTCAGAGAAAGAGGGCGGTCCGGGCTAACCAAGAAGGCCGCCAAAGGTCACATGGAGAGAATTAACTTGCCGGTTGTGAGGCATCCCGTGCACGAAGCGGAGATCAGCGATAAAATCAGCACTCTACTTACGACTCCTGGGGTTTTGACGAAGAAGAGGAAATGACGAAGAGGAATTACCGGCCTCGTGAAAAAGAAACGCTCGTGAGTAAAGAGAGGCACACAAAGTATAAAGCCAGGCAGAATGGGCTAAATAATTCAAAACCAGGGCGCGCCCTCCTCAATGAAAATTGATCGCTGGCTATGTCGACAAGCTGGTGAAATACTATTTGGAGTGGGAAGGGGGGATCGCGACAAAATCCTCAAAGCGAGCAAGATCTCGCCTCGTCGCGCAGGAGATTCGTACTCGTAGTGCAGAGGGCGCGCAGGGAAAACGAAATCCAGAAAGTTCTGCTAGGGGGGTAAGGGGCGCCAAGCTTCCACAATCTGGTCGGTCAACAATCATAAATGCCAACCCGTTTGTATTTCATGCTGACCGGGATAAACCCAAAGCGAATCAAAATTTCCGGCACCGAAATATCGCGAAGAAAGGGGGATACAGTTCACAATCCCCCTGTTGTCGTTGCAGAACATCCAATCAGAGCTTTCTTAGGCACATCTAACATGGCAAGTTTGGCCAGGAGTGCAACCTCTAGGCGAATGATAAAGCTAAAAAAGACAAGAGCCCCAGATAAAGGTGACCCGGAAAAATGGACACCCAACGCTGCCAAATTCTAGCGAATTGGGGGTGGAACAGAGGTTGACAGGGTTTCTCTCGTACGAATTCAAAAGGGGAAAAAGGCAAAAAGTGTGGATAGGAGACAGCAATGAGGCGAGGACTCACTGGTGTGACTTATTGAGCATAAGGGCCTGGCCATGTCTTGCGTGAATCGCCGGGTAAAAAATCAGACGGAGGAGGGCTAGGAAACCCCTTTCGAATGGTAAGGTCCAATTCTAAGGAAACCAGCTTTCACCCTGTGTGCTACCGCCACTTTAACCTTGTTGGGGAAGGCGACATCGTTATTTTGGCCTGGCTCGCTAACCACCGAACTCAGGGGTAAAAGCATCATAGGCACTTGGGGGCTAATCGTCCTGGGATTACTATTACGTAATCGATTGGGGTGCGCGGAGAAAGGAAGACATTTGTAGATACAGAGGGGGACAGGCCTTACGAGCTCGAAACCAAAAGGAAAAGAGAATCGGTGGCAGGGGGTTCGGGGTCTCTATAAACATTGACAGGAAAAAGGAAATATAGTAAAGTGTGTCGTAGATGCAAGGGATGGGGACATTCGAATCTTCTTGGAGTGATTCCAGCGTTTCGGTGAGGAGCGTATTAAAAGTAACTTTTCTTAAAGCCGGACGTTAAAACTTAGGTGGGAAAAACGTCGAGCCGCGGAAAGGTAGCAAGGCGACTTCAAAAGATCTACAGGGGTTAAAGGAGGCGCCGATAGAAGCACGCAGACTGCCAGTATAGAATGACACTACTCAACTACAATTGGATCAGGAAAGAGTGAAGCAAATAACAAAGGGAGACGAGGATAAAAATCGCATTGGAGGAACGACGCAATAGAGTCCACACTTTAGGACTTGGAGGAAGTGTCAGTGGAACGTACTCGCGGAACCAGACCACCAAAAAAAGGTTTGAAGAGCAAGAGTGAGCAAAGATGAAGGGGGCCTGCGCTTTTGGTTTTTGGTCCATATCTGTTATGTAAACAGACGTTGTTGGGGGGCGAGAGGACGGCAAAGACTGGACGACAACACTTTGCAACATTTATTGAACCTCAAGATCGCATGACAATGTTTTTCGAAGTCACCAAGCGTGGACGTGGGCGGCCGTTGGCTAGGGACCAGGGCTGCGAAGAGAAAGGGGGAAGTGTTTATTGTTAAGATAAATGTTATTGTTTCGCTTTGGGATCGGTCAGCAATCACGTTCCCGGGACATTCAAAGGGGGGGAGCGACTTCAATTAAAGGAGGTTAGGGCAAACTTTGAGAACTCAAGGCGAGAAATAATGGGGTTATCCCTAAGGGCGTCCCATGGACTTCCACGTACGAATAATCCTGTGGATATAAAGGAAAAGTAGAAGGTCGGTGCTGGGGTGTCAAGGGTCGAGAGAATCCAAGTGAAAGTAGACAAATTACGCCGATTTGTCCCTCAGGAACTTACCTATGCAGGGTCGTCAAGAGGGTTTTTCAGTATTGGTCCTAAAACAGAGAAACCGTCCCGGGGAAGATGGACTATTCTCCAATTCGAAAGAGAGGCTTCGGTTTCCAAGAATCGGACGGACCGGGGAAAAGAGACGGACAGGTATGTCAAGGAGCACAAACCATTATCTTTTCGTGAAAAGTTGCTGATCGCTGGGGAACTGGTGAGATATGACTGGTGGGAATACCTCATACACCGTTATGCGACATGAATAGCGGAGTATGGCTTGAGGTTCTTTGGAGACAAGAGGCACCTGAAAAAAAAAAGGAGTTGGAAGATCCTCAACCCCCGGAAGGAGGAGGGGGGGGGGAAATATATATAAACCTAAATGTCAGGTGGCATTTCTTTCGCTAGCAATAATGACCTAAGAAAGCCAGCCGGGGAGAGAGAACTGGAGGTGCAAGGAGGTAGTAAGACCAGTCGATCGTAGCCGAACCGATCAGCAGTCAGCTCTATTAGAGGCAGCTCTCGAGGGTTTCCGGAGAAAAACCATCAAATTACGAAGATCCGAACTACAGAGGCCGGTATTGGGGGACGACGACGTAAAAGTTCTGCATCGAAGAACAAATACTTCCTGAATGCCAGGATTAGTAGATGTCACGAAGGAAAGCTCTCTTTACGCGAACGCTCGAAAATTACACCGGTCAGTCGCGGGCTGCTGCACAAGTCTATACATGAGTACTTTGTAAAGTACGAGAGTCAACTAACGCACCGGAGAAAGACGGGGTTCGACCTCTTAGGGAGCAAGGGGCATGTGTGGGGTCGCTTTGGACCAGCCGCCGAATACAGGATTTTCTCTTGGCCCTCCACGGGCGAAAGGACAAGTTCTTCACAATGGGAGGGAAAAATAATCGCGCTGCCAAATCGGGTGAAATGTACACATGAGAAACTTGACGGAAAAAAAAATAAAATAGATTCACCCCCAGATTACGGCGAAGGGGACCGTGAATATCAAAGGAAGCCCCTCTTTTTTAGAAACGGTAAGAAAAGTGCTGAAGTTGAGACGAGATGGGGGGACAAAGGGGGGGTAAAGGGGGTTGCCTGTGCAGCCGGAATAAGTCCCTGAGACCCATTCCATTCCCTTTGCATTGAATCGACGAGTTGTTACAAAAAAACGGAGAAAAAAAGGGCGATTCTCTCAAGCAACCATGGTTGACCAACTGTGTTTGGTCTATCGCAGGCAATGGAACAAACGTCGAGCATCCGAGCTGCTAAAAGTGCGAGAAACTTGCAGATGAAGGGGGAAGACAGTTAAATGGTTGACTTGGGGGAGGTGGAAAAGGGGGCCTAGTTCGCCTACAAGATTTCGGGGGGAGTGGGAATATAGAATGCGTGCAGAAAGAGGCGCTCCTGCCACCAAACATTCCTGGGAGAGTCCTCCTGAAAAACGCCCTCTTCATGAAGGATCTCGTACTGTGGGGCTCACTCATCGGGGGATGAATAAAGCGTTTTAAAAAAAGTTTGATAAAAAGGTATCAAAATAGGGGCAGCAAACAGCGGAAACTACTTGCGTTCCTCAGATGAACGGGGAGGAACCGGATGAAAAGAAACGCATGTTTACGGAGTCTATGACAAATGCAGGAAAGATCTCTCTTATGGAAAAGAGGATATCGTTCCTGCAGGGGTCAGTCTCGATAAACATGGGCTGAAATCAAGTAGGAAAACAAATCGGGATGAGACTATGAGGGGGGAAATGTGCTGGTAGGGCTCAGTCGTGCGTGCTCAGCGGCAACTTGAAATGTTGCTTCTTCGCCTTAGCAGAAGTGGAAAAATAAGAGGCACGAATTAAGCGGGTCTCTCTTTTAAAAAGAATTCAATCAAAATCAGGAGGGGGAACGGATAACCGATAAGAAAGGGTCACGCCTTCGGACATTGGCAAAACGCAAACGGCTTTTCAACGGGGGAAAGTCTGCCAATACCACGAACCATGGGGCGGAGCGCCGTGTCGACAATTGACAGCGACAAATCGCACTAGAAATCTGAATGGAAGGATTACGAAGCGAACCAGGGGGTTGTCACGGAAGCAGGGGGAATCGCATGAAAAGGCCTCCCGTTTTGGGTTGTGAAAAATCCTATGATAAGCAAGGAACATCGGTTCGTATTGAGAAGGGAAGTAAGATAGACTCGCTGAAGGGAACTGAACTATTTAAGATGCCTGGTTAAAACATCTCAGACGGGTGTGGAGCATGCAAAACCTACTACAGGTCGTTAATCAAGTCTTCGCGTAGTTATAATTTTTTGTCGAGGAAGGTTTGGTTTGGTCTCTGGGGGGGACACTTTCATCAAACCTTTGTCAAGGACAGGAGAGGGGTGCGATGGCTGGGCACGATGCTAAAAGGGGCCCTTTGGGAGTGACAACCAATAGGATCTTGTAAGTATCATCGGGAAGGGTAGGGGGAAATCATCTGCCATTTAATGGAACTGCCCGCTCCTGGAGAGAATAGTTAGACGCGAATTCTTGGCGCGGGGTTCTGGTCAAAAGTGTCTGACTGAAGTAGATTCCATCAATAGTAGGCGTGCTGTGTCGTCCGTCCAGGGAGAGCCATGCGGTCAGCGTCGCGAGTTAAGGCTACAAGTTCCTGCCTTGAAAGATGTAGGAGTAGGGGGCTTCAGGGGGGGACTCAAGTAGCACGAGTGAGGTTTTTAAGCCGGGGGTGAGGGAGCCGGGAGAAGGAAGAGCTCTGTGGTTCATTAAAACCCGGGTTCTTGTAATGATGACGGGTCGCTGAATTGGGGAGGGTACTTCGATCGCTTGGAAGGGAAAGATCATACCCTTTTGCAAGAGGAGAGGAAGGGGACGAAGAGGGTCGGCAGGGACTTGGGGGACGACAAACTGCTGCACGAACAGCGAGGGGTGAGGAAGAAGCACAAAGTATTATGAGGAAAGTAAACAAGGGATCTTTGGGCAGGGCTTGAGAGAAGAGAGACCAGGGTACCTAATCCTCTCGAAACCCTAGTCAGGGAACGATCGACTTTCCTAAATCATAGGGTACAAGAGCTGATCACGAAAGACATATATCGGAACAAACACTCTACTACAGTGGTGCTCACCTGACCCTAAGGATCTGGAATCAATTATTCTCAGCTAAGGAAGTAACCGTCTGGAAAACGAAGGAGACTCGTGTCTAGTTCATCATTCTAGTACACAACGAAGAAAACAACGTGATCTCTTCGTGGGGAGGGGGGATTCAAAAGACCTCGCTTGATCTCGCCTCATCAATTACCCACAAGGTTAAGTGGAGGCGGCGAAATCCGTCAGGAACTAATACTAGGTGGAGCTTTGGAGAAGAGATCCAAGAACCCCAGAACGGGTAGAAAGGGGGACTTTCGACTTTCTCTCAAAAAGGGCTGGGGTCTCTTAATGGACCAGATTTGCGCAGAGCCTCCGCTGGATACAAAGGGGAAGTTCGCGAGTGTTGTTTCGGGCCAAGCTTCTTGAAAGGCACTGGTGACATCGTTCTGGAAGATAATATAGCTCGGGCCACAGTACAAGTAGGCAAGGGCTGTCTGACCAGTGCCACAGGAGCAACTTTCCGGAAACAGAGAAGTTAATATTCGAGAACATGGGGATCAGTGAATAACGTAGTCGGAGAACATCAAAGTTGAGATGGGATTCAGAAGGGGAGATTGGAAAAGTGTCATTTCGTAAATAATTGCACCTAGAACGAGAAAACCGCAACGACACCTTCCGGGGTTCTACGGAAGGACCTCATAGACAAACACATTCTCGGCGAGGGACTTAATCAGGGTCCCAAAACGGGGAAAGTGGGGGGCTCGAACAAAGCAGCAATACGAGACATACGGGTGCTAACATTGTGAATTAGACGATGTCGCTGTAAGCTGGATACACCATTAGCAAGAGGTCCATGTTCTTGACGAGTATTTGGAATAGGTTCACAGACTCGTCCGACAAGAAGGGAGAGTTAATCGAATGAAAAGCACCTGAAAGAGCTGCCGCCTAATTCTGATCTGAGATGATGTTCCCCTGCGAAAGCGTCTGAATCGAGAAGGTTCTCCAAGAAAGTTAACGCCTGGGGGGGGTAGAGGAAACAGCGTGAGGGAAAGATCAGCGACGAAACCCTCATCAGGAAGATTCTTCGGAAAAGAATCCGCCGGAATATAGACCCTATTTGTATACAAACGTAGCTTTTCGCGACCGACTGGAATTCGCGTAAGCTGAACGAGAGCGATTAGGAGAAAAGGAGATAGCTGGTTCCGGGAGCAGAAGGTCTCGATAAACCGGCGTTCAGTCCCAAAGTAGTACGGGTGGGAGACAAGGCTGTCATAATTCCGTACTTCGTCAAGCTATGGGCCAGCGTGGGAGGGAGGGAAGGTTCAGGGAGAAAAAAGTTTCGCGTTTCTTATTGTCCTCACGTAAACGTGGGGCGAGGAAGTCTCGGAATAAAGCGTGCAAAGGGACTCAGTGCAAGGTCTAACGTCAAGAAGTGGACTTAAGGGGCTAGAAGGTCACCACTTCTGCAGGTTCAGCGATTCACTAAGAACGAAGGAGTAGAGATATAAAGGCTGACGAAAGAACTAAAACAGGGAAGACGTAAGGCAAAGTGAGAAGACACAGCGGCCTTTACAATGGCTCGAACGGTCTGAATGGCCCCGGAAGGGTACGAGCGAACCCACATTGGCCAGCAACGTTTGGAAACCAAGCGCAAGCAGTGAGCGGTAGGGGGGCGAACCGTGTGTTCCATTCATGAGAAAGGTCACAGGACGGGGGCAATTGGGGAACAGGGAGAGGTGAAACTCTCTTGAACGCCCTCAGGGGGGTCCATGTAGATTCTTTGCACAGGACAGTGTAGGTTTTGCCTCATCACCTACCTACAAGGGTCGGGGGGGGCAAGTGTGAAGTGCTTCTTGGGGGAATGTTGGGTGGTTTGGCGAGGGGTATGGTTGGGTGCGGTCAAGCAATCACGTTGCCCTATCCTAGGAAATGTCGGGGGAAGGATGGGGGTAAAGACTATTGATACTTTGGACGGAAGGGCTGGGAGGGAACAAAGCTCGAAAAGACTTGTATGATTGTTCCACTGATGAGAGAGAATCAGAATGGACCGCTCAAGGTAGTGCAGGAACGCGATACTTTGAATCGGATTAGGAACCTATCTCTCAATCCTGAAACATTGTTAAATAACTGTGCGGAAGGCACGACGAGGGGGTACTAGGAATCGTCAAAAGAACTGGGGGCGGTCCAACGAGGTGTGAAAATAATCTCCTCAGACAAAAAAAAAGAGTCCTACCTGGACCATGTACGGGGGGGCTTCGCTCAAAGGAGAGAGCGCAACGTTTCTAGAAAGGCTACTCCTGTAATTGTGCCGGACCTAGAGGGAAAAGAACTACTGCAAGAGAGAGCGTTGGGAGCGGGGGACTTTGAGCATGATATTGTTCTCGGGGTCCGATCGCTGGGGACGTCTAAAAGGCGTTGGGAAGGGAGGCGAGAACTGCACTATTTCTGATTACGGTGAATGAAGGGGGGTAGACATGAACTGGCAAGTCAAGTACCTACATTAAAGGTTGGCTCTAATCAGCCTAGAAAAAAAGAGAACCGTAAAGATCTTCTTGGCAGGAAAAAACTTTCAGGATCCAAGAAGGAAGAACTCAAAGACCCAGAAAGAAGTTAAAGTGCCGGGTCTGAGGTGAGGACATCCAGGATCGAGCACGAATCCATATCACGATCGACACGCATGACAGCACTCTACTTAACAAAACTCTAGACGCGGGGGGGGGGTTGCTGAAAGGAAAGAGGAGGGACTACGGTCTTACAGCATAACGACGGATGGTAAGATGAGATATGAAGAGGGGGGATCAAAAGACGTACCCGTTACTGCAGGTTCTTCAGGGGGAGGGGAAGGAACAACCTAATTCAGAAAGAGATCGGGATTTAATAATGTTGCAGGGGGACTGGCAATACGAAGAGATTTTTATTAATGAGATATTGGGTCAGCAAGGGCCTAACAAGCCCTCGAGGGGGAGTCTCGAAATAAGGTGCAGGAAGCAGTGTCATGATTAAAACTAAGACTGTCTACAAATCAAGGACAAAGGAGTGAGAGGCGGTGGTGGGCAGAAACGGAGCCAAAGAAAGGGAGCAAGTCTCAAAAGTCTTCTGGACCATAAGATCTGCGAGTAAACCTCTAACTTCGGCAACGGGATTGTCTTTCAACAAATAATAAAAAATAACATCAAAGACGTATCAAGCCATACTAAGAGCGGGGCGAGAAGAAATTAAAAATTTCCATCCCCGATTTTTATACATGCGAACCTCGGGAGCAAAGAACTACTTGCAAATTTGGGATGGGGGCGAGAAAGCAGAAGTATAACGTCAAGACAAGGGAAAACCCACGTCATGTCTACTTGGGTACCAGGCAACCGGGCCAGTCTCTGGGGAGAGAAACACCAGCATGGTGGCCAAAAAACCTTTACCTTTTTTTGAGTCATGGCAATGCTTACACGTCGCGACCTTGGGACGCGTTGTAGAGGATATTGCGTCTCAATCTGGCCATGGTCACTGTTATGTGGAAATTTGAAATCCGTTCGGATCCAATGTCCGTTGCGTGGGCAAGGGCGGTGACGTCGGAAAAAAAGATCAGTCCAACAAAGGGGGATAGAATTGATGAAGTAGGGCCGCGAAGAACAAAGTTCAAAAAAATGTACTAGCCGTTGCTCACGCAAGGACGGCAGGGGGGGCAAGGAGATGAAATGGTTTGGTCACACTAACTGAACGCGGAAGCAAAAGCCCAGATGGGGCCCACTACAACTGGGAACTGTATTAGGTGTATACCCCGGTGGGTTGGAAATGCCGCATGTTTATCGAGAACGGGACGATTAAAGGCCGACCGATCGAAACAACGAGGAGGAGGAAATGGCTGGGTGCAAATCGAAGGCGAGGAACCAATCCCGCTAAGTAGATACAGGGGCTCATAAGGGGGAAAGGGGAACTCTAGGGGCCAGTCGAATCTGCAAAGAGGGTGATCAAAGGGGTCCAGGTGAGAGAGAAGAGCAGTGAGGATGTTGCAGGGAACAACCAAGGGAAACTTTGGGATAACGTATATAACTATGGGGACTAAAAGATGGCGTCTCCCAACTGTCATATCGGATGGATGGAAGTCGACAGAAGAGTTCAGCCGGGATCAGCGATTCACGAACTCAAAGACAGCTTGAGGCAACCGAAGTTAACTGGAAACATAACAATAGCAAGAAGATGAGAAAGGGAGCCTGTCGGTTATCAGGGGACCTTTCCACCACAATGCTTACGTCGAAGGTCCCATTTAACGAGTGAGAGCTCACGCCAAAATGGGGGGAGTTTTTGGCAACCATTTCAGAAAAAAGTTTATCTCAGGATTGTGGGAACCGTTGGGGTTTTCCCAAGATGAGGGTCCCGGGAAAAGAGCGTGTTTTTCATTGGCTATGGTCAGGTACTCTTGGGAGACAACTCGAACAAATGTAAGTAGGCTCAAGCGCAATGATTGGGGTCGACATGGGGAACAATTCTGGAAGTGTGATATTAACAAGAGGACGGATATTAGTAATGTGGGGGGGGGGGGGTTCTGTTGGTGTGTGGGTGGTGTTAGCCCGGAGTTGTCCCAGCCGTCCTACGGTGGCCGCGGATCGGTGGACCCGAAAGATGGAAATGGGTGGAGGACAGTGGAGAGCGATCCTTGTGGAGGGGTCCTGTCATCCGGCTGGGGATCACTGGCAAACAAGCGAATGCGGGGATAAAGTACGCGATCCTTGGGTTTTCGGGAAAAATACTTTCTGATAGAGAAAGATAGGAAAAGTTCACATTCAGAATTGGGTCGCAGCAGAACCAGGGGGTAAGAATGCGAGTCCCAGCGAGGGGGGGGTTATGAGCCTCGCCGAATGATCCTACCAGAACTAAGGTCAGGGAATGGGGAGAAAACGAAACGTCGTCCCCGTTTTTCCACCAGAACCGGGTAACTCGGACGTCCGATAGGAGGGAAGAGAAATTTGAACAACCCATAGGAGCGTTGCGTAAGGAGTGAAAACTTCTTGGACATCTGCTTCTTTAGAGGGGTCCCTTATAGATCAGCCCGTTAAAAATGTCGCGCCTGTACATGAAGGGGGATTCGGTCTAGCGGCAAAAGCCCGGCATTTGCAGACGAATTCTAGTTGTTAAATCAGAGAAAAACAAAAAAGGGGAGGATATCCCTTACACTGATCGTCTTGTACGGCAGGGCGGGAGGTGACAACAAGAGAATAACGGGTAAAACAGAGGATTGAGAAGCCTTGACTTTCCTAAGGGGTATTCACTTCTGCACGAAATCCCATAGAGCGAGAACTAAAAACAAGAAAGGAAGAAAAAAAAGGGACTGACATTCAAGAATTATTCGCCGTACGAAAAGAAACCGGCCTCGGTGAGCGGACGAAAGAGGGGGATGGGTTAGTCGAATCAAAAACGCTTCCCCTTTACTAAGAGGATGGACGAATAGTATAAAAAAGGTAACCTCCCTCTCTCAGAACACCGGGTAAAGTTGGAGGACGAAAAGAGGGCGAGTGGGGTAATGTGAATTTGGAAGAGGATCGCAGCAATCACAAATTCAAGGCAAAGACTCTCTGACACATCGAGAGGAGCATACTCTTCCTTGGGGAAAGTTTCCAAAGAGCTGAGACAGAAAATGGAAGTGAGCGCTGTGTGTTCCCGCGAGAGAAGCCAGCGCGTCAAAAAAAACGTGAGAAGCGGCGGTCCATCATAGATACGACAACGTAACCCGGGTGGCTCTTCAACAGGTTGGTGCTTAAAAAAGAAAGAAAACGGGGAGCTAATAACCTAGCACACCATATCGCTAAGAACTTGTCGGGCACAAAGCCCCCCCAAAAACTCAGCCCCCAAGGAAAAAAAAAAAGGGCCTGGGACCAACAAAATGCTGTTTGATTCAGGGTCAGCTAACCCGACATCATGCGGGGGCTGGCTATACATGGGGAAAGTTTGTCAGAAAGAGAAGGTGCGCTATAGAGAATCTCTTAGCTCCAATTGAACCCAAGAATTGGACCCAGGGGGGGAAGGGGAAACACGGGACTAGCCCCATTCCTCTGATCAAAGGATGCCGCATGGTGAAAAAAGGGTGGCCTCGGGAGACTGACGCATGAAGGGGCATTCCCGGGGTCGCGAAAAAGGTGAACTCGTTGATCAGGCACACGCCTCGACACGGAAAGTACTAAAGGCTTTCATTCTAAAGGGTATGGGAAGCCGTAAGTGAGCCTCAAGATTCGGCGTGGGAATCGCATGAAGGAAAGGGTGCGGCTCGTCCGTATTATGATGAAGTCGAAATGCGAACGAAGATCCGCTTTCATGAAGACTAAACAACGGGGAGTCGTTGGGAAGGGAGAAAAGGTGAACTTTTTTGGGACCGCTCAGAACTAAAGGGAAATCCCAGCAGGTAGAGAAACGAGTCCGGGTGTGGAAACCAAAGATTTGTAAGAACCAGGGAGGGGGGGAAGGGACTTCCGGCAAGACA
>Ga0179591_1372602_pt1 | contig 13073 bp, 20 predicted proteins | sample CZOMad2_1_08_16f_FD_182891 | JGI IMG/M metagenome (GOLD analysis project Ga0179591, IMG submission 182891) | Vadose zone soil fungal communities from Angelo Coast Range Reserve, California, USA - CZOMad2_1_08_16fungal (PacBio error correction) | ecosystem: Environmental > Terrestrial > Soil >...
GGGGGAAAAGGGAGGACACTAAACTTCTTCGCCGGGTGAGAGAAAGAGAAGGGGTTACACTTGAATCTTGGGAGGGGCATGAGAAAAATGAGGAGAAGCTGGTTTTTATCCTGGGGGGAAGGAGGCGTTGAACGATCCTCTTTTTTGAAGAGAGAAGTGGATGACGAAAGGAAAAAAAGGATGTGGCTTCTTTTTCAGGGGGGAACGAAAGGGGTGTGGCGGCCCCAAAGGAGCCGTGCAAATATTTGAAGAAAAGGAAAAAACCCGAAACTCATCTACCATTCTATTTGGAAAAGGAAAGAGAGTGGTTTAGCGGCAAGGAAAAGGGAAACGCTAGGGGACGCTGGAAAAAAGACAGATACGCGCTTCCGAATTTGATGGAAAAAAGGGGACCGGAGGGTCATTCCCCTATTCCTGTTTTGGAGGGGAATCACGCAAAAACGACAAGAAAAAGGAAAGGACATGGAGGTTGGTTCGGGGGGAAAAAGGGAGAAGAAAGGTATTATGGCGTAAAGATCTGATGAGAGACGGGAATTACAAGGAAAGGGAGAACGGCAGAAGGGAGAAAAAAGAAAAAGGGGAAGGGGACAGCTCTCCTAACTATTCTGAGGAGAAGTTCAAAACCGGCATCAGCCACATTCACCCTCAATCGGGGAGGCGGGCTGTGCGGAGACTTCAGTGAAAGCAAGAAGAAAAGGGGGGGGGGGGAGGTTTCTTTCTACAGCTCTTCTGATCATCCACGGATGAAAGAGGAAAAGAAAAAAGGGGGAAAGCGGAACGGAGGAGGGCAAAGGGGGGAAAAAAAAGTGTGGGGGGAAAACGTCTTTTTTTTCGCTGTATGTACAGGAAAAGGGAAAGTGAAGGGGGGAAGGTTCATACCCGAGTTATAGCGGCGGTCAAAGGGAAAAAAAGGTAGGACTCCACTTGCAAGAAAAGGGGAAAGAATACTTTTTTAAAAAGGAATTCCGGGGCAGGACCCAAAGAGCACCTCTAGAAAAGAAGAAAAAAGGGCCTTTCTCTTTTGGGGGAAAAAGAAAATCGATAACATATATTTTTTCTTTCTCATGAAAGGAAGAAAGAAGACGGGAGGAGAGGGGAGAAAAATTAAGTTTTCTCACTCCTCAAGGGGAAGAGGAAAAGTTTTCCTCGCTAGGCGTGTCCCAGAGCTAATGAAAAGAGATGGGAGGAAAAATGGGTATTTCTGGTCAGAAAAAGGAAGAAGGGATTCTCTCTTGGGGTAGGGGGAGCGAAAAAAAGAAAAGGAGAATCTGGCGGGATTTTTATTTTTTTGTGGAAAAAAGGAGGGGAGGGAGAGACCCCCTTCCTTGGTTTCGGGGGGTGGAAGAGAGTTCAGAGGGAAAGAAAGGAACGGCCCAGAAGTCCACCTTCCTCTTTACCCCCCGCAAGAGAAAGGAAAACAGAAAGGGGGACACTCCGGACATTCCAATAGGCCCGATTGGGAAAAAAAAGGGATCTCTCGCTTCAAGTTCAGAGGAGGAGGAGCGAGACCGCCTGTAGGAACATTAGAAGGCCCGATCAAAAAAAAAGGGAAGGGGTTGTACTCTCGCGAGGTCCGACCGAAAGAGGGTTGGGGGAAAGAAAAACTAAGGGGACCCCGAAAAAAAGAAAAAGAAGGAGGCTTCCCTTCGCTACTTCGAGAAAAAAGACAGGCGCTCTCTTCTACGAGATCGGGAAAAAGTGGACGTGAGGAAACATAGAGGAAAAAAAAAGGGGGAGGGGGGGAAAAGCCGTCTATTTTTCGTGGAAAACTTGCCTTCCTCTCTTCTGGCTCCTTTCTTTAAGAAAAAGAAGCGAGAAAAAGAGGGTAAGAGAAGATGATTTCACAAAGGAAGGGGAGAAAAGGGGGCGAAAGGACCCCCCTCTACTTCGTCTAACCAGAAAGAAAGGGGGGAGGGAAGAAGGGACTCTCTGCTGACTCTTCTTCTTTCTATCTCGGAGAAGTGGGGCGTATAAGAAGAAAGAAGGGGGGGCGTCGCGAAACTCTTTCTTTTTACCTGCGCTAGAAAAAAGGAAAGAGAACAACAATCTTTCAATATCGATGGATGAGAAAGCGGAGAAGAGGAGGGGGGGGTGAAGGCGGTTTCTTCATACCATTCTAGAGAGGAAAAAACCCGGCCTCTTACCTTGAAGGAAGAAAGTGAGGAAACTCTTTGGGGGGGGAAAAAAAAAAAGAGAATATTGATGCCGTCTTTTCCCTTTCTTCTTGGCGCTATGAAAAAAGAGGGAGGGAAGGGGGACTTCTTTTCCGTCGTTGCAGCAGGGGGGGGGGGACCTCCACGTCAGAAAAGAAAAAATGGGGGAGAAGATAGACGTCCCTCTATCATCTCTATCTCTTGAACCAACAGAAAAACCGCATAAAAAAAAATCGGGAGAAATAAAAAAGAAAAAAAGAAAGCAGTCATTCCCCTATTTCTCTTTGAGAAAGGGAAAGGAGTAGAAGGTTCTATTACTCCCCACTGCGGTTCGGCAGAGGGGTCGTTCAGAAGGAAACAACGAAGGAAGAAAGAGAAACATCCCTTTCTATTGCTACTCAAAAAGGAAGGAAAGCGGAATGCAAATCGCTAATGGGCGCTGATTGAAAGGAAAACATTGTTTAGCGAGAAAGAAAAAAAAAGATCATTCATATCTATTTAATCTCTGTGGCAGGGGGGGGAAGATCAAAGAGGGCCCTTCCGCATCAACACAGAAAAAATAATATATCAAAGTCTCCTTGAAAGGGAGGAAAAGGAAAGCCGCCGCTCTAACTCGGGTCTGAAAAAAAAGGGGGGAAAAAAAAAGAACGTTTTGCCAAATCAATCGAAACAGGCAGGAGAAAGGGAAAGAAGGGCGGGCGCTCCTCCACCTATTCCCATAAGTGAGTTATATCGCCATTAGTGGAGAAAAAAGGATGAAGCTTAGAAACAGACTCCCTTAAACGCCTGCTTCAAAAGGAAGGAAACGAATGGGCTCTTTTCCGACCACAGTTAGGGCGTCCCTTCGGGAGGGGGAGAAGACCGCCACTTAATTTTTCACTCTCTGGAAAGGGGGAAGGGTGGATAGTCATCGTGTCCCTTAATATCTCGTGCGACAGGGTGAAAAAAAAGAGTGCCAGCTACACTCTTATATTCGGTGGTTTGGAAGGGAAAAAAAGAAAAAGAAACCACAGACAGGGAATTGGCATACGACGCGATCACCTTGGGAAAGGACGGGGGGGACCTAAGCCAGAAAAAAAAGGGGGTGGAAGACAATAACGGTCCTTACGAATGAAAGAAGGAAAGAAAGTTCTGTAAGCTGCGTCATCTGTTCGTCATACTGGGGGGTGGGGGGGAGGAAGGACCGGTAAGAAAAACAAATAGATGCATCCTCGCGCCCTTGAAATCGGGGGGAAGAAGGGGGTGTCAGGGCTTTACTTCCTAAAGGGATTAGGCAAAGGGAAAAAATCCATATTTTTTTTCTCTCCCACACCGAGAAAAGAAAGAGAAAAGAAGACCTCTTCTCTCATTTCGTCAAAGAAGATTATGGAGGACAACACGGGGGGAGGGCGCCTCCAGTATTTGCTTTGGGGGGGGGGGTGGTGGGTGGAAAGGTAAAACCCTGGGAAAGGGAAAAAAAAGGAGTTCTCCACTATTGACCACGAAGGGGGGAGAAGGCAGAGGGTACGTTTCCCCATTCGCCGAAAAGAAGGAGGTGAAAAAGGAAAAAGGAAAGAAAGAAACGGACGCTCTTTTACCCAACCGGGAGAAAAGAAAAGGGGAGGGAAAGAAGAGGGATATTTGGATAACTGTTTGGGGAATTAATAAAATGCTTCCCGGGAGGAAAGGGACAAGAGGAGCGAATGTTTTCCACTTGAATCGTGAATGGCAGGGCTCTCCAAATTCGTGGTCACGGGGTATGGGGGAAAGAAAAAAAGGGGACAGCCCATACTTTAGGCGCTTTACGATGAAGAGACATGCTCCTGATTACGAAATTCGCTCAGAAAGCGTTTAAGTGTGGTGAGAAGGAAAAACCAAGAATTTCGTGCGTTCGAAAAAAAAAAAAGGGAAGAAATTCGGCGTAACGCCCGAAAACCGAGAAGAAGGATCGAAGTCATCTATGGGGGAGAAAAGGGAAAACCTCCCAATTGGACGCGAAAAGAGGAGAAGGGAAGCTGAAGAAGTGGATTTACGAAGCCAAGGCCAAGGGGGGGAAGGTCTAAAAAAAAAGGTTGAAGAAGGGGGGAAAAAGACTGGCTATGTCCAATCTTCCCCCCTCCATCCGCACAGAAAAGGGAAGGGGGGTGGTCCGTTTTTAACGTGCACTTCCACAAAAAATGCTTCAAGGACTGGGCGTGGAGGGGGGAAAAGAGAAGAGAAGAAGAAAGAAGGTAACCTCTGACTATCCACCGTACCTCTATTGTAAGGGAAGGAGGAAATTACTTTGCTTGTCGAACCCCAGAAAAGAACCTCATCTTTTCTTCCGGGGAGAATTAAGGGGCTTATAACTCTTCAAGGAACGTCTGTGGGTTTAAGGGGAAAAATGAGCATTCTTATCCTCCCTTATTGAAAGAAGGGGGAGAGAGAACTCCCCATACTTTTTTCTGCAGGGGACCGCCTGAAAGGTGGCCATGGAGGAAGGGGGTTGCAAAAACTCTGTTTTGCTCTGTCAGGAGAAGGGGGGGAATAATCTACTTTATTTCCGGGGGAGGTGGAAAGAGAAGAGAGGGGGGCTGCTTCGACGCTCAGTGCACTAGAAGGGGGGGAGTTGGTGCCCGCCTACTGGTGGAGGCCGGAGAGAGCCCAAAAACTCACCTCGTCGAAGGAAAAAAGATTTATCTTTTTGTGGAGACACTAAAAAAAAAATACTCATGGGTTTGAGAAACAAAGAGGAAAATTCCGCCTCTTTGCATTCTCGTGAAAAAAAAGGGGAAGTGGGAGCAACTAGGAGCTAGTAAGGGGGGGTTCAAAAAAAGAGGGGGTAGAAAGAATCCTAGCACTATACTTTCGAAGAAAAAGAAAGGGGGGGAGAGAGAAGGGTATTGTCTGGGCAGCAATCGGCTGGCACTAGGGGGAAGGGTTCGGCGGGGGAAAAAGGTTACCCTTTCTGTGGAACTCTAGAAAGGGGGGGGGGTACAGAGATCTCGATGATCGGTGCGTAGAAAGAAAAATCTTGAAGGGAGAGAGGGGTCCTAATTTGTGAAAAGGAAAAGGAAGATTTAACGCCCCCTAACGCTGGACTCAGGGAAAATAAAGTGCCAGGAAAGAGGCCAGATTGGGGAAAAAGGGGAAAAAGAGTTCTTAAATCTCATAAAAGGGCAGGGGGGGTGGGTGCGGATTCTTCCTAGACTCTCCTTGGGGAGGAATAACCTTGAGAACAAGAAGGGGAAAGGGGGACAGCCTCGCGCTTTCCTACTCTATATGGGAGGGGAGGGCAATAGGCGCCGCACTAATCGCCGTCCCCGCCAAAAAAAGCGACCAGAGTCGGAAAAAAAAAAAAAAAAAAAGAGGCGAATACGCGCTGCACTTCTTCAGCTCGCTTCTACGAGGAAGGAAAAAAAGGGGAATAGGGATCGGGCAGACATTATGTCCTGTGTCCAGGAGATTCTTGAAGCGGACCTTCAAAAGAAAAAAGGGAAAGAAATATCGATCAACAACCCCACCTTATTTTATTAACATATAGAGAGGAAAGGAAAAAAGAGTAGAACGACCAGCCCAATTACTTCGTCGACCATACAAAAAAGGAATGGGAGACGGGAAGAAAGGGAAATGACGTCGGGTCCCGTATCTCTTATCACGTAAAAGAAGGGAAAGGAGAAGACGTCGCTCCTTTCTCATCTTATTGGGAGGAAGGTGCAAAGGAGCGAAAAAAAATGAAAAGGGGGAGGAACCCCAAATCTTCAAAGAGAGGAGTGACAACATCGGAGCAAATTACGAAGTGTGTTATCAGGGGGGAAGGAATACAAGAGAGAAAAGAAAAAAAGGAAGGGAGAAAAATGGACTCTATTCCTGCATATGGAAAGGGAGAGGGCATTTTGTTTACCATGGCCTATTGGAAAGGGAACATTTGGGATTGGGAGAAATTGAAGAGGGGGGGGGGGGGTCAAAAGACCGGAGGTTTTGACTTCGTTGCCGTCAGGAAGGAAAGAAGCCCAGGAAGAACCGAAAAAAAAAGGGGGGAGGAAGCAGCGATATCTGCTTTCACCACCATAAAAAAGAGACAGATCTCTCTCTTCCACCTCCAGGGAAAGCCTAGAGAAATGCCCAAGGAAGGAAAGACGCAGATACAAGTAGATCTCCTTTCTAGGAATCCCATCGTCTGGGAGGAGGATGCGTGAAACGGCAAGGACAACGCCTATCTAGGGAAAAAAACTCAACAGAGAAAGAGGAGGAGGGGCGAATGTTCTTCTCTAACTCGAAAGAAAGGGGGAAGGAATGATTGACGTAAAAAGTGTAGGGAGGGAGGACAGGAAAAAGCCACTCTAACGGAAGAATGGGGGGGGCAGTGTTGGAGGAGATCAAGCAGGAGTCTCCATCAAAACCCGCGTATACAGAAGAGATGCTGAGAAAAAAAGGAGAGGGAAAGAAGGGGGTACGTGACAGTGATTTACCCGAAAAAGAAAAGGGAAGGGGGTATATAACCCCATCAACTTTGTGTCCACATAAAGAGTTGCAAAAAAGAAAAAGGAAACGAAATTGTCCAAATAATGGCCACGCCCTTGCCCATTAACGGGGGGGAGGGAAGAAAGAAAGTAGGTGCGACTTCTATCAATCTTTGATGAGAAAGAAGAAGAACACGTAAAAAGACTCCTTCCTGCTCACGTGAAGAGTTCAGAAAGCACGAGAAGGGAGTGGAAAGGGGACGGGAGGGAAAGAGGGGGGAAAATCGTACACTCCCTTATTGTATCAAGAGGAAGGGGGGGCAGGTGGATAGGCACTTGTACCTTGATGCTCGTGCGAAAAGACCGAAACACCGCAAAAAAAGAAGAGTTGAGGTGGGGGACCTTTGCCCTTCAACACTACCAAAAAATACGACGGTTGGAATTGTGAAAAAAAAAAAGCGCAAACACATGATAGTGGAAGACAATAAGGCGGAGGGCATTAGGCCCACTCCACTTCTTAAGAAAGTCATGGGGCAGATTCAGGAGAAAAAAGAAAGAAAAGAACCGGTAATCTTACTTGCCGCTCAAAAGAGAGAAGGTTGTAGATAGGGTTTTCGGGCGTTCTCGGAAGAAGCACGGACGAGAAAGAAGACCACACCTCGTGATTTACCCACACTCCTGAAAAGGAAAAGAAGGGGAGGGAGAAGGAGTCCATCCGGGCGCAGTAGAATATGGGGGTTCAAGAAAGGGGGGGGGCGGTCGTGACTTTCACACCCTTATGCAAAAAAAGAAAGACATAAGGGGGGGGAGAGCCCGAAAAAGGTGTCAACCCATCGCCCCCTTAATTCTTAACATCTTCCAGAAAAAAAAAAGACTAAACGTACTCCTCTTTACCCAACCGTTATCCAAAGAGAAGGAAGAAGAGTAAAAGGAGGGGTGGAGAAGGGGGGAGGAAGGGGAAAGTACACTAAACTTCTCCCCGGGCAGAGAGAGGGGGGGGGAAAAATGGAAAGAGTTTAATTACGTTCAGTCCTTTAGCGCAAAAGCGAACGTAGGGGGTGGAGAAAGGGTCAGCGACATCCCATACTTGAGCGAGAGGGGTGAAAGAAGGACAGGCTCGGGTGATGACGAAAATTCGAGGGTGGACGCAGGGGAAGGGAGGGTGGGAAGAAGGGGGTGTTGTCTTACCTCATAATTGAGGGGGAGAAGAGGGTGAAGAAAATTCGTCTTAACCCTAAAACCTCATCTACAAAGTAAGCATTCGAGAGGACAGCTATGGGGGGAGAATCACAATGGGAGCGTTATCTTCCAAATTATTCAAAAAGGGGGGAAGAAGAAAAGTACAATTTCATTCTTAGACCTTAAAAGGATCTGGGGGGGGATAGGGACTGGGGGGAGGGGAAAAAAAAAAAGAAAGTGATCGCGTCTTATTCCAGTACATGTAGTTGGGGAGGGGAAAAAGGGAAGAGAAGGATGTAGATGGCTTAAAGTATCCTTATGCTTGGCGGTGTCGGGGAGGAGGCGTCTCAGAAGGTACCCGTGACGAAAAAGAAAAAGGAAAGAGGGAGTACAATTACGTTCTTTCGATGTCCAACCCGAAAGAAAGAGGTTCGGGCCGTTTTTCTCAGAGCCAGGAAAGAAACGTGAAAAAGGAGAGGGAGTTCTGTTCTGGCGACAGCTAAGGGGATCACGGATTCGCACTACTGGGAGAAACCAATAAGGGGAGGACAGGGGGAAGCCTGTCATTCTTTGTCCACTTCGTAAAGGAAGACTTTTGTGCAAACGCTGTGGTGGCGGCAAGGTTGGAGGCTACCTTTATTTCCGTTGATGGAGAAGAGGAAGGGAAAGGGAACGTACTAGGATAGGAAAAAGAAAGAGCATCTGGGGAAGGGGAGTGTTTCCCCCTACTGGGGGAGAGGGGGCCGCTGGATTATGATCCCGCCCCAAAACAAAATAAGACTTTGAAAGGGGGGGGACATGTACTGTCCACTTCTCTACATATCAAAGAAAGGAAAGTCAAGCAAGACATTCCTCCTCTTTGCATTAAAGAGGCGAAAAAGGGGGGGAAGAAAAGATAAGGGATGGTTCTCTATTCACCTGGGGGGAGGGAAGGCGGGCACTCATCATACACTATACTAGAAATAAAAAATGAGAACAACGAGAAAAAGGAAGAAACGGCTGCACTCTTGGCATTTATGCTCGGCTTGGGAAAAGAAAACGGGCGGTTTACTCTATCTATCTGGCGGGATTGGAGGACGCTACTCGAGCGCGGGAGGGAGGGAGAAAAAGGGGGGGATGACCTGGGCGCGATTTCCTCATTGGTTCAAAGCTGCCCTGAGAAAAAAAGGGGGGGTGTTTTTTTGGGGGGTGTTGGGGTTATTCAGGGAGGGAGAAAAAAAGGAGAAAAAAGACCGAATGTGCCACATCCTACATTCATATGCCCGATAAAATGGGGGGTGGGGGTGGGAGGAAGTAGGGGGGAGGAGAGAGGAAAAAGAAAGTTCTTAAATCTCATAAAAGGGGAGGGAAGTTGGGTTAATCTTCTCTATCCTCTAAGGGCACCTTAAAAGGAACGATAAAAAACCCCACTCGTATGGGGAAAAAAAGGTTTTACTCCTCTCGCGGTTCCGAACGAGGTGGTTTTGGGGCATAGGAGAAAAAAAAGGAAAAGGGGGGGAAGCTCCCCACCCTCTGGCTGCCCGTCGCGAAGGGGGGAGAGGATGACTACGAGATCGGTACCTACTAAGTTCATCATATTGGAAAAACAGGAGTGAGAAAGGGCGAAAAGAAGGGTGAGGACATCACTAAAAGTGCAATAACATCGATGCTTCTAATTTCTTTAATAACTCAGAGAGAAAAAGGGAGTAGATGAAAAGAAAGAAAGTCAGAAAAAAGAGGGAAAGAAAAATCTCCTTCTTCTACCAGACCGAAAGAAAGGGGGGGAGGAAGACGGGACACTCTTCTTACCTTCTTCGGAAAAGCGGGGAATCAGAAAGAGCGTATGTTCTGCCGAAGGGAAGGAAAAGGGGAAGGACGGAACCATTTGGCAGGGTTACCTCTCTATTGCGTCTCCTATTAAAGGGGATTAGAAGCGAGTCGGAAGGAACATAGGGGAGGGAGAGGGAAGGTATTGAGGCTTTGTATTAAACAATTCTAGGAAAGAACCAAAGGGGGTTTCCGAACTCTTTTTTCCTTTGAGGGAGGGACAATAGGGCCTAGTGGAATTTCCTTATGTTGCACATTGAGTACGAGACCCTTTCGGGGGAGAAAAAGGCACTTTTTTACCATTCGTAATCGGAAAAAAAAAAAAAGGGGGAGATAGACGAACGCATCATCTGAGAGCGCGTGAACCAACCATAAATAAAGACAATCGAGAAAAAAAGGCGCCCTTGTAACAGCGCGGAAAAAAAAAAAAGAACCGGTGCAGACGTGCTTCCAGAAATAGGAGACGGGGGGAAAAAAGAGGAAAGGATAGTGTATATGCTTTCCCTCAAGTAAAGGGGAGAAAAGGTGAGTAGCTCAACATCCAACAAAAAAAGGATGGAGGAGGGGGAGAGGAAAGAGCGGAATTGCGCTTATTGACTTCATTATCCTAAAAAAGGGGAAGTTTGCCTGACGAGCCCCACAAAAAAGATCAAGGGAGGTGCGTGTGGGGAAGAAAGGAGGGGAAGTCTCATCTAACCCATTATGGGGAAGAGATGAGAAGTTCTCTCTTGATGTCGAAGAAGAGGGGTACAAGCTCGTCGCGGGTCTGACATCCACACGAAATAAATGTTAGATGAAGAAAAAAAAAAATAAACGAAACCAAGCGTTTGCAAACAAGGCGGAAAAGTGGAAGGAAAGGCGGGAAAAAAAAGGACGGGGCAAAGTCTTGGTGAGGAAGGAAAGTAGGAGACTGCGATCAATCGCTTGATGATCAGAAAAAGGGAATGAAAGAAAAAAAGGATCACGGCTCACTTTAAGATTTCCTCAGAAAAAAAAAGGACGGAACGATTGAGGTGATTTCGTCTTCTGGGAAAACAAAGGAAGTGAAAAGGAGGGACAGAGGGGAAGGTCCCTTCCAATAGAGGTCCGGTGGAGGAGAGAGGGGACGAAACGGGATTATCGTGTCCGGGGCCGACGAAAAAATAAGAGAGAAAATCGTAGAGTTTCTTTTGTGTTGGACGTCCCGGGGAAAAAAAAGGGGGGGGATAAACTCTATCAAAGGGAATATGTTGAAAATGGGGGGGGGACCCTAAAAAAAAAAAACAAAAGGATATGGCATCCACGAATTTCCTACGAAGAGGGAGGAGGAAGGAAAGAATCACTTCTGAAGCTGAGAAACTGGGGGGAAAGGGAAAAAAAACGTGTGGGAAGGTGCTACCTTTAATCTTACTGAAAAAATAAGGGAAGCGAATTTTTCGCTTAGGGGGCGGGCCGGGAGAGTAAAAAAAAAGGAACGGCAACGTCCTATAGAACGCAAAAGGAAAACAACCTCGTGATTAAAAAAAGCAGGAAAAAAGCGGAAAAAGAAAAGAAATGGAGTCATCCTTCTGGCATTATGCTTCGGAGAAAGAGGGAGCATACAGTATGGGCTTTCTCTGACGTTTCAAACCCTGAAGGAAGTCGGAAATATTGAAAAAAAGGGGGGTGTTGGCCGCGCCCTACTTACACGTCCTTCAAAGAAGGGGAAAACCGATTAGAGGAAAAACCAAGAGGTCCGATGCACCCCGTGAAGGGGAGAAAAAAGGAAGACCTCTTTTACCCAACCGGTAACTAAAAAATAAAGAAGAAAGGGGAAAGTTTTTTCACCGAGAGGGAAAGGGGGGGAAAAAGGTCACGGTGTGCATCGTACTATGTTCCGCCGGCAGAGGGGACGAAATAGTGAAGGAAGGGGAAAACCAAATTCTTTGTTCATATGAGAAGGGGAAGGTGTTACCTTCATCGACAGCCCATAAGGGGAGAGAACGAAGTGGAAGAAGGAAAAAAGGAGCAAGACCGTGTGCTGTATGGGCGCTTTTGAAAAAAAAGACGAAGGGTTTTCTTACCCCAATATTTAGGGAGGAAATGAAAAGAGGGTGAGGAGAAGAAAAAAAGAGGGGGCCCGGAAACTCATCTATCAAATGAAAAAGGAAAAGAAAGTTGTATCTGCAGTAGATTAAAAGAAGGTTGAAGGAGAGGAAAAAAAAAAAAGATTAAAGAAGGTGTATTACGACCAGGCCAAGGGAGAAATGTATTGTCTTCCACTATCCAGGGATCTGGGAAAAAAGTCAGAAAAAAAAGAAAAAGGTGATCGCGTCGTAATTCCAATTACCATTGAGGTGGGAAGAAAAAAAAAAACGAAATATACGAGGGAGATGGCGTAAAGTCTCTGATTCTGGGTCGTTGAGGAGGTCGCAAAGAGAAAATGACTAGAAAAAAGGCCGAAAGATTATTATCCATTACGTTCTTGGAGGGAAGAACACTCAATAGTTCAGGCTCTGGGAGAGGGAATGGGGGAAAGAGGAAGGAAAAAAAGGGGAGGTTCTGGCTCCATCTCTTCTGAGAAAGAGAACACTTGGACGCTATAACTCACCATAACTTTTGGAAAAGGGCGAAAAAAGAGTCATTCTGGGGGAAGGAGGGGTTGGAAAGCTTGTTGTTGTCGCTGTACGTGGAAAGGGGGAAGCATCACATGTATTTCCGTTGGATGTCAGACCCTAGTGAGAAGGAAGAACAATAAGAGAGTCGACTCTAAAAAGGAAAAAAGGGGGGGGGCGTGGGAAAAGATGGGGGGGGATGGCGACTTCCGCTTTATTCTTAGAAAAAAACGACTAAAGGTCATTCAGGGGGGGGAGGTCTGTCAGCCACGTCGCTAACATATTCATGGGTTGAAAAAAAGGACGCAGCTTTTCCTAATTCAAAGATCAGGAAATCCGGGAGGGGGGGTAGAAAGGGAATGTTGAGAGGAGAGAGAAAGGCGGTGTCCTTTCTGTTGCCCTCCTCAGAAAGACCCGAGGGAGGAAGCGCAAAGAGAGAAAGAAAAGGAAAGCTAGGGGGGGCATTTACTGCTCTGCTTTGTGAAGGAGGGGGGGGTGACCGAGCTATCAAAAATAAACACCAAAGCCCCCCCCAATTTGTGAGAAGCTCGATGATCTCGGGAGGAGGAGAAAAAAAAAAAGGGGGTTACAGGTTCCTTTACTGCTCTCTTTCCTACATTTTGTCAAAAAGAAAAAAAAAGAGCCTTACCCTAAATTTCTTACTAAGGGAAGAAATGGTCCCCATAAAAAATAGGAACGATTGGATAAAAAGGAGGATCTCAGAATCTCTCAATTTCTCTTCCTTTGGGAAGAATCAGCCTTGTCTTCCTCCCCGCCTTTCTACCGAAAGGAAACTTGACCGGAGATCCTCGAGAGGGTAAGAGAGGGGGGGAAAGGTTTCCTCGGCGCCCACTATTCTCCTGTCAAAAGGAACCAATACCTAGAGGAACGTCTCTACTTCTTCTAAATACTCTGGAAGGAGAATAAAAAGGAAAAGATGA